>Ga0210026_1002430_pt1 | contig 15881 bp, 9 predicted proteins | sample CryGeymeta201509_FD_183977 | JGI IMG/M metagenome (GOLD analysis project Ga0210026, IMG submission 183977) | Groundwater microbial communities from Crystal Geyser aquifers in Utah, USA - Crystal Geyser metaG 2015-09 (SPAdes) (version 2) | ecosystem: Environmental > Aquatic > Deep subsurface >... | reverse complement strand
TTATTTTTGTTCCCAACAACCGCATTTAAAAGACAATTTTAAAGGCGGGGTTAAAATCAACATTATGGAGGTTCTGTTTGATGTCCATTCACTTAAAAATTACTAACTGTAAGAACAAGTACAGTTAAGTAGAGAACTAATTGCAGAAGCCGATACTCCCGCAAAAATACGCTTTCAGCAAGGGGCAGTAAGTTCTTAACCCAAACCCAATAAATCAAAATAAATTATTCTAATTAACTGAACCACTCTTCGTGTTCCTTCGTGCAATCCTTCGTGGTTCTTCGTGCAAGGATTTTAGTCCTTACACGAAGTTCTCGAAGAAAGCAAAAAAGGAAATAAACGAAGATAGACTTCTTGATGTCTTTTTTAGAGGGAAGCGAACTAAGATTTGCTCCTTGCTATCTTAGTTTGATAAGAAGTGAATTAAGTTTGACTCTTAGCTATCTTAGTTTGCTATGAATCAAAACGATATGAAAAGGAACAAAAGTTCAATTTTAACAAAAAAACATGGCGTTCTCTTAAATTGATGCTCGATTTACAATAATCTATGAGTTCACTCTAAAAAGGCGATAATAATTTCACAACAATGTTTATATGAGTAGATTTTTAAATAAATTCCTAAAAGCAAAATCACTCATTTAGCAGTAAAAACAATCTTTAAAATTAAGACAAGACATACACAATCCAGCATCCTTGGATTCACCAATAGGGTATCTCCGAAGATGGAAAAAGAACTTCAAACATCGGAAGTCCGCCAATGGCGGATTATGAACTTATCTTCTGCAATATATAAGCAGACTTTTCTTGTTTATATTCAGAGATAGATAGTCGTCCTAATATACCGGTCAATTGTCTGGTTTCTGCAATCTTATTGCAGCACAGACAGAAATTAACTTACGAAAAATTATTGAATAACATAAAATTTAATTTATTGACCAAAACGGCTCTTGGGTTGCAAACCTTAGACGAAGTTCCATTCTCCGAAGCATCTCTTTTTAATTTTCAGAATAAGTTTACTACTTATTTCATTGAGACCGGAATAAATCTTCTTGAAAAAGTTTTTGACCATTTAACAGAACAACCGCTAAAAGAACTGAAGATAAAAACCGATATTCAAAGAACAGATGAATAAATGTAAAAACTCAATAAAAAAAAATTACCCAACATTTTTGGGAATTAATTAGCCCAAGAAAATAATCAACAGTTTTTTTAACAAAAAAGCATCGAATTTAGAAATTTGCTTTTTAGAGTGGGCTCATCACCTAATTCCTAATGCTACCGAACTATCGTCCAAAAATCCTTATATTTGCAACGTTAAAAATGAAAAGGATTATATGGACTTCCTCGAGAAATTGAGAAAAATAAAAGAAAAATTTGATAGAATAAACGATCACCTCTCCGACCCCGATATTGTAAAAAACACTGACAAATTAATTTCACTGAGTAAAGAACGAAGTGAATTAACTCCGATTATTACCGTGTATGATGAATATTCAAAAACGATTTCCGACATTGAAGGGAACAAAGAAATTATTGATGCCGGCTTAGACAAAGAACTTGCCGAACTTGCCGAATCAGAACTTGATGAGCTCAAAATCAAAAAAGAAAAATTAGAAGACGGGATAAAAGTTCTCCTCCTGCCAAAAGATCCGAATGACGACAAAGATGTAATTGTGGAAATCCGTGCCGGTACCGGCGGCGATGAAGCGGCTCTTTTTGCAGGTGATTTATTCAGAATGTATTCCCGCTATGCGGAAACTCGCAGTTGGAAACTTGAACTGATTGACATAAACGATACCGCCGGACTTGGCGGAATAAAAGAAGTAATTTTTTCCGTAACCGGCACAAGCGTTTTCGGCGACCTAAAATTTGAAAGCGGTGTCCACCGTGTGCAGCGTGTCCCCGCAACCGAAGCAAGCGGGCGTGTACATACTTCAGCCGCATCAGTGGCGGTTCTTCCTGAGGTGGAAGATGTGCAGGTTGATATCAATCCAAGCGAATTAAAAATTGATGTTTACCGCAGCGGCGGCGCAGGAGGACAAAACGTAAATAAAGTTGAAACCGCTATCCGCATTACTCACCTTCCTTCGGGTTTGGTTGTGCAGTGTCAGGACGAACGTTCTCAATTAAAAAACCGGCAAAAAGCGATGAAGGTTTTAAAAGCCCGTCTGTTCGATCTGAAACAGCGGGAACAAAATAAAGAAATTGCGGCTGTACGGAAATCTATGGTTGGCAGCGGTGATAGAAGCGATAAAATCCGCACTTACAATTATCCGCAAAACCGGATTACCGACCACCGCATTGGATTAACACTTTACAATCTCTCCGGCATAATGGAAGGCGATTTGACCGAACTAATCAATCAAATTAAAATGGCGGATAGAACGGAAAAACTTCAAGCGGAAATGGAGTGAGATGATTTTAGTTGTAAGTTATCAGCAAAAAAATAAAACTAGGTTTACCACAAGCATTTGCAGAAATGATTTGTTAAATTAGAGCATGATTAAAACCGCAGAAATATTTCCGTCCGAAAGGAAAAAACTATTTGATCGACTTGAAAACAAGTTAGAGACAGCATATAACTTAAATAGAAAAGTTGTCAGTTTTCAAGCCAACAAAGATGAACCAGTATATCGTTGGTTTAAATACAAAGAAGGATTCTCTTCTGCTTTAGTAAAATACTTTTTAACAAAATATGCCCCTAAACCGGGGAAAGTTTTGGACCCATTTGCGGGAGCGGGGACAACTCTGTTTGCTGGACAGGAATTGGGATGGCAATCTTATGGAGTTGAGCTTTTACCTGTCGGGACTTTCGTTATGCAGACACGCCAAGTTTTAGACAAATTAGATGTTGAAAAACTAACAATAATTGAAAAAGGACTTTGGTCAGAAATTACTAAATTAAAGGACTTTAAAAACCACATAAACCATATTTCCATTACTAAAGATGCCTTCCCAGACGAAACAGAAGAATATTTAAATAAATATTTATCGTACTGTTCTAAAATCAAGGACAAACATATTGAAACGATATTAAGGTTTGCCGCTTTCACGGTTTTAGAAGAAATCAGTTACACAAGAAAAGACGGACAATATTTGCGTTGGGACTATCGTTCAAAAAGAGTTTTACCTGGTAAATCTTTTAACAAAGGTAGAATTTCAACTTTTAAAGAGGCGCTAAAATCAAAGTTAAACAAAATTATACATGACCTTTCACCAACTCAGATAAGCTCATTGTTTGAACAATTCGAAAAAACAAACTCTGAAAAAAAACCAGTTAAAATAATTGAAGGTTCATGTCTTGAAGAATTACCAAAATTTGAAAACGATTTTTTTGATTTTATTATTACCTCCCCTCCGTATTGTAATAGGTACGATTACACAAGAACATACGCCTTGGAGTTGGTTTATTTAGGTTACAACAATGAGCAAGTTCGAGACTTGCGTCAATCGATGCTTTCATGTACCGTTGAGAACAAAGAAAAAATTGAATTTCTAAGTAAGTTTTATACTTCTATTGGAAAGAGTGAAGTTTTTGAGGAAGTTCTCCATGTTTACAATCGTTCAAACGCAATGATGGAAGTAAACGCAATTCTTGATGAACTCAATAAATTAGAAAAGCTGAATAACAGCAATATTGCACGAATGGTTAAAAATTATTTTCTGGAATTATGTTTTGTTACTTATGAAATGGCAAGAATTACAAAGAGTGGTGGGTATTGCGTTATGGTTAATGACAATGTTCGATATGGTGGCGAAGAAATTCCAGTTGATTTAATTTTGTCAGAGTTTGCGGAGAATTTTGGTTTCGAAATCAATAAAATTTTTGTTTTACCCAAGGGAAAAGGGAACAGCAGTCAACAAATGGGCAACTATGGACGAACTGAAGTCCGGAAATGTGTTTACTTATGGCAAAAAAAATAAGAGCGAATAGTTTAATAAAAGCGGCAAGCGATTTAGTTACTTCTCGTGAGAAAACCAGAGCTGGTTTTATTGCAATGGCATTGGAGAAAAATTATATCGCTTCTCCGTATATCGAAGAAGCAAAGGCTTTAAAATCTCTTGCAAATCAGATCAAGGAACCTAAAGACCTATTAAAAGTGACTGATTTAAGAATTGGTTTATTAACAGCTTCGGGTCTCTCTGACAAATCATTGAACTATTTAACCGAAGAGGATAAGACGCTTGCAATAAAAGGACTAATCGAGGAATTTTTAGAACCCGCTGGAGTAAGCTTTATTGACGAACTTGTTTATCGCTATCTACTAACAAAAGGTGATGCGTTGGGTGGAAAGGCAAGAAACTTAGCAGGCTCATTAGGTGAACGAAAGTTTCTTCGTTCTCTTTTATCCGTTTTAAATCTTGCTGGCATTAACTACCAGTGGAAAGACGATGACACAAATTCTTGGCTCGACAGGCCTAAAGACGACAACGGAATTGAAAAAAGAATAAAAGCTCTATACTGGAAAAAAGAAAAAGTTGATAGGGTATTGGTTATGAATATCAATGTTCCGCTTGTTAGTAAAAATGTTGACCTTTCAATCCTAAATGGAACAACTGAAGACTTAAATTCGAGTAAACAATCCATTATTTATAGTCACGATAAATACATCGCTTTGGGTGAATTAAAAGGTGGTATTGATCCGGCTGGAGCCGATGAACATTGGAAAACTGCGAACTCTGCATTAAATAGGATAAGATCCTGTTTCGCTAAAGATAAGTTAAAACCACAGACTTTTTTTGTCGGTGCAGCAATTGAAAACAGTATGGCAACAGAAATTTTTAAACAGCTTAAGACCGGGGCGCTGAACAATGCAGCAAACTTAACTGATGACGACCAATTAACGGCAATTTGCAACTGGATAGTTCACCTGTAGAGCAAGATTAATTTTTACATCCACACATTTGTTAATACTAATCGCTGACGACTGAAATCTAATTACTGAAAACTGACGACTGAAAACTTTTTCTTATATTTCTTCAAATGAAAATCTACAATAATTTTTTCCCGGAGAACGGACAATGATAAAATCTTCCGTTAAGTTTTTACTTTATTTTGTTCTGCTTTTTTCTTATGAACTGCTCCCACAACCAAAAGAATTAACGGTTGAATTGATCCAAACCAACAAAGATTTTTTCGGAAAGAACTTAAGCGGTGTACAGTGGTTTTCCGGTGGAGAAAAGTTTTCTTTTTTGAAAAGAGATTCCGAAACAAAAGCAACTGCAATATATGAGCACGATGTCAAAACCGGAGATGAAAAAATTCTTGTATCCGGAAATGATTTGAAATTGAAACCCGGAGATAAACCGTTCGGCATACAAAATTACGAGTGGCTCCCGAACGAAAAATATATTTTGTTTACGGGAACACTTCCGGCGCGTTCGCTAAAGACCGGCGGTGCGTTCTACATTTATGAAATTGCAAAGAAGAAGTTTTTTGAACTTGCCTCTTCAGAAAAAACTCAACAAAACGCATCCTTTTCTCCCGACGGTGAAAAGTTGGCTTTCGTTCGTGATAACAATGTTTTTGTCGTTGACATCCAATCGAAGAAAGAAACGCAAATTACTTTTGATGGAAGTGAAACTCTTCTAAATGGAAATTTTGATTGGGTGTATGAAGAAGAATTCAGCATTATCAACGGGATTGAATGGTCGCCCGACAGTAAACGAATAGCTTTCTGGCAGCTTGATCAGTCGCAAGTACCGGAGATACACATCGCAAAATGGGATTCGCTCTATCTTAATTTTCTTGATATGCGCTATCCGAAAGCGGGAACACGCGGCTCATCAGTAAAAATAGGAATTGCGGAAATTGCATCTCCTAAAATTACCTGGGTTGATCTTGGTAAAGAATCTGATATTTATATTCCCCGCATAAAATTTACAGCCGATGCAAATCTCCTTGCTGTGCAAAGGTTGAATCGGTTGCAGAACAAATTGGATCTTCTTTTTGCCGATGCAGCAACCGGCAAGACAAAAACCGTTTTTACGGAAAATGATTCGTGCTGGATAGACATTAACGATAACTTGAATTTCTTAAAAGATAAAAAACATTTTGTTTGGACTTCCGCTAAAGACGGCTTTGAACATATTTATCTTTTCGATTATAACGGAAAACAGATCAAACAACTTACAAAAGGAAATTTTGAAGTTGATAAAATTCTCGGCGTTGATGAAACGAACAAGGAAATCTATTTTACATCGAACGAAAGAAGCACGGTAAATAGTGATTTGTACTCGGTCAATTATGAAAGCAGTAAACGAAACCGTATCACAGAAACCAAGGGCTCACACAAAATCGATCTTTCTTCAAATCAAAAATATTTTATTGATCGTTACTCAAACGCAAATCTAATTGCTTCATCTTATCTTTATAATACGAGTGGTGATAAAATCCGTGACCTTGTTGTTAACGATATGGCGGCATTTAAAGATTATAATCTTTCGCCGGTTGAGTTTTTCCGTTTCAAAACTACCGACGGAGTTGAACTTGACGCATCAATAATTAAACCGGCAAACTTCGATCCCTCAAAAAAATATCCGGTGCTGGTAAATAATTACAGCGGACCCGGTTCAAAAACCGTTACGGATGCTTGGGGAAGTCTCTGGTTCCAAATGCTTGCACAAAAAGGTTACATCATCTTTGCGCTTGATAACAGAGGCACCGGTGGACGCGGTGAAGCTTTTGAAAAAATGGTTTACAAAAATTTAGGTTATTGGGAAGTGAATGACCAAATTGAAGGAGCAAAATATCTTGCTTCGCTACCGTATGTTGACGCAAATAGAATTGGCATTTGGGGCTGGAGTTACGGCGGTTATGCTTCAGCTTTAACTTTAGCCAAAGCTCCCGATTACTTTAAAGCTGCCATTGCCGTTGCTCCGGTAACCGATTGGAGATATTATGATAACATTTATACCGAACGATATATGTCAACTCCGCAGTTAAATCCCAAAGGATATGAAACAAGTTCGGTAATGACGTACGCCGATCAACTGAGAGGAAAGCTGCTTCTCATTCACGGCACTGCGGATGACAACGTTCATTTTGAAAACTCCGTTGCTTTGGCGGCTAAATTAGTTGCGGAAAATAAACCGTTCCAATCAATGTTTTATCCCGAAAAGAATCATGGTATTTTTGGCGGTAAGACTCGTTTGCATCTGTATCAATTAATGACGGAATTTATATTAAATAATCTTTAGAAGTTGAAAGTGAAAAGTAGAAAGTAGAAAGTTTTTACTACTTTCCACTTTCCACTTTCCACTTGCTACTTTATACTTTCTACTGTAAAAGGAATTTATGAAAAGAGAACTAATCGAAAACAAATATTTACGCTGGCTTTTTCTTGCCTTGGGATTTTTCTTCTTAGGTCTTGGCATTCTAGGAATAATTCTGCCGGTCATGCCGGGAGTAGTTTTTGTTGTTATTTCCGGGTATTTTTTTTCGAGAAGTTCGCATAAATTTCACGACATACTTATCAACAATAAATATGTCGGCAAGTATATCCGCGACTATTACGCGGGTGTTCCGATGCCTTTACGCGCAAAAATTCTTGCGGTTCTTTTCATGCTCATTTCGGTTGTAGTTGGTATTTGTTTATTATGAGACAAAAATGAACATTCAAATCTTTGGAACGAAAAAATGCAGGGAAACGCAGAAAGCTGAACGTTATTTCAAGGAAAGAAAAATTCCCTTTCACTTCCGTGATCTGACTGAAAAGGGAATAAGCAAGGGTGAACTTGATAATATTTCTTCCGTTATTCCGCTTGAAGAATTGATTGACCGCGAAGGAAAACAATTTGAAAAACGGAATTTGAAATTCATGAAGTTTGATGTTGAAGAAGAACTATTAAGCGATCCCCTCCTCTTAAAAACTCCCGTTGTACGGAACGGCAGACAAGTTACCGTTGGCAACAAACCGGAAATCTGGAAAACCTGGAATTAAAAAAATAAAAATATTTTAAAACCTCTTGACTTTCTTATTTATTCTCTATAATCTGAACTCAGAAAAAAATAAATTATTCTTACTTGTTCCTTTTATTTAGTTCGATGGGCTTAGGTTTTTGTGTTTAAATAACTCATTATTCTTAATTTATAACTAACGTAAAGGGGTTATATGATAACCTTTTTTAGAACTGTTCAAAATAATTTTTCCTTCTTCGTTTATTTACAACTTGTAATTTTTTACTTGTTTCTGTTTCACTATAATTTCCCCTCGCTACCTATTTTACCTTTAGCTACGAAATCATTATGAAGAAACACACATTGGTTTATTTCATTTCCCTTACGTTACTTTTAACTATTAACGACATTTATGGACAGTGGAGTAACGACCCAAACCAAAACTTACGTATCTCTAACTTTGGTTATTTTGTTGATGCTTGTGAGGATGGAATGGGAGGAGCTTTTGTTGGATGGAAAACAGGTAATACAGAATACCCTACAGTCTGGTTACAGTGGATAGATAAGTATGGTTATATAAAATGGAACCAACCAATTAATATAAAATCTAACGGGGAATCTCAAGCATCCTTTAAATTAATAAAAGCTGAAGATGGGAGAGTTATTATAGCATTTATTGATCATAAAGTTATCGGCCCACCAATCCCACCAAATCCCCTACCACAAATTAAATCTTCAATAATGCTGCAGAAAGTTGATACTACATCTGCTTTACTGTGGAGTGAAAAAGGAGTAAATGTAACAACAGACACATTAAGTTTGGGAGGTGATTTAGCTGTTGTTCCTGATCGTTGCGGCGGAGTCTTTATTTCTTGGAAAAAAAGTTTTGGTGAATTCAATGATGACTCAACGATCACAAGAATACAGAGGATAAACTATGATGGGCAAAGACTATGGGGAGATGAAGGAAAATATATAGCTACATGGTATGGTGCAAATCCACCTTTCCCTTCAGTTGGAGAAAGAAAACCAGATGGAGTTTTTTTGCTTTACAGTAAACCGAATTTTTTACCTACCGTAGTAAGTATAAATGCTGATATGAGTGTAAAATGGGAAAAGACGAATAAAGGGTACCCATATGTAAAATTAGAACCGGATGAAAATGGTGGGGCTGCATGGGCTAGAACTGTTGCCCCAGTAGTTTGGGATTCAGGTTACACTTTAATAGCAAACAGAATGAATGCTAATGGTGAATTGCTCTGGAGTGACAGTGGGATTGCAATTCAACAAAAATTATTAGGACCTAGCACGCCAATACAAAAACTTTTAGTGAATGATACATTTTTTATTCTATTTTCTAATTATTTGCAAATGATAAATAAGAATGGGGAGTTGATAAACACAGAGAAGTTTTTCTATGGAGACACTTCAAAAAAGATTGATGGGCTTGACATATTACCAAGTGATTCTACAAATTTCATTTTGGTGTGGTTGGAAAATGATGACAACTCTTACCGATATAAATGTCAGAAATACAGTGAAACTCTTAAAAAAATGTGGGATACGAGTGTAACTTATTCGCAATCATTACATATGGACAACGCACAGATAACCGATGGTAGAGGTGGTTTTATAGATGTTTTTTGTTTCTACTACCCAGATACACCAGGAATTTTGGCTCAGCAAGTGAGTGGCAATGGTGTATTAGGTGAAGTTCTTACAACCGTTGATAAGGAGGATATTTCTACGAGTAAAGATTTTCATTTATACCAAAATTACCCAAATCCATTCAATCTCTCAACCGTAATCAGTTATAAGTTGTCGACTATCGGTTTTGTGACTTTAAAGGTCTATGATATACTTGGTAACGTAGTAACAGTCTTAGTAGATGAAGAAAAAAAGGTGGGAAATTACCAAGTTGTTTTCTCAGCCAATGGAAAAAGTAACCAGCAACAGTTATCCAGTGGGATTTATTTTATTGAACTTAAAATCAACCATTATAAAAGAGAACTTATTAAATGTGTATTACTTAAATAAGAACAAAGGAGCGCTAAATGAAAAGATCGTTGTTCGTATTCGTTTTTCTGTTTTTATCAATAAAATTAATTCCCGCTCCTTTTGATAGCGGGATGATATCGTGGACACAACCTGATGGGACATTTTTTATTGCTCAACTTATCCGGGATGAGTTTACATTAACATTTACAACAAACGATGGCTATGAAATAAGAGAAGGTACAGATGGGTGGTTTTATTATGCTACGAAGGATAATAATGGTAAAATTATCCCTGGTGATTTAAAAGTTGGGAAAGGAATTTTTCCAACTCTTCCACAGGACTTAACATTGGGCGCTACAGCGCAATATGAAATAGATCAACGGAAGTTGGATTTTCAACAGGGATTATTAGATGCAGAGGCCTGGTATAGCCAAAAGATAGTGGAAGCAAACGGAGAACTTGTAAAAATACATGTAGGGGTTATTTTGGTGGATTTTGCAGATCATCGACACTACACGGGTCTGGATTACCCTAATGGTTATCCGACTCATTATTTTAACAATATGCTTTTTTCGCAAAACACATATATAGACCTTGAGGGTGGACATGATATACATCCGGATAAAGAACCAGTTTTTGGATCAATGCGTGATTATTTGAATCAACAATCATGTGGAAAATTAGATATTACTGGGAAAAAAGTGGATGGATTGGATGTTTATACTAATGAAATTCTAAATCCTTCTGATCCGAGCGGTTTTCCGCAATGGTTATACCTAAATGGATCAAAAGATTATTGGGACACGGTTGTTGATGGAGGAGTTACGAAGATTCCGTATGATCAACTTACTCAACTGGTGAAGCAACAATTAAATGTTGATTTAATTGTGGGTAATAAAAAAGTGTACGATAAATTAATCTTAATTTATGCCGGTGATGTGGGACGGAAACAACTGTGGCCTGCAACAACAAACGGTCAAATATCGCAAATAGGAGAACAATATGAGAATTTTATCGATGAACCACCTCGATTTACACACATTGGGACCTACTGCCACGAATTTGGGCACCTTCTTGGCGCACCTGACGAAGGTCTGGGGAATGTGCGTCTGGGGTACTGGGATTTAATGGATATTGGCACATGGAATGGACCGGAACGGAAGGGTGAATGTCCAGCCGGGTATGATCCATATTATAAAATAAAGTGGAAGTGGGTAACACCAAATTATTTTAACGAAAGTCCGTCAAACCAAACCCAAACAGTTCAGTATAATTACAATTCTCCAAAATATTATAAATTAGATTCTCCTATCGATCCACTAGAATATTTTCTAATTGAAAATAGGGGAAGAAATGGTTTTGATAGATATACACCAAATAATTTCAACTATACACCACCAAATAATGTTGATGTCAATAGTAATTTAGGAGGATTAATGATTTGGACTATTGATGGGGATGGTAGAACATCAGACTATAGTGATATTGTTGGATTAAAGTCAGCGATGACAGGTGTAGTCTCTAACTTATTTGGTACTGAAAATAATTTCGGTGCTTCAGATCCATTCCCATATTCGGACGGTCAAGACATAACACAAAATACCTTTCCTAATAATAGTATAAGAAATGTGCTGGACTCTAAAGTAAAGCTTGAGAATATTACGTGGGAATCTAATGGTAGTATTTTGGTTGATATTTCTCGTACTTCGCAGAATGATATTGAGCTAGTAACAGGTATTCAGGAATGGACAACAAATAGAACTATCACTAAAGATATAATTCTATTAGGAGGAGCTACATTAACACTTGGTAGTGGTGTAAAATTAGAATTTTATCAAAATAAAAAGATAAAAATATTTGATAATGCTACTCTAATAATTGAATCAGGTGCAAATCCTGTTATACTAACAAATTATAATAACGGTGGTAAATGGGGCGGTATCGAAATGCTTGGAGAACACTCCCGGTTACTAGCTTCGAATCTTATTATTCAATATGCTGTGAAGTGTCTTTCCTTTTCAGGATTAAAAAGTGTTTTAGTGAATAGTATTACTTTTAATAATAATGATACATTTTGTGATCTAAATGGGGCTACAAATATCGAGATAAGTTCGTGTAGATTTAACAGCACAAAAATTGATCTTGGGTATTATAATAATAGTAGTATTTCAATAAAGTTTAGTAACAATGTTTTTCTTTTTTCATCAATTTCTATGCTGGGTCAAATAGATTTCGATTTTATAAATAATGATTTTAGAACGCCATATGGTACCCCAACTTCATTTAAATTTCCTGGTGGTAATAATATTATTAAGAATAATATCTTTTTAAATTCCGACATATTAAATACTTCTCTAGGCAATTCGATAATTACATACAACTGTGTATATCCAGCGCCATCTTCAACTGTGGCGACTTTATTTTCCTCAGAAGGTAATTTTTCCGCTGATCCATTATTTGCAGATCCTGGTAATCTTGAATCTCAATCATTACAACAAAGTTCTCCATGTATAGATATGGGTGACCCGACTATGGATTATAATAATGAGCCTGGAAGCAATGGCGGAAGAATAAATATTGGTTCATTAGGTAATACTACCCTTGCTACAGTAGTTGCTCCAAATACATCTCGCAATTTATCTGCAATAAGTATGCTTGGAAATCTCAGTTTATCTCAATCAAGCACCTGGTGTGTAAATAGTGCCACTCCTTATAGCATTGGGGTAAATAAAACACTGGAAATTCCAAATCTAACAGTGAATAGCGGTAGTACATTAAATATAAGTAATGGAGCAACATTAAATTGTTTAAATGGAGGTTCACTATTTGTTAACGGGACACTCAATGCAAACGGCACTTCTTCTAATAAAGTATGTTTTGATTTCAAGCAAATTGATTGGACGACACAGAATGGTTTGAAAATACTATCGGGTGGTTTAGCAAATATTAGTAATGCAATTATTAAGAACGCGAAATACGGTGTTTATAACTATGAAGGAATAAGTAATATATCCGGTAGTGAAATCTTAAGTTGTTTTTACGGCATTTATCTTTATAAAAACAACTATGCAAGTGTGCAATCACAAATAATCAATAACAATATCCATAATAATTGTCCAGGCATTCATATGTATGCCTCATCCCCTGATATAAGGAATAATACAATTTATAATAATTATTATGGCGTTTATTGTTGGAATTACTCGTCTCCTTATTTAGGGAACTATGAATTGACCGGCGATAACAACATTCATAATAACTATATTGGTTTCTATGCAACGGATCATTGTTTCCCATTTCTTGGTAGAACTTCTTGTCTTTTTTATGGTGGTAACAATAAAATACAAGATAGCCAATCTTATAATATGTATGCCTATTGGTATTGCGATATTACTGCAGAGAACAATTGGTGGGGAGCTGATCCTCCAGACGTAAATAAAATCCAAGCTACATATTACAGCACTATTTCTTACATACCATGGTTACAGGCACCACCACTTGGCCAAATCAGAGATTTATCATCTTCGCCGGAAGAAGTTATCTACGATAATAATTTCCCAAAAGATAAAAAACAAAAAAACGACTCAAAACAAAATATTGAAAATAGTTATAAAGGAAGCAGCCAAAAACAAAGTATTGTTGATGTTGATAAAGAGATTCTTACCAGCTACAAACTAGATTGGCCTATACATTGGAAATTACTTTATGCGAGAAGCTTGATAGGCGTGAAGAAATTTAAGCAAGCTCAGTCGGTGTGTAAAGAAGTCATTTTAAACCATTCTGATTCTACATCATCTGCTTATGCACTTGATTTGCTATGGCAGGCAAGCAGACAATATGATGAAGATTCACTGAAAACTTTCCTTAACTTTTTATCAAATAAAAACGAAAAGAACAAACTATATGCTTCTGCAGAATCAATATTGGCAGGTTACGATAAAAAAAATAAAGTACAGAGATTTGACAAAATATTAAAGAAGTATAGAGGTGAACAAATTATCGAATCTGTGTTATTAAGCAAATTTTTATATCATTACCACGAACTTGATGACAAGGAGAATGCACAACTGATTTTGGCTCAAATTGATATGCTATTTCCGAATTCGAGTTCTGCAATTGAAGCACATAACTTAATGGGTGATAATCAAATCAAAGCAAAACAGGCCAGCAGTGCAGCTAAAATTGCGGAAACAGAAATGGAAAACACCACACTTCCTACTGAATACAAATTGCTTGGGAATTATCCCAATCCATTTAACCCTAGTACAACAATAAGTTATGCCCTTCCATTCGAATCAAATGTTGAAATAAACATCTTTGATATTATGGGAAGGTTAATTAGAACTTTTAACATTAATAGTCAAAATGCAGGATATCAAAATGTGCTTTGGAATGGGAAAAATGAAAATAACGAGCAAGTTGCATCGGGAATATATTTATATAGATTCAAAGCTATAGCAATTGATGGAAAGGTCTTTGAAAAAACATCTAAGTTGTTAATGCTAAAGTAAAAACAAAACGTACAATAACAAGTATATGTTCCTTATAAAAACAAGAGTGCCGGAAATATTCCGGTACTTATTTTTTTTGCTAGTATTGTTCGTAGTTCCGTTGTACGCTGAACAACCGGATGTTACGTTATTAAAAATTAAAGAGCATAAAACTGTAATAGAATCCGCGGCAAAATATTTTGAAATAAATCCGAAACATCTAAAAGCTATAATCTATGTCGAAAGAACTTTAAATTATAATTGGGAGGATGACGCGCTTGATATACCGCTTGCCGAAGGAGGTTTTAACAGTTCAATAGGTTTTTGTCAGGTTAAGATGAAAACCGCATATTGGATTGAAGTACAACTAAACGATTCAAAGAGTAATTATTTTCCGGGAAAGAAATACTCCGGTTTGTTAAAAGTGAACAAAAGTCCGGAAGCAATAATAAAGAAACTTCAAAACGATTCTTTGAACATATACTACGCGGCAGCTTATTTAAGGATTATGCAAAGCAGATGGTCAAAAGCAAATAGTTCAATTGATAATAAACCGGAAATACTTGGTACATTATACTCAACTGGTTTATTTAATATAGATGGTTCGGAAAGAAAACCGAGAAACAATCCGGAAACGAATTCGTTCGGGAAGAAGGTATTGGAAGCTTGTGGAGAATTCAAATAAAAAAGTGATTTAATGCAGAGCCTTGCCACGGCAAGGCGCTACAACTTTTAAATGTTCATTAAAATTTCCCTCGCTTTTTTCTTTATTTTTACGGAACAAATAAATTATTTTATTTAATAACAATTTCGGGAAAAATGTTATGGCAAATTTAGAAACAGGTCATGCAAAGAATGTAGCTAACTTTGAAGCCCTTATTTCCTTTTGCACCGGTTACGGTGTAAGCTACAACCCTTCTAAAACATCAATCAAACTTCCAACTTTAACAACCTTACACATCACGGCAAAAGATAAAATGTCCGTAGTTAAAACTGCGGAATCCGCTTGGTCTGATGCGGTAGGTGTAAGAGAAGTTCTTTTCAAACCGTTAAGCAAACTTACTACACGCGTACTTAATGCGCTTGCCGCAAGTGAGGTGTCTGTCCCTTCGGTTGATAACGCAAAAACCATCGCGAATAAAATTCAAGGGAAAAGAGCGACGCCTAAAAACTCTCCTCATCCCGTAGACCCTGCTGTTCCCAAAGAAGAAACCCCGCAAAACATTTCCGCTTCTCAGATGGGTTTTGACAATCGTATAGACAACCTTGATAAACTTATTAAGCATTTAACCGCACAAACCGGTTATGTTCCAAATGAAACAGAATTATCAACAGCGGCCTTAACAACTTTGCTCGCAAATATGAAAGTTGCTAATACGGCAACAATTAGTACTAATACCGTTTTAAGCAACGCCCGTATTGAAAGAGACAAAGTTCTCTATAAACCGGAAACCGGTTTAGTTGATATTGTAGATGACGTTAAGAAATATGTA
>Ga0210026_1002409_pt1 | contig 15985 bp, 19 predicted proteins | sample CryGeymeta201509_FD_183977 | JGI IMG/M metagenome (GOLD analysis project Ga0210026, IMG submission 183977) | Groundwater microbial communities from Crystal Geyser aquifers in Utah, USA - Crystal Geyser metaG 2015-09 (SPAdes) (version 2) | ecosystem: Environmental > Aquatic > Deep subsurface >... | reverse complement strand
CGGGCCAGAGCACTAAAAACCACATCTATAATTCTTGGCTTGTTCCTCGATAGCTCAGTTGGTAGAGCGCCGGACTGTTAATCCGTAGGTCCCTGGTTCGAGCCCAGGTCGAGGAGCCAAAATACGCTAGTGAATGAAGCCCTTACGAGAAATCGTAGTGGGCTTTTTTCTTGGCTGGATGGGGATATTGGACGCGCTTTCAGTTCTGCATTGGTTCGGTTGGGGTGGATCAGCAGCTTATGTGGAAACACAACTACACGGCAAACATGCAAAAGCTCATCCCAGTTTTCGCTGACCATCTGCAACAGAGCATGTTGGGTGTCGCAGGCGTTAAGTGGATTGAAGCACCAGTCTGACTAAACTCACTTCACTATGACTGTCGAATCCATACCCAAATTGACCCGCCCTGCTGCCAAGCTATGGGCCAAAGCGCCAGTCCAAGCCAAGAAGCTACTGCTGTCCAACGTCTGGTGCGTCCACTGCAGCCATTCGGTCACCATCACCGACTTTACCGGGACAGTAAAGGGCGGCGATCTGGTGTTGGAGGGGTTGTGCTCTGAGTGCCGTGGGGATGTGGCCCGAGTGATTGAAACGGATTGAATGCGAGGCTGGCGCCACCTCTCATGGCAGCTGCTTTTGATTGTCTACAAATATCGAATTACGGTGCCACGCAACAAACTCGGGCTGAGGGGTGAAGCGTTCTGGAGGCTCAATCTTTCGACCATCCAACGGAAACAGCACTTTTTTGACGAAGACATCATCACTTCGCTTCAGATCCTCTGAAATGATGACTGTTAAATCGTCAGCGAGGCAGATCAGTCCTTTGTCAAATGCGCGATCATGTATCGATGACAAGCAAAGACCGTTTCTTGGATTTAACCTGTTGGCCTTGTCTCTGCTCCACGGCACGATGTGACTGGCAATCAACAATCGTGTCTCAGTAAGTCCTGACATGCAGCAGCGGCCTCTGTAACTGCTGAGCACGGCTCTGCGGAAAAAGTATTGTTTGATGCGTTGTGTAGTCAATACCTGCCGTGTTTCTCCGGTGAAATCCTCTGGCGCAAGGACGTCACTCATTGCGTCCGCCGCCAAGACCTCGTTAGTGTCTTGGTCCAATTGCTGCCGAAGCAACTGACACTCCACGGCCAATCGTTCCCAATCTGAGTGGAATTCATCCCAAACGGCGCGATCCAAGGCCGATGCGTTACCCAGCGCGACACGTCCGGTACTGGTTATGGCGGGGTCAATGCTGGCGATGTTGAGCATCTTCATCGCAACAGCATCGGAGGTGCGACCGATAACCTTCGCCAATGCGATGATTTCGGGATTGCGCCCGTAAATTCGACCGTAGGGAATTTGGCAATACAAATGGAAAGCCAGCTTGACCTGATCCTTTGTCCAAAGTCCAATTGCCATGATATTTTTTGCATGATGACGGAGGGCACCGCACCAACAAACTCCTTGCTTGAAATGTTTTAGATCATCACTTATCACGTAACGCCTGCCTGATGCTCCCGACAATACTGCAAGCCACCAAACCGCTTGTCATTGTTCCAGCAAAACTTTCCCTCAGCAAAACTGATCTTGATGCCACAATGAGCACAGATCAATTTCTTTGCAGGTGCGTTTTCAGCATTGCCAACTGTCCGAGCGTGGCTGTTGTCGCCAGCATGCGAAGGCGCCTCTCGATCTTGAACTTTCGTCGCTGGCATCGGCTCCGTAACTTTAACCGGCACGCAGGGTCGCATGAAATCAGGCAATGCCAGCAAATCCACAGGCCTATGTTGCCGAATCAGCTTTTCACCCCACTCTTTGATGGTGTCCATACTGCGCATGTTCAGGCCAGCCTTCAAAATGCCGCCAATACCGATCGACTTCACAAAGCCTTGATGCCAAGTTGGAAACTGATCTGCTTTGATGACGATGCTGGTGTCAAAGACGCTGGCTGGTGGCCGTTGGATGGTAGCCTTTGGGTGCAACAGGACGACATGATGGAAATCCGGTTGCTTTTGGGTGCGCCCCACAATATCCAAGCGCTCTAACAGCGTGACCAAACTCCGCTCGTGACGGTGGCTTTGCTCGATGGGCGACGGCACGCCAAACGTCGACCTTTCGTACTCGGCGGTGAACTCACCGTGGTCGTTGATGACCAGGTTGCAGGCGTAATTCTTGGTTTCGAGGAGGAATATGTGGGAGGCCCTGTTGATGATCAGGTGATCAATCTGGGTGACTTCGCCATCGATCACAAAGCGCAGGTCATGCAAAACAACATGGTTTTCGCCGTCCTTAAAGTAATGGTCAAGGTAATGCGCGGCTTCACGCTCACCTTGCATCCCACGCTTGAGACGCATCAACTCATCACGCAGCCACTTTTTTTGATGGGCATCCAGCAGCGGAGATTGCTGCAGATCTTCCAGCAATGCCACTCGCTTTGATTTTTCATCTGCGGATTTCAACAGCATCACGCCCCCTTTGATCATTGTTTTACTGAACTGATTCTCGCATCTGAATCGGCTCTTTTCTTCTCACCCCAAGCCCCCTGGAGAAATCCTTGGGGCTATTCTTTTGTTCTCGTAAAAAAACAAGCTCGGTTGGCAACATTTTGTGAGCAAATAAACGAAAACGTTGCAGGAAGAGACCGCCTTCATTGGTCTAACCCGTAACCCGCAGCGGTCTCGGGAATACGGCATCCAAAGCTCTCTCGGTCATCGGTAAGCAATGCCACTGTGGCAAGCACACCCCTGGCTGTCAGGCTTGGATGCCGTTCTTTTTTTCACCAAGGACACCCCATGATTTATCTCTTCCTGTTTCTCGTCGCCATCGCCATTGCCTTGCTCAAGCTGGGCGCTCTGTCGGTCTGGTTCAGCGTCCTCTCAGTGTCCCTCATCGCCATGACCGTGGTCGCTGCTGCCCTATTCATTTACGCCTTGTGGAAACGCTACAGGGGCGGTTCCCGTCGTTTCATTACGCACCGGAAACCCTAGCGCACCGCATCCATTCCACCCACCCCCCATGCCTGCCTTTCGGTGGGCTTTTTTACGCCTGAAAGAACCCTATGCAAATCATTCGTGACCCTGCCGACACTGCCCTGATTGCCGACCCTGAACTATGCGCTTTGGTGCAGAAGACCATTGCAGCCCTGAGCGAAGACTATCCATACGACCCCGATGTGTTGGGCTATTTCCTCATCGTGCAACCGGGCGACAGCCTTGCCATGCTGAATGCCCAAATCGGCTTCGACATCCTGGCCAACAAGTGGACCGGCATCCGCTTCGACCAGCCCGGCTACAACCAATCGTTTGAAATCCTGGATGAACACGCCGGGTACTACGAGATGGTGTTCTTGATTGACGACAGCGGCTTTGGCGTCGAGGTGTTCATACCCAAGACCATCGACATTCCCGACTTGCTGGCCATGTGCCAAACATTTGCAGTACCAGCGGTTGGCGATGCGATTGTCTGAGCATGGCCTTTCGCTCACCCCGTAAATCATCCAAAAAGCCTATCGGTCGAAAGCTATTGCAGGTGCTGCCGATCTGGACGCCAGCCAACACCGCCGTCGCCACTCTGTTCTTCAAGGACGTGCTGGAGAAGCTGGGCATCACCGATGTTCGTAGCTATTTCCAAAAGTGGCGCATTCCAATAGCCATCAGCATCGTCGTGTGCGCATGGGTCGGTGCAGCCAGCGAGGGATTCAAGGGTTCGTCATTGGCGGCCTGCTTGGCATCGTTGCACCGATAGCCCTGCTGTGGCTTGGCGTGATGCTGACCCTGATCGCACTGTTCCTGGCCATTTACGTCGCTGCCTGGGCCGTGATCGTGTTCATTGTGTGGGCAATATTTCACTGAATCCGCCAGCCTCGCGCAGCGGAGGCCAGCCGCATTGCGCAATTCCATCCATCTTATTTGGAAGACCCTTCCATTCATTCACACAACCCTTTACCAAGGAAATCACCATGAGCATCACCTACAGGATCACATCGGCATTCTTGCCCATTGACTGCCACCAGCGCCGGTATCGCTACTGGCCATCACCGCGCCAGCTGCCCAGTCTGGAAACGCCGCGCCACTGCTGATTTGTTCCCGCCCATTCACTTCAAGGAGATTGACCATGACCACCGAGACACCTGATACCGACATTACCGAGGTTCCTGAGACTGCCTCCACCATTGAGCCTACCGAGATTCCCATGCGGGTTCTGAAGGTGGGCACTGCCAGCAGCCTGTCCAATCGCAGCACATTGGGTTACGCCATTGGCTGCGATGACACCAATGCCATTTTTCTCAGCCTGCGTTCCAACACTGCCGCCGGAATGTTCAGCAAGAACTGGGTGGCGTTTCTGGACATTGCCAACGCTTTGGTTCACGCCGACCGAATCACTTCATCCACGCTGCTGCCGCTGTACGCCAACACGTCACGCAATAACGCTGGCTTCATGTTGGCTGTGCTGCTGGCTGAAGGTCTGGTTTGTCCATCAGATCGGCACTACATGCGCCAGGAATTCAAGCCGTTCCAGCAACACATCAATGCGCTGATCGATGCCGGTGTGGATTTGGGTGATGCTGATACGGCACTGGAGGCTTTGGAAGCAGTTGCCGATGTACCTGAAGTCGATGCAGTCGAAGCGGTCGAAGTGCCTACTGCCAAACGAGGCCGTCCATCCAAGCGCACATAGCTGCGTCCATCAGCTGTGCTTTGGTTCGTTGGAGTCTAAGTCCGCCGATCTGCTACTGCATACCTTCAGGATGTCGGTCAGCTCAGGGCGGAAACCGACCCAATACCGACCCAAACGTAGTTATGACAGCGCCCGCCTGTGACCGCCGGTCCCAGTTTGTCGGCTTTCAACACATCAGGAGTTCTGCCGATGTTTGCTCTCACGGTTGCCCTGCTGGTGACCACCGTTCTCTCGTTCTCGTTTTCGTCCACCCGGCGCATTGGGCTTTTGTCCATTGCGCTGCTGGCTTTTTTGTTCCCGCACCTGGCTGCTGTGTTGCTCTTCATTGGAGTAGTCGCAGCCGCCTTCATCTACTTAACCAAGGAAAAATCATGAGCTTTGAAGACTGCCTTTTGTTTGCCACCACTGCCGCTATTGATGCCGATGTCCCGGATGAATTGTTGCCCCTGTTCATCAGCGACAACGCTGCATTGAGGGCGCACATGTCATCTGACACGATGGACCGTTGGGTTTGACACACAACCTTCCCCCTCCCACCTAATTCCCAACGTCTGTTGCCTGATCTGCCTTGTTGCAGAGGGTTACGCACGTCTGGGTATGGGTGGCTTCCTTATTTTTTTCGAATGGATTTTGATCATGAATGACACCACCCAAAACACTGACGACACAAGCAGTGACACGGTCACCTCTCAGATCGTCCCCGAAGCTAGCCGGATGGACACGGTCGATCGGCTCTTCGGGCTCCGGTATGTTTTGCAGTTGGAGCCGACTGTTTTTCGGTTTGCTGAGAGCTTGGCAGACAACTACGACTATGGCTACTGGCAGTTCCACACCTTGAGCAATGGCGGGTTCTACCTTGCACCGCGATCAGACACCGTCTACAACGTGAGTTGCGACAACGGTTTCGATGGCCAGATGACGGGGGATGCGTTGGGCCTTACTGCTTGTTTGTACGCCTACAGTCATTTGTCTTTTGGCGATGGCAGTGAGTTCACGGAACTCTGCGCCAATCACTATCACTGGTTGCGGGAGTACGCCATTGGTCACCGGGAAGTGCGCAGTATTTTTCGGGCGATAGACTGAATCGGTGGCGGCAACCTATCTACTGTATAGAATCACAGCATGTTGTTTGCGATCGTTCCCACCCACGTCAAAGGAAAGCACCGGTCCAAAGAGCAAATGGCCGACGCTGAACGGTTCAGTGGCCACCTGCTCATTCAGGACTGGAAGACGGGCAGTGCCGGTCGGCCATTGCTTGCGGCATACCTGAAAGACCTCAGCGGCAGATATGAGCACAACACCATTCAGCCGATTTTCGACGTCAAGGTCGTGAAGATCACGGTGTCCGGCATGCACCTGGTCGGATATGAAATCAAGTCCGAGGACGGCATTGCCATTGAGTACGTGCAGGGCTGGTGGGCAAAGCTTGGCGAGGACTCGAAACCAGACTGATGTATCAGGCCTTATTGTTCTCAGAAAGTGTTTGTTTCCACCTCGGGCATGGTGTCGAAACTTTGTAGCCAATCTATGATGTTGCGATGTGCTCCAACTATGTCGCCGTCAGCCATGCCGATAGGCTTCTGAGCTTCTTTGGGGTTGAGCGTGGCCGTGATGGCCCGTCCATGGTCACGTTTCCCACAGGCTTGGCACCTTTCATGCGGCTTGCCGAGGACGGTTCAGGTAACCGGCTGGTGGACGATGGGATTTTCGGCCTGCTGCCCCACTTCGCTAAAGAGTTGGCGTACGGCAAACGGACCTACAACGCTCGCAGCGAATCAGTCGCCAAACTGGCAAGCTTCCGCGAATCATGGGCCAAGGATCGGCGCTGCGTCATCCCTGCGGAACACTTCTTTGAGCCCTGCTGGGAAACCGGCAAGGCAGTGCGGTGGCAGATTCAGCAGCATGGTGACGTACCCATGGGCATTGCTGGCATCTACAGCAAGTGGCGTAGCCCAGAGGGCGAGGAAATGTTCAGCTTTTCCATGCTGACTGTGAATGCCGACGGCCACCCGGTGATGCAGCAGTTTCACCGCCCGGGTGACGAGAAGCGCATGGTGGTCATCCTGGACCCCAAGGACTACGACGAGTGGTTGTCGTGCCCGGTCAAAGAGGCACCCAAGTTCTTCAAGCAATGGGAAGGCACCCTGCTGGCATTCCCGAAGCCCTTGCCGGGAAGGTCACCAAAGCCCCGTGAGGACGCGCAGCCCGGTTTGTTCTAAGCCGTTGTTATGGAGATCCCTAAAACAAAAAAAGACCAGTGACAATCTCGCCTCCGAAATTGCCAAGCACCTCGAAAAAGACGGACACAAGCTGATCAAACTACATGACCGCGCCGTCAGGCTGTTTGACTGGCAAGGTCGATGCGCTGTACGCAGTTCAACCACACATCCCTTGTTCGCAATCTACGTACGCAGTGCCGATGTCGCTTTGCTGGACAACAGGGGTAAGGCAGCGGGGAAATAGCGCGGCCAATGTTTCGCAAAGGGGGATTTATATCTGTAATTCAACGATGCGCGGGTTTGCGCTGCTGACACTCAGATCGATGGCGAAAACATAGCGCTGGCGACACACACCAATCTTCCTCGCGCCGGACGCAAGCGGGTTGCTGTATGGCGTGGCTGTAGGGGACGCTGGCTTGGCCCATAGAAGCGGCAGCGTGGCGGTATTGGTAGTGATCCCCACCCTCGCGCTCGACCCACGCAAAACTCTTGGATTTGCCCCGACGCACCCGACGACTCGACGCAACATCACGCACTCGTCGCCATGGCCCATCCCGACGCCAGGTAAGCCCATGATTTGCATCGGGCGGCGACAGGTCGTCGGGTCGTCGGGTGGTTTTCAGAAGTTCTATTCGGTGGCCAACGCGTGGATGGCGACGGGTGCGCCGGGTCGTCAGGTGGCGGCAGCGAGTTTTCACCGGGCGCACCGACCGGGCATCACAGGACAACACCCGCATTCACTCTATGCGCTGTGCTCTTGTGACACACACATTTTTCTTCCCTACCGCAATCCAGCATGAATTGTTGCTGTGACCTGCTGGGGTAAGCGATCTGGGGAGTGGCGTTTGCCGCGTTCTGCGGTAAAGGCTACGCACCAGATCGCTGTCCTTATTTGTGCTGCTCCTGGGATATTATTTTTGACACCTTTTGGTTATGTGTCTTATTTTCATTATTTTAAAACAATTTAGAATAAACAACTTATTTTGTTGATCAAAATTTATTCCGTTACCATCTCGTGTGACAAACTAAATAACACTCTTTAATCGATTTTTATCTGATTTTTTATACTTAATTTTATGGACTATCAAAATAGTAATTACGAAGAAGTGCCTGAGTAAACTACATTCAAATTCATATTTATGAACCAACTGATGGTTGTGGTATATCGCAATGCAGCAAGTTTGATGTATGTGACTTGAAAACTATCCACTGCAGTTATCTTCAAATCCATTATGTAACCCGGCCAGGTCGCAGGCGGGAATAGCCAGCAGCATTTCACCAAAACTTCTGAAAACACCCTTCACACCCGTCGCACCTGACGCACACGTCGCCTCGGTGCCGAGTTTCATTCGCAGCGCAATCAGGCGACAAGTCGTCGAGTCGTCGGGTGGATTCCAAGAGTTTTCCAACGCGGGGCATGTGCGGTGCATTCGTCCCACGGTGCGCAGTCGGTCATCGCGACGAAAAAAACTTTTCAAAACACTCGCCGCACCCGTCGCCTCGACGCCGCCCCATGATTTACATCGGTTCTTTGGGCGACGAGTGGCGTCGGGTCACCGACAGGCGACGGGTGGTGGTGGTGCGCAGGGTGGCCGAAAGCGTCAGGTCGTCGGGTCGTTTTTGAGAGTTTTCCGCCCCTGGCACGCTGCGCAGATCGTCTTTTTCGACCACCATGTTGCACTCAGACAACACTGAAAAATATATTTCGCTTACAAGTGCCGCGTCAGGGTGTGGTCAATACCGGACTCAATCACTGGGGCTTTGGTCCGTTTTGATGGCCGGTCTCTCAGCTTTTACTTGGATGGAAGTGCGCAAACTCCCATTTCAATTTCATCATATGTTTGTGTTCATTAACTCAAGTCCAAAAATTAGGGAGCTATTGGTCTTTGCCATTATATTGTTTAATTAGCTTTGCCAGTGCATCTAATTCCAATAACGATTTCTATTTGGGTATGAGGCAGATAGTAGTTTAAATACTTACAGCGATTCCAATTACCCGGCTTTCAAGCCTCCATAAATATTGCACCATAACCAAACATCTGGATTAAAGTTCAGTTGTCGGTGGGGGTAACAGCCCAAATAGCTGAAATTCAACCGACTCTAGCATCGCAGTTTAAAGTAATCAAGCTAGGGTGCTGGATGGTTCAATTGGATGATTTTGGAGTCTTTATGGTAATACAAGAAAAACCAGTAGATAGCTCGGCGCAAGATAACGCCAATAATGCAGATGCTCCTACACACGTTAGTTTGGCACAGATGGATGCGGTACCGGTTGGTGAGATAAAAACGCAGGCCGTGGCAACAGATGCCTTGGCAGCAGTAGCGGTCCTGGAGGTGGCCGAGATGCCCTCAGGTGTAGCAGTGGCCAATGCGCCTACAGAAATGACGAATGCCGTAGAAGTGATCGTGGATGTGTCAGTGGATGTCCAGAGCGCAGCCGAGGAGTTGCCGTTCCCAAAGAACCTTCCCGCCATGCTTGGGCTTTGCTTGTCACAACACGGCAACGCTTATGCAACCCTGCGCGGCAAGGGAAAAAACGCCTATGCAGTTCAGGTCGGTAGTCGGGCGCTGGACAACATCATTCGCAAAATAGCCGCGCGGGAGGATATCGCGTTGCGCAAGTCTGACATACGCGAGTTAAATGACAGCCTGTTGGCCATGGCTCAGTCCAAGGGGCAGATCAAAAACGTTTTTCTGCGCGTGGCAGCGATCGATGGGGGTGTTGAAATTGACCTGGGCGACAACAATCACGCACGCGTTCGCATCACCGCAAGTAAGGTGGCGTTGGTGCTCAACGGGTCAACCACACTGTTTTGGCGCAGCAACACGTTTTTGCCCATGGCAGAGTTTGTGTTGGTGGGCGACCTGCAGTTGCTCAAGTCGTATTTAAATCTGGACGATGTGTCGTTTATGTTGCTGCGTGCTTGGCTGAGTTACACCTTGGCACACCCAAAGGTAAGTTCGTCGATGTTTGTGATCCTGCTGCTACTCGGCGGCCAAGGGTCTGGCAAAACGTTTGCTTCCAAGCTTATCCGTCGCTTGATTGACCCCAGTCCCATTGGTGTTCAGGCGTTGCCGACCAACAGCAAGGATCTGGCAATATCGACCCAGAACGGGCACGTCAGTTGCTTTGATAACGCGCGTTTCATCGCCCCGGCCATGTCAGATATGTTCTGCACAGCGGCTACGGGCGGCACGCTGACGACGCGCCAGCTTTACACCGACGCCGATCAACAGGTGATCTTGTTGCACGGTGCGCTCATCATTAACGGCATTCACGCCTTCATCAATCAGCCCGACTTTGCACAGCGCTGTTTGCCGATGCAATTGCCGACGCTGCCTGAAAAAAACAGGCGGTCTGAGACTGAGCTTGAGGCGGCATTGACGCGAGACCTGCCTGCCATACAACGCGGACTTTTTGATCTGATTGCTGACGTGTTTGTCCATCTGCCCACGGTCAAAGCGACGCACCCACAGCGCATGATTGACTTTGTGCTTTGGCTGGCGGCGATGGAAAAAGTGGACGGTGCACCTGAAGGTAGCTACCAAAAGGCTTACAGCACAGCACTGAATGACGGTCAGCGTGAGTGTCTGATGGACAACGTGCTGGCCTCGACCATTTTGACTTGGGCTGAAAAAATGACCGGCGATGAATGGAGAGGGTCACCCACCGTGTTTCTGGAAAAACTCAATAGTGTGACCGAGCCGGGCATTCAAAACTCGAAGGATTGGCCCGGTAACCCCATCTCGTTATCCAAGCGAATTCTGCCGTTGCAAGCGGCGTTGCTGTCGCAGGGCATTGATTTAAAACTGCTGCGCGGCAAGTCACGAATGATTTCGGTGAAGTGGCTTGATGGGATGCGACCCGAAGCATTGTCTGAGCCAGATGACGACTCGGACATGTACTAATTCAATCACGCAAAACCCGTACCACCGATTAAACGTTTACTCAATAAACAGAAACCGCCCTGGCTCCCCTCGGGGTCAGGGCTTCAACTTCACTCAACCAATTTTTGGAGATAAAAATGCCAGTCATGAAATTAAACCAAGCCATGTTCCCCCAGGTGCTGCAATGCCCTGCTGGAACCAGCCGCCTTGAACTGTGCGATGCCGATCTACCCGGCTTGTATATTGAAATCCGTGCCACCAGTCCCGGCCAAGGCACGTTTTACCTGCGGTACAAAGACGCCACCGGCAAGACCTGCCACAAGCGTATCGGCTCCACTGCTGACATTTCTCTGGCTGACGCACGCAAGCAGGCCAAGGTAACCAAGGGCGAAATTGCCTCGGGTATCAACCCCAAGGGCGAACCCAAGAAAGTCATGCTCACTTATGACTCGTTCTTTACCGATGAATATTTGCCGTACGTCACACCTCGCAAACGCAGTTGGAAGCGCGACGAGGAGCTGTACCGCCTACGGATCAAAAAGGTCTTTGGCGATAAGAAACTCGATGCCATCACTCGCCAGGAAATCCAGTCATTCCACACTGCGCTGTTGGCTGAAGGCTTGGCACCGGCAAGCGCCGATCATCACGTTAAGCTAATCCGCCAAAGCCTCAATTTGGCCATTGAGTGGGACATGCTGGACAAGAACCCTGCTGCAAAGGTGCCGCTGTTCAATGTCGATAACAAGGTCGAACACTACCTGGACGACGAACAACTCGGGCGGTTGCTGGCCGTGTTGCGTGACCCAAATAGCCCTCGATCGGTCTGCCAGATTGCCTTGTTTTTGCTGTCCACTGGGGCAAGATTGAACGAAGCTTTGAGTGCAAAATGGGGTGACATTGACCAGGCAACCAGAGTGTGGCGCATTCCGGCCACGGTGTCCAAATCTCGCAAAATCAGGGTGGTGCCGCTGAATGACTCGGCGCTGGAAGTGCTGGCCGAGTTGGATACTGAAGGCCAGTTCGAGCATCTGTTTGTGAACCGCCAGACTGGTAAGCCGTACACCACGATCATGAAAGTGTGGAGCCGCCTGAGGCAGAAAGCAGGTTTGCCCTTCCTGAGGATTCACGATTTGCGCCATATGTACGCCAGCTTCCTCGTGAACTCCGGGCGTACCCTGTATGAGGTGCAAGCCTGCCTTGGTCACAGCGATCCTAAGGTAACTATGCGGTACTCACATTTAAGTAGCAAGTCGATGCAGGAGGCTGCTAACAGCGCATCCGTCGCAATACAACGTGGGAGGCCCATAGTTGGGGCGAATGATGCGGCGACGACTCCACCAGGGGAGGCTCTGGCGGCGTAACCGGGGCGGCGGTGGCCAGCCCGGGCGGCGTGGGGTGGCCCCGCGCTCGGGCATAACGGGCACCTCTGGGGCGCTCGGGGGCGGGTCATGACGAACCCCATCCGGGGGGCTGGCGGGGGCGCATGGGGGCAGATTTTGGGGCGGGCGGCTGGCAGGTGAATTGCGGTGGCCGTTGAAATGGCTGCAACCGGGTTGGCTGGCGGTGGCGCTTGGCGGAAGTTGGCTTGGGCAATTGAGCGGCTGCATTGGAGCGAAACGTAGACCCGCATGGCAGCGTCAGCCGACGGCCATGAACGGCGGGTCACGAGAAGTCCAGTTCGGCACTGTTCGATACGCCTCACGCCAGAACGTTTGCTGAACGCTATTTCGATGGTGGAATTGAGTCTGGATCGATTCGCCAAGGATGCTCACAACGTTTGATAAAAATCAAAGAAAATCAAATCAACGCCCAATATCCCCCAAATGGGGGATACCAGAAAGTAGATGGCTTTCATATGATGGTCGTTGAGTAATTTCACTCGTACCTAACGGATGGCAATGAATTGGACTCTTTCGCTATGAATTGTTCAACTCACGCTTCACAATATGAAAATTTTTAATGCATTTGTCACGCTGCTTTTCGTAGCTTTTTTATCTGGCTGTGGATCGATTCCACCCTTGAATTTTTCAGTACCAAATGTTGGCGTTTCTCAGAAAAAAATCGATGCTGAGATGAAGTCTATGACAGTGACTATTGCACGTCCAGACGAAAAAACTGGTGACTTACCAGTGGGCATGGAGCAAATGGTTCCTCAAATTTGGCAAACATCGTTAACCGAGTCCTTGAACAAAATGGCCATATTTCAAGATGACAGCGCAAAAAAAGTTAACGTATCTGTAAAAATTTTGAAGTTGGATGTACCGGGTGCAGGCTTCTCTATGACGACATCTACGGCTGCAAGATATGAAATCATGGATCGCAAGAGTGGTGACCTAATTTTTTCGCAAGACATTGCATCATCTGGTACTACTCCCGCTGACTATGCCTTTATGGGAATAGCGCGAGCCAGAGAGTCAATCAATCGTGCTGTTCAAAACAACATAACTCAATTTCTTCAAGCCCTTGAGACGGTTGACGTAAATAAGCCTATGTTTCCAGCCAAGACTGCGGCAGCTAAATGATGAAGGCACTTCTTGTATGTGGTTCAGTCGTTCTTGCGTTTAGCGGTTGTGCTGCAAATATTTCACCTCAAACCTACTCAGTTGGTTCAGTTGGACAAGTCAATCGAACTGTTTCTGGTGTTGTGATAAGTGTCAGAGAAGTTGATGTCGCAGGAACTACTGGTGTCGGTGGTGGTGCAGGTACGGCCGCAGGTGCTGTGGTCGGCTCGGCAGCCGGTGGCAACAACAGTCGTGGCAACATTGTTGGCGCTATTGGCGGGGCAATAATTGGAGGCTTGGCCGGGTCTGCCATTGAGGCAAACTCCACGAAGCAAAAGGGACTGGAGTATGTTGTTGAAACAGAAAATGGCAATTTGATGACCATCGTCCAAGGTATTGAACCCGTATTTTCTGAACGACAAAAAGTTCTCGTTCTTTATGGATCACCATCTCGACTGATTGCCGATCCTAGAGCCAAGTGATGAAAAAGAGTCTCGTAGCGACTATCTCGATAGTCGCAATCATCTCGATTTTTTCACTACTCATATTTGCGCCAAATTTCTTAATATTCTGATTTTGCTGGCATCAACTTTCTTTCTATTGAAAACAACTTTGATTTGAACTGTCTACATCGTAAAAAATTCCATCACGGAATTTAGCGAACTGAGCACCGTCCAACCACTATCGCACAAAAACGTAGCATCCAATGGCTGCAATCCGGTAGACATATCCGCAAACCCTATGACAGGTACCAGCCTTCAAGCGACGTAGCTTGCCACCTCTCAATCCGAGCCGTGTTACTGCCTGAAGTGAGCCATTCGCACGCCCCGATGCCACTCTGACCGACTGCTTTCTGCCACCCTGCCCCACCCAAGGCCACCAGCCCAATTTCAGTTCGGTGAAGTTCGGTCGGCGCGTTCGGTTTTCGCCAGTTCGACCGAAATTCCCCGCAACTCGTTGATCGTGTTCGACTTTTCCAGGCGAGCTGGCCACCATAGCCGCCATAGGTTCGGTCGGTGGTTCGGCATCGGAAAACCGAGGTGATCGCCGCCTGAAAACTCGTTACAAATCTTCAACCTACCCGCTATCAAAACAGGAGTAACCTGTACTGTTAATCCGTAGGTCCCTGGTTCGAGCCCAGGTCGAGGAGCCAAAATACGTTAGTGAATGAAGCCCTTACGAAAAATCGTCGGGGTTTTTTTACGTCTGGCTTGGGCTATCGGGGCTGCGTCAGCTCGGCATTGGTTCGGTGGTACCGATCAAGGGCATGGCAAAAGGCGTTCGCCAGCTCCCCTGACACATCATTGCGTTTCGTGGCACAGCCTATTTTTTGAATATCAGATGAACACTCGCCCCATCCGGGTAAAGGTGTTGAACTTCATCCCCAACCCGCACAAGCTTGCCGCAACCTTCGTATTCCCATTGGCGCCAAGTCATGCACAGCTTGCCATCTTCCACTCTCCATTTACCGGAGTCACTTGAGCCAGAGTTGTTGCCATACATCGTCCCGTCGTCTTTGAACTGAAGATAGGGCTCACCTCCTGCCAGATGGACTGAATTGAGGTTCTTGCCTTTGATAAACGATAGCGCCTCTTCGTTCGATAAAGGAGTTGGGACGGTCGCCATTTGGGCATGCACCAACCCACTGCACACCACTGCGGCTAGGACCACCAACATTGATGCAGAACTTCTCATGCTGGCGTAGACACACCTTATGGCACGACGTGGCGACGAGCGACACCTTGCCCTGATACACCTCACCTTGGCGCGCATGGACATGAAATTTTGTTTTACGACCATAATTCTCCACGCCGTAGGCGCACCATAATAAAACCGCTTAAACAAACGGTGGCCGAGCTTCCTGTGAACCGTAAGGCGGCGGTTGAAGCCCGCGCCCTCAGCTTGGCCTCCAATCATTTTATTGAACCCAACCATGACCCCACCCAACCCTGCCCCACTTACCTTCGCCGTCATGGGCGCGGGTGCCGTAGGCTGCTTTTACGGCGGCATGCTTGCGCGCGCTGGTTTGCCGGTGACGCTGATCGGCCGCGCCGCGCATGTGCAAGCCATCCAAAGCCAGGGGCTGCGTCTGCAAACCCTGTCGTTTGACGAAGTGATGCACCCGCAGGCCAGTGAACTGCCCAGCGCGGTGGCCGATGCCAACGTGGTGTTGTTTGCCGTCAAGTCCACCGACACCGAGGCGGCTGGCCTGCAAATTCGCCCCCACCTGCAGCCCGGCGCGCTGGTGCTGTGCCTGCAAAACGGTGTTGATAACGCCGAGCGGCTGCGTGCGGTGTTGCCCGGCGTGGATGTGGCCGCTGCGGCGGTGTATGTGGCCACCGAGATGGCAGGCCCCGGCCACTTGCGCCACCACGGGCGCGGTGAACTCATCATTGAACCCAGCCCGCGCAGCGCCGCGCTGGCAAAAGCCCTGCAAGCTGCTGGTGTGCCCACGCAAATCAGTGCCCAGGTGCGCAACGTGCTGTGGACCAAGCTGGTCATCAACTGCGCTTACAACGGCCTGTCTGCCATCGGCCAAATCGCCTATGGCGAACTGCTGCAGCGCCCCGGTGTGTCCCAGGTGCTGCAAGACCTGGTGAGCGAATGCCGTGCCGTGGCCGCTGCCGACGGTGTGGCTTTGCCCGATGATCTGGAAGTCTCCGTGCAAGCCATCGCCCACAGCATGGCCACCCAGATGTCGTC
>Ga0210026_1002350_pt1 | contig 16299 bp, 12 predicted proteins | sample CryGeymeta201509_FD_183977 | JGI IMG/M metagenome (GOLD analysis project Ga0210026, IMG submission 183977) | Groundwater microbial communities from Crystal Geyser aquifers in Utah, USA - Crystal Geyser metaG 2015-09 (SPAdes) (version 2) | ecosystem: Environmental > Aquatic > Deep subsurface >... | reverse complement strand
AGGAAGCTGCCGCCCGGGCCAGGGCCGAGGAAGAGCGCCAACGGCGGGAAGCCGAAGCCGCGCGAATCAAGGCGGAAGAGGAAGCTGCCGCCCGGGCCATGGCCGAGGAAGAGCGCCAACAGCGGGAAGCCGAAGCCGCGCGAATCAAGGCGGAAGAGGAAGCTGCCGCCCGGGCCATGGCCGAGGAAGAGCGCCAACGGCGGGAAGCCGAAGCCGCACGAATCAAGGCGGAAGAGGAAGCTGCCGCCCGGGCCAGGGCCGGGGAAGCCCACAAAATAGATAATGAGGTCGCTCAACCTCAGTCAGGGTTTGCTTTCAAGATTGACCTTGATGGGTTGCAGGATGTGATGCCTGCTCCGGTGATGGTTGAACAGGACAATAAACCGGAATCTGCGTTTGAGACGCCGCAAACCATTTCGAATGAACCGGGGCAGCAGGAAATCGCACAACCCGCTGAATCTGAGGAGCAGAAAATCGCGCAACCCGACATCGGGGTCGAGATGGCGCGACTGAAAGCCGAGCAGGATGCGCAACAGTTGCGCGCCGTGCAAGCGGCCAAAGAGCAAGAGGAGGCACAAAGGTTGGCGGCCGAGCAGGCGGCGGCTTGGGCGGATGCGGAACTGCGCGCGACCCAGCAAAGCAAACTGGAAGCGGAACAGGCGGCAATTCAGGCGGCATTGGCACAGGCCAAAGCGCAACAGAAGGCGGCCTGGCGTGGTCGGCACAAATCCGTGTCGCCGGTGAAGCTGTTGGGGGGCTTGTTTGGATTGATTTTGATCCTGGTTTTTATGTTGCCCCTGTTCTGGCCGATGGAAAAATATATCGCTCCAATCGGGCAGCGCATTTCGGCGCGTCTGGGGCAGCCGGTGACGGTGGGCGGCCTGAAGGCATCGTTGTTGCCCTTGCCAAAAATGGAGATCAGCCGGCTTGTGGTGGGCGCGAATCAGGAATTGCAGGTGGAGAATGTCACACTGCGGTTTGATCCGTTCAGTTTTTTTTCTGCGGACAGGGTGATCGATGAAGTTTCACTGCGGGGCGTTGCAGTCGAGGGGAAATCTCTGGAGCGGGTGGTGACCGGGCTACAGGGGTTGAACGGAGAGTCGGGCTTCGTTTTGCGCCGGGTGAATGTGCAAAGTCTGCAAATCAGGACTGAAGGTTTTTCTTTGCCGCCATTGAGCGGCAACGCGCAATTCGACAACGGTGCGTTTGTGCGTTTGGCATTGCACGACAAGAACAACAAAATGCATCTGGATCTGAAATCGGCTCCGGGCGGGCGGTTGCAGATTGCTTTTGGAATCCGCGAAAACACTTTGCCATTGTTGCCCAAAGTGATGTTTGGCGACTTTAGCGCAAACGGTGAAATCGCCGCAGGTGAAGCGGTGTTTTCGGAACTCGATGCGCATGCCTACGGCGGCATCTGGTCCGGGCGCGGCAGGTTAAGTTGGGGCAAGGAGTGGCGGGCCGAAGCGCGGATTAACGCCAAGACGATGGAGATGGACAAGATGTTCGCGCAATACGGCATTTCAGGTGAATTGTTTACTGACGGGACTGTCAGCGCGAAAAATGAAAGTCTTGCCGGGCTTGCAAACAGCTTGCGTGTGGAAGCCAATTTTGAGGCGAAGCGCGGTGTGATCAACGGGATTGATGTCGTGGAAACCGCGCGGTTGTTGAGCCGCGATCATCTCGCCGGCGGGCGCACCCACTTCGACCAAATGAACGGTTCATTTTTGCTGGAGAATCATGTCGTGCGTTTGCGTCAGATAAAAATTTCTTCCGGGATGTTGAATGCTTCCGGCTCGTTCGATATTGCAAACGACGGGCGGTTGTCGGGGAGTTTCAATTCTGAAATCAAGATGCGCGCGGGCAATAATCTGCTGCTCTTGTCCGGCAGTCTGGCAGAACCGAAATTACAGGCGCGCTAGTGTAGTGCGCCATTCTGTTTGGAACTTATGCCAACGGCCAGCACTGCGTGTAGGTCGGGTTTCAACCCGACATGTCGGGCTAAAGCCCGACCTACAATGGTTTGAGAATAAGTATCAGCAATAGCGGTGCACTACACTAGCAGGCCGTTAAAGTGAAACTCGCGTAGCGATTCGTTTGCCCTTTCTCCCGCAGGGATTGAAAGGTGCCTTTCTCGTTCGCCTCCTCGCCCGCTTGCGGGAGAGGATTGAGGAGAGGGTATCGGGGGAAAGTTGGATAGGGGGAAACGGGCATGGCGAGTTTCATCATCATGGGTGGCATACTCGCCATGCGCGTTAGCGGAAAAGATTGCGGAGTCCGCCCATAATACCTGTGCTTTCCTTGGCTGCAGGTTGCTCGGTCGCTTGCCGATTCATCGATCCCGTTGGTTTTTCATCAGGTGCGGACACGGGTTGCTGCGTCCTGGGCAAACCCAGCATTTCACCCGCGATGTTTAGCTGATCCGCGTAATCCACCAGAAAATTGATGCATCGCGCCGGGTCGCAACCCAATCGGGTGGCGGCAGAGATGTTTTGCCACGCCACGAATTTGGCGGTGGCTGGTATCTGCAGATTGGCGATCGTCACCACATCGGCGTAATCGGCCATCCCGGAATCATTGGTTCGTTGCAGATTTTCATAGCCCGCTACAACCTCGATGATCTCCGGCGGGAAATGCCAGTTATGCAGCAGGGCAACACCGACACGTGTTGAAAAGCGGCGTACCAGTTCTTCCAGTGCGGCCTGTTCAAGCCTTGGATGAAAACGGTTGGCATAGATGCACAAGGGCAGCGCACCCAAGTTGTGCACCATGCCGGCCAGCATCGCCTGCTCCGGTTTCAGGTGTTTTTGATGGAGCGCGAGGACAAAGCTGTTGGCGGCGACGACACGGCTGTGTTCCCACAGACGTTTCAGGTGGCGATCAATGATCGGGCTGCTTGCCTTGAATATATTGCCTACAGCCACGCTCATCACCAGATTGCGCAGCATGCGATAGCCGAGCCGTGCGATGGCCGCGCGCAGGGTATCCACGCGCAAGCCGCCGGCCGCGGCGCTGTTGGCAGCCTTGATGATGTGGGCGGAAACGACCGGATCGGCGGAGAGCAGATTGACCAATTGATCGGCCGAAACATTCGGGTCGTCGATCAGTTCCCTGATCTTGATTGCGACATCCGGCAAGGTCGGCAACTCAAGCTTGCCGGATTCGATGGCGGACAGGACTTCATCCGCGATGGATTGCTGCTGTTCCATGCTCATGGTATCAAGCCAATGCTTGCGCGATGCGCGCCAGGGCTTTTTGCAGATTTTCCATCGAGGTGGCGAAGGACAGGCGGACATAACCCTCGCTGCCGAAAGCGGAGCCGGGCACCACCGCCACGCCCCCCTGCACCAGCAGATATTCGGAAAAAGCGAGGTCGGTCGCTTCCTCGATCTTGCCTTTGGCGTGAAGGGTGGCAATCGCCTGACGCGCATCGGGAAAGGCGTAGAAAGCACCGCCGGCCTTGAGGCACTTGAGTCCGGGTATCCTGTTCAATTCACTCGCCACGAATTCATGCCGTTCGCGGAAGGCTTTGACCATCGGCGTGATGCAGTCCTGGTCGCCGTTCAGTGCGGCTTCCGCTGCGACCTGCGAGATCGATGTCGGGTTGGAAGTGCTTTGCGATTGCACGTTCTCCATCGCGGTGATGATGTGCTCCGGTCCCGCCGCATAACCGATGCGCCAGCCGGTCATGGCATACGCTTTCGACACGCCGTTCAGCACCATGGTGCGCGGCTTCAGGTCGGGACAGGCATCCAGGATGTTGACGAATTTTCCATCGACCAGCGCGATGTGTTCGTATATGTCATCGGTGGCGATCAAAATGTTCGGATGCTGGCGCAACACTTCGCCCAGCGCTTTTAAATCCTCCGGCGAATAGACGGCGCCGGACGGATTGCTCGGACTGTTGATCACCACCATTCGGGTTTTTGGCGTGATCGCCGCCGCCAGTTGCGCGGGCGTCATCTTGAAACCCTGTTCGATACCGGCTTGCACGATCACCGGCTTGCCTTCGGCGATGAGCACGATGTCCGGATACGACACCCAGTACGGCGCGGTAATGATGACTTCGTCGCCGGGGTTGATGACGGCCAGCGCCAGATTGAAGAAGCTCTGTTTGCCGCCGCAGGAAACCAGAATCTGTTTGGCTGTGTAATCGAGTCCGTTGTCGCGCTTGAACTTGGCGATGATGGCCGCTTTCAGCGAGGCGGTGCCGCCGACTGCGGTGTACTTGGTGAAGCCCTTGTTGATCGCCGCGATGGCGGCGTCCTTGATATGCTGCGGCGTGTCGAAATCCGGCTCTCCCGCGCCCAGTCCGATGATGTCTTTGCCTTCGGCTTTCAGCTTCGCCGCACGGGCAGTGACGGCGAGGGTGGGGGACGGTTTGATGGCTTGCACACGGCGGGAGAGAGACACGATTTTTCCTCTGGGGTGGATGGGTAGCGCGGATTATACGCGCCACTTCAGGCGCGGTGAATCGCTATTCGGAGGCATCGTGTGTCCAGTAGCGGCGGTGTGTCCGGCGCCAGGGTTCCAGACTCAAGCCGTCCCGGTTCATTTCGATCAGCATCGCGCCGTCGCGGTCGGAACGCAGCAGTTCCGCCCCCTGCCGGACGTAGCGCGCAACGACCGTTGGATGCGGATGGTGGAAGCGGTTGCGATAGCCTGACGTGAATACCACCTGCTGCGGTGCAACGGTGGTGACAAAAGCGCGGGTGGAGGAGGATTTGCTGCCGTGATGCGGCGCGACCAGCAGCGCGGCGTGCAGCTTGTCCGGGTGCTCTTTTAGCAAGCGCACTTCACTGGCCCGTTCGATGTCGCCGGTAAGAAGGATGTGCTGCGCGCCGATGCTGACTCGAAGTACACAACTTTGGTCGTTGTTGTGTTTTTTTCGGTTGGGCAAAGACCGGCCTGGATGCAGGATTTCGAAGGTGACCCCATCCCACTGCCAGACATCGCCGTCGCGGCAGGGCAGCACCGAAGACGCGTCCGCGAGCAGCGGATGATCGGCGGCCATCGAGGTTTTGATCCAATTCGGTGCCAGCGCCTGGCGCACCGAGGCCGTGCCGCCGACATGGTCGAGATCGCCGTGGCTCAGGATCAATCCATCCAACTGTTCAATACCCAGCGCGCGCAGCACCGGAACCAGAATGCGGTTGCCGCTGTCGGCCTCGCCGGAAAAATCCGGCCCGGTGTCAAACACCAGGGTGTGCTGCGCGGTTTGGACGGCGACTGCCAACCCCTGCCCAACGTCGAAAATCAGAATGCGCGCGCTGTCTGGCGCGGGTTTTTCGGGCGCAACCAGAAACATCGGCAACAGCAGGATCGCACCCAGCGCGCGCAAGGGAAAACCGCGCGGGGCGAGAATCCAGGCCGCGCCCAACCCCCCCAGCACGATGCTCCAGGCGGACGGCGCATGTTGCGTCCACACCGCCAGCGGCAACCGATCCAGCCAGAGCAGAAAATCCATGCACCGGGCAAGCGCCCAATGGGCGAGGGGAAGCACCCAGTCGAACCATGGCAAAGCACCAAGCAGGGTCAACGGCACCACCACGAAGCTGACCAACGGGATGGCAAGCGCATTGGCGACGGGGGAGATCAATGACAATTGCTGGAACAGGGCGAGCAGGGGCGGGATCAGCCCAACCATCATCGCCCACTGCACTTTGCCGTAGGTTATCAGCCAGTGCGCTTGCCCAAGGCGGTTCGCCGTCACATAAAAGATCAATGTAACCGCGCCGAAGGAAAGCCAGAAACCGGCTGACAATACCGCCCACGGATCGGCCAGCAATACCACGGTCAGTGCTGCCGCCAGCATCTGGCTGGGCGCGATGTTGCGCGACAGCATCAGCATGGCGGCGAAGGTGGCGAGCATATACAGCGTGCGCTGCGCCGGAATTTCAAAGCCGGAGATGAGGCTGTAACCCAGGGCGGCGAGCACGCCCACCAATGCCGCCGCCTTGCGTGCGGGGAAAAGCAGGGTCAGGCGCGCGCTGCGCCGCCACAGCCAGTAGGTCAGCGCGAAGAACATCCCGGCAAGCATGGTGATGTGCAGGCCGGAGATGCTCATCAGGTGGTTGATGCCGCTGCGCGTGAACAACTGCCATTGTGCCTGCGAGATGCTGGCCTGATCGCCAACGGCGAGCGCGACCAGGATGCCGGTGTAGGGCGCATCCTGCAATTTCTGCCGGAAATGATCGCGCACGCTTTCGCGCAGACGCTCGACCAGATAGCCGCTGACCTCCGACGCCAGAAGTTGCGCTTCGCCCTTCGGATGCACATAACCGCTGGCGCGCAGCGAGCGTTCCAGCGCCCATGCCTCGAAATCATAACCATGCGGATTACTGCTGCCGTGCGGCTGTTTCAGGCGTACCGTGAAGCGCCAGCGTTCGCCGGCATGCACACTGATCGGTTCCCTCTTTTTCCCATCGTAAGTGGCGAGAAGAATCTTGCGCGGGACAAGCGCGCCTTCTGTTTCCACCGTCTCGACATCGAACACGAAGCGCCGTCCGCGCTCATGCGCGCGCGGCATCTCGGCCACCACGCCGGTCAGCAAAATATCACGGCCTTGCCAAGCATCCGGCAAAGCATCGGCCAGACGCGTCTCGGCCATCCACGCCGCATAGCCGAAGCCGAGCAGGGCGGCGCCCAGCAGGATCAGCGCGCGCCGCAACATCCGCCATGCGCGCTGCCCGCCCTGGGGCAGGAACAGGCAAGTTACCGCCAGCGGCCAATAAAATGGCAACGCGGGCAGGAAGGCTTGTTGTTGCAGCGCCCACACACCGAGCGCGAAAAACAGGGCGAATGAAACCATGCGCACAGCCTAACCGACCATTACAATTCCGTCATGCGCAAACTTCTTCAACGCCATCTGCCCAGCCGCGACAGCATCCAGAATAATCGTTGGCTGCGGCCGATACGGCACTGGCTGCAGCATCCCAATCTGTGGCATCTGAACCGGCGTTCGACGGCTGGCGGGGTGGCGCTTGGTTTGCTGTGCGGACTGGTGCCGGGGCCGTTGCAGATGCTCTCCGCCGCCTTGTTGGCCATCTGGCTGCGCGTCAATTTGCCGGTCGCGGCATTCACCACGCTCTATACCAATCCGTTCACCATCGTCCCCTTGTATCTGCTGGCGCACAAAATCGGCGCGGTTCTTATTGGCGCGCCGTTGACGACAATCTCCCTGCCCGACTTTCCGGAATTGAACCGGCTCGAAGACATTACTGCGATTTGGCACTGGCTGCTTGCACTGGGGCAACCCTTGCTCATCGGCTTGCCGCTGCTGGCCATTGGTCTGGCGCTGGCAGGTTATGCGACAGTGCGCATCGGCTGGCGTATTGCGGTGATCTGGCGCTGGCGCGCGCGTCGCGGACGCTTCCGCGATTGATTGCCATGGTTTGTAAAAGCGGCTGTGCAGAACAAGCAGGGGGCGGTTTTGCCCTTGTTACTAAAAGGGTGCGGTGCTATAAACGGGCCGAGCCGGAACATAACCGGCCAGGGAGGTGGCGATGCAGCACAAATTTACGCATTCGGCATTCGGCGACGCGGAGAATTTTTTCCGCGCGCTGATGCATGTTGCACCCTTGCCGATGTTCGTGATGAGCGAAGGCAATTGCATCTACGGCAACGAAAGGTTTATTCGTTTGCACGGATGCGCGGATGATTTTTGCGCGACCTGCGGACTGGAACATCTGCTGGGGCAGGCAGACCAGGAAGCCGTCGGGCACGCGCTGGCCTCGCTCAAGCCGGGCAGCGTCGTCCGCCTGCCGCTGCAATTGCTGCAAGCCGAAGGAAAAGTCAGCGCGGTCGATCTGTCGATGAGCAGTTTGCAGATCGAAAACAAAACTTTTGTGCTGGGGATGATCAGCGAAAAGACCGAAAAAGAACGCCTGCGCCGCCTGCTCGACCGTCTCGCCTTCCATGATTCTCTCACCGAACTGCCCAACCGCATTCTGCTGTTCGACCGCATCAATCAGGCGCTGTCGCATGCTGTGCGTGATGGCGGCAGTTTTGCCGTGGTGGTGTTTGATCTGGATGGTTTCAAGGCGGTCAACGACGAATTGGGTCACGCCGCGGGCGACGCCATCCTGCGCGAAGTTTCACGGCGTTTGCGCGCCTGCGTGCGCAGCGTGGACACGGTTGCCCGCCTTGGCGGCGACGAATTCGCCCTGATCCTGCACGGGGTCGGCAACGAGAAAGAAGCCCGCACCGTGCTCAACAAGATGATCCGCGATGTGGCCGTGCCGTTCGAACTGGGCAGCAATCATGTCACGGTGCATGCCAGCCTCGGCATCGCCTTCTGTCCGCTGGATGGCACCACCATCCAGGAATTGCTGGGGCGCGCCGACTATGCGATGTACGCGGCGAAAAAATCCGGCGGCGATGCCTATTGCGTCAGCACCGGCGAGATCGGGGAAACCGCGTTCCGCCATGCGCTGGAGCCGCTGATCAACAATATCCGTCTGGGATTTGAACTGATCGACGCGCAGCACGAAGAGATCGCCGCCTGTCTGCGCGGTCTGTTGGCCGCGCTGTCCGACCATGAAACCCGCGCCGAACTGAAGTGGCGCGCCGACTATTTGCAACATCTGACCGAGGCGCATTTTCACACCGAGGAAGACCTGATCCTGCGCTACGCGATCCGCAATCAGACACAACACCGCGTCGAGCATGAAAATTTGCTGGGGCAACTGGAAGATTTGCTGCACGAACCGGACAGCTACGGCATGACAGTGATGGCGCACGCGATGAACGACTGGCTGTTGCCGCACGTCGAGACGCTGGACGCCGATTTGGTGGCGCAGTTAAAGGCCGCCGGGGTGAGCGGCTAGTGTAGTGCGCCATTCTGTTTGGAACTTATGCCAACGGCCAGCACTGCGTGTAGGTCGGGTTTCAACCCGACATGTCGGGCTAAAGCCCGACCTACAATGGTTTGAGAATAAGTATCAGCAATAGCGGTGCACTACACTAGCGGTTTCGCTTCAATCTTCCTGCAATACCCCGTCCACCAGACCTGTCTGCCGCTGCATCCTTGAGGCAAGGTCGAGATCGTGGGTGACCACGATAAAGCTGGTCTGGAGTTGCTCGTTGAGCGATTGCATCAGGTCGAACAGGGCGGCGGCGCTGTTGCGGTCGAGGTTGCCGGTGGGTTCGTCGGCCAGCACGCAGGCGGGACGGGTGACCAGCGCGCGCGCCACCGCCACCCGCTGGCGTTCGCCGCCGGAGAGTTCGGTCGGCAGATGGCGGACGCGATGAGCTAGACCGACTTGCTCCAGCAGGGATGCGGCTTGTGGATGAGCCTCGGCGGGTTTCATGCCGCGTATCAACAAGGGCATGGCGACGTTCTCCAGCGCGGTGAATTCCGGCAGCAGATGATGAAACTGATAGACGAAGCCGAGCGAACGGTTGCGCACTTCACCGCGCTGCGTTTCGTTCATCCGGGTGACGTCCCGGCCGAGGATGCTCACGCTGCCGCCGCTGATGCTGTCCAGTCCGCCGAGCAGGTGTAGCAGGGTGCTCTTGCCGGAACCCGAAGCGCCGACGATGGCGATCCGCTCTCCGCGCGCCACATCGAGATTTACCCCGTTCAGTACCGGCACATTAAGCGTGCCCTGACTGTAGATTTTTTTCAGATCTCGGCAGGAGATCACCATCCCCGAATCCTGAATCCCGGATCCCGCATCCTGTTTATTCATAGCGCAATGCCTCAGCCGGTTGCGTCTGCGCCGCGCGCCAGCTCGGATAAAGCGTGGCGATCAGGCTGATGAGGAAGGACATGCCGGCCACCACCAGCACATCGCCCTGTTGCAGGTCGGACGGCAATTCGCTGATGTAATAGAACTCCTTGGACAGAAATTGCACGCCGAAAAGATGTTCGATGAAGGGCACGAGGGTGCCGATGTTGAGCGCCAGCAACACACCGCCGAGCACGCCCAACCCCATGCCGATCAGGCCGATCAGCATGCCCTGCACCATGAAGATGCGCATGATGCTGCCGGGCGAGGCGCCAAGGGTGCGCAGGATGGCGATGTCGGCCTGCTTGTCGGTGACGGCCATCACCAGCGTGGAGACGATGTTGAACGCGGCGACCAGCACGATCAGCGACAGGATGATGAACATCATCTTCTTTTCCATCGCGACGACGGCAAAGTAGTTGGCGTTCTGGCGCGTCCAGTCGGTAACCCAACTGCCGGCGGGGAGGGTATTTTCCAGTTCCGACGCGACCTGCGGCGCCCGATCCAGGTCGTGCAGGCTGCCGCTGATGCCGCTGACCGACTCTCCCATGCGGAAGAGTTTTTGCGCATCGTTGAGATGGATCAGCGCCAGCGCGTTGTCATAAGGCGCCATGCCGATCTCGAAGATGCCCGCCACACGAAACTGTTTCAGGCGCGGCAACATGCCGGCCGGGGTGAATTGCCCTTGCGGCGTGATGAGCAGCACGCTGTCGCCGACGCGCGCCCCCAGCGCGCGCGCCAGATCGACCCCCAGCACGATGCTGAAACTGCCCGCCTGCAAGTCTTGCAACGCGCCGCGTTTCATCTTGTCGCCCAGCCCGATCAGGCGCTGTTCCGCATCGGGCAGCATGCCGCGCACCATCACGCCTTCCACCCGCCCCTCGAATGAGAGCATGCCCTGACCGTTGACATAGGGTGCGGCGGCGCGCACTTGCGGATGGGCGGTGACGGTTTCCAGCACACCCTGCCAGTCGCGCAATCCGTCGTTGGTGCCCATTACTTGCAGGTGCGGCGTGATGCCCAGGATGCGCGCGCGGATTTCTTGCTGGAAGCCGTTCATCACCGACAGCACCACGATCAGCGCCATCACCCCCAGGCCGATGCCCAGCATGGAGATCAGCGAGATGAAGGAGATGAAATGGTTGCGGCGCTTGGCGCGGGTGTAACGCAGGCCGATGAAAAGTTCGTAGGGTTGCAAGGGCGTGTGGGTCGGTTGGTTGACGGGCGCTAGTGTGCCACAAGCCGCGCCGATTTGAATGCTAAACTGGCGCGCATGGACCATCTTCATCTCGTTATTCCGGGTCTTTTTTTACCCGCGCAGGAGGCATCCGGTTTGTACCGGGGATTGCGCCTGCCGCATCTGGAAAAATTACTGGCGCGTAGCCGGCACGCTGAATTTCCGCCCGCCGCATTGGAAAACCGTTTGTGCGAAGTTTTCGGTGTCGCCACTGTCGCGCCGTTGCGGGCGCGGGCGGATGGCTTGTCTGTCGGGCAGGGGTGCTGGCTGTGTGCCGACCCGGTTGAATTGCAGATGCAACCCTCGCAGGTCATGTTGCAGCCCGAGGTTGCCTGTACGGACGACGAGGCGCACACGTTGTGCGCGGCGCTGAACGCGCATTTTGCCGGGGAGAGCTTGCGTTTTTTTGCGCCGCATCCGCAACGCTGGTATGTGCAGGCGCAAACCCTGGGCGAGGTCAGCATGACGGGGCTCAACGCGGCGTCATGGCAAGACGTTAAAACCTTGCAACCGCAGGGCTCGGATGCGAGGCGCTGGCAACGCCTGGGCAACGAGATACAGATGTTGCTGCACCAGCATCCCATCAATGCGGCGCGCCAACAGACGGGGCGACCGATTATCAATAGTCTGTGGTTGTGGGGCGGCGGCGTGGCTGAAACCATCCGACCTGAAATTGACGCGGCGGGCGACGATGCCAACTTGACCGCCTTGTTCGCCCGCGCCAGCGACATCGTGCCGGAAAAGGAATTGGCACGTCTGCTGACGGAACCGGGGAAGCGCGGCCTGTGGGTCGAGCACGGCTTGCAGACGGCATGGCAGCGCGGCGATCTGTATGCCTGCCGGGCGCAACTGGAACGGCTGGAAACGGCGATTGCAATGCCATTGTGGCGCGCCGTGACGGCGGGCGACTTGCATAGTGTGACACTGGAAGCCATCTGTGCCGGGACGAATCACCGGTTTGAGTTCAAGCGCGCGGACCGCTGGAAAGTATGGCGCGGGCAGACCTCGCTGACGGCTTATATCAAGTAAAATCAGGGGCATTCATCGGGGAGATTGTTTATGACTTTCTGGCGCAATGCGGCGGATTTTTTTTGGGGCGCGGAGTCGTGGCTGCTGCTTCTGATGGTGTTGCTGATTTTTGGCTTGCTGCATGTTTTTCTGCGCGAGGACAGGGCCAGCCTGTTTAATACCATCGGGTTCTATCTGGTGTGCCTGTTCGGCCAGTTTGTCAGCGGTTTGCTGCATGCCTCGGATCTTTTGCGCGCGGCGGATATCACGCGCGAGGTGTTCGTCATCGGTGCCGGCATCGCGGTAATCCGTTTGTGGGGACTATTGATTTTTCGAAAAGTCCTGCCCGCGCTCAAACTTTCCCTGCCGCGCATCACCGAGGATATCTTCGTCATCATTGCCTACATCGCCTGGTTCATGGTGCGTCTGCGTTATGCCGGCCTGGACTTGAGCAGCATTCTGGCAACATCGGCGGTGATCACCGCAGTCATCGCGTTTGCCATGCAGGACACGCTGGGCAACATCCTCGGCGGTCTCGCCCTGCAACTGGACAATTCCATCGAAGTGGGCGACTGGATCAAGGTGGATGACATTTCCGGCAAGGTGGTGGACATCCGCTGGCGTTCGACGCTGGTGGAGACGCGCAACTGGGAAACCGTGGTATTCCCCAACTCGCAATTGATGAAGAACAAATTCGTTGTGCTGGGACGGCGCACCGACCAGCCGGTGCAATGGCGGCGCTGGGTGTGGTTCAACGTGTCACTGGATGCGCCGCCGCCCAAGGTGATCAAGGTGGTGGAGGAGGTGATCCGGCAGACCGATATCGCCAATGTGGCGAAATCGCCGCTGCCGAATTGCGTGCTGATGGAACTGAGCGACCAGGGCTATGGCCGTTACGCCCTGCGCTACTGGTTGACCGATCTGATGCCGGACGATCCGACCGACAGCCTGGTGCGCTGGCACATCATCACCGCGCTGCAGCGCGCCGGACTGAAACTGGCGCTGGAAGAGCACGGTATCCGCCTGACCAAGGAAAACGAAAAATACGAGGATGCGCTGCACCAGCGCGAGGTGGCGTTGCGCCTCAAAACCTTGCGCCGGGTCGAGCTGTTCTCGGCCATGACCGAGGATGAACTGAAAGCCCTGGCGGAACGGCTGCATTACGCCCCGTTCGCACGCGGCAATCCGATTACCCGTCAGGGCGACCAGCAATCCCACGGTTTGTACGTCATCATCCGCGGCGAGGCGGAAGTCTTCCTGACTTCGCCGGACGGCAAGGCGCGTACGGTGAATCTGCTGCACAAGGGTGACTTTTTCGGTGAAATGGCGCTGCTGACCGGCGCGCCGCGCCGTGCGTCGGTGATCGCGCGCACCGATGTCGATTGCTATCGCCTGGACAAGGATGCATTCGAGCAAATTATGCAGGCGCGGCCGGCCATCGCGGAGGAGCTGTCGCATATTCTGGCCTTGCGCACGGCGCAACTGGAGAGCGCGCTACAGGATATCAGCGCGCAAACCCGCGCACCCGATATCGCGCAAAGCCGCAACGAGATTCTGGACACCATCCGGCGCTTCTTTTCGCTCGGCAAATGAGAAGCCAACCGGCGGCAGGCGGGATAATACGATTCGGCCCGCTTGCCTGCCATGTTGTATCATGCCGCCCCGTGATTGACCCTTTGAGACAGCAACCATGAAACTGACTTTCCTGGATTTTGAGCAGCAGGTCGCCGAGCTGGAAAACAAGATCGAGCAATTGCGTTATGTGCAGGACGATTCCGCGCTGGATATCTCGGACGAAATCGGCCGCCTGCAAAAGAAGAGCCAGACGCTGACCAAGGACATCTACGCCAAACTGACTTCCTGGCAGATCTCCCAGGTGTCGCGCCATCCGCAGCGCCCCTACACACTGGATTACATCGGGCATCTGTTCACCGACTTTGAAGAACTGCATGGCGACCGCGCCTATGCCGACGATCCCGCCATCGTCGGTGGCCTGGCGCGTTTCAACGGCCAGAGCGTGATGGTGATCGGTCACCAGAAAGGACGCGACACCAAGGAGCGCCAATACCGCAACTTCGGCATGCCGCGCCCGGAAGGCTATCGCAAGGCATTGCGCCTGATGCGCCTGGCCGAAAAGTTCGGCATCCCTATCATGACTTTCATCGACACCCCGGGTGCCTATCCCGGTGTCGGCGCGGAAGAGCGCGGCCAGTCGGAGGCGATCGGCAGAAATCTGTATGTCATGGCCGAACTGCGCGTGCCCATGATCTGCACCATCATCGGCGAGGGCGGCTCCGGTGGCGCGCTGGCGATCGCGATTGGGGACGCGCTGCTGATGCTGCAATATGCGACCTACGCGGTGATCTCGCCCGAAGGCTGCGCCTCCATCCTGTGGAAAAGTGCCAGCAAAGCGGAAGAGGCGGCAGAAACGCTGGCGATCACGGCGACCCGTCTGAAGGCGCTGGGGCTGGTGGACAAGATCGTGAGCGAGCCGCTGGGCGGCGCGCACCGCGACTATGCGGCGACCATGCAGAACGTGAAAAAAGCCCTGGCTGATGCACTCAAACAGGCGCAGGCAAAAACCACCAACGAACTGCTGCAGACGCGCTTCAACCGTCTGATGGGTTATGGCAAATTCAAGGAAATCGAACTCCAGTAATGGCGTGGCGCCGACCCCGTCGGTGCGCGGCGTTCCTTTTTGTGGCTCCACACTCCTCTTCTGATCGCCTGATCGACCAAACAGCGGAGCATCTCGCCGCGCTGTCTTGTCGGGGCAAACCTATCCTGCTCGGGTTGAGCGGCGGTATCGATTCTGTCGTCCTGTTGCATCTGCTGGCCACCCTCGCGCCCCGCCTCGAATTTCAGCTTTCCGCCTTGCATGTGCATCACGGCATCAGCGCTCACGCGGATGAATGGGCGCAGTTTTGCCTGGATTTGTGCGCGGGGTACAACATCAAATGCAAGGTGGCGCAGGTCGATATCCAACCGCTGCGCGAAAGGCTCGGCATCGAGGCCGCCGCACGCCAGCTGCGCCACGCCGCATTGGCTGAACAGGATTGCGCTTTCATTGCGCTGGCACACCACGCCGACGACCAGGCGGAGACTTTGTTGCTGCAACTCCTGCGCGGCGCGGGAGTGCGCGGGGCGAGCGGCATGCCTATGGCGCGTCGGCAGGGCGGCCGTGTCGTGATCCGCCCCTTGCTGAATGTTTCCCGTGCAGAATTGCGGGATTACGCGCAACACCATGCGCTGCGCTGGGTCGAAGACGAGAGCAACCGCGACGAGCGTTATCCGCGTAATTTCGTGCGGCATCGTGTGCTGGGGCTGTTGCAGGAGAAATTTCCGGCTTGCCGCGAAACCCTTGCGCGCAGCGCGCAGCATTTTGCCGAAGCCGCGGAATTGCTGGATGAATTGGCCGCGCGGGATGGGGTCGATGCAATCGATCGGGAAACACTGGCGGTCGATGCGTTGTCTCGCTTGAGTATTCCACGCGCCAAAAACCTGTTGCGTTATTTTTTGCACCAGTGCGGCGCGCCCATGCCGCAGGACAAACAACTGGAACAGATGTTGCGCCAATTGTGTTCGGCGCGCACCGATGCCGCCGTGTGCGTGCAATTCGGCAACTGGCAGGTGCGCCGCTTTCAGGGGCGCGCGCATCTGTTGCCGCTGCTGCCGCCTTTCGATTCCGTGTTGTGCCTGCCCTGGCAAGAGGAAGAGACTGTGTTCTGGCCGCCCCTGCAAAAAGCGTTGCGATTCAGCCGGCGGAAAGGTGAGGGGATCAGCCTGTGCAAATTGCAGAGTGCCCGCGTCACGTTGCGCCTGCGCTGCGGCGGCGAAAGTCTGCGCCTGCATTCTCACGCCGCCCGCCGCACACTCAAACATTTGTTTCAGGAGTTGCGTGTGCCACCCTGGCAACGCGAGCGTCTGCCGCTACTGTATTGCGGCGAAAAGCTGGTGTGCGTGGTCGGGGTGGCGGTCGCTGCCGAATTCCGGGCGCAAGCGGAAGAGCAATCTGTAATGGTGGCGTAAGCTTGATTGGCCTATCATTCGGAACCCGAAGGTAGGGGTTAGGCGTTAAAATTGTTCCAGCAACCATCAGGGAGAAGAACATGAAAATCGTAAGTCTGTTGTGTAGTGCCTTGCTGTTCAGCTTTTCGTTTGCGGTCAATGCCGCTCCAATCATCATCAAATACAGCCACGTGGTTGCCGATTCCACCCCCAAGGGACAGGCCGCGCTGAAGTTCAAGGAAGTCGCCGAGAAGTTGTTGCCGGGCAAGGTCGAGGTGCAGGTGTTCCCGAATAGCCAGCTGTTTGGCGACGGCA
>Ga0210026_1002330_pt1 | contig 16400 bp, 10 predicted proteins | sample CryGeymeta201509_FD_183977 | JGI IMG/M metagenome (GOLD analysis project Ga0210026, IMG submission 183977) | Groundwater microbial communities from Crystal Geyser aquifers in Utah, USA - Crystal Geyser metaG 2015-09 (SPAdes) (version 2) | ecosystem: Environmental > Aquatic > Deep subsurface >... | reverse complement strand
GAAACGAGCGGTCGAGGCGCGTGAAAGAAAAGACTCATGCGGTGCTCTTGAGCCAGCGGCCTGCTGGTTTTGTCGACCCGCAATTCACCGAGGCCGAGACTTGGGAGCTCACCGCTGAAACTTGGTGGGCCCATCATCGTCCGTCTTTCATCGGCAACTACAAAGACATGATGGATCCCGACGACCATCCGCTTACACCTCATGACGGAAAACCGTCAAATCACGAGTGGTGACACCTTAACGTGTTAACTGTTCACTACTTATAGCCTCGGCAAGAACTACTGATGTCTACTCAAATATCCATTCACGCCGCGGTTTCTCATTGGCTCTCGACGGTGATCATTGGGCTGAATCTCTGCCCTTTCGCACGAGGTCCCTACACCGACGGGCTCGTGCATATCGAGGTCTCTTCGGCGTGTACGTTCGATTCAGCGCTTGATGATGTCCTCACCCATATCGACGCGTTGATGCAGATGTCTCCTTCGGAACGAAGCACGACGTTGCTGGTGACGCCTGATTATTTTCAGGATTTCGGTGATTTCCTCGAAGCCATTGATACGATCAACGCGATCCTCGAAAAGACCGGCGCCGACCAGTTCCTTCAGCTCGCACATTTCCATCCGGAATACGTTTTTGAAGGCGTCGCACCAGATGACGCGAGCCATTACACGAACCGCTCCCCCTATCCGATTTTTCACCTACTCCGCACCGAGGAGGTCGCGGATGCGGTCGCAAGCATGCCCGATATCGACGGCTTACCGGCTCGTAATATTGCGCTGATGCGCGAGATGGGGATTCCTGCTCTGCTCAAGCTCGGCCGCTGATCCTCAATTGCAGAACCCATTTTGGCAGGACTGACTGCCAGCGCAGGTTCCACAACTCCCGCCGCACCCGTCAGATCCGCAGGCGACACCATTGCATGACGGCACGCAGGTGTTGTCGACACATAGGCAGAAGTCCGAAGGGTTGCCTGTATTCACGGTGCAATCGAGTTCAAAGGCCGCGGGGTCGGCGGCGCACATTGGCTCGAGGTTTTCGAAGACTCGACCGCAGCTTAAGCCGGCTTGGGCGCAAAATGCGGTGCAGCCCATGCTGTTATAAAAGACGCCTTCGCAGGTGTTGGCCGTTTGTGTGCAAAGCTCCTGGTCTGTGCCGTTCTGGATAGCGTCACAAATTCCGGGAACGGTCGGCGTGTCGGTTTGTGCGTCCATAGCGGCGTCGACTTCGGCATCACTGGCCGCATCGACTTCGGCATCACTGGCCGCATCGACTTCGGCATCACTGGCCGCATCGACTTCGGCATCACTGGCCGCATCGACTTCGGCATCACTGGCCACATCGACTTCGGCATCACTGGCCGCATCCGAGATCAAGTCGAGTTCGGCATCAACGCCCAGGTCATCGGGATTTGAGACCAAGTCCGATGCCGCGTCCGCACTCAAATCCGAAGCAGCATCCAGAGAGGTTGCCGCGTCGCTTTCATGATGTGTTGTGGGTTCGTCCGACGAACAAGCCAAAATAGTTGTAACGAAAAGTACGCCCAGAACTTGCCATGCTTTCAAGATTCCTCCTCAACACCTTATGCGGAATGGGGATTCTACCTCGAACCGCAGAATTTAGTCTCGCGCGAATCAAACCGATGGGCATTCTAGGCGATAATCGCGCCAATCCCTGTGCACCAGGTCATCGAAAAGTGAAAATGGTCGCAGGCCAATCGTACGCTGTTTTTGTGGTCTGGGAGGACCGGTGACTCGCATCTGGGATCAACGCTTATTGAAGGACGGGTCCGGGGTCCCCTTGAAGCACCCAATAATGTAGGGAATGCCATCTGTGATGTAATAACCGTAGATTCCATTAACCGGTCACCAATCACTGCTCATGCGCGCCGATGTCGTTTTCGAGACCGACGGGACGTACGCCCCCGCCATAAGAGGTGAAAGGCGCCAACCCCGCACTGGTTCCACCATCCACCGCTGGACTTGCTGGGTCGACCATCAGGTCGTCGTTTACAAAAAGTGGGTCGGTGTTTTCGAGGTCGGCCAACCCGAGTGTGCCAGCCGGGCCAGCACCGCTTGGGCGGTAGGGCGTGCCCACTTGGTAGAAGATGTTATTGTCGTAGAACATGCTCAGAGAGGCTGTGTAGGCGATGGCCTTCGCGGTCCCACCGCCCATCAGAATATTATTGTAGATGTCGACGATCCCCATACCGCCCGAGCTTTTTGTTCCGAGATCGAAGATCGAAGCGTTGACGCCAGTGATGGGGACGCGGACTGAATTATTGAACAGTTCGAGCGAGGTGTAAGTGTCGGTCTGCATGATCTGGATTGCGTGCTTACCGGCATCGCGAATGATGTTGTTTTGAATGTTGACGACACCGCCATGGACGTTGGTCGCGCTGTTGTTTCCGCGGATTCCGGTTTGCCCGGAGGCGCTTCCGATAATGTTGTTTCCATCGATCAAAAGGTCGCCATTATTTGCGTAATAACCAAAAATAATTCCGTACGAATTCAGGCCAGCCATTCGAATCGTGTTGTTTTGGATTTTGGATTGAATCGCAGGCGCCGAAATCGTCTGATTGCGCAGTGTTAAGTAAATCGACCCCGTCCCGTTCGCCGCGCCAATCAACTGCGTAATATCGTTCCCCGTGATGATCGCGAGGTCGGCGAGCAGGGAAATGCCGATTGCGCCTTGCACGCCTGTGAACACGTTGTCCTGAATTGTCACCTTGCCGATCGTGGTCAAACTTAAGGCGTCTTGGGCGTTGGTGCAGCGCGAGTCGATGACGTCGACGACGCTCGCGACTCCAAACGTGCCCGTTGAGTACAGGCATCGCGACCTTTCGAATCCTGAATTCAGCGGTGCCGCAGCGTCGATGTTGACCCGCTCGACGCGGATGGTGTCGGCGCCATCGATAAAGATGCCCGTCGCGCGATTGATCATCGTGAAGTCTTCGAAGATGGCCTCGAATATCTGTGGGGTAGGGTCCTGACGGTAAGTTCCGGCGCTGAGAGCAGCGTTGGACGTCGACCAAGGGACGAGTCGAGAAAGGTCTCGGTCCATGCCCTTCAGGATGAAGTACTCTTGGTCCATCCTTAGGCCCGAAAAGCTGGAGTGGTCTTCGGGGCAGAGTGTCAATGTGCCGTATTTGGCGAGCGCTATGGCTGCAGCGGTGACCGAAGGCGTTTGGGCACCCACGCAAGTCCCGACTGTAATGGCGTCTGATTTCTCCATCCGGTCGATTTCGAGGTCGAAATTGGTCTCGTCATGGTCGGTCATCGCGACCGTCACATAGGTCGAATAGATATTTTGGTTGGCGAGCACTGGGACGCGGAGGGCGGAAAATGCCTCGGTCTCTTCGGCGTTTCGAAATTGGTCGAGCGCAAGATCTCGACTGGGCAGGCTGCTGCTGTCGCCGGTGAACATCGAGACCTGCGGTGCGGCGGCAGTTGTGCTGCTTTGCACATGCGCGACCACCCCTGAATCGCCGATATGCGGCAGGATGAAGACGCCGACCTGGGCGGGGTTTAGATGGACCTGCGGCGCCACGTGACTGGACGTCATGACCGTTGGAGGCGCGGACGGAGCAAAGGTGAGGGCGACGGTCGCTTCGGCCCCAAGATTTTGAACTTGGACCAGATAGGTTCCGCCGCGTTCTACGCGAAACAATCCGGTGTCTACCGCTCCCCCAAAGGCGCCAACAAGGTCGTTCCCTTTGCCATCCTGCAGGCTCAACGAGAGGTTCTCTGCGCCAGTGGCCAAGATTCGTGTCAGGTCATTTTCTGAGGCATTCACGACAAATTTCAGGACCTCGCTAACTGGCAATAGGGTTGTTTGTGTTACGTGGTTTTCGAGGATCGGCAATGGGTCTGCAATCCACTCGATTTCGACGTTTCCGGTCCCGAGCGTGGCGTCGATTTCAACGACCCAGAGGCCCGCGTCGCCTGCGGTTGCGTAAATCGTGGTGTCGCCTGTGGCGTCGAAGGTTTGCGAGGGACGCGCCATGCGTGTTGGGGGTATCAATGACGCGCTGCCATTCAGTCCGGCGCCCAGCGACTTGACTCGAATGCCAAATCCGCTGTCGGCCATGGCAGTGAACGCATAATAGGCTTTCCCGTTGGCCAAGAGCGCGGCCTGGACCGGAGCCGCTTGAGTCAAAACCGAGAGCGACTCCGAATCGAGAACATCCACCACCACGGGAACGGTGCCATCGCCCGTGTTCACGAGTGCTTCCCCGAAGTAGCGCCCAGAAGTCGACCGGGCGTGAATGGCTGCATCACAATTGGCGTAAGAGAGCATCGATTCGGCGCCGCTCTTGGCGTCTGGAATGTGTTGCCCTGAGGCCTGGTCTTGGCATGTGTAGGTGATGTCCAACTTGAATTCGTCGGCGACGGACACGCCGCTACTCTTGAATTCGAAGGTCACTCCGATGGCGGGTGTCGGGTCGAACGACGCGCCACCAAGCCAGCCAAGTTGTTTCACTTCGACTCGCTGCACCAAGGTAGTCGCGCCAAATGTTGCGGTTTGAATCAGCGCATTTGGGGCTTCCTGAGTCCAGTATCCTGTACGTTCGACGAGCGACCAGAGCGGAGTCGTCGTTCCCGATTGACCTCCGTCGACGGTGTAGGGGACTTCGACGACGGCGAGCGCATCAGGCGCCAGACGCACTTTCTGACCATTTTGGGATACTTCTACCTCCATGGCCCCTTGGCTCGCCAGTGGGCCTTTGACGCCGTCTGGGGCGTAAGCTTGAAAGGCGCCTGGGAACGCGAGTTTGCGATCGGATTGAAGGTCGATTGGCGTGACGGTGACGGCCACCGGGCCGGTCACAGATTCGCCTGTTTCGTCGTTGACCAACGCATCGGCCGGGAATTCAATCCGGGCTCCGAGTGGCCCCGCGATCGTGCCGCCGGCTGCCGCGTCGAGCAGGAATACCGGGGGAGTTCTTGGGGTCATCTGAATCGCGGCCTGACCTGTTGCGCCGACTTCGATCTGGGTGCGCAGCAGCTGAGTGGCGTAATCGGCTCGCCGAAACAAAAGGACCAAAGGGACGCCAGCGCCGGCCGTGATCGAAAACCGCCCCTCGCGATCGGATAGCCCTAGAACCTGACCCTCGCGGTCTTGGATCTCGACGTCGTGGACAGGGGCGCCGCGCGTGTCCAACACGACTCCGCTCAACGTGGCCATCTCTACAGCCGTCGAGTCAACCACGACGACGTCGCGCACGATTTCGTCGGTCTCACCGTCGGGCGCGTGAACCACGAGTTTGACGGCGTAAGTCCCCGGGGTTTTGTACAGATAACTGGTCTTGACTCCACCGCCGGTATGGCCTTCGCCAAAATCCCAATCGTAAGTCAGCTCGCGCTCTTGTGGGTCAACGGTGATCGACGCGTCAAAGGCCACCGGCCCGTAGGTTGAAGGTCCGGCCGAGATCGCGAAGTCCGCCGTAAGCTCATCGACGGTTGCACGGGTCACCTCGACCGATGCTGTGCCCTCGTTTCCGGCAGCGTCTATGGCCGTGACCGTGATCTTCGCGGTGGCACCCAACGACAAATCCACGGTAAATGGGCTGGCGATAGGGGTGATTTGGACGGCGGCTGAGTCGTCGATTGAATAGCTCAACCCTGTGACAGCTTGGTTGTCCAGGGCAATACCTTCGAGCCTGTAATTGCCGGCTGTGCTGGACCGGACTCCCGACGTGATCGAGACCGTGGGCGCAATCGCATCCACGTGTTCATCGGCGTCCGTGTCAGCATCGACGGTGGAATCTGCCCCCATATCTGGCGCGGGGTTGGTGGTGCTGCCTGAGTCGCCACACGCAGCGACGCCAAACCAGAGCAAAAAAAGCAGGACAAAAATTCGTCGATGGATGGTCATGTTCTTGAGCCCCCGAGCTCTCGGCAACGCCATTGGCGATGTCTACAATGAAGTGATTGCGTGGGAATTTAGTGATTTCCCTGCCGCGAAGCAACCGTAATGAAGATTCCGCTCGACCCGGCTTAGAGCGCGGCCAACCAAGCGCGAATCTGCTCGTAGACCTCGAGGTTGTCCAAAAGGTCAAGGTGGCCGGTTTTGGCGACCACGAGCTGATGGTCTTTCGGGATTCCAAGGTTGCAGCCTGTGGACTCGTGTTTTCCAAGCGCACTTTCAATGGGAACCAGCCCATCACTGGAGCCATCTTCATCGGCGATTTCATCGGTGGTTCCGGCAATCGCAAAACACGGCACATCCGGCAGCCCGCAGGAGACTCGGGGATCTGAGCCAAACGCAAATCGGTCTCGGCCCTCCCAGTGTTCGTCCAGGAAATTCCCATAGCGTAGGTCTGTGACGCCGGCGCTGCGAAGTCTTGCGACCTTTTTTAGCGGCGCGCTGTAGCGGGACAAACCCAGTAAAGTTTCAAAGGTATTTCCCCACCGCTCAAGGGGCGCGCCGTGATGTGGGGTGCCCATAAACACCATCGCACGCAGGTGAGCACGCCAACTCAGGTGATTGACCTCCGCGATATGTACCGCAGACCGCGCGACCAGACCGCCCATGCTGAAGCCCAATAATACGACCGATTTTACCGGAACCGGCCAGCCTGCGACCAGCTCCTGCAACATCGGCGCAAGGCGATTGCCGTTGGTCGAAATATGCAGACCACTGTTAAAACGAACATAAATCGGCGTGAATCCGAGGTCATTGGCCAGTGATTTTGCGTGGTTATGTCCGTGGCGGGTCAAAAGCGTGTCGTCCATTGACGATCCATGAAGGAACACCAAGATATCCGCCGTTGCGTGAGGCAATTCGCGCTTGAGGTCCGCCGGCGTGAGGGAAAGTGCGTCGTCGTCGGTGCGTAGCTCCATGTCGATGGCGAGCGGATTATTTTGGGCTTCTAAGTAGTCGCCGATCACGCCGTTCAGGGCCGCACGGACGATGTCGTATTCGTCATTTGGTGTGACATCCGCAACCAGCGGTTCGATTCGCTCCAGCGCGCTGTCGAGCCCAATGCCGACCAGTCCGGTGATGCCGCGAATCGTTCCGTAGACTCCGCCAGTGCACAGCTTAACGATGGGCAAAAACGGACGACCAAGGATCGCGGGCCCACCCGCGATCGTCTGATGCATGTCTTCGACGACGGTCGTGGCGTCTTTGGTCGCTTCGACCAAAATTTGCCCTAACCCGCGGGCTTCCTCAGCGATATTCCGTTTTTTCTCCACTTTATTTCCGGGGTGGTGCTCCGCCTTGGACGAATCCAGGCCGTTTCATGAGGTAGCCCATCAAACCTTCGCCGACTCCGGCTGCGCGTAATTCGTCGACGGGAAAAGGCAGGCGTGTCGGTGTCCACTCTGCCTGAAGACTCACGCGTGGCCAATCGGGATGGATGATCGCGGCTGTCCCGATGACACCCAAATCCGCGCCGGCTTCAAGAACCTGGTCCAAATCAGCTCGGGTCCAAATTCCGCCCGCCGCAAGCACCGGTATATGGGCCGGCAAAACCTGCCGAAATGCACTCAGAACCTTTGGACCGTTGGGATCTTCTGGAGCGGTACACAACGCATTTTGCAGCGAAAGGTGAATGAAGTCTGCACCGTCTTCGACCAACCATTTTGCCGTCTGCAGGCTTTCTTGGAGCAGGATTCCGCGCGCCATAAACAAGTCGATAGGCGAAAGTCGGACACCGACGGCAAAATCGGGCGAAAGGGCTGCCCGTACCTCGCGCATCGTCTCGCGCAGCAGCAGCGCCCTGCCGGCCAGCCCGTCACCGTAAGCGTCGCTGCGCGTGTTATCGACGGGCGACAAAAAGTTGGTGAACAGATAGCCGTTTGCCCCGTGCAACTCGACACCCGAAAACCCCGCTGATTCTGCGCGTTTGGCAGCAGAAACAAAGTCTTTCTTGATTTGAAGAAGGTCCTCCAGAGTCGCCTGACGAATACCCTCGCGAGGCATCGCAGCGATGGGACCCGTCGGTGCCATATTGGCCATCGGTCCGCCATGATGAAGCTGCACAAAGGGTTTTGCGCCCTCGGCTTTCAGGGCGGTCGCCAACCTGGTCAGTCCTTCCAGGTGTGCATCTGACGAGATTCCGAGCTGTCCGTCCCATGCTTTGCCACCGTCACAGACGTAGGTCGCACACGTACTCAACCACTCGAACCCGCCTTGTGCACGCTTTAATAACCACTGGAATTCGACCTCTGAGAGTGTTCCATCGGCATGGCTTTGAACGTTGGTCAGGGGGGCGAACGCAACGGGCGAATTAAATTCGAGCCCGCAGGGTAGGGTGATGGGGTTCATGCGCTTGCCTTCAGAGTTCGAGTTCGATCCAAACCAAATGATGATCCGAGGTGTCGGCCAAGTCTTCGTCTGGACTTCCGATCGCCGGCCAGAAAACGCCGCTGTCCAGGACGCTCAGGTTCGCGGAGGGCAATACAAAATCGACCCGAAGATTCCCAACCTGTCCGTCGCTGAAATTCGCCGTGTCGACCTTCGAATCACCCGTGTGTGTGGTGTTGGCCTGCCCATCTTTTTCGGCGGCTTCGGGAGCCCCAAGGCTTTGCGGCTTGGTGTCATGCGCAAGCGGATTAGCCAGCAGGTTGGCGATACCTGCGTGGATGCTGTCTCCATCGATGGGGTCGCTGTTCAAATCGCCCAAGATTACAAACGCGGCGTCTGCTCCGATTGACCCTGTTTTTCCTGCGTCATCGACGATGTAGGCGTTGTCTGCTTGGCTCGTAATGTAGTCTGACCAGAACCGGATCTCGTCGTGATTTCGCTTGCCGTTTCTGTCTTCTGGGCCGTCAAAACTTGGCGGAGTAGGGTGGCTCGCCAGGATATGAATGAGCTTGCCGTTTGCGGAGATGGGGATGTCTACGTGGTTTTTGGACGAAAGCCGCATGATTTGGACGGCTTCAGGTGTGTACCAATCCGTGGGCAAGAGGTTTGCTGGCATATCCTTCCAAAGCAGCTTCTGAAACGTGCGGATATCCTCGGTCATGATGGGGTAGCGAGAGAAGACCACAAAGCCATATTGGCCAGGAAAACGGCCAAAACCAAACGAGTCGTCGCCATAGGCTTGAGAGCCAGGAGCCGCTGTAATCGTGCCGTCTTTGTTCAGGTCAATGCCCGTGGATTCGCCGGTATTGCTGGGTGGAACAAAAAAATACGGATACTCGATGGGCTCAGCGCCCTGCGAGACGTTCAGGTAATTTTCCGCAAAATCCTTGGCCGCGTCGCCATTTGCGTCCCAATCGAATTCGTTGATCAACACGATATCGGGACGCACTCGCTGAATGACCGCGGCGACGGCTTTTGCCTGAGGATCGCTCGCTTTCAGGTCGGCTACGAGAGCTCCGCTTTCACCTCGGAACAAGGATGTGTTGAAGGTCGCCACTCGAACGCTGACATGCGACGTGTCTGCGTCGGCCGACGAATCTTGGGTGGACATGTCTCCGGAGGTGCTGGCATCAGCCTCCGGCGTACGTACACCGCTTTCAGAAGAACATCCAAATTGGACAATTAGGATGATGGCGGCGAGGTTTCTGTACATCGAGTTCCTGTGGGGAGGTTTGGCGCGGACCGTTGGATTCTCCAAATCACGTGCGGCTTCGTAATTGGTGAAATCTCTGAAACCGATGTGACGGTGATTTAGGGGACTACGAACCAGACTTTGGTGATGAGTTCGTCGTGGTCGACCTCATAAATAGCCATCGCGTGCACCGGTTCGGGTCGAAGTCCGGTCACGTACTCGAAGTCTACAGCGACATTTCCAACGACTGAACGTGTCGTCACACTGGCATTCAAGTCCTCGCATCGCTCAAAGAGCGGGCCATACGTGTCACGTAGATGTTGACGTCCCTTTCCCTGCAGCTCATTTGTTTTCAGGTCGAAGAGCTCCACGTCAGGATGGTAAGCGGCCACAAAATCGTCGATTTCCCGACTGTTGTAGGCATCGAGTTGTCGTTGAGCGGCACGTCGTGCGCGTTCTTCAGCATGACTCATGAGGTACGTCCTTGGGTCTTATCGTGTCCAAAGTAGATAATGGCCACCAAACTTGCCCCCGGACGCTCGCTGATGCAAGGCCTCGCGTTGCGTGGACCACTTTTTTGCGGACTCGTCGTCTCCGAGCCAGGCCGCGGCCTCTGCACGAGAAAACTGGTAGTGCGAAACGCTTGAGGTCGTGTCGACCACTCCATCGATCGCAGCTTCTTCATGGCCTGGAGCTAGGGCGCCCCGGAGGTAGAATTCGACCGCGGTGTGGGTCTGTTTTGGCCCCCATGCTTTGTCGGAAATTCGATAGGCCCTTAAATCTTCAGCGTCGCCTCGCAGGGCTTGCAATAGGTCGCGCATGTCGTTGGTTGGGTTGATCAGATAGAGTTGGTCGAGCTGGCCTGTGCGGTGGGCAAAGGCGATCAACATCCAAGTCGTGGGAGCATAGCTCGGTCTGCCGGTGAGCATCTTGCGATCGGGATTCTGGAGCACGAGCGCTTTTTTTGTATGGGCAAATGCCTCATCGAAATGCCCCAGACGCGCCTCGGTCAGCGCGAGCAGGGACTGAAGCTCCCCTCCGGGCTCCTCGGTCGACTCGAGTCGTTTCAGGCGCGCGAGCGCTGCTTCCGGTTCGAATTGGTATTCCACCTGAGCTAAACAACGCTCGTTCCTTGGGGTGGTCGCGACGACGCCATTTCGCGTGTCTTCAAGACGAAGAAACCCAGCCAGGGCCGCTGCGACATAGAGGTTTTCGACCGCCGTAGCCTTATGGGTCTGCGGGAGTGCTGACGCCTCAAGCTTCTTCGCGGCGGCAAGCAAAACATCTGGCGAGACGGATTCAGAAAGTCCAGAGGCGCCGCGTGGAAGGCCCTCGCATTCTTGTTGAACGCTGGTCGCGACGTCGAGGATATCCTGGTCTCTGATCTTCCCTTCGACGTAGAGGGCCGCCCCAAGGTCCATGAGCAACGGCGAATTCGTCGACGATTTTTTTCTTCGGAATGTCAGGAAGAGGTCAACCAGATCGACGGCTTTGCGGGATGCTGCGACGCCCACCGCGTCTGTGAGCAGCGTCAAACCACGAAAAGGCAGCGGGGATGTGGTTGAATTCAAGCCACATGCGATTCCGTCTGCACTTTCTAGAGCCGATCTAAATTCGTCCTGATAGAGGCTCAGTGCTTTGTCGGTCGCCCCTGCAAAACAAAGTGCCCGGGTTCCCACGCCTTTATTCGTCAAAATGGCGTCCGTCGCCAGAATACGGTCGAAATTCGCGGTGCGCATCGCGATATCGTACCAAATCGTTGACGATGTCGGCGGCGACTCCAGCAAGCGCTCCCAGGCACCAGCACGGGCCAAGGTCTCCTCGGGGCTTATCATTTGACCATTCGACTCTGCCTGCAATTTCAGAAGTTCGACCGCCAGAATATCTCGTTTTATTGGGTTGAAATCGCCGGCGGCGGCCTCGATGAGCCCCGCCACCAGTCTTTCGCTCGTTTCGAGAAGCGCGACACGCTCGTTCGCCAGGGCTTTGCGAGCCGTATCCTCGGGGGAATCCTCGACCTGCACAAAGTGCGTTTCTTGCACGGGATTGGTCTTTGGAATCAGAAAAAACACGGCACCCATGCCGAGCATCAAGCTGACGATGAGGACACTGAGGATGCGCCCGAGCCGTCGTTCGATTTCCTGGTCGGATCCCCCAGACGAACTCGTTTTTTGGCCCGGCTGCGGCAAAGACTCGTCTCGCCCGGACACCACAGGTCGAGGGGGCACCTTGGCCGGAACACTCGTGGATTCGTTGTCATCACCTTCGGTATTCCAGTCGCCACCGTCGCTCATGTACTGATCCGTAATCTTGAATTGAGCCCCATCTTATTCGTGTTCACGGTGTTTCGTCGACCCGAGTCGGAAATAGCGTTGTGGGGTCCCCGTTTTTCCATTGTGGGCGTTTTGTCATGATCGAAAGAAACCGGTCTGACTCTAAAAACTCGTCAAGCCAACGAATCAGGTTCGGCCAGGGCTCGGCCAGAAACCACTCCCGGTCGACAAAGGAAAATTGCCGAATAAAGGGCAGCAGCGCCATGTCGGCAAGACTTGGCGACTCGCCGAATAGCCAGCGCTGCCCCGCGAGCCTTAAGTCCAGGTCTCGAAGGAATGCCGATGCGATTTCGCGCGGGACGACCGGGTCGTCGTCGGGGTGTTTCCACGAATATTTGTAGCGGTCGAGCGCGGCTTTGAAGTGGGTGTCGTTGCGCAATATCAGCTCGTCGATGGTCTTGAGCTGCGCGGCATCAAACGCGGGCAGGACGGCCCCGGACCGCTGTCGCCAGCCTTCCGGGTCGTGCAGGCTCAGTGCCCATTTCATGATGTCGAGGCTCTCGGCAATCACGTCGCCATCGGGCAACACAAGGACCGGGACCGTGCCTTTGGGCGACGCCTGCAAAAGTTCGGCGGGCTTGTCGCGCAAGACGACCTCGCGCACTTCACACAAAATCTGTGCAGAAGAGACCGCAAGGCGTGCTCTCATCGCGTAAGGGCAGCGACGAAACGAATATAAAATGGGGAGATTTTCAGGCATTTGGGAGGAGGGGTTTTTGGCCGAATCGTGAAGCACGGCCAAATCATCGCAGGTTTCGGCTAGCGCCTGCATACCCTATCACAGCCCGCAGACCGATGCCGAAAACGGCCGCAGGCAGAAAACCTGCGGCCAAGTCTCTAGCGGACGAATACGACGCCGAAGGCGCGGTAGTCTTTGTCGCCGAGGTCAGCGTCGCAGCGAGCACTGTTGCCGACCGAGATGTTGTCGGTTTGCAGACAACCGTCTCCGGCGGTACCGATTCCGATGCGTGAATCTGGCGAAAGGCAATCGTTTTCCTGATTACCGATGATGCCGATTCGTGCCCGCGCCGATTGCGGATTTGTCGGACTTAGACGGGTCACGTTGAAGCCCTCACGACTGCAGTTCGGCTGCAGGGAGCCCACGGTCGGAACCATGGCTTTCCAAGCCGCGCGACCCAAAGACGAAGGTGTAAACCCGCCGTTAATCACATCGCTCAGGTTTACCGCGGTCTGTGTCATCGTGACGAAGTTCAGAGCCGTTGGAGCGACAAGGGTCGCCAAGCCTACGCGTGCCTCGGTGAACGGCACCGAAAAATAGCTCTGAAGCAGCGCTTCGTTTCCGTCCAAGTCGGGCAGGTTCGGATTCAACGTCGATGTTCCCGTCCAAATCGCCGCATCGTAATGGAAGGTCGCGTTGTTGCCGTTGGCCTTGAGCACAAGCGTCCAACCACCACCATCGGTGTCCATATCGCAATAGGCTGCATAAGGAGTCCCGTCGGAAGTCACAAGGTCGTAGACGCCGCTGATTCCGTTGATTCCCGCGTTGTAGACCGAGTTCGAAGCAAGGGTGGCTGCGCAGCTCGATTGGGCTTCTGGGCCGGCGTCGTTGGTTGAACACATGACCTGCCCAGTGATGGCGACGGCCGTATTTGCGTCATTCCAATGTCCGTAATCACAGATCGTGGAATCGACCAGATAGAGCGCTTCATCGGTGTTGTTGTCACCGTTGGGCTCGAAGCCAGTGCAGGCGGCATTATTGGAATTGCTGACATAGAACGAACAATCGGCACCATTGCATCGTCCCGACCAATTTGAGAGTCCGAGCGCTGCGTTGTAATCAGGGAACACATTGATGAGGTTGGGCGGTACACCATTCCAAGCCCGGATGGCTTCAGCGTGTGCGCGGGTGCGCGGAACGATGACTTCCATGCCTCGGTCGGCGCAGTAGGTACGGTAGTTGGCCTGGGGTCCCGAGAGAGCCGGGTCATCGAATCGGACCATCGTGTAGCCGACGCCACCGTCGCTATCCATATCGCAATGCACGATGACCGGAGCACCTGAGCCAGGTTTGATGGCGTAATCACCCGTGGCCGTGGCCGGTTGAGCAAATTTCAGCTCCGCACATGAACCATAATAGTTGCAGTTCACACCGTTTCCTGTGGAGCCAAGTGGGCAGGTGCAAATGAACGAACCGACGTTGTTGGCGCAGAACGAAAGAGGCCCACAGTTGTCAGTGTCGTTGGCGCATTCATCGATATCGACGCAAAGCAGGCCGTCACCAGGTGCGCCAGTGGGGCAGGTGCACGTGAATGCACCAGCGGTGTTTGCGCATGCTGCGACAGGGTCACAGTTGTCGGTGTTGGTGGCGCATTCATCGACGTCGGCACAGGTGGTGCCGTCGCCGCTGTATCCGTTCGGGCAAGCACAGGTGAACGTGCCAGGAGTGTTGGTGCAAACGGCGAGCGCGTCGCAGTTGTCTGCATTGGTGGCGCATTCATCGATGTCGGCGCAGGTGGTGCCGTCGCCCGTGTAGCCATTGGGGCATGCGCACGTGAAGCCACCCACGTTGTTGGTGCAAACGGCGAGCGCGTCGCAGTTGTCTGCGGCTGTGGCGCATTCGTCGATGTCGGCACAGGTGGTGCCGTCGCCGCTGTATCCGTTCGGGCAAGCACAGGTGAACGCGCCAGGTGTGTTGGTGCAGGACGCGAGCGCGTCGCAGTTGTCCGCGGCCGTGGCGCATTCATCGACGTCGGCGCAGGTGGTGCCGTCGCCCGTGTAGCCGTTGGGGCAGGTGCAGGTGAAGGCGCCGGCCGTGTTGGCGCAGGTCGCCAGAGCATCGCAATCATCCGTGCCAGCCGTGCATTCGTCCAAGTCTGCACAACCCGTCTCGCCGTCGCCCGAGTATCCAGCAGGGCAGGCGCCGCAAGTGCGTGAGCCGTCCGTGTTGTTGCACGTGGTGAGTGGGTCGCACGAACCGTTATTGGTCGCACATTCGTCGATGTCGACGCAGCCCGTGTCACCGCCGCCGGTGAAGCCGACCGGGCAGTCGCCACAGGTAAAGCCGCCGGGGGTGTTGGCGCATGCGACACTTGCGTCGCAGCCCCCATTATTGGTCGCGCACTCGTCGATATCGGTACAGGCCGTGTCGCCCGTGCCGTCGTAGCCCATTGGGCAGATTCCGCAGGTTTTTCCGCCGACCGAGTTGGTGCACGTCGTCAATGCGTCGCAAGAACCGTTGTCGGTCAAACATTCGTCGATGTCGGTGCAGGTCGTGTCGCCTGTTCCCGAATAGCCTTCTGGACAATCGCCGCAGACCACGTCGCCTGTGTCGTCGGTGCAGGTGGCAAGAGCATCGCAGCCGCCGTTATCCGCAGCGCAGGTCACAACGCTGGCATCGTTGCCCGCGTCGACCTCGACCATTCCTGTGTCTGTTTCGACGCCCGTGTCGGTCTGGGTGTTATTTGCGGTGGTTCCGCCGCCGGCTGGGTCGTCTGAACAGGACGCGGCGAGGGATGCAATGATGCTAAAGGCACAAAGTGACAGCAGGCTCTTCATGGGGCTCCAATTTGGATTGTTGCGGCGCACATTCCGGTGCGCCTGACCTCTTGTCAAGCATTGGCACCACAAGAATGCCGATTCTTGGAAAAGCCCAGTGTTTTAGCGGGTTATCGTCAAATTAATGACGGTTATTCGTCGAATTTCAGCGGCCGGACGGCGGGGGCCCATCATGCCAATGCCCATGATCAGGATCCCAGTATTTATTGGTTTTGGGGTCGTATTCGTAGGGTTTTGGCGTGTAGCCAGGTTCCGGGAGGCTCAAGGGGGCGGTGGGCAAGGCCAAAGGCTCGATGCGGGACACCTGTTTCGCAAACACAACAGGGTCACTCGTGGGCAGTTCACAGGCGCTTCGACGGCACACATAGGCGGTCGCTTTGCCGCCTTTCGCGATTTTGTTTTCGATAAAAGGAATCAGGCGCGAGTCGCGGTTTGTCTTTTCGGGACTTGTTTTGGCGAACACGATTTGCGGAAGAAACGAGGTGCGGACCACGTCGGTCAGTTCTTCGCTGCCGGTGCCATCCGCCGTTACAATCACGACCTCAAGCGCTTGGTCCAAGTACAAATCCAGCCCGGCCAACATCAACGCTGCCGACATTCCTCGTTCGCTCAACATTTGTCCAAAGCTTGCGAGCAGCTTTTCGGCACGCACTCGATACGCGTCGTTTAGAGTCAGTTCAGCAAGTCGCAGAAGATTCAACGATGCCACGCTATTTCCGGAGGGTTCAGCGCCGTCGTACTCCGGTTTGGGTCGCATCAAGAGACCCGTCGTGGAGGTTGGAGTCAGGAAATATCCACCCGAGCTTTCGTCCCAGTATTCTCGATCCAAGATCTTCTGAAGAGCCATCGCTTCTTTGAGCCAGCGGGTGTCTCCATCGGCCTGGAAGACATCGATTAATGCGGCAATAAAAAATGCGTAGTCGTCCAAAACCGCATCGTGTCTGGCTTGGCCACCTCTCCACGAACGTAATAAACGTCCCTCAGGCGTCCGCAAATTCTGCAAAATAAAATCGGCAGCCTTCTGGGCCCGTGCCACGTATTTTGGCTCA
>Ga0210026_1002329_pt1 | contig 16412 bp, 10 predicted proteins | sample CryGeymeta201509_FD_183977 | JGI IMG/M metagenome (GOLD analysis project Ga0210026, IMG submission 183977) | Groundwater microbial communities from Crystal Geyser aquifers in Utah, USA - Crystal Geyser metaG 2015-09 (SPAdes) (version 2) | ecosystem: Environmental > Aquatic > Deep subsurface >... | reverse complement strand
ACTCTTGTTAATGCGTGCCCTGCTTTCGCAAATGGACGTCCCCACGCGGTCGGCCTTCGTCATGGCCGTGGTCACGCCACCAGAACGCGCCGCCGCCGCCAGCTTCACCGCCGTGCCGCGCAGCCTGGCGGCGGCGTTGAGTCCGTCCCTGGGCGGCGCCCTGTTCGCCGCCGGCTGGCTGGCCGCGCCACTGGCGGCCTGCGGGGTGCTGAAGATCGTCTATGACCTGGCGTTGCTCGCCGCCTTCCGGCAGCACAGTGAACGATAGGCAGCGCTCCGCGGCCAGGGCTACGTTATGCCGCCGCGCGTTCCCGCTCCCGCCCGCCGCTTTTCAGCACCACCGAGTACTTCACCTCCGCCTGGCCAAAACTGTCCAGGGCGCTGAACAGGTCATTCGACAGACGCAGGGTCCAGGCAACACCGAGGGCCAGGTCGCAGCTTGCTTGGGCGTTGCTGTAGGCCAGAGTCACCGGGCAGCCAACGTGTTGGCTTTCGCGGTGGGCGGCGAAAAGGTCGATCAGTGGACGCGCATCAACTCCGGGTTTCAGCGCCAGCTTTAGGCCCGTAGCGTAGCGGGTGCGGGCGGCGTCCAGGCTCATCAGTTCGTCCGCGGTGACCCTCATCCCACCCGAATAGTCATCGTGGCTGGCGCGGCCGGTGACGATCAGGAGTTCGTCTTCCTTGATGAAGGCCCGGCAGGCTTCATAAGTTTCGTTGAACACCGCCACTTCCACCTGCGCGCTGCGGTCGTCGAGCGTGACAAAGCACATCTTGCCGCGCCGGGTCATCTGGGTGCGCACGCTAGCGACGATGCCGGCCAGGAGTTGCTGGCCGGGCTGCGGTTTCACCTCTTTCAGCGGACGGGTGGCGAGGCCCTTCAGCGAGGGGCCGTCGGCATCGAAGGGGTGGCCGCTGATGTAGAAGCCGAGCGCGGTCTTTTCCAGCGACAGGCGTTCCTTCAATGGCCACTCCGCCACCTCGACCAGCGGCGGCGGGGTCGCGGCGACGACGTCGCCGAACAGGCTGTCCTGTGCCGCGTTGGCCTGCTGGTTTTCCGCCCATTCCATCGCCAGGCCGACGCTCATCAAGGCCGCGGCGCGGTTGGGATGCAGCGCGTCGAAGGCGCCGGCGCGCACCAGAGCTTCGATGGCGCGGCGGTTGACGACACGGCGGTCGACCCGGTTGCAGAAGTCGAACAGGTTATTGAACGCACCTCCCTTCTCCCGCGCGGCGACGAGGTTGTCGATGGCGTTCTCGCCGGTGCCCTTGACCGCGCCGAGGCCGTAGCGGATGGATTTTCGGTCGACCGGGACGAAACGGTAGGAAGACAGATTGACGTCCGGCGGCAGGATGGCCAGGCCATTCTTCACCGCGTCGTCGTGGAAGATTTTCACCGTGTCGGTATTGTCCAGGTCCGAGGACAGCGACGCGGCCATGAAGGCGGCGGCGTGGTGGGCCTTGAGCCAGGCGGTCTGGTAGGTGACCACCGCGTAGGCCGCCGTATGCGATTTGTTGAAGCCGTATTCCGCGAACTTCTCCATCAGGTCGAAGAGCTGCATGGCCAGTTTTTCGTCGTAACCCTTCTTCTTCGCTCCCGCGCGCATGATGTCGCGGTGCTTGGCCATTTCCTCCAGCTTTTTCTTGCCCATCGCCCGGCGCAGCAGGTCGGCGCCGCCCAGGGTGTAGCCGCCGATGATCTGGGAAATCTGCATCACCTGCTCCTGGTAGACGATGACGCCGTAGGTCGGCTCCAGGCAGGTTTTCAGGTCCGGGTGGAAGTAGTCGATGGCTTGCTTACCCTTCTTGCGCAGGATGAAGTCGTCCACCATGCCGGAACCGAGCGGGCCGGGCCGATACAGCGCCAGCACGGCGATGATGTCCTCAAAGCGGTCCGGCTCCAGCTTTACCAGCAGCTTCTTCATGCCATCCGATTCCAACTGAAAGACCGCTGTGGTGTTGGCCTTCTTGAGAATGTCGTAGGCGGCCGGGTCAGTGAACGGCAGGGATTCCAGCGGGTTTGCCACACCCGCCTCCCAGGCGGGGTCGAGCCGGCGGATATATTTGACGGCGAGGTCGATGATGGTCAGGTTGCGCAGGCCCAAAAAGTCGAACTTCACCAGGCCGACTTTCTCCACGTCATCCTTGTCGAACTGCGAGACGACGGATTCTGAGCCTTCCGCGTTGTACAGCGGGCAGAAGTCGGTGAGCTTGCCTGGTGCAATCAGCACGCCGCCTGCGTGCATGCCGACGTTGCGGGTGAGGCCCTCCAGCTTCCGCGCCAGGATGAACAACTCGCGCACATCCTCCTCGTTGTCGACTTTCGCCTTGAGTTCAGGTACCTGCTCCAGCGCTTCGGCCAGGGTCACGTTCTTGCCCGGCGCCGAGGGGATCATCTTCGACAACAGGTCGCAAAAGTTGTACGGCAAGTCGAGCACCCGTCCGACGTCACGTACCACCGCGCGCGCCGCCATGGTGCCGAAGGTGACGATCTGCGAGACGGCATCGGCGCCGTATTTCTCGCGCACGTACTCGATCACCCGCCAGCGGTTGTCCTGGCAGAAGTCGACATCGAAGTCGGGCATGGACACCCGCTCCGGGTTGAGAAAGCGCTCGAACAGCAGGGCGTAGCGCAGCGGGTCGAGGTCGGTAATACCCATCGAGAAGGCCACCAGCGAACCGGCGCCGGAACCGCGCCCCGGCCCCACCGGCACACCGTTGTGCTTACCCCAGTTGATGAAGTCCGCGACGATCAGGAAGTAGCCGGGGAAACCCATCTGGATGATGGTGTTCAGCTCCAGGTCCAGGCGCGCGTCGTATTCCGCCTGGCGCGCCGCGCGTTCCTGTTCATCCGGGAACAATACCGCCATGCGCCGGGCCAGCCCCTCGCGCGCGAACTGGCGCAGGTAATCGTCCAGCGGCAGGCCGTCCGGCGTCGGGAAATCCGGCAACTTGCTCTTACCTAGTTCCAGGGCCAGGTTGCAGCGCCGCGCGATCTCTACCGAGTTCTCCAGCGCCTCCGGCAGATCGGCGAACAGTTCCGCCATCTCGTCCTGGGTCTTGAAGTAATCGTCCTCCGTGAAGGTCTTCGGTCGACGCTTATCCGCCAGCGTGTAGCCTTCGGCAATACACACCCGCGCCTCGTGCGCGGTGTAATCGCCACGCTGCAGGAATTGCACCGGATGCGTGGCCACTACCGGGAGATTCAAGTCTTCCGCCAGCGCCACCGCGCGCGCGATGTGCAGATCGCACTCCGGGCGGCCGTCGCGATGCAACTCCAGGAAATAGCGATCCGGGAAGCGCCGCGCCCACTCGCTCGCCAGGACACGCGCGTTATCCAGCGAGCCATGTATCAGCGCCTGCCCGACATCGCCGAATTGGCCGCCGGAAAGCGCGATCAAACCGTCCGACCAGTCATCAAACCAGGACGGATCGACCAGCGCACGACCGCGATGCATGTTCTGCCGATAGGCGCGCGACAACAATTCGCACAGGTTGTGCCAACCGACGCGGTCCTGCACCAGCACCAGCAGGCGGCTCGGCTTATCCCCCCCCCCCGGCTTTGCCACCCACAGGTCGCAGCCGGCAATCGGCTTCACCCCTTGCTTGCGCGCCGCCAGATAAAACTTCACCAGGCCGAAGGTATTGGCCAGATCGGTCAGCGCCAGCGCCGGCATGGCGTCAGCCTTCGCCGCCCGCACCGCCTCATCCACCCGCAGGATGCTGTCCTGAACAGCGAATTCACTATGCAGGCGCAGGTGGACGAAACGGGGATCGGTCATAAGAAAAAGAGGCGGCTAAAAAGAACGCGGATTTTACCCTGGCCCGCGCGCCGACCCTGCTCGCCAAACAATCACCAAATGATCACCGCCGGGTAAGCACTGGGTTCATCCACGGCAAAAAAACGCCCGCTTGGCAAAAGGCCGCGCGGGCGCCGGAGGAGCAGGATACTGACGGCGGATTAACGTGACACGCCTCTACTGTAGCGCCGGCTTCCAGCCGGCTTCGTGGGCCTGATGAGAAAAACGAAGCCGGCTAGAAGCCGGCGCTACAAATGTGCCTAGCCCGGATATTGCATGAATACTCGCGCGCCCTCGCTGGTCCCTTGTCCGCACTGGAAAGTCTTGCTCAGTCGGGCGTATGAATAACTACGTCGCTCCTTCGCAAAATTCCCATTGCAAACAATGGCCTGCGCGATTATGGGCGCAGCCCGGTAGCCTTTAGGGCATCACGCGAATTCATGCAATATCCGGTCAAAGAATGGTTTGTTCAGATCAAGAGGTTGGATTGCCGCCCGCGCCAGGCGACGACGAGCGGTGATAGGCCTCTTCCATGTCTTTCCAGAAGCCCATGTTCTGCTGTCCGAGCTTCATCCAGAAATCCATCGGATTCCCGCTCCAGACCCCCTGCATCTGCTCGGTGAACATGCGTTGCTGCTTGATGAACAGGTCCAGGCTTTGATCGAGGAAGGTCGTGAATGCGGCTTGTGTGGTGTCGCCGTAGAAGCGGATGAATCGTTCCAGCATGGTGGCGGTAAACAGGGGGACGCCACTGGCTTCCTGATCCATGATGATTTGCAGCAGGATGGCGCGAGTGATGTCGGTTTCGCTCTGTGAGTCGACCACACGGAAGGGCACCGCATGCATGACCAGATCCTTCACCTCGGCCAAGGTGATGTAGCGGCTCTCTTCGGTGTCGTAGAGGCGACGATTCGGATATTTCTTGATCAGGCGTTCGCTTGTCATGCTGAGGCTCCCCAATACAAAAACGCCAACGACCGCGGTCGTTGGCGATGTTTAACGCGTCAACACATATGCTGGCCGCCATTGGCGGCAATGTTGGCGCCGGTGATGAAAGCACCGTCTTCAGAAGCCAGGAAGGCCACCAGGGCGGCGATTTCTTCCGGCTTGCCGAGACGGCCAACGGGTATTTGCGCAACGATTTGATTGCGCACATCCTCGGGAATCGCCATCACCATTTCCGTACCGATATAGCCGGGGGAAATGGAGTTGACGGTGAGGCCCTTCTTCGCCGTTTCCTGGGCCAGGGACATGGTGAAGCCATGCATCCCGGCCTTGGCGGCGGCGTAGTTGCTCTGGCCGAACTGGCCTTTCTGGCCGTTGATCGAGGAAATATTGATCACGCGGCCCCAGCCCTTGTTCAGCATGCCGTCGATGAACTGCTTGGTGACGTTGAACACGGAGACCAGATTCACGTTCAACACGGCGTTCCACTGCTCCGGCCCCATCTTGCGGAAGGTGCCGTCCTGGGTGATGCCCGCGTTATTGACCAGCACATCGACGCCACCGAAATCGGCAGCGAGTTGCTCGCCCATTGCACGGCAATCGTCGAAATTGGAGACGTCGCATTTGGCCAAGGCCATCTCGTGGCCGGCCGCAGACATCTTCGCCTGCCATTCTTTGGCCTGGGCTTCGTCCAGATAGGTGGACACCACCTTGCAGCCGGCCTGAGCCAGTTTCACGCAGATGGCGCTACCAATGCCGCCGGTGCCGCCGGTAACCAGCGCTACTTTTCCATTGAGTTGCTGAACATTCGCATTCATTTTCATATCCTTTCCACCGCGAGGGCAACGCCCTGGCCACCACCGATGCACAAGGTGGCAAGGCCTTTGTTCGCACCGCTACGCCGCATGCCGTAGAGCAGCGTCACCAGGATGCGCGCGCCGGAAGCGCCGATCGGGTGGCCGATGGCGATCGCGCCGCCACTCACGTTGACATTGACCGGGTCGAAACCGAGTTCCCTGTTGACCGACATGGCCTGCGCGGCGAACGCCTCGTTGGCTTCGATCATGTCCAGGTCCTTGGCCGACCAGCCGGCACGGTCGAGACACTTGCGCACGGCGGGAATCGGGCCGGTACCCATGATCGCCGGGTCGACCCCGGCGCTGCCAAAGCTGACCACGCGCGCCAGCGGCGCCAAGCCCAGTTCACGGGCACGCGCACCCGACATCACCACCACGCCAGCGGCGCCGTCGTTGAGGCCGGAAGCGTTGCCCGCAGTGACCGTACCGTCTTTCTTGAAAGCGGGTTTCAGTTTGCCCAGGCCCTCGGCGGTCGCGCCGGCGCGGGGAAACTCGTCCCGCGCGAAAACGACGGGATCGCCTTTGCGCTGTGGAATCTCGACCGGAATGATCTCGGCGTCGAAATGGCCGTTCTTCTGCGCCGCTTCGGTACGCTGCTGGCTGGTGGCGGCGAACAAGTCCTGTTCGGCACGGGTGAACCCGTACTGATCGGCGATATTCTCGGCGGTGATGCCCATGTGGCAGTTATTGAAGGCGCACCAGAGGCCGTCCTGGATCATGGTATCGACCAGCTCCCAGTTACCCATGCGGCGGCCCTCACGCGATTTCGGCAGCACATGCGGCGACAGGCTCATGTTTTCCTGGCCGCCGGCGATGACGATGCCGGAGTCACCGCACTGCACGGCCTGGGCCGCCAGATGCACCGCTTTCAGGCCGCTGCCGCACACCTTGTTGATGGTCAGCGCGGACACGCTATCCGGCAAACCGCCCGCCAGCGCCGCCTGCCGTGCTGGATTCTGGCCGGCGCCGGCTTGCAGCACCTGGCCCAGAATCACTTCGTCGATCTGCCCGGCTTGCAAATTGCAGCGGGCGAGCAGGGCCTTGATGACCCGCGCGCCCAATTCGCTGGCCGGAATCCCCGCCAGCGCGCCACCGAACGCACCTACAGCCGTGCGTCCCGCGGCCACAATAAGCACATCGTTGAACATTGGAAGTCTCCTGAAGAAAAGGAACGCTTCCTCCCCCGGCGCGGATTCTAACGTGGATCGAAAAGGCCTTTCCGGCTAATTGTGCGGGTGCAACATGGGTGGGTGGCGTGCCTCTTATGCCACTCTTATCCCTCGGTTCGCGCCCATGCTGGACGCGCAACGAAATGGCCCGCAAGAGCGGGCCATTTCATTGCGGGTTATGCGCGGCGCGTCAACTCTTGGCTCGTGCGCGCACCAGAAGCAAACTGCCTAGTCCGAGCAAGGCCAGGCTGCCAGGCTCGGGCACGCCCGGCGGGGGAGTTTGGTGCTGAGTAAATTCGTTTGTGATCTTGCCGGCGAGCGAGGCAATCTTGATGTAGTCATTAGTGCCATCAACGCTACCCCCTACCAGCGGGTTGGCTGCGCCTATCAGCCAATAGCTGGATGAGGTCGGGGTATTGATGGCCTTGTCGTAGCCCCCGTTGTAATGGCCGATGAAAGACCAGCCGTTGGCGGCCAGTTGGTCGTAGCGCAGGTCCGACAGCTTTGTGGTGATGTCGAAACTCGGAACGGAGGTATCACCGGTGTAGGCCAGGACTGACACATCGGAATCACCGGAGTACCAACTCAACGAAACCCCGGTCAAGGACACGGACTGGTCGAACGCATAGAGGATGGAATCATAGCGTTCGTTATTATCGACGGCGTGTTCCGGGCTACTGCCTTCGCTGCCATCCAAGCGCGACTCGCCCCCATTAGCGGTGTTTGAGTAGTCAAGGTTTCTGACCCCCATCCCGGTCCTGGAGGTTCCGCTGCTACTGCTGGTCCAGGCCTGGACCTTTCCCTGCTCCAGGGTTTGGTTGGCCAAGGTCGATGAATTGCCTTGTGTATTGGCCCAGCCGGTCGCACTGGCGGAAAGGCTGGCGGCTGGCGCATTCGGGTCGGTGGGGGCGCCCGATGGGCTAGCCGAGCTGCTGGTCTGGCCGCCATTCAGACCGCAGCTAGTGTTCCAGCTGCCATTGGCACAACTGCTGGACACGTTCCATTGATAACCGTAGGTGTAGGTATAGGTGGTGTCGGCGTGAGCCAGCCCGCCAGCGCAAGTGCCGAGCACCAGAAGGAAACCGCTGGCTAGCTGTTTGGTAGAGATTCGTTTCATGTCTGCCCCCTCGGGTCGGTGCGGTATGTACCCTCCACCTAAGCAAGCGCCTTGCCAGCCATAAAACCTGTTTATTTACAATTTGTTACGACTTGTATCCAGCCTACCAAGGATGAAAAACCAACAAGATCGACATTTTTATGGCATTGAAAGATAGCAATCGCGACTCACGCGCCAGCGGCTGCCTCAACGCTGTTGCAGCAGGACTCGCGCCTCATCCATTCCGGCAAAGTTGCCCTGGGCGGCCAGCGCGGCCCGCAGTTCACGTCGGGCCTCCGCTTTGCGACCCAGGGTATGCAGGGCCACCCCCAGGTGATACTGGATGACGCGATTGCTGGCAGAGCGCAGACGGGCATCGCGCAAATAGGGCAAAGCCTGTTGGGCCTGGCCTTTGCGCACCAGTATCCAGCCGAGCGTGTCGGCGATGTCCGGATTACCTGGGGCCAGGGCATAGGCCTGCTGGGCGTAATTGAGCGCCTGCGGTTCATTGAGGCGGAGCAGGATATTCGCCAGATTGTTTAGCACACCAACATCCTTGCCGCGCTGCTTCAAAACGGCTTCATAAGTGGTGCGCGCCAGTTGCAACTGGCCGCCGCGCAGATAAGCCTCGGCCAGAGCGGATTGCGCCGCGCTGTCCTGGGGATGGCCGCGCAACCAGGTTTGCATTAGATCGATGCCGGCTTTGCTGTCGCCCGCCTCGATATAGGCCTGAAACAAGGCTAGCGTGTTGGCGCCACTGGGTTCCTTGGATAGCGCCGTCCGGAACTCCTGAATGGCGGCGGCATGTTTCCCCTGGGCCATATATATCCGGGCCAACAAGCGCGTGGTGGCGGCAAAGCCGGGATTGGCGCTACGGATCTCGCCGGCCCGCCTCTCGGCCATCGCCAGGCGTCCGGCCTGCATATCCAGTTCCGCCATCGTGAACCGCGCGGGGAGATAGCCGGGATTGTTGATCAGAGCCTTCTTCAGGGCGAAGCCGGCGTCATCGAATGCGCCGACGCGCATGAGCAGTTCGGCGATCCGGGTCAGAGCCGCGCTGTCGAAGCCGGCGCTGCGGGTCATGCGATTGAAGGTGGCGCGGGCTTTGTCGACACTGCCGTCGGCCAGGTATGACTGGCCCACCGCACCGAGTACCGTAAGGTTGTCGGGGTAGACAGTTTCCAGTTCCTGGGCAACCGCGAGGGCGTTCTTGGCATCCCCGGTTTTCAGATACATCTCCACCAGGTACAGCAGAGGGGTAAGCGTCCTGGATTGTCCGGAGCGCGCGCGTTGCAACCAGCGAATGGCTTCGGCGGAATGGCCATCCCGATTTTCCACGTAAGCGAGTTGCAACAGCGCATCGGGGTTGTCCGGGCTGACCTTCAAGATGGCGTTAAGGCGCTTGCGGGCCGCCTGAACCTTGCCTTCGGCAAGATCGAGCCGCGCAATGTTAATCTGGACGGGAAGGAAGCTGGGTTGCAGTTGGGCGGCTTTGGTGAAAGCAGCACGGGCGCCAGCGCGATCCTTGCCGGCGGCAAGCATGCTGCCGAGGAGGTTGAGAGCAGTCAGGTTGCGTGGGTCATTGGCGATGATCTTGCGGGCAACCTCCACCGCCTTGGCTGGCTCACCCCGGCGCTGGTAGGTGGCGGCCAGCATCAGCCCGGCACCGGCCTGGCCAGGATTCTTGCTGAACACATCCTGTAGTTGGGCGATACCTTCATCGATGTGCCCAGCACCGAGATGGCTCATGCCCAGCCCGATTGCGCTATTGGCGGCGTTCGGAAGAATGTGGACGGCCTGCTCGAACAGCTTGGTGGCCCGCTGATACTGCTTCATGCCCATGTAAGCGGAGGCCAGCAGAGAGAGCGCCTCGGGGTCGGGAGATGTACTGCCGGCGACGCTGTAGAGCATCTCGATGACCGCGTTGTATTCGCGCTCGCCCAGCAGAATGGAGGCGAGCAGTTTGCGGGCACCAAGGTTCCGTGGCTCAACGGTGATGTAGCCCTCCAGGTAGCTTCTGGCTTTTGTCGGCTGGCCCAACCCGTAATGGGCGAGACCACCCAGCATCAGCAGTTGGGCGTTGCCCCGAATCATCTCCGGGGGGAGTTGATCCAGCAGCGTGGTCGCCTCGGCCAGAGCGGCGCGAGTTGCTTCGGCATCACCCTGACGGGCGGCGGCGAGGGCAATCAGGTAGGCCGCGCGAGGCTCGCTGGCGGCATATTTTTTCAACACCCTCAGGTCTGGCTCGGCTTCCTGATGGCGCTTCAAGTCCATAAGCAGGCCAACGCGGCCAAGACGAGCATCAAGATATTCCGGGTTCAGACTGAGTGCCTTGCCATAATCGGCCAGCGCGGTTTTGGCATTGCCTGAAAGGTGGAAAACGGAGGCTTTCAGGTTCCAGGCAGCGGCATCGTTGGGCGCCATGGCCACCGCCCGCTCTGCTGTTGCGCGGGCGCCTTGCAGATTACCTTGATGCAGCATCATGGTGCCCTGGACTACCTTGACCGCCACGGCATCGGGGTTGAGCCTCTCGGCTTCCTTCAAAGTCTGCTCGGCCTGTTTCAGGTTGCCCAGCGCCAAGTAGGCCACACCACGATAAACGAGAATTTCGGCCACCACCAAGGGCGGCAGCCCTTGGGTGCTAACCTGGTCGAGCAACACCCGATATTTGAGCTGGGCGTTCAGTGCCTGGGCTAGTTTAGGAAGAATCACGGATCGATCAGCCCCAAGTTTTGTGGCCGTTAGCAAAGCGGTCTCGGCGGCGACGGCCGAGCCAGCCATGAGGTAGGCATCCGCCAACAACACCAAGGCAGCCAAGTGCTTGGGATCCTGCTGCAGGACATTTTTCAGTTGGACGATGGCGCCCTTGGCATCCTTCGAATCGAACCGACGTAACGCATCCTCGTAGTAAACGGATGCCTGCTGTGCCGCGGATGCGTGCAAGGCAAACAAGCAACTGCTTAGCAGCAGCGCGCGGCTGAGGCGACTTCGCCCAATTCCGGTTCTTTTCTGATTCATCTCGTCTCTTTGTCCACTGAAAGGTTCTGCAAATTTATGAGTGGCAGCCTGGCACTCAATACAAGGTATTTTTCGAAAATGCCGCCGCCAGCCCCACAACTATCGGCTCAATGCGAGCCACCTTTAACTTGGAACAACCGGCTCCCACCCTTTGCAATAAAAAAACGGGATTTATCCGGGAACCGCACGATTACGAATGTCGCTTAATACCGCCGTACCCTTTGAGAAAGAGGAGATGACCCGCCTGTTTCATTCCTGGGGGCAGTCTCTCGGCCATGCCCGTTAGCAGCCAGTTCAATGCCGGACCGGACCCGCAACGTGGACTCAAGCACTCGATGGAAAACTTGTGAGCCGCCTCGCCCATTCCACCCGCGCTTGGTGGTCAGCATGGGAGGCTTTCGTCGCTTTCATGGCGGGCGCACATGAAAAAAGCCGGTTCAAGCAGAACTTGAACCGGCTTTTTGAACTTTGGTGGGCAGTAGTGGTTTCGAACCACCGACCCCCGCCGTGTGAAGGCGATGCTCTACCACTGAGCTAACTGCCCAAAGCGGCGCGCATTCTAATGAAGGCCAGGCGCTTCGGTCAAAGGCTTTTTTGCCACGCGAGGCTAGTAGAATCGCGGCCTTTCCAGCCTTCGCACTGACCATGGTCCGCACTCGTTTCGCCCCCTCCCCCACCGGCTATCTGCATATCGGCGGCGCCCGCACCGCACTATTTTCCTGGGCCTACGCCCGCAAGATGGGGGGCGAGTTCATCCTGCGCATCGAGGATACCGACCAGGAGCGCTCCACCCAGGCCTCAGAGCAGGCCATTCTCGACGGCCTGGCCTGGCTGGGAATCGACTGGGATGAAGGTCCCTACTACCAGATGAAGCGGATGGACCGTTACCAGGCGGTGGTGGACCAGTTGCTGGAAGAGGGCAAGGCCTATTACTGCTACGCCAGCAAGGAAGAACTGGAAGCCATGCGCGAGGCGCAAAAGGCACGCGGTGAGAAACCTCGCTATGACGGGCGCTGGCGGCCGGAAGCGGGCAAGGTGCTGCCAACGCCACCCGCCGGCAGCATCCCGGTGATCCGCTTCAAGACCCCGCTGCAAGGCGAAGTCACCTTCAACGACATGATCAAGGGATCCATCACCGTGGCCAACGCGGAACTGGATGATCTGGTGATCGTGCGCGGCGATGGCATTCCCACCTACAACTTCGGTGTCGTGGTGGACGACTGGGACATGGCTATCAGCCACGTCATCCGCGGCGATGACCACGTCAACAACACACCGCGCCAGATCAACATCCTGCTCGCCCTGGGCGCGCCGATTCCCACCTATGCCCATGTGCCGATGATTCTCGGCCAGGACGGCGAGCGGCTGTCCAAGCGGCACGGCGCGGTGTCGGTGCTGCAATACCGCGATGAAGGTTTTCTCCCGGAAGCCCTGCTGAACTATCTGGCGCGCCTGGGCTGGGGGCATGGCGACGAGGAAATATTCGATTTAAAGCAATTCGTCGAATGGTTCGACGTCAGCCACGCCAGCCATTCCGCCGCCCGTTTCGATGCCAGCAAGCTGACCTGGCTGAACCAGCATTATCTCAAGGAGGCCGACGACGTCCGTCTGGCGGAACTGGTGCGGCCTTTCCTGGCCGCGCAGGACATCAACACAACAGGAGGCCCCGCCGGTGTTGCCAACCTCAGCGCGCTAGTGGGCCTGGTGAAAGAACGCACCAGCAGCATCGTCGAACTTGCCGATGCCGTACACATCTACTTCCGCCAGACCCTGCCGGCAGTCGCGGAACTGCAAGCCAGACTCAGCCGCGACGCCCTGCCCGCCTTCGAGAAGTTGCAAGCCGACCTCGCCACGGTAGCTTGGGAAGCTCCCGCCATCGGCCAACTCATCAAGGAAACGGCCAAAGCCTTCAACCTGAAAATGGGTCAGATCGGGATGCCGCTGCGGTTGATCCTGTTCGGCACCGCGCAGACTCCCTCCATCGACCAGACCCTATTCCTGCTTGGCCGCGCTGAAACCCTGCGCCGTTTCCAGGCCGCCTGGCCGCACGCGCTGGCCGCGGTGGTGTAATCCAAGTACGGGCGGCTAGTGCAGTGTCTCGCAAATACTCGACATGAAACCGCGCCTTTTCCGGCCATGCGGCGGGGGCGCGCCTTGCCTGGCGCAAAAATGCCTCAATTTCATCGTGCCAAGGCATTTGCGAGACACTGCACTAGAATCGCCGCCCGCTCGTAACAAGACAGACCGTTAGTCCATGAATCACAAAATGAAGCTCATCGCCTCCCTGACCAGCCCGTTCGCACGCAAGGTGCGCATCGTTGCGGCGGAGAAGCACATCGAATACGCATTGGTGGTGGACGTCCCCTGGGCCGACGACACTCATGTTCCCGAGTTCAACCCGCTGGGCAAGGTGCCGGTGTGGGTGCTGGAAGACGGCAAGACCCTGTTCGATTCGCGCGTGATTGTGGAATACCTGGATAGTATTAGCCCGGTGGGCCATTTACTCCCCAAGGAGCCGCGCCCACGCATCACGGTGAAACGCTGGGAGGCGCTGGCCGATGGCATCACCGATGCCGCCGCCTTGGTGTTCGTCGAGCGCAAGCGGCCTGACGCCCAGCGAAGTCCTGAATGGATACAACGCCAGCTCGGCAAGGTGGCTGCCGGCCTGAAGGCCATGAGCGAGGAACTCGGCAACCAGGCCTGGTGCACCGGCGACACCTTCAGCCTCGCCGACATCGCGCTCGGCTGCACCCTGGGCTACCTGGATTTCCGCTTCCCGGAAATCGACTGGCGCCGCGCCCACCCCAACCTCTCCGAACTCTATGACCGCCTCATGCAACGTCCGGCGTTCAAGGAGACGGTGCCGGCCGCCTAGCAGCCTGTCGGACTTTGGAATCGTCGGCAGCAAATCGACCGCGCCGGCCCCTTTTTCACCGGCTTATTGCCCCATAGAACGGCTATGCGGCGGCAAATCCGGCAAAAACTGGCCTCGCTGGGGCCGTTTCTCGCTTTTCGACGACCAAAGTCCGACAGGCTGCTAGCCGGCCCTGAAGCGTGCCCAGGCAATTCCCAGCTTGCGCATGCGCGAGCGCAGGGTGTGCGGGTTCATCTGCAGCAGGCGGGCGGCGCCGAAGGGGCCTTCGATGCGGCCGTGGCAGCGTGCCAGGGCGGTTTCGATGTGGCCGCGCATGGCGGCATCGAGGGGCTGGCTGGCCGCATCGGCGCTCGCTTCCCGGCGCGCCGCAGGCACCGCCGGGAACGGACTGATGCCGAGCGACCGTGCCACTTCCAGGCGATGGCCATCGCCCAGGATGGCGGCGCGCTCGATCACCGAGGCGAGTTCACGCACATTGCCGGGCCAGGAGTAGGCTTCCAGCAGGGCGAAATCCACCGCATCGGGCATCCGCGGCGGCAGGCCCAGGCGCTCGGCGGCGCGCAGCGAGAAATGTGCGGCCAGTGCGGGGATATCCTGCACCCGCTCGCGCAGGGGCGGCAGGGGGATGGGAAACACCGCCAGGCGAAACCACAGGTCTTCGCGAAAGCCGCCCGCCGCCACGCTGGCGAGCAGGTCGCGATTGGTGGCGGCCACCACCCGCACGTCCACGGTGAGGCTGCGCTCGCCGCCCACGCGCTGGAAGCTGCCGTCCTGCAGCACCCGCAGCAGGCGCACCTGCGCCGCCAGGGGCAATTCGCCGACTTCATCGAGAAACAGCGTGCCGCCGTCGGCCCGCTCGAACCAGCCACGGCGGGTTCCCACCGCGCCGGTGAAGCTGCCGCGTTCGTGGCCGAACAGTTCCGAGTCGATCAATTCCGGCGGCAGGGCGCCGCAGTTGACGCGCAGGAAAGGCCCGGCGGCGCGGCGCGAGCGAACGTGCAGGGCACGCGCGACGACTTCCTTGCCTGTGCCGGTTTCACCCAGGATCAATACCGGCGTATCCGTTCGCGCCACCCGCTCGACCGCCTGCATCACCTCGTTGAGGCCGGTATCGGCACCGACGACGCTGTCGCTGATGTCCTGGCGCTTCAGGCGCAGCAGCAGAGCCTGGCGTTCCGCCTCGGCCGCCTCGCGGCCACTCGCCAGTTCGCGCCAGCGCAATTCGTTGGCGAGGGCGGCGGCGCAGGGTTCGCGCAGGGCGGCGGCCAGAGCGCCGGCGTCGCGCCGCGCCAGCAGCAACACGTCAGCGACCTGGCCGCCCTGGCGCAGGCCGGCGAGCGCGAGCGGCCCACGCCAGGCCGTCGGGGCCAGGCCGGGGCAGCGGCTGCGCAACTCGGCCTGGCCTCCCGCCCAGATGCCGTCGCGCCCCAGCAACTCGAGCAGCGTAGCCCAGGACTCGTGGGAAAAGACCATGCGACGGTTTTCCCTCTCGGGGATGCCGATGTCGGCCACGCTTTCCAGCGTCTGCGCGGCGTCGTCCAGGCGGCGAATCACCAGTTGTGCGTATGCGCCGAGGCTGGGTCGCAGGCCTTCAATGAACTCCGACAGGCGAGGATGCAGCGCGGCAAGACGCCAAGCCAGTGCGGCAAGGGAATCAGGGGAGACAATCTGTGGCATTTCAATGGCACCCATGACATTAAACGGATATTCCGCTTCGTTCTTACTATAGCCCGACCTACACCGTCTCGCCGCCCCCGCCAACAGGCGGCCTGCGCGGTGGTCCGCGCGACCTGGCATGCAAGCTGCTAATAGAGGGCATCGCCACACCCTGGAACCATCATGCAAGCCCGTCTCGTTTCCTCCACCAGCCTGATCGCCGCCCTGCCCGCGCTATCCAGCCAGCGCACCCGCCTCTGGCTGCTGCTGCTGGTCGCCGCCGTCGTAGGCCTGTCCGTTCTCGGCCAACTACCCGGCTGGCAGGGGGTAGTCGAATCCACGCCGGGCATCACCCCGGTTCTTCTGCTGGTCCTGTTCCTGTCCGCGTTGGCCTGCGAATACGTGGATTCCAGCATGGGCATGGGTTACGGCACCACGCTGACGCCCCTGCTTCTGTTGGCCGGCTTCGAGCCATTGCAGATCGTGCCGGCGGTGCTGATCAGCGAACTCATGGCCGGTCTCGCCGCCGCGCTGTTGCACCAGCACGACGGCAATGTCGATTTTCTCCGCGACGCCAAGGCGCGCCGTACCGCCTGGCTGCTCGCCCTGCTCTCCGGGGTCGGAGCTTTGCTCGCGGTGTGGGTGGCGGTGAGCATCTCCAGGTTCTGGCTGGGTCTGTTCATCAGCGGCATCGTGCTGGCGATGGGCATCATCGTGCTGGCTACCCGCAACCGCCAGGTTCCCTTTCATGCCGGCGGCATCGTCGCGGTGGGTGCCGTGGCGGCCTTCAACAAGGCTCTGTTCGCGAATGCTGTGGTCAGGCTCACGTGGTGAGCCTCATGGGGAGGAAACTGGGTGTCATGGCGTACGTGCGCCGACACATCCAGGAGTCCAACATGCGCACCCCGAACTTGAAACAGATTGTCGCGGCACTGCGGCAAATGACGCCAAGCCAGCTCAAGGCAGTTGCCACCGAGGTGGCGGCATTGGATACCCGCT
>Ga0210026_1002297_pt1 | contig 16664 bp, 17 predicted proteins | sample CryGeymeta201509_FD_183977 | JGI IMG/M metagenome (GOLD analysis project Ga0210026, IMG submission 183977) | Groundwater microbial communities from Crystal Geyser aquifers in Utah, USA - Crystal Geyser metaG 2015-09 (SPAdes) (version 2) | ecosystem: Environmental > Aquatic > Deep subsurface >... | reverse complement strand
GTCAAGGCGGGCATTTCTATCTGATACAATAGTAAGATGAAAAGTTTTCGCTTTTGGGCATTTTGGCGTCGGTTACAATATGGTTTTGGTTATTTATCTATTTTGTCTTTAATGATAATTGGTGTTTATTATCAATATTTTTATACTCCAGCAAATTGTTTTGATAATATCAAAAACGGTAGTGAATTAGGAGTTGATTGTAACGGTTCTTGTACACTTATTTGTTCTTCTATGGTAGCGCAACCAGTGGTGGTTTGGGCTAAAAGTTTTAAAATTACTGATGGACAATTTAATGCTGTAGCTTATGTTGAAAATAAAAATCAGGGTATTGGTACACCAGCCATCAGTTATGTTTTTCGTTTATTTGATAAGATGGGCTTAATTACCGAGAGAAGTGGTTCAACCGTTTTGCCACCAGATAGCACTTATCCGATCTTTGAAGGAAGAATTGACACCGATAAGCGTGAACCGACCGAAACGACTTTAGAACTTATTCCAGCCAAATTATGGTTGCCTTCAACTTTTGTTAGATCTCAATTCAAAACATCTAGTCTTCAATTATTGGGAGTTGATGCTAGACCGCGTCTTAATGTTACGATGAATAACACTGCTTTGAGTGAAGCAAAAGATGTAGAAGTGGTGGCGACAATTTTCAGCGCTCAAGGGGTGCCTTTAACGGCTTCACAAACTTTTATTAAAAAAATACCCGGCCGTAGTCAATCAGATATTGTCTTTACTTGGCCAAGACCGATAGCCAAGACAATTCGGAGTTGTGATGTTCCCACTGACATCGTGGTAGCGATTGACCTTTCTGGTAGTATGAATAATGATGGTGGAAATCCACCAGAACCAATTTCCGCTGTTCTAAAATCCGCCAGTGCCTTTGTTGATAATCTTCGCCTTAATGATCAGGTGGCAGTGGTTACTTTTGCCACCAAATCTGATCTGGTGCTACCTTTAGCAAAATCTTTTAATTCTGCTTCCGATTTAATTAAAAAATTAACCATTGATCCTAAAGAAGAAAGAGGCAGTACCAATACTGGTTCCGCGCTAGTTTCAGCTAAAACTGAACTAGGTTCAGACCGTCATAGTGATGCAGCGAGACGAGTAGTGGTACTACTGACAGATGGTCTCGCGAATGAGCCAGAGCCAGAGCCAGAGCAGTTTGCTTTATCTCAAGCAAAATCACTAAAAGCTGATGATGTCACTATTTATACTATTGGTCTTGGCGGTGATGTTAATATGAATTTTCTCAAACAGCTTGCTTCTAGTCCTAATATGTCCTTCAATGCTCCTACGACGGCTACTTTAGGTAATATTTACCATACTATTACGGCTGATATCTGCGAGGAAGGACCATCACGAATAGACATAATTCCCAAAACCAAAGACGGCTTTGCAACCTATCCCTAGTTTGTATATGCTATAGTTATGACCAGTTTACGCGTCTTTTTTCAGTCGTTTGATGGTGTTTTATTTGCGTCAATGTTGCTTTTGACTTTTTTTGGTTTGATAACGATGTATTCTTATCAGGGCGATAATTTTTATTTTGATCGCCAGCTCTGGTGGATAGTGATTGCGGTGAGTGTCTTTTTGTTGGCACTCCTACCAGACTACCGTTTTTTAAGAATTGGCAACACTACCTTTTTTGTGTATTTGGCAACTCTTATTTCATTAGTGTTGGTGCTGCTAATTGGTGAAATTACTCTCGGGGCGCAAAGCCGTTTCAATTTGGGTTTTTTTAGTCTACAACCAGCCGACCCAGCCAAATTGGTTTTGATTATTGTGCTGGCTAAATATTTTTCCAAACGACACGAAATGATTGGTGACTTTAGACATATAATTATTTCTGGACTATATGCAAGTGGTATTTTTGGTTTGGTGTTTATTCAACCAGATTTTGGTTCGGCAATTATTTTATTCTTTATTTGGTTTGGAATGGTTTTGGTGGCAGGTATTAAATTACGTCATTTAATGTTGGTATTTATTCTTGGAGCCATAACCTTTGGCGGTTTATGGCAGTTTGGTTTTCATGATTATCAAAAACAGCGAATTGTGACTTTTCTTGATCCTTTACAAGATATTCAAGGGGCTGGTTATAATGCTTATCAATCAACGGTGGCAGTTGGATCGGGTGAATTATTGGGTAAGGGGATTGGCTATGGTACTCAATCAAAGTTATTATTTCTGCCCGAGTACGAAACAGACTTTATTTTTGCTGCCTTTGCCGAAGAATGGGGGTTGCTTGGTGTTTTGCTCTTATTTTTTGTATTTGGAGTGATGATTTCTAGACTGCTTTATCATGCTACTTTAGGAGCAAGTAATTTTGAAACCTTATTTGCTTGTGGAGTGGCAATTCTTTTAGTCAGCCATTTCTTTGTACATATTGGAATGAATATTGGCTTACTGCCTGTTACGGGTACGACGGTCCCCTTTCTTAGTTATGGTGGTTCACATCTAGTCACAGAATTTTTAGCGGTTGGTATGGTTTTGGCAATGCGTCGTTATTCGCACCAAACAAAATCCTTGAATCCAAAAATAGATTCGGCTTTTTTCTCTTGAGCAACAGTCAAATAAAAAGTGATTTAAATGCTTAAACTGGGATCGTCAATGACACTAGTGTCAATCGGGGTGTAAAAAGTACGGAAATTGATGTAGATAATTAAACCAAGCATTATTATTACCAATAGCAAGAGATAAGAATTTGCCTGTTTTTCATTTTTTGCCAGTCCCCACTTGATGAGTTTTTGAGAGAATCCAGAACCAGACCGTTGTCGTCTGGTGTTTAGTACCGTAGAATCTTCTTCGTTGAATTTAAATTGTTCCATAATAAATTAAATAAGAATATTAACAATTACAATTAAGTAATCCTACTTTAAGTATAATAGAGTTAATAATATCTAAATTTCACTTATCCACTCCAGGTACCGGTTATGCCATAAAAATTACTTGCTATTAGCTATAATATAAACTATACATAGTTAATTTAGCATTATAATATTAATTTTTTGGTATGAACTTATTTTTTCTCAAACAAACTAAACCATCCGCCGGCTTCACCTTGATTGAGCTTTTGGTGGTAATTGCAATTATTGGTATTCTGGCTTCAACCGTGTTGGCGTCATTGAGTAGTGCGCGAAGTAGTGCGCGGGATGCTAAACGAATCTCAGAAGCAAGAAGTCTAATGTCAGCCCTTGAGTTACACAGAAATAGTAATAACGGTCTCTATCCCTGCGCTGCGAATGCGAATCCCACTTCAGGTAACTGTACAATTACAGGAAACCATGCTGGTGGTTTAGACAATGGTATATCGGTTATTAGTTTAAAAGGTACCCGTCCCTCGGATACTACCTTAAGAAGTGTACTAAAATTTGCACCCACAGAAACAGTTTTTGATGATGCTATAGTGTATAGAGTCCAGGGTTCTAATAATAGAACTACTTATGCAATAAGGGTTCACCTAGAAAATAAAAGAGGAGACAGTGCATTTTGTCGAATAGCTTATTCGACCGATGCAAATATTTTTTCTGGTTACGGAACTCCTAAGATAACAATACCGTCGTGCTAGATTACACATTTTACAGTTATTAACATTACCAAGTTATTTATATAACCATCTACTACTGCGGTTAGCTAGTGCCTATATAAATCTTCAGTCACTCTGGTCATTTTCTCTATGGTTTTAGCACTCATCTTCTCTAACAGATTATTAGCTAATGATTTAGCTAAATCGGGATTGTCTATTAACTTCTTTATGGCTTCATGAATGGCAGAAATATCATCAGGTGGAACCAGTAAACCACTCTGATTATTAGTAATAATATCTGGAATGCCACCAACGTTGGTAGCGACTACTGGCAAGCCGGCCAATCCAGCTTCATGGAGAACGTAGCCGTACGATTCAGATTTGGAAGCCAGGACGAACATATCAAAAGCTTTCAGGAAACGGGCCGCTTCGGTGATCTTTCCTAAGATAAACACATTTTCTGTTAGATTAGAATCGGTGATTTGTTTTTCTATAGTATTTTTCAGCTCTCCCTCTCCAATTAGAATCAGGCGTAAGGCGGGGTAATTTTTTACCAGTTCACCCATGGCCTCAATTAAAATACGGTGGCGTTTGATGGGGTGAAGTTCGGCTACACAGACGAGCCAAGGGTCAGATTGGTAGGGTAGTAGGCGCGGGAAAAAATCTATGATTTTTTCCCGCGCCTCCCTGCGTTCATACATCACGCCAATCGTTCGACCGGGATTTATGATCTTCATTTTGCGCAGAGCCCCCGGCCAATTCATTTGTTTAACAATAGCATTAGAAACTGCAATGGTGCGGTCAGATAATATTACGGTTACCCAGTGTAAAAACTTAATGATTAGTCTTTGCCACCATGGTCTATCTTCATTAAAAGCCCAACCGTGGGCGGTAAAAATAACGCGAGGGATTCGTTCTAGCTGACCAAGAAAAGCCCCGATACCGCCAGCTTTGGAACTATTGACGTGAAAGATATCAGGGCGTTCGTTTCTGAGTATTTGGCGCAATTCTCGGGCAAAAGCCAATTCTTTTTTGATTGAAATATCACGTCCAAGAGAGTCAATTCTAATAACTCTAATGCCAGCGTTTTGGAGCATCTCTACTAATATACCGTCACCACCAAGAGCTACCACTGGTTCAAACTTTTCTTGATTAAGATTAGTGGCTAAATCGTAGACGTAACGCTGGGCGCCACCCCAATTTGATTTGGTAATCAGATATAAGACTTTTTTTCGAGGTTGTAATGTCATGGTATAGAGGATTTATATTATGGGGTGGCTTAGCGCCGTCGTACCGACGCTGTCCACCTTGTCGCTATTTCTTTTCGTACCTCAAGAAATAGCAGGCAAGGTCTTGCGAAAGCGTCCCACGCTTTCTCACCCCAATTTGATCTGGTAATCATATATAAAATATTCTTTTTCACAATTTTCACCATGAATTTAACCTTAGCATACAGCATTTTTATAACCACAACCAGTAGACATCTCTTGCTATTTTTGCCACGGCGAGTAGGATTAGAGAGTAATAAACTATGGGCGAGCGGACACGAGAACTATTTATATTAATTAGTGGTGATGTCATCATTTTTATGGTTAGTTTATGGCTGACCCTACTATTTCGTTATCTTTCTTGGCCAAGTTTGTCTTTGCTTGAGATACATTTTTGGCCGTTTCTCTTTTTATCTGGAATTTGGTTATTTATTTTTTACATCGGTGGTCTATATGATAAACACACAGTTTTTTTGAAAACTTTCTTGTTTAGTAAAATATTAAATATTCAAGTTGCCAATGTGCTGGTAGCGTCATTAATTTTCTCCATTGTTCCTTTTGGAATTACGCCAAAAACTAATTTAATTATTTATCTAGTGGTCTCGGTGATTCTGGTCACCATCTGGCGTCTGTATTTATTTAATTTTCTTTCGCCGAAAGCTAGTCATCGGGCTATTCTCTTGGCTGATGGCGAGGAAGCGATTGAATTGGCTGATGAAATAAATAATAACGATCGCTATAACTATAAATTTGTTCGCTTAATTGATAGTAAAACAGCACTCCAGACTCCTGATTTCAAAAATAAACTTCTTTCTTTAATTGAGAGAGAAAAAATTAAAATTATTGTAGCTGATCCCCACAGTATTTATCTGGAAAAAGTTTTACCAAATCTTTTTGATTTGGCGTTTTTGGATTTTAAATTTACTTTTTTAGATTTCTATCGGGTTTATGAAGATACCTTTGACCGGGTGCCGTTGTCTGCTTTACGGTATGATTGGTTTTTGACTCATGTGTCACAATCAAAGAGTTTAGTTTATGATTTTACCAAGAGAGTCATTGATATTATTGGCAGTTTAATATTGGGAATTATTTTTGCCCTGATGCTTCCTTTTATTTACATAGCTATGCGGATTGAAGGAAAGGGTGATTTATTTATCACTCAAGAAAGAATTGGTCAGTACAATAAGCCGGTGAAGGTTTATAAAATTAGAACCATGACGCAGAATCTTTCTGCTAGTGCCACTTGGACTAATGAAGATGCCAAACAGGGCAATGTAGTCACAAAAATTGGAGCTATTTTACGAAAACTTAGTATTGATGAGATACCGCAAATTTACACCATTATCAAGGGTGAGATGTCTTTAATCGGACCCCGTAATGATATAGTTGGTTTGGGTAATCGTCTGGCTGATGAATTGCCTTATTATAAAATTCGTAATTTTGTTAAACCGGGAGTGACTGGTTGGGCACAAACTAATCAGCAGTATATGGGTACTAACATTAGCCCCCAGTCTATTGAGGAGTCACGAATTAGATTGTCTTATGATTTGTATTATGTGAAGAACCGTTCTCTTTGGCTTGATGTAGCGATTGCCCTACGCACTATCAAAACCCTTCTTTCGCGTTTTGGTGTAACTATTAAGTGGCCAAAGTAGTTTGATATTATTAACTTAGAAAAATTATGAAACAAACTATTTTTATTGTTGGTGGGGCTGGATATATCGGAGAAATGCTATGTGAGCAACTTAGTAAACGAGATGATGTTGAGAATATCATAGCTTTGGACAAGGAACCACAATCAGCTTATTCTAAACAAATTTCCAAACTTAGCTATCTGCAACATAATATGGCTGATGATGGTTGGCAGGAACAAGTGGCTTCATATACTCCTACTACGGTCATTCATACAGCTTGGCAAATTAGAGCCATGTATGGAAAGAGTGATGAACAATGGCGCTGGAATGTGGAAGGTTCAGATAAAGTTTTTCATTTTGCTTTTAATATCCCGTCAGTGACAAAACTAATTTATTTTTCCACCGCTTCATCCTACGCTGCCAAAATAGACAATTCCATGGAACATCTTTTTACAGAAGATGAAGGTTTTCGTGATGATGACTACATTTATGCCAAGGAAAAGAAGGTGACTGAAGACCGTCTCTATGAACTCTACCAAACTAAAAAAGAAGCTGGTGAACCAACACCACAAGTATTTGTGGTGCGCCCGGCAGCGATTACTGGTCCGCGTGGACGTTATATGCGGATTCGGTTTGGTTTGCAATCAGCCCTGTCGGGTAATCTAAAAGGCGGATTTATCAATAAAGTTATCACTACTCTGACTTCGTTTGTGCCGGCGACTAAAGGTTGGGTGCGTCAGTTTATTCATGAAGATGATGTTAATGATATTGTTTCATTATTTGCTTTTGAATCATTTAGCCAACCTTATCAGGTTTTTAATATCACTCCCGAGGGTGAACCCGTATTGGCTCTGGATATGGCGCAGGCGGTGGGGAAGAAGGTATTACCAATTAAACCTTGGATGGCGCGATTGGCTTTCTTTTTTTTCTGGCATGCCACACGAGGCAAAGTACCAACTTGTCCGGGAAGTTGGCGGTTTTACTCCTATCCGATAGTGATGAGTGGTGCCAAGCTCGCTACTATATATAAGTGTAAGTATAGTAGCAAGGATGCCTTTCAGTATACTGATGGTCGTTATGATAATTGGGTACCGAAGGATAAATTAAAATCTAAGTTAAGTTAAAAATAAGTGTCGGCGCCTTTGGCGCCGACACTTATTTTTTGTTATACTACAAAACAATGATTATTGATGGGCGAAAAATAGCGTTAGAGATTCTTGATGAAGTGTCGTTAATGGTAAAAGAATTATCGTTACCGCCTCATCTTACAGTTTTCAGCTGTGCCCCGAATTTTGAAACCAAAAAATTTCTGGCCATTAAACAAAAAAAAGCTACTTTGGTTGGTATAGAGATAACCGTCATTGAATTTGACGAGACTACCAAATTACCCGATATGATTTCAGCATTGGCAACGGCCGATAAAACAAGTGATGGAATTGTAGTGCAATTACCCTTTCCGCCAGCCATTAAAATTCAGACCTTGCTTGGAAAAATTTCTCTCCAAAAAGATGTGGACGCTCTTTCTTATGATGGTATTAGTGTGGAAATATTACCGCCAGTTGTTGGTGCTATTGAGGTTATCGCGAAAAATTACCAAATTGATTTTTTAAATAAAAAAGTGGCGGTGGTAGGGAACGGCCGTTTGGTAGGCGCACCGGCTTTTTTGTATGCCCAGCATAAGGGAGCAAGGGTTGAATTGGTTCAAAAAAATACCGAAAACTCTAGTGAAATAATAAAGGATGCTGATATTCTGATTTTGGGAGCTGGTGTTCCTGGATTGATAACGCCAGACCTGGTTAAAGAAGGGGTGATTGTTTTTGATGCTGGCACTTCAGAAGAAGGGGGAATGTTGGTTGGTGATGCGGAGCCAGAGGTGGCGTCAAAAGCAAAGCTTTTGACGCCAGTCCCTGGTGGAATAGGACCAATTGCCATTGCCATTCTGCTTCGTAATTTAGTTTTTTTAACAAAAAATAATAGAAAAAAAACTTAGTTTATGGTATAACAGAACGCATTAGATAATTACCATTGATTATATGGACAAAAAAAACATCCCGCCACAGACGCCGTCTTCGCCTCCAGTAGAGTTATTTCTCCGTTTATTTAGAGCCCTAATAGTCATAGTGGTTTTGTCTGGGGTGGCATTTTTAGTTTATCAAAATGCCACTAATATTACTTCTAAACATCCTTTTAAGCTTGGTTTGGATTTAGCTGGTGGTAGTCACTTAGTTTATGAAGCAGATGTTACTGGTGTCAATCAAGCGGAAGTGCCGAATTTAATGGATGTTCTGCGCACTGTTATTGAGCGTAGAATTAATATTTTTGGTGTTTCAGAACCGATTGTACAAGTTGAAGAAAGTAGTTTTGTTTCTGGTCAAACTAGACATCGTTTGGTAGTTGAATTACCGGGAGTGACAGATGTCGGTGAGGCGATTGCGGAAATCGGTCGGACACCTCTTTTGGAATTTAAGTTAATTGATGAAGAGGCCTTTTCTCAAGTGGAAAATCAGGTTGTCCTTGCCTCTAGTTCAGCCAGTGGTACTACCGCAACCATTGATAATAATACTAAAAATCAGAACGATCCTTATATTGTGACGGGTCTAACAGGACGTTATTTAAAGAGTGCTGCCTTGGAATTTACCAACGGTCAATCTGGCTCTCTAGCTAATGAACCAATTGTTTCAATTCGCTTTACGGAGGAAGGTGGTAAAATATTTGAAGAGATCACCAAAAAGAATGTTGGTGCCAGACTAGCCATTTTCCTAGATGGAGAAGTAATTTCTTCACCGCGCATCAATGAAGCAATTAGTGGTGGTACGGCTATTATTTCTGGCAATTTTAATCCCCAAACCGCCAAAGATTTAGCCCAAAATCTTAATTTTGGTGCCTTACCAGTACCAATTACCTTACAAAGTACGCAAACTATTGGTGCCTCACTTGGTCTGGATGTTTTACAAAAAGGACTGGTAGCTGGTGTAATTGGCCTAGTTACGGTCATCGGATTTATGATTTTGTGGTACCGTTTACTTGGTCTAATAGCCGGGGTTGCTCTTCTACTATATGTGACAATTATGCTAGCTCTTTTTCAATATATTCCAGTTACTTTGACCGCCGCTGGTTTGGCGGGATTTATTCTTTCTCTGGGTATTGCGGTTGATGCTAATGTTTTAGTCTTTGAACGAATGAAAGAAGAATACCGCAGTGGAAAAGGTAGTCATGAGGCCGCTCGGATTGGTTTTTCTCGGGCTTGGTTTGCTATTCGTGATGGTAATGCTACTAGTATTCTTTCTGCTATCATTCTATTTTGGTTTGGAACTTCTATGGTTAAAGGTTTTGCTTTGGTTTTTGGTATTGGTACCTTGGTGTCAATGCTTACGGCTCTCACTCTCACCAGAACACTTCTCATGACATTGCCTGATATCAAGCATGCTACTGGTGGTTGGCGCGCCTGGTTATTTAATTCAGGAATATTCACTAAATAATTTTCTATGTTTTCAACTATTTATAAAAAGTTTTTTTTGCTCGTTGCCGTGGTAATAATGTTGAGCTCTTTAGTGATTATTATTACCTTGGGGGTAAAATACAGTATTGATTTTACTGGTGGCTCACTAATGGAAATTTCTTATGATTCCACTCCGGCAAAAGAATTGGTAGAAAATGCCGTTAGCGATCTAGGATTTAGTGGTTTTTCGGTACGCGAATCAGGAATTAGTGAATCAAATAAAACTGGCTATTTAATCAGAACTAAGGATTTGTCGGAGGCGGAAAGAATACAATTAGAAACAGCCATGTTAAATGTCGGTAGTGGGGCAAAAGTAGAACTTTTTACTTCAGTTGGTCCGGTTATTGGTAATGAATTAAAAGATAAAGCAATTTGGGCCATTAGTATCATTTCGTTAATCATTATCATTTATGTAGCATACGTTTTTGCTGGCGTGGGTAAGCCGGTTAGCTCCTGGGTTTATGGGGGCATCACTATTCTTGTTCTCTTTCATGATATTTTAGTCCCCACGGCCATGATGAGTTTGCTTGGTTGGTGGCGTGGGGCTGAAGTTGATGTCCTCTTTGTAATGGCAATTTTGGCGGTGCTTGGTTATTCAGTTAATGACACCATTGTAATTTTTGATCGGGTACGAGAAAACCTTAGAGCTAACCGTCAAGAGAAGAAAGTTAAGCAGACCTTGCCGGGTGGAGTGGTACATGAAGCAGTAGAATATACCCTCACCAAACCATTTTCCGAAATTGTTGGTTCAGCTGTATCTCTCTCGTTAGCACGTTCTATCAATACTTCCTTTACCACTTTAGTTGCCTTAACCGCCCTGTTCTTTTTTGGTGGTTCTCTTACCCAAAATTTTGCTTTGGTGCTTATTGCTGGAGTGATTGCTGGTACCTATTCATCTATTTGTATTGCTAGCCCACTTTTAGTGACTTACGCCGATTACATTGCAAACAAAAAAGTCCCATCAGAAAAATAATATGATAATTGGTATTACCGGATCTTTTGGTGCTGGTAAAGGTGCTGTAGTTGATTTTTTGACTAAAACAAAAAAATTTAAACACTATTCAGCTAGTGGCTATATAACTGAAGAAATAGAACGACGAGGGTTAGGGGTCAATCGCGACAGTATGACTATGGTGGCTAATGAATTGAGAAATTCCTTTGGTCCGAGTCATATCATTGACATTCTTTACGAAAGAGCCAAAAAAAGTGGTGGTGATGTAGTGATTGAAAGTTTGCGTGCCGTGGCCGAAGTCAGGAGAATAAAAGAATTAGGAGGAGTGGTGTTGGGAATAGACGCCAAACCAGAAATTCGTTTTCAGCGTTCAATGTTAAGAAAGAGTGTCAAGGATAATGTTAGTTATGAAAAGTGGTTATCTCAGGAAAAAACTGAATCAAACCAAGATGACTCTACCAAGCAGAATATTTTTGGTGCCCTCGCCGAATCAGACCACATCATAACTAACAACGGTACCATCGAGAATCTTCAAGCCCAAGTAGACCAATTTCTAGAGAAATATTCTTAGCAGGAATCACTTTCGTTGCGCCAGCGTCCACCGTTGTCTTTGTGAGCCATAGTGAGGCAATCCAGCGTCGCCCATCTCCGCCGCCTCGCGATCGTCTTTGCAACCAGAAACAACCCACATCATTTCTCAAGAATGAATTCTAGTCCCGACAAATGGTTTATCGTGCAGGTAATTAGCCAATTCTTCCAATTTAAGGCCATTGATTTGCGCTACCTCTATTCCTTTTAGTTCGGCCTCTTTGGCAGCTACTGGGTCGAATGGAGCTGATAGTCCAGGGGACCATTCTTTAGGGATTAATTTACGAAAATCTATCCAAGTGATGTCTGTGATAGCTTTGGCATTGGGATTAGTTTTAGGATTGTCAGTATAGACATAGTCAGTATTTGACAAATTAATCACTTTGTTGGCCTTAACCCGTTCGGCAATCTGTACGGCTCGCAAATCAGTCGAACAGCCTGGCCGATAGCCACCGGCAATGATGACTTTGGGAGAGTGGGGAATGTCTAAAATATCGTCCGGATTTTTTATCATAATGTTGTAAGCAATGTCACGGAAGATAGTCCGGAGCAAGTGGCCATTGAGGTGAGTAGAGTGGATACCGAGCCAGTCGACATCATCTTGAGTCAGTTCTGTCACGGCTGCGGCCGCCTCTTGATAACGTCTAGCTGTCCTACCACCCCCAGCAATGATAATAAAACGGCGACCACTATTGGTCGCTTGTTCATGAATTAAATTTTTAAATTTACTCAGAAAATTGGTATCAATCTGATCTGGAACAATCAAGGATCCTCCCACTGACATAACAATAGTTTCAGGAAGTGACATAGCTTCCACAGTGTACAACATTCCCACCCATGGGTACAGAAAACAGTCGGGGATTAGCTTTTTCTTTGACAAAGGTTATTTAGTATGGTAGTATTTAAATAGAAGACTCTGGAATGGTCTGGGGTTCTTTTAAATGAGGAGAGGTAACATGGCTATGATCTTCGGTCTTTGGAATGTACCGAACACTCTGTTTGGTACCTACATCGCCGACATCATGTACGGTGGCCAACTGGCCGACACGCTTTACGGTGGCGCCGGCAACGACACCATCCATGGTGGCAACGGCAATGACCTGCAGTACGGTGGCGCCGGCAATGACACGTTCTGGGCAGGTTACGGCTCAGATACCGTTTTCGGTGGCGACGGCGCAGACGTTATTGCGGCCGGCAATGGTCGCTCCGCCTTGGGGGACCATATGGACTTCCACGGTGGTGGTGGCGCCGACCATATTGTCGGCGGTGTCGACAGCGACCGCCTTCGGGGTGATGCTGGCAATGACAGTATCTGGGGGGCCGGCGGCAACGATGTCATCTTTGGTGGACTCGGCGCAGACTTTCTTCGTGGAGGTGCGGGTGCGGACTCCGTCTATGGTGGTGCTGGCAACGACGTGCTTATCGGTGACGCCGGCAACGACCTGATCAACGGTGGCGCCGGCAACGACGTCCTCAACGGTGGTGCCGGCAACGACACCATGTTCGGCGGTGATGGCGCCGATACGTTTGTGTTTATCTCAGTCGTTGCTGCCCGTGGTGACCACGTCGTCGGCTTCGACGGCGCGGGCGAATCATTGGGCGACAGAATCAACCTGGCGTCGCTTGACGCCAACTGGTTGCTGGCGGGGAATCAGGCATTTGTCTGGGACTCCCGCGACACCGGCGGCATCTGGCTGGTGGACTTGGCAAATGGCAACACCGCCGTCCACGGCAACAACGACGCCGACGCCACCGCCGAATGGTCCATCGTCATCCACGACGGTGGAACGGTTGCAGCGGACTACACGGCGGCCGACTTCATTCTCTGAGTTCCTTGGGCGGGGCGGCGCGAATGCGTCGCCTCCAACCCCAGAAAGATCCCTTAACATGGATTTATTCTGGGGTTTTTCTGTATTTGAAATACTATATGTATCTATTTTTTGAATCTGGATTTGGAGTCAGGAAAATTGTAGTAACAACCAATGCTAATATTCAGTTCAAATGCTTGCACTTTTTTTTAGAATCTGTATAATGCTCGCACTGTTCATCGGAGGTTACAGAAGCGGACGAGAGTCCGTTTTCGCGTGCGGAGCAATCCCACTTTGCCAATGAAGGGAATGGTGATATTTGACAAGCTTGCTGGGCAGAATTAAGCAAATTTATTTGCCTAATTTAGCGAGCAAGAATTGCATTGAAAAACATGTAATTTTATAGACGTATAAAGTGAGAAACACTTTATACGAAAGCATACAAAGTTTTTAACATTTTTTAAAAAGTGTTTGAAACGGTATGCATCACAAAAAATTGAATAAGGCAAAGCGAAACTACCTTTCGTACTTTCTTTTGTCTTATCCTTAGGTAAAAAAATAGTATATGCTCGCGGGAAATAGTACAGTACCGCACTATGGGCGTATACGCAGATACTCGTGAAATTTTCTTAGGATTTTTTCATAGTGCCTGTCTTTAATTAGAGTTTGATCCTAGCTCAGGATGAATGCTGGCGGCGTGGATGAGGCATGCAAGTCGAATGGACTCAGATTTATTTTTGAGCCCATGGCAGACGAGGTAGGAACACGTAGGTACGTACCCCAAAGTCAGGGATAATCCGTCGAAAGGCGGAATAATACTTGATAGTCCCAGCACTTTATTTAGATTATAATAGTATAGATATGTTCTATGTATATGTAATCAAAAGTAAAAGAACTGAAGAATTGTATTATGGTTTTTCTTCAGATTTAAAAGCTCGCATACAGAGTCATAATCATGGTAATAACATTGCTACAAAGAGCAGTGTACCTTGGGAGTTGATTTATTATGAAGCTTTTAAATCTACAAAAGATGCACACAAGAGAGAGTTACAATTGAAAAAATATGGTAACGCTCGAACACATTTGAAAAATCGAATACAAGATAGTCTTTTATAATCTAAATAAAGTGCTGGGTAAAGATTTATCGCTTTGGGAACGGCCTGCGGGCTATCAGCTTGTTGGTAAGGTAACGGCTTACCAAGGCTACGACGGCTAGGGGAGGTGAGAGCCTGACCCCCACCGATGGAACTGCGACACGGTCCATACTCCTACGGGAGGCTGCAGTCGAGAATCTTCCGCAATGGACGAAAGTCTGACGGAGCGACGCCGCGTGGTGGATGAAGTCCTTAGGGACGTAAACACCTTTTATGAGGGAGAAAGTTTATTGATGTTACCTCATGAATAAGGGGCTCCTAACTCTGTGCCAGCAGGAGCGGTAATACAGAGGCCCCAAGCATTATCCGGATTTACTGGGCGTAAAGGGTGCGTAGGCGGTTATATTAGTCGGGTGTTAAATCCTGGGGCTCAACCTCAGAATCGCATTCGAAACGGTATAACTAGAAGTAGTCAGAGGCAAGCAGAACTCACGGTGTAGGGGTGAAATCCGTTGATATCGTGGGGAATACCAAATGCGAAGGCAGCTTGCTGGGACTCACTTGACGCTGAGGCACGAAAGCGTGGGTAGCGAAGCGGATTAGATACCCGCGTAGTCCACGCCCTAAACGTTGTCTGTTGGTTTTAAGGAGTATCGACCCTCTTTGAGACGAAGCTAACGCGTTAAACAGACCGCCTGGGTAGTACGATCGCAAGATTAAAACTCAAAGGAATAGACGGGGGCTCGCACAAGCGGTGGATCATGTGGCTTAATTCGTAGCTAAGCGAAGAACCTTACCAAGGCTAGAAATCTTGCTGCATATTCTGGGAAACCAGAGTAGCCTTCGAGGGTGCAAGACAGGTGATGCATGGCCGTCGTCAGTTCGTGGCTTGAGCTGTTCCCTTAAGTGGGGAAACGAACGCAACCCTCGTTGCCTGTTATAAGTGTCAGGCGAGACTGCTCCCTCACGGGAGAGGAAGGTGAGGATGACGCCAGGTCAGCATGTCCCTTGATGCCTTGGGCTGCACACGTGATACAATGGGTGGTACAACGGGACGCAATACGGTAACGTGGAGCAAATCCTTATAAAACCATCCTCAGTTCGGATTGAGGTCTGCAACTCGACCTCATGAAGTCGGAATCGCTAGTAATCGTGAATCAGCAACGTCACGGTGAATACGTTCCCGAGCCTTGTACTCACAAATAACTGTGCCCGGCAGCTATAAACATACCAAATCGTTAAAATCGATTCCTACTTTAGAAGCTACCGCTTCTAAAGTAGCGTAGCGAAAAGACAGGACGCGTCCCGCGAGGGAGCGTCTCTAGGGTCTTAGTAACAAATGACAGCCCTCCTTGTAGAAATACAAGATAACCAAAACGATGTATATGACTCACTCTGGTGGGTTTTGAGGAAATATACGAAAAAGTCGTAGTCGGATGTCAGGAAAGGTATCTATAGTGACCCGGGGAGATCTCATGGAGTGATTAGGTTATGACAGAAATACCATGAGAAGTCAGCTGCGTCGTAGTACTGTGCGTCAATCTAATTATGATATAATTAGTAGCATGAGAAGGACAAAACCGGTAGTGACAGCAGATTATGTTGTCGGTATCACTGATGGTGAAGGTTGTTTTTATGTAAATCTCAGTAAGTCTGATGCTTATAAGACTGGTTGGCGAGTGCAATTGCACTTTCACCTAAAATTACAAGCAATGGATAGAGAATTACTAGAGAAAGTATGTAATACCCTTAATTGTGGAAAAGTCTACTTTCAGGCAGAACAGCGCCAGAACCATACTCAGTGTTACCGTTATAGTGTTAGTGCTTGGAGAGATATTGAATCAAAATTGATTCCATTTTTCAAACAGCATCCATTACAAACTGCTTCAAAAAGCAAAAGCTTTGCTCTTTTTTGTAAGATTGCAAATCTTGTTCAACAAGATAAGCATTTGACCAAAGAGGGCATTGAACAGATTCGTATCCTTAAGCACGGTATGAATCAGCGAACTACTGGACTCGCGTAGTACGAGAAATTCGTTTGCTACGTGGGAACGCAAAAGTATAACCTTACTTATTGCAATCCGCCCGTCAAGTCAGGGGAGTCGGGAGTGCCCGAAATACCACCTCGCGTGGTCTTACGGTAAGCTCGATAACAAGGACTAAGTCGTAACAAGGCACGGCTAGCGGAAGCTGGTCGTGGATTAATTCCAATTGGACACGTCGTTGAGGTTTGGTAACAAATTCTCAAATAACGGCTAATTGGTCGATATTGTGTGTATCAATTGAGCACACAAT
>Ga0210026_1002294_pt1 | contig 16673 bp, 20 predicted proteins | sample CryGeymeta201509_FD_183977 | JGI IMG/M metagenome (GOLD analysis project Ga0210026, IMG submission 183977) | Groundwater microbial communities from Crystal Geyser aquifers in Utah, USA - Crystal Geyser metaG 2015-09 (SPAdes) (version 2) | ecosystem: Environmental > Aquatic > Deep subsurface >... | reverse complement strand
TCAGGCTTCAAAAAAGAACTATCGCTGCCCAGCTATATGAAAAACAACCAGACCCGGAACTATGTCTGCCTGTATTATACAAGGCAATTCAATTAATCAAAGAAAGAGCGGGTGGTGAAATTGCCTCCCCTCTCTTCGACTATTACCCTCTCAACCGTCCTCCAAAACTAATTGCTTTAGACCTTGAATGGCTAAACGCTTTTGTAGGTGTCAACCTTAATCAAGAAACAGTCATATCCATATTAGCCAGTTTAGGCTTTGGGGGAACTATCGACTCCGGAAAAATAGTGTGCACTGTCCCCAGTTGGAGATATTACGATATTAATATCAAAGAGGATCTGGCCGAAGAGGTGGCTCGTATTTACGGATATTTCAAACTTCCACCTATTCTGCCTTGCGTTAATTTACCATCCGAAGCGGTTAACCCTCTCCTGAAAGCGGAGTCTTTCATCAAACGATATCTCTCTGATATCGGCTATCACGAAATATATAATAACTCACTAATCTCTCTTGAACTACTAGAGAAAATGGGCTTGAACCCAGCGGATCATCTAAAGCTCAACAACGCCCTTTCTCGTGACTATGAATATCTAAGGATGAGCCTTGTTCCTTCCGCCTTGTTAAACCACAAACATAACCAGGGTAAGATTGACGAACCCCTAAAAACTTTTGAAATAGCCAACTGTTACCAAAAGATCGAGGGTCGGGAGTTACCCCGAGAAATTTCAACTTTGGCTATGCTCTCCGGAGAAGACTACCGGAAGATAAAGGGGGAAATAGAAGCTCTTCTGTGGAAGTTAAGGGTAAAAGACATCTCCTTTAAACCAAGCCGGACTCCTCCTCCTTTCTTCAATCCGGCAGGTACGGCAGACATCTACTCCGAAAAACTTTTGTTGGGACACATTGGTTCAATAAAGCCGGGGGTTTTGAGAAAAATTGACCTATTAAACAATCCCATGGCTATTGAAATAAACCTGGCCGATATGGTTTTAAAAATTAACCGGAAATATGAATTTCACCCCGTTCCGGAATATCCTCCGGTACTGGAAGAAATGACCATCGATTCAAGAAAATCGTTAGGCGTTATCATTGAAACCATACAAAATACCTCCGAACTCATCAAAAAAGTTCAATATATAAATAGTTTCAAGGGAAAACATTCGTTCGGGATTTCCTTTGGTAATGACAATAGAAACCTGGAACAATCGGAAATAAATACCCTCAAAGACATTATTCAGAATCGCTTCAAAGTCTAAACCCCTCAATCTCACTATCTGCGCACAAATTGGTTCTAAGATCTCATCCTCAAGTATCCTGCAGGGCCTGGCCCTGCAGGATATCAAACTAGAACAAATGTTCAATTGTCCATATCCATCATTTCGTAATAAACTTTAGTTAGATCGTCTGCCACCGTATCCTCTACAAAACTTTGATAAGTATTTGTCCTTCTCATATTGGAAAAATACGAAAGAACCCGCTCCGGTCGAACCCATCGCTGTCGAAATAAACCGAGATAATTCCCATACGAAGAATATTTGTAAGCTTCAAGTCCTGCAGGGCCTGGCCCTGCAGGCAAAATGTCAATCGGATTTCGATGAATATATTTGGTGATATACACAAATTGATTTTCATCTTCAATTAAGACCGTCTTATACCTACTTTGAAAAAGTCCACCCACTCTCGCATATTTTTTATTAAAATACATCACATATCTCTGGATTAAAGACTGCATAAACTCAGCAATGCCTCTATCGGTATTTTGTCTAATGAGCAGATGAAAATGGTTGGGCATTAGGCAGTATGCCAACAACTCAATCTCACCCATATAGTTCTTGGGTTCCTTTGAAGGAGAAATCGTTCTTCCATTCTCATCCTGCAGGGCCAGGCCCTGCAGGTTAGGTGGCTCAAGATAAAGCTTTATATACCCAAGGAAAATCTTAAAATCTTGTTCGTCCAGAAATATTGGACTCTTGTTTACCCCACGGTTATAAACGTGATAGTGACCACCGGCACCGTATTCTTTACGGCTATTCTTCTGAGGCATTATTACCATTATAGTCACCTGCAGGGCCAGGCCCTGCAGGATATCAAACTAGATCGGGAATAGTTATGAGGTTGGAGTTGGGGTGGGGGATAATGTTGGGCTGGGAGTAGGGGAGATGTAGTCCACGTTAACGGCGAAATCATTTGTCTTTGACTCTTCTTTGCCTTCGTTGTTTCTGGCCGTTATTTTCATAGAATGTTGGCCTGTAGAAACTCTGATTTTTTTGATATATACTCCATCGGTAATCGTCGTTTCCAAATTCCCATCCAGAAATATTTTTGCCTCAACAATTGGTTTATCCGCCACCACCGAAAACCTTACAGTGATTTCATCACCATCAGATCTACTATGGTCTGTCGGTGTCGTGATCTGAATATCCATTGACGAACTGGCATCGCATGTTTCTGATGGAACAGTATAAAGAGGGTTGTTTTGCTTTACAATCCAGTCGTCAATCGCTTTTTGCCAAAGGGATTTGTTCGTTAAGGGATCGTCCTCTCTAATAACCACATACTCTTTTTCATCATAGTTTCCTTGGGAAACAGAAACCATATCGGCTAATCTGGTAGGGTCATTTTTACATAGTTTTACCTTAGTGTGAATCGGATCTGGACCCGTGGGAACACTTCCATTGATAAACCATTCTGGATAACTGCCATACCCGTCATGAGCCGGATATCCTGAAATTTTATCCACCTCAATCTGCATTACACCATCTGGCGGGGAAAACGGACGATCTGGCTTTATCGCCAACATATCTAAGGTCTGTCTTCGCCAAATTGGTGCGGCCCCGGAAACACCGGAAGCCACATTCTTCATTTTTTCATTATCATTATTTCCCACCCAAACACCTACAATGAAATCTTTGGACCACCCCACGGTCCAGTTATCCCTCAAATCGTTCGTAGTTCCGGTTTTTACTGCCACCGCTCGTGCTCCAAGATTCAAATATGAATTTGGTCCAAAGGTCACGAGTCTGGCATTATTGTCGGACAGAATAGAGTTGATTAAAAAAGAAACCTTCTCATCCACCACCCTCTCCGCTTTTACTTGCTTATTTTCAAAGATTATTCTGCCATTACTATCCTCAATTTTTAGAATAGCTACAGGTTCGATCCGGAATCCACCGTTCGAGAATGAACTATAAGCACTGGCTAGATCAAGAAGTCTCACCTCGGCCCCCCCAAGTGCCATTGAAAGACCCACCCGGGCCATTGTTTCCTTGGTTGGCTCGAGAGAAGTCAGTCCCATTTTGTAGCCCTGCTGAAGAACCTCCTCAACCCCTAGCAGTGCCAAAAGTTTGACAGCCGGGACATTTATCGAACTGGCCAAGGCATCCCTAAGATGTAACAGCCCGTGCTCTTTCCCATCATAGTTTTTGGGTACATAAGGTGTCTGGTCATCTTTACCCGGAAATTCAGTCACTATATCCGCCAGTACCGACGCCGGACCAAAATTTTTCATAAAAGCTGTTGCATAAACCAATGGTTTTATGGAAGACCCTGGTTGTCTCAACCTAGTGGTCACGTTTACTTCACCGTCAATTAAGGTATCAAAAAAATTCTTTGAGCCTACCATACTCATCACTTCACCACTATTCGTATCTAAAATCACCGATGCCCCATTATTAATATTTAGACTACTGGATACTTTGTCCACCTCCTCTTTTACTGTCGCCTCCGCTTTTTGCTGAATATCCCAATTCAAACTTGTGGTCACCTTTAATCCACCCGTATCGAGAATACTGGGTCCATATTTTTCTTCCAGAAGTTGTTTGATATACATCACAAAATGTGGAGCCTTAATTTTGTTACTTCCCAAGCCCCGGAATTGAATGACATCTAGTTCGGCATTTACTTGAGACTCCATTTCTTTAGAAATAAGGCCATCCTCCCTCATTCTCCTCGATACCTCCTTGGCACGAGGAAGAAACGCTCTCTTGTTTGTTCCACTGTATGGAGAATAACGGGAAGGGGATTGGGGTAATCCTGCCAGAAAAACACTCTCGGTCAAGTTTAAATCCTTGGGTTCTTTGCCAAAATATATTTGAGAAGCCGCCGCCACCCCTACGGCATTACCACCATAGGGAGCTTCGTTAAGATACATTTGTAGTATTTCATCTTTGGAAAAAGTTTTTTCGATCCTCAAGGCAAGCATAAACTCCCTTACTTTCCGAGAGATTGAACGTTCGTTTGATAGTAGCAACATTTTTACCAATTGTTGAGTCAAGGTTGAACCTCCGATTAGTCTCCTATTTAGAGCCAGGTTTTTGGCGATTCGGAGCATTGACATCGGATCAAAACCTTGATGCTTATAGAAATCTTTATCCTCAATCGAAATGGTAGCTTTCTTAAGGTAATCGGGCACTAAAGACAAGGGTGTAAATTTACGGTCCTGATCTGTATACACGTCATATAGGATTATCTTGCCGGTTCGATCAAGTATTTCTGAAGAAAAACCGGATTTTCGTTGCACCTTCGCAGGGTCAGGTAGATCTCTGCTAAACCATAAAAAGATCATCACCACCGTTAAGGTTATACCTAAAAGTCCGAAAAAAATTAGTTTACCCCAGTTGATGCCAGACAGCCAACTTCCAGTCCGTCTGTTTCTTTGCCTTCTATACATTAAGTTATTATAATAAAGATACCAGATTATATACACTCCGTCATTGCGTGTAGGGGCGGACCCCCGCGTCCGCCCGAACTCCGCGGCAATCTATCAAAATTCAATCATCATATGACCAAAAGAAAAAGGAAAATCTTCACCGTCATTATCTTCATTGGTTCAGTGGTTCTCGTACTCACCACCTTTGCTTCTCTATTTATCAGATGAGTATATATTTACCAGGAGACTTGGTCTCCTCAATTAAGGGTGTCGGACCAGCCATTGAAGATAGACTTCATCATCTGGAGATTTACACAGTAAGAGATATTCTGAGGCATTTTCCCAGAACTTATCTGGATTTCTCTAAACAAGTTAAGATCAAAGATCTTAGAAACATGGTTGCCGGATCCTTCCTGGCCACTATCGAAAGTCCAAAAACTTTCTATTCTGCCAGTGGAAAATTAGTTACCCAGTCCGTAGCTCAAGATTCTTCAGGGAAAATCATCCTAACCTGGTTCAATAATCCATATATCAAGAGGTTAATCAAAAATGACACTCCATACAGTATTGCCGGCAAACCTTCCTTCTTTGGTAATGCTCTATCTATTATTTCACCCATTATCGAAGAGGAAGATTCCTTTTCTCTCAACACCAAGGGGCTCGTTCCTATTTATCCTCAAACCGAAGGAGTAAATTCCCGATGGCTAAGAATAAAAATCTTTGAGCTACTTAAAGAGGCGGAATTTAAGGATCCGTTGGAGACAGAACTCTTGAAAACAAACAGTCTCATTCCTCTCCATGATGCGCTCCATCAGATACATTTCCCCAAAGAAGCTTCAGAGCGCTGGTCGGCCGATAAACGCCTTTCATACAACGAACATTTACGAATCAACATTGTAAATCGGCTAGAGCTCGAAAAACTTGGCCATTCCATTTCTATCAAAGCAATACCCAAAATTTACAATCAAACCGCTAATCAACTACCGTTTTCTCTCACCGCCGACCAAAAAAAAACAGTCCACCAGCTTGAAAAAGACTTAAAAAGCCCGGAGTTCACTCATCGCCTTATCCAAGGAGAAACCGGTTCTGGCAAAACCGCTCCTTTATTTTTCGCCGCCAACCAGACACTTAGCCATGGCTTTAGCTGTGCCCTCATGGCCCCGACCGAAATTCTGGCGACTCAGCATTTCCAAACCTTCAAAAAGCTCTCTTTATTCCCTTCGCAAATATCTCTGGTTACCTCATCTTCTCCTGTCATCCTCGCACGTCAGTCCGCCTATGGTGGAAAAACGGGGCTCCATAAAGATGAACCCACACTTTTTATTGGCACTCACGCGTTACTCAATCAACTTCCACCCGATCTAAACCCACCACTAGCCTTCATCGCTATCGACGAACAACATAAATTCGGTGTGATTCAAAGAGAAACTCTCATGAAGAGAAATCCACTTCCTCATTTATTTAATCTTTCTGCTACTCCTATACCGAGAACGGTTGCTTTAGGCTTGCTGGGAGATATCGAGATCAGTAATCTGCATCACAAACCCTATAACCGGCTACCCACAAAGACGTTCGTGGTTTCGCCCGCAAAATTTAAAAATAGTCCCAAGTGGTTAATCTCAGAGTTGGAAAAGGGGAATCAAATTTTTGTTGTTTGTCCTAACATTACAGAACACCTACCGAATGTCTCTTCCGTAGAACAAAAAACCGCAGAATATGAGCGTCTTCTCCTAAAAAAGTTCCCTGTCTGGTCAATTCACGGCAAATTATCACCCGAAAATCAACAACATATTCTCCTCCAATTCAAAAATACTCCCGGGAGTGTTCTTGTCTCCACGTCGCTGATTGAAGTTGGCATCGACATTCCAGCTGCAAACATTATGATCATTCACTCGGCTGAACGATTTGGCTTAGCTCAACTACACCAGCTCCGGGGTCGAGTCGGAAGAGGGGAAGGTCAGGGTTTTTGCTTCTTAGTCCCTTCAACTGATGATGAGGTCGAGACCGAACGCCTTCAGCTACTTCAAAAGTTTCATACCGGATTGGTTCTCGCCCAAAAAGACCTTCGACTTCGTGGAGCAGGGCAAATATATGGTGAAAAACAGCACGGGTCTCTTCAGACAAGGTTAAAGTACTTTTGGTCCAGAAAACTCTTTCTTCAAGCCAAATCCGATGCCATCAAAATTATCCACCAAAATAGACAAAAGGCTGCAAAGATTGCCAGCGGCCTCGTTTCTTGGTAGAATACACACATGGCCGCTACACCAAAAAGAAAAATATCCACTGCCAGACAAGGCAAAAGAAGATCCCAAATTCACCTCATTGAGCCGAAGCTTATAGTTTGCAAAAAATGCGGAAACCTTAAAAGGGGCCACTTTCTATGTCCCATCTGCAAATCAAAATAACTAAGAACCGTGAAATCTGCCCTTGACCCACGACATCTCAAAAGAATCTTTGTTTTTAAGTCTCTTTTTGCCGGCAGCTTTACCGATCAACCGGATCACCCAAGCCGCGTAGATAAAATAAACTCACACCTCGTTCAAATAGACGAGATTATTCAAAAGTGCGCTCCCGAATGGCCCATTTCTCAGATCAACCGCGTCGACCTGGCCGTACTAAGACAAGCTGTCTACGAACTTCTCTACAAGACTCAGACACCAACCAAAGTTATCATTGACGAGGCAGTCGAAATTGCCAAACGCTATGGAGGAAAGACCAGTTCTAGCTTTGTCAACGGCGCACTAGCGGCCGCCTTAGGTTATTCCGGCCGTGAGGAAACTACCAATGACGAACCCAAACCTTAACCTTCTTCAAGAATACTTCGGGTATCAATTCAAGGATATTTCTCTTTTAGAAACAGCCCTGACCCATAGATCGTGTCTAAACCAGCCCAACATCACCGAAAGCTACGAACGCCTGGAGTTCCTTGGAGATGCCATTCTGGAAATGCTGATATCGGTCTATCTTTTCAATAAATACCCAAACAAAATGGAGGGATACCTTACTGCCGCCAGATCGGCAACTGTTCGAACAGAATCCTTATCTCAAGTTTCGATCAACAATCATTTTAATGATTATATCCGTATGAGCAAGGGAGAAGAGGCTACCGGAGGACGCAAAAACTCTTCAATTCTGGAAGATATTATCGAGAGCATCATTGGAGCCCTTTATATCGACGGAGGGATTAGTATAGCCAAAACTTTTTTTGAAAAATTTATCCTCCCCAACGCCAAAGATATTATTGCCCTTGACCGGTTAAAAGATCCCAAATCTTCTCTGCAAGAAAGGGTTCAATCCCTCGGAATGACTTCTCCCGTATATCAAACTGTCGGAGAAACAGGGCTTGACCACGAAAAAACCTTCGAAGTGGCCGTTTTTATCGAAGGAAAACAGCTATCCGTAGGCACAGGCAGAAACAAACAAGAAGCCGAACAAAAAGCCGCTCAAAAGGCTTTGGAACTGATATAATACGCCTATGCTGAAAATCAAACTCCAACCTACGGGCAAAAAACACCAACGTTCATACCGCATTGTCGTGGTAGAAGGCAAAACCAAGTTATCCGGATCGGTTCTGGAAACCTTAGGTACTTACAATCCCCACGAAAAAGAAGATCAGAACAAGATCGTTTTAAACAAGACCGGTTATCAGTCATGGTTAAATAAAGGAGCTCAACCCACCGACACTATTAGAAAATTGGTTAGATAAAATGAAACAACTTATCGAGTACATCGTTAGTAACATCGTCAATCACCCGGAAAGTGTTTCCGTTACCGAAGAGGCCACCGAAGACAAAGACGCCACCAAATATCTTATCAAAGTCGACCCTCAGGACGTAGGTAGAGTCATCGGAAAACAAGGTAAGGTCATCAAGTCTATTCGTCAATTGGTTCGTATTGCCGCTATCCAAAAGGGGACCAGGGCTATTGTGGACCTTCTCGAAGACGAAACAAAAATCGCTCCCCCCCCGGAATCTCCGGCCGAAACTCTCGCTGGCGAATAGTTAGAACCCAAATATTTTTCCTGAACCCAAAGGACCAGTTTCTATTGAGGGTTGGGCCTCGGGAATTGTAATTAAGTTATAACCTCTCAAATCGGCTACCAGTTTGAGATCAGCCTCAGTAAATTCCTGTAATTTCGTCAAGTTCACTTTCCCCAAGATCGATTGATAAAACCGTATCTCCAAGACCATCTGGACTGTTTTTTCGCCGGCTGTCTGAGACAGCTTGGACACTACGTCCTGAATATTCAAATCAGAGACATTTCCGAAAGGAAGCGAAGATTCTACGAGTGAAATAAATCTCAGTAATGAACCAACCCGGGCGGCTACGGTGATATGAACAGGGAACGCTGTAAAACTAACCATGTCTGTACCTGTCGTTTGGTCGGCGGTTTTTGTTGTATCCAAAATTATTCCTGGAGGCAGGGTATACGAAACGATCGACACTCCTGTATTGGCACCTATTTTACGAAGATGAAAAATTGCCTCTTCGGGAGAGTACTCCTGAGGAATAGCTGTCAAGATCTTTGTCTGATCCGTGTTCGAAATGTCCGAAGCCAACCTATCCAAGCTAGTTTTTGATTTCTTAAGTATTTCTAAAGACGATTTGCTGGCAATGAGGCTCGCTTGTCTGGACTGCGCCAAAGTCAGATTGGGCCAAACCACAAAAATCAAAGTCAAAAACATAGCCGCTAATACCAACAGCCCATATATGGTATTTTTGACCATTTTTTCACTTACCCAATCGGGTAAGACGAAACCAAAAACACTTTTATAGCCTAGCAACTTACTTTCCGGCATCCTTCGTTATTTCAAATTGTAATTTAGCATTATAAAGACCTGTTTTGTCTCGCAAGACTCTTTCAAAAAACACCGAACTAAAAGTAGTCGGCACCCGTTTCTCTGCACTGGCTAACGTGGTCTCCAATAGCTTTAGAGAACGCATAGACGATATCGAAGTCGACACCGAAACCCAGCCCTTATTAGAAAAATCCACGTTCCTGAGTGCCACCCCCTCAGGCAGCAATCCTACTAACTGGTCAAGATATTCCTTATAGTGAAATTTAGCTACATTCAGCGACTCGATTTTACCCAAAATAAACTTGGACAAAACAAATCTTTTTAAAAGCTCGTTATTGTCTGTCAACTCCTTGGAGACGGCCTCGGCTTCACGGTCCACCCTCACTTGATCCGCTTTAATCCAGGCAAGTTTAACCACTACAAAAATCGATACCCCCAAAAAATATAGAGTGAACGCTATGAAAGTGGTAAGTAGGGCAATATAGATCATATTCTTCCCCCTAGATTCTCGTCTCTTTTTCCCTAATAAATTAATTTTAATCATGTTTATTGGGACAATCCATTGGCTATCGAAAATACCGGACCAAGGGACTTATATTTAGCTTCAACCGACATGTTGGCAAAGGTATTCCCCATAACCACCTCCATCCCACCCAAGGCTTCAGTCAGGTAGGGGATTAGATCAATTAGATACGATCCTCCACCTGTCAAAATAAGTTTGTTAACAGTGCTATTTTGATACTCGTCCTTATAAGCAATTAACAGCTTTCTTAATTCACCAATTATGTTGTCAATCACCGGTTTGAGTACTACCATCATTTTTCCTTCAAGCTGTTCCTTAGCAAATCCATATGTTCTCTTGTAACTTTCCGCCTGATCCGTGGGTAGACTAAACGCATCAGCAATCAATTTTGTCAGGACAGACCCACCAATTGGAATATAAAAGTTACTAAATATTTTGTTTTTTCCGGAAATCACGATATTTGTGCCTCTGGCACCCCAATCCAAAATGGCCGAGGGTTTTTCGTCGGTTAACATTGGACCAAAAGTTCTGTTCAAAGAGAGGGTTTCGTTTTCCAATCGTACCGGCTCTATACCGATGAGTTCCAACATTTGCACATAGGTTTCGGATATTTTAGTCGGAACCGCCACGACATAAACAGAGATCTTCTCACTCCCTTCAAACTTCTCCGGCTTTTCTAATATCGTCCAAGAAGTTTCGATCTCACTCGGAGGGAAAGGGACCGATTGATCCAGCTCCCACTTTATCGCGTTTGCCAGCTCCGGTGAGGACATTACCGGAAATTTAAGTACTCTGGAAAACACCGAGGCCTCCGAAATTGAAGCCACCACCTTATCCGATCTTGTGCCTGATTCCTTTATCAAAGTTTTAAGCACCTCAGTAATGGATATTTTTTCGGCATTTGTCATCGCCGAAATGGGTTTCCCAAAAGGGTTAACCCCAATTCCAATGGCCTTAACTCGATTTCCGTCGGTCTGGATTAACTTAACACTGGTTGACCCAATATCTAAACCAAAATAGGCAGGCATATATTCATGATACCACTATCTCGTCATCACGCTATTGAACTAGCGATCCTCCGGAAAAAAGCACGTTGTCAAACACAGAAGGTAACTGATCTGTTTTTGATTCAACATACTCAATTCCATACCTAACTACTTTCTGATCAGTAGCCGCCACATCGGCGATAGCCCTAAATTTACTTGTTTGGGCGGGGAATATTCCACCTATTGGTTCAATACCCAATAATGCGGAGGCCCCCAGAACGGTAATCCTTAATTTTTTCGAAACTATCGAGTCAATAGCAATTGGGGCAGGAGTCGCATAATCGTAAGTAACTCCGTCTACCGAACCCCCTGCGCCAGCCGCCGAAAAGCCATTACTGCCATTTGTATCATAGGCATAATCCACAATCTGAGTTTCTCTAATATCCGAGACAAAAATAGCCGGGGTACTACTGCCACCTGCCTTTTTCCAATAAATCTTGACACCGGTCACGCCCACCGACCCTTCCAAATTTACTTCAAAAGTTTCACCGGCACTGATCGTCTCCGAAGAAATTCCCATCGCCCCAACATCACTCAAAGACACACTATACGTCTTCCCTTCCCCCAGGGTACCATCTGGAATAGCCTGATTCTTCGCCACTGCATTTTCCAACCCCGATTGAGCCGTTAGCTGTGCCTCTAGGTTCTCAACATTCATCTGTTGGATTCTCGTCTCTAATGTAGATCGACTAGCCACAGAAACGGCCATAGCACTCACCACCGTCATAATCAGCACCACTATAAGTGCCACTTGTCCGGTATGAACTGATTTTTCCATCATTTAGTTTTGTCCGCTATTAAATAAACTAATTTCTATCGACACATCTTGGTCAACCTGGATACCCGTGCCCAAAGCATTACTCTTGGCACTTAACGCAATTTTTATTTTATCACTACCCAGACAGTACCAAGTGAATTGTAATGACTGAACTGCAATTTGGCTCGTATTTAAATAAGTGGTTTGATTAGTTTCAGCAGAAGTCGAGGCTATTAGTTCGCTATTAAGAGAATACCTTGTTCCATGCCCATTTAGATCGTTTATCAACAAACTACTACCGGAATACCCGTTGACACCGGCCAGCAGACAATCTGTCCTGGTCCCATCTCCCACGCCCAAAATTTGAGCGTATTTCACGTCCTTTTTAATGGCATTCAAAATAGATTGGAGAGTGCTGTTTAAGTTCGAGTTTACATCAGAAATACCGGATGATTTGAGACTTTGATAAAATACTGCCGTCCCTCCCAGTAATATAATAGACAAAAGCATGGTAGAAATTATCACTTCGATCAAAGTGAATGCCCTCATTTCCATTCTCTAGCTAATAACTGAGACAATTTAACGTTATAGTTTCGGTCTCCATCCTGCCACTCTGCCACAATCGATACAATGACAGAATCCGCCGCCTTATCCGCCGTCACGGTACATTTGTATATTGTCCCTACGGTACAAGGATCAATCACGGTGTTAGTGATCGAATTGTAAAAACTTTCCGGGTTCGTATCTCTGGCAATTTTATAATCCGTCAACTTTTTTTGCACGATAATTAAAGCCTCATTTTTTTGTTTTTGAAAAGTGGTCGCTCCAATAGCTCTTGTCATCAAATCTGAAACACCTACCAAAACCAAACCAACAATACCCACAGCCACCAATATCTCTATTAGCATCAAACCTGGGTTTTTTATGAGCAATAACTTTTTCATCACCTTAGTTACTCATTATATTTCCATACTGACCGACCGTGATTATTTTGGTCACCGCCGTATCATTTGAATTTTTGATAGTTATTTGCTGATCGACGCCGTTGGCCAAGTACCCGGATCCCGGCAAAAAAGAGAGATCAATCGCATTTGTAAAAACAGAAACGGAAAGAACCTCTACAACCGGAAATATGACGTTGTCAGGGTCACAACTCACTGACAATAGTAATCCTGTAAGACCAACATCACTTTTGATATTATAACCCTTAAGTGAAGTACAGCCAGCCGGATACTGCATGCTCGATGCCAAATTCCTCACGCGGTAGATTTCTGAAATCAAAGACCTGGCATCGCTATCCATCGATTGATTTTTATTAAAATTTAAATAGGCCGCCACAGATCCGCCGGCAAGAATCAATATCATTGCCGTCACTGTCATTAGCTCTATCAGAGTAAAACCTCTCACGGATTTGTCACCTGATAACTTCCATCCTCAAAACAAGGAGCCGATAAGATATACGCCGTCGCAGAAGTCCATGAATATGTATAATCGGACCCTGCAGAACAACCTTTCGGGTCAGTTGGCGTCTTGGCCAGTAAAACAACTCCCACACTGCAAGTTACATTACTACTAATATCAACCGGATACGAGCCAGTAAGTGATCTGCACATCTCCAGAGCCTGGCGGACAGACTCCAAATCAGCCTTTCTTCTTGCATCCCTAGATCTGGATGTAATCGTCGTAAAAGAAACCACTCCGGCTGCAAAAATCACCCCAACAATAGTAATCACCACCAACAGCTCCACAAATGTAAAACCGTTTTTCTTCATTGCAGATTTCCTACACAGTAATTTGGGCCGTTAACAATCCATGTTCCTGTAGCACAGGTTGTAGCGTTGGAGTTGCCGGCTGTCGTTTTTTCCATAATGGCACAGATACAATAGGTTGTTGTGCTAGTACAATTTTGAACATAGGTCTTAGTAGGACTCATTGGGTCTTCAGGCCAGTTACTTTTTAGATAAGTAGCGGCTGTGTTACAAGTAGTGGGATAGACAAAGGAATTGGCGGAATAATACTCTTCCAAAGCGTTCTGCATGGCCACCAAATCCTGTTTGCGCCTGGCGTCCCTACCGCTACTTTGAGCCGAAGAATAGGCGACGGTACCCAGAGCTACTAAAATACCAATAATACCAATTACTACTAACAGCTCAAGCAAAGTAAAACCGCCCCCGTCATTGCGAGTCTTGTAATCAAGCCGAAGCAATCTCGTTATTATTTTTTTCATTTTCATGGTTCTGAAACAATAAATAATGATCCGTTAGTACCACAAAGGCACGTCACTCCCGCCTCAGCACAAAGAGCATCACTGGCCTTTGATGAATCTGCCAAATTTTCCAAACAAGCGGTTAGATAATAAGTTTTTAAATCGCCTGCAGGTAAATATTGATAATCGACCCAGTCACTGGTCTTGGGATCGCTAAATTCTTTCTTAATATTGCCGGCATCGACTAAAACTGTTTGCCAAGTTGCGGATGCTGGATAAGTATTACTATCATTTTTATAAAGCTCCAAAGCTGTTTGTAGCTGTTTAATATCATTTTTCCTCTGTACGTCTCTCGCTCGGACTCTGGACTGATTAAAGTTAAAAATTGCCAATCCAGTAAGCACCGCCATGATCCCCATTACCACCAAAAGTTCTATCAGTGTAAAACCACCATATCCCTTTCTTTTTATCATATACTTTTAACCAATCCCGTCTCGGTAATCTTATAATTACATTGTACACTTCCGCAACTTATCCCCCAAGGATTTTGGTTCACACTTCCGTCACCATTTAGTAACAAATCTCGGTCTTGACTATTTTCCAACGCAGCATACAGAGAATATCCGTCAGAAGAACTTTCGTACACATACTTACGTGAGACATCGGAGTCTTTAGGAACATCTAAATAAATAATCATTGTGGAATCAATCAAGTTGTAAAGTTTGGTTCCTGGACAAACCGTATCAACACCCTGATCATAACAATACAACCTATCAGTATTTACATCATCCGATAGGGGATAATGTCCCACATCGGTATAAAAGGCTTCAGCCGCCTTCCCGATTTGGTTAAGGTTGCTTTTTCTTTGAGTGTCCCTGGATTTTACCGTGCTCTGCATAAATGCGCCAATTCCCACCACAGATAGAATCATTATCAAAGCTATCACTATCATTATTTCCATCAACGTAAACCCCTTCATTTTCTTCACAACTACATTGTGTAAGAAAACACAACAAAAGTCAAACCGGCCGCCGCCAACTCCGACAACCTAGTCTCGATACTCTTTGTCAACATGCATGTGTCTTTCAACCAGACCACGGAGAAAAACCGATCTGGGTAATTTTTTTCTTTGACTGATCCAGTCCAAGTAACGTCCGATCTCAGGAGAGATATAAAAGTTAAAACGGACATCAACTTTTTCCCGAGCCTTTTCAATAGCCTGAAAGATGATCTCTGTCGAAAACTTCACTATTTTCTGTCTAGATTCGAACCGTCCCCGTTTCCCAAAAATACCTTAGGGGCTAGAATTCTGGTTTCCCGATAAATAATGAGTAGAAACCTAATTCGTTGTTGCAAAAGCTACTTGGTTAAATGCGATTCGAGTTATAATCGTATTATGAAAAGAATTTTCTTTATTGAAGGCCTGCCGGGAGCTGGAAAAACCTCTTTATTATCTGCTCTATCGACCAAATATCAGGTCATCTCTGAAGTTTTGGACAGAGATCATCTTTCGGAAAAACACAATAAAACCGAACAGGATTTTTTCATGCTTAATGATGAGCGCAAACTCAGCGAAGGACAACAAGCGACTGGTACCTGTTTTATTGATCGGAGTCCTCTTAGCACAGTATTTTTCAATATTGCCAAGTTTTCCTTGGATATTGATCATCCAATATCGGCAGTATTAAGCTGGTACGAAAACATAATCCACCCTATTGTGTTTAATCTAGCATCTCCTTTTAGACTGGTCTATCTTGATATTGACCCAAAAGAATCATTGGCCAGAAAACAATCAAAAGAAATCAAAAATGATCCTTGGAGAAATTTACAATCCCTATATCAAATTAGAAACTTATATGTGTCTTTGTCAAAGAGATATCCTAATCAGATTTTTTTCGTTGACGGGAAATTACACTCCACCCAATTATTAAAAAAAGTTGAGGACTATGTTCAACTTCAAGAAGCCGAAAATCACAATTAATTTGCTGGCACACGACGGTATTACCTCTCTATATACCGGAGTGGGTCGTATTGCCTTCGATAGTCTTAGGGTGCTTTGCGAAGACAAAAAAATATCGAAGTTGGTACATTCGGTAAATGCTATTACAGGAAAATATAACAATAAATGTCTAGGTTTTTCGGAAACTATCAAGAACCGATCGATCAAACTTTTGAATAAGAAAAACGGGCGACTCTTAGAAGCACTAAATGGATCTCACGGAGATATATCATATGGAGATATCTCGAACTGGCGCTATGTGTCCACATCCAGCGCCTCTTTGCTTTACAGTCTTTCGCAACAAAACCCAAACGACTTGTATATCAATTTGTGTCTGGATACGCCCTTCGCCCAGACTGCTTCATTTTTTCAGCAATATAGTGAAGATGAGAAAAAGAAGCATATTTTTGTCTGGATTCCGCATTCCACAGTTAAAATCCATAAGGTCGACTCTGCAATTCAGGGTTACAACGAGTATTACGACCAAAGGTTCGAGTGGGAACGGGTGGCGGTAAATTTAGCCAACAAAACGAGGGGGGTTTACGTCGGTTGTGTGGGCAAATTTATGAGGGAGCACTTGATCAGTAACATAATCACCGCCTTAAAAGGCGGTGCTTTTACTCCTACGTCATGATTTGTTTTGATTTCTTATGTAGGCTCTCATCAGTGACTCATTCTTTGTCCCAATACTCTCA
>Ga0210026_1002257_pt1 | contig 16829 bp, 8 predicted proteins | sample CryGeymeta201509_FD_183977 | JGI IMG/M metagenome (GOLD analysis project Ga0210026, IMG submission 183977) | Groundwater microbial communities from Crystal Geyser aquifers in Utah, USA - Crystal Geyser metaG 2015-09 (SPAdes) (version 2) | ecosystem: Environmental > Aquatic > Deep subsurface >... | reverse complement strand
TTAACGATAGTGCAGATGTTTTGGAGTGCTTCGTTAATATCGGCGTGAGCGTTACCAGCAACAATGAAAGAAGCGGCGGCTAAAGCGATAGAAGTTTTAACGATTTTCAACATGGTCAATTCCTCAAATTCAAATTAAATGGTTAGGGGTAAAACGCTGCGTGATGTGTGCCGCGTTTCGATGACCCTATTAAAGCGCAAAGGAAGTGATTAAAAAATCTACAGGGTAATACTTAGGTATTTCAAATAATACCTAGTAATCCTCGATAACGAATAAAAACCAATGTATTCAAACAGATAAAAATAAAGCGAGGTAAACCTCGCTCTATTTTTAAATCGAAAACTAGCTGGTAATGGCTAGAAACCTAAGGTTATTTGCCCACGAATTTCGCCGCCGGGATTGGCTGGCGTGTGGAAGTTAGTGTATAAACCTCCGGCTTGCATCAGCGCCATCGAGGCAGCATCTAAAGTTGCATTTAGTGTCCAAACACCCGCCCCAGCATCAACAAATGGTACTGCAACAGCGCCGTTGACCCCCACTTCGCCTACATGGATATGCCCCATGCTGGGGGTAATATCAAACATGTTCATCGTACCGTAGATTTCCATAGTGCTGGTGTTTAAGGTAATGGCGCCTGTTGCCGAAGCCGTGGTTGTTACCGCGGGCACTTCTTGGTCACCCGTGGCTTGTACACCATAAACCTCAATGTTAGACGCGGTAATTTGCCCACGTATTTCTCCACCCGGATTGGCAGGGGTATGCACATTGACATAGTGACCACCTGCCAGCAGTAAGCTCGCTGTGGCATTGTCTAACACGATTTCACCGTCACTCGTCCACACGTTCATGTCGTCAGCGTCTTGCATCAAGGCCACCAATACGCCGCCATTTGTGCCTGCATACCCGGTATGGATATGCGCCATGGTCGCGTCAGCTACGCCGCTGGTCACAACACGCAAGGTTACGCCGTTGTTCAAGGTGTCAAATAAGGCGTAACCGTAACCCATGGCGTCAGTGTCGATACGGGGAATTTGTTGAGCGCCACTCAACCCAAAGGTCACGACGGCCGTGGTATTTGCCACAATTTGACCGCGTACTTCACCACCTGGATTGGTGGGGGTATGCACATTGAGATACCAATTACCACTTAATAAGGCATGCAAAGTGCCTTGGGTCAGATCAGTGGCCATTAGGCTAAATGTGCCATCTCCACCGTTCACTAACGGATAAGCAACACCGCCGTTTACACCGATTTGGCCAGCGTGCACATGGGCTGCTGTGGCACCAGCCACATTGGTGGCATCCAAGGTTACTTTAAACGCAGGTAAACTTTCGTCAATTTCAACCGTGGCGGTTGCACTGGATGCTGTCATCACACTTGGCACTTCTTGTGCACCTGTCAGACTTACGTTGAAAGTTGTTGTGGCGGTAAATGCTGGAGCCAAACCATCGGCAGTGAGCAAAGTAGGGCCACTGTCACCGTCAATAGCAATGGCCGTGTAAATATGATTGGCTTCTAGACTTAAAACACCGGTTTCGATGGCCGCATCTTTACTTCCTGCGCCTGTTACGGTGACCACATAGTCGCCGGCCGCCAACTCAACATACCCCGTTTCGCTTAACATTGGCGTGGTAAAAGGCACAGCAGAGAATGCTGGTGAGGCAGCGCTGATATCACCGTCGCTTGTTACGTAAATATCTACATCACCTGCGCTGGGAGAGGCGTGGAAGATCCTCACTTTTGCGGCGGTCGCCACTGGGCGAGGTACATCAGTGACGAGATCTAAGCCGATGCTAGCTAGTTCACTATTGGCGAACGCAGTGTAAAATTTTCCACTTTCTAAGGTAATTGACGCATCATCGATAGCAACAATGGAATTGTCGGCGTCAACAGCAACATCAATTAAGTAAGTGCCAGCATCTACCGCTTGATAAGCAGTAATGTCGGGGAAGGCCACGCCATCAAACAACGTTAAAGCATTGTTTGCAATCACGTCAACGGCTGGGGCATCAGGTACCGCATGCACCACGCGCACTTCTGCTTTTGAACCTGTATCCCAGATATTAAAAAAGTAGGTGCCATCTGAGACAAACAAGGTAACGGGTGAACTGCCTGTACCGGTATTGGGGGTTGCAGCCACCAATAGATCTAAGCCAGCGGCCAAGCTCAAGGTACCAGAGTCAAATACCACGGTTTTTGTGCCAGCTGGTGTAATTCTGATTTGATAATCGCCAGCAGCAACTTCAACTTGACCGGTAAAATCTTTGTAGGCGGCGGTGGCTAAAGGTTGCTCTGATTCAATATCTGCGCCGGGGGCGGTAACATAAATATCGACGGTTGGTGCGGTGACGGCGGCATGGACAACTTGTACCCTAACGTTACCAGCTGTTACGGCAGTTGCCATGTTGCTAATCACCAGCGGTTCAATATTTCCCTCGGCTGCCGAACCAATGGCCAACACATCGTAATAGGTATCGTCTTCTAGAGTAAGGCTGGCGCTGATGACGTCTACATCATCACCGGGCACGTTGGCCTCAACACGCACTGCATAAGTACCACTTTCTAAGGGTAGCCAACTCGACGCTACCTGGTAATCAACATTTTCCAAACCGGCAAGCACACTATCACCGGCATAAATGTCCACTGTAGGAGCATCGTACACGGCGTGCACAACCCTTAGGTTTGACATACCTAGGTCTGGCACTTCAACAACGGGATCGGGATCATCAGATCCGTTACAAGCAATAAGCGCCAGAGGTAGTAGACCAATGGCAAACAACTTTGTCAGTTTTTTCATTTAATCATACCTTTTAATTGAGTTTAGCGTGATGGACTGCAAAATCGGAATTGTTACGCCAAGGTTAAAAAATTAGATCAGACAAAAAATATGCAATAAACAAAGCAAGCATTTTCAGCGTTGATTGCAAATGGGAAGTGGTGGCCGCGCATAAAAGATGCCTGGCTTGGTGAAGCAGGAAAATATGTGCCTATATCGCTAAAATCGCACTAATCGCTAGACCTATGAGCAGCCATGATACGTGGCACCAGCAACGCTGCGCCAGCAATGGATGGGTGGTCTTCATCGAAATACAGGGGTATACCATTTTTCACGGCCCAACAACGTGTTAAGTCACAATAATCTTGGCTAGGGTCAACAATACTGACGTTATCTGGGTACTTTGCATGGTCAAAGTGTGCATTGATGCGCGCATTGCGCTGGGTGTAATAATCGCGGCTTACGCTGACAATATTCTGTGCTGCATGACCGCCCAACTTGGCTCTGGCTAATAAAAACGAAACACTTCTGGCAATTTCAGGCACCGGACGTAATACAATGACCTGTTTATCCGCAGCGGCCAGTGCAAAAATCATATTATCCAAAGCATTGAGTATCGCCACACGTTTGCCTTCTTCGTCCGGATTGATCTTTGGTAGTGCTGGATACATTTCATCGTTGTCACCAAATAAGGTTGCAGAATACCGGTAATTGATCACCACCGTCTTAATGGTAGGGTCGGCCAACACGCTGCTCATCACTTCATTTGCCCACTTGGCACATTTAGTAAAATCGTCATTAAGTAAATAAGCTGGCACACAGCGTGTAAAACTAAAATGCTTGAGACTTTGCCCTGAGGGTTTTAAATAATCGGCTAGCGCATACGCAAGCTCCACCACATGGCTATCGCCCACCACGGCCCACGTCACGTTATTGGCATCAGCATCAACATCAACAAAATAGGTGCAAGCTTCAGCTACAGGTTTATAGGTCTTACCGCCTCCGGTGTGGCATTTATTGCGCAGTGGGCTTGGCACAGCGAGTTCACTCACCGCAGTGTAGTCTGATTTATTTAGGCCCAACCGGCCCTGCTGTAAGTAGATGACACTGGCGAGCATGCCAACTGCAATAAGTAGTTGCAGCGCCTTGTTGTGCACGAGACTGAGTAGCGTCGGACCGTCAGTGCTAAGTGGCGCCTTTTCGACAAAACGATAACTCAAATAGCCCATAAAAATGGACGCGGCGATACCTGCATATAACCACCCTGGATTGGGGTCAATGTAATAGAGCATAACCATGATTGGCCAATGCCAAAGGTAGATAGAATACGACCACAGCCCCAGTTTTTGCGCGACCTTATGATGAGTAATAGGATTTTGTTGGTCTTGACCTTGAATCACTAAAAAAGCGGCAAAAACCGGCAGCATTGCCATATAACCAGGCCACACAGTCGCTTTTGACATCAGCAAACTTGAGATCAAAATTAACACTAAACCAAGCCAAGTCAGCCCTCGTTGATAAGGCGCTGCTATTCGCAACGGGAAAACAAAGGCCATTGCTCCCATTAACAATTCCCACATACGTGTCGCTAGCAAGTAGTAAGCGGCATCCGGCCAAATGGCAGCGCTCCATGCACAATACATAAATGCAACAAAGGTCAGAAAACCTAGCCAATATTTGCAAGTTTGTGGTGTTAAATAACGATGTAAAAAAACCAAAATTAAGGGATATAAGAGATAGAACTGCCATTCGACCGACAATGACCAAGTATGCAATAACCACTTTTCACGTGCGGCAGTATCAAAATAGCCTGCTTCGGCCCAATAGCTAAAATTCGACAAAAACGTCAAGCTGCTGATGACATGTTTACTCAACAACTTGTAATCCTTTGGCAGTAAATAAACAAAACCGAAGATTAATAAACATAAACACAAAGCCGCAAGGGCAGGGATGAGACGATTGCCTCGCGACAGGTAAAAGCGTAGAAACGAAAATTGTTGGTTGGCTAAGCCACGCATAATTATGGCTGTCATCAAATACCCTGAGATGACAAAAAAAATGTCGACACCCACAAAACCACCGGGTAACCAAGTAGCGTTGAAGTGAAACAATACTACGGTGATCACCGCAATTGCGCGGAGTCCATTTATGTCTTGGCGAAACTGCAAGTAAGGTTGCCCTATGAATTCATCGGAAAAAATTTGATGATGACATTCTTACAGGAAAATACCACGAATTCCAAACAACATAGTGAATGTCTCTTTTGCATAAAATACAGCTAAAAAAATAGGCCACTGGTGGCCTATTTTTAATGTAATGATGTTGTACTCTAATTAAGCACCAGCGTTCACTTTTTCTAAGTAAGCGTTAAAACTCTGTTGGTTGGCCATTTTTAAGGTCAAACATTGTTTGGATTCTTCCTGCTCAATGTCAACACTGCGCTCCATTCCAGCATGCTCAACTTTGCGAGTTTGATAGAAGGCTGCGCTCATTTCGATATCTTTGGCATTACATGAACTAGATGCATACTCAGGTAACCGAGCCACGTGGTATTCAGGCATTTTTTTGACCAAGGCAGCAAAATGTGTTTCCAGCCACTTATACAGTTCAGTCTTGTCGTCTTGACCGCTAGCAGCGCGTGCAATAAAACCAATGACATTGGCTGGGGTGACATTGTCTGTCATGGCAAAATCTAAGACTTTCTGCACGTTTTCAGCTTGCGGAAAAATCATCGCGCGGCCAATCACACCTTGCACATTAGCATCGTTAGTTTGTTGATAAGCGTTCTTAAATTTATCAAACCATGTGGCATCACCCAATCTCACCACATTACGCATGGCTGGCGCAGCGATGGAGCGCGGCACACTGTTTGGATCGGCTAAGAAAGCCTGAGTAAGCTGCAAACTGGTGGCGCTCACTTCTGGGCTGTTGGTGTAGCGGGCAAGCAAACCAAAAACGCCACTGCGTAAGCGGCTTACATCACTTGAGTCTGATGCTAATTCAGTGGTACCCAAACGTTTGAACCAGGTTAATAATTTGCTTTGGGCAAATTTTGCAAACTTCGCTTCATTGTCTGCATCCACTAAAAACACGAGGTCATTCAGGGCGGCAACTACAGCACTGCCTACTACGGGATCTTCATCACCTGCCAGTGCATCGAGCACGGACATGTGCTCGGCAAGATCGATTTTTCCAGCTTTGAACAATGCGTCGGTATTGTACAACAAGGATTTTTTCTCACGTGCATTTAGCGCACTAATGTCCTTGATCAGGGCTTGCAGTTGAGCACTGGGGATCTGCCACCGCATGTAACCCATGGCATTGTCATTTGGGTAAATCCATTCTGCTTCAGCTAATTCGGGCAATTGCATGTTTTGTTCTTTCAAAAACAATTGCTGGCGTTGAATTTTGCCATTTTTCTTGTAGCTGATCGCCAGTGGCACGATCCACGTTTGTTCTTTTACCTCTGCGCCTTGTAAACGATAACGGCTTTGGCTTATTCCACCACTTTGGTTGAACTCAACCAAGGGGTAAGCAGGTTGCTCAAGGTAGGTTTTCATTAACGCGGGTACGTCAAAATCAGCCACAGTAGACAAAACTGCCCACAAGTCGTCGGCTTCAGCGTTACCCCAAGCATTATTTTTCATGTATGTTTGAATGCCTTTCTGAAAGGCTTTCTCACCCACGAGGGCTTCGATCATCTGTAAGATTGATTCACCTTTACTGTAATTCAAACCCAGACCATCCATCACGTCTACCTGACTTTTGACGATTTTTTTCACCGGTTTAGTGGTGGGGCTTGCATCTGCGCCAAAGGCACCTTCTTGTACTAAACCTGCTTCTAAATTCTGCTCAGGGTGAACCGAGAGCATGACTTTGGTGGCCATCCAAGAGGCAAATGCTTCATTCAACCAAAGGTCATCCCACCACGCCATGGTCACCAAGTTGCCATACCACATGTGGGCAAGTTCGTGGGTAACCACATTTAATGGGCCACGTTGTTCGGTCAAGTTTGGTTCGTCTTCCAACAACAAATAACTGCTGCGATATGTAACGAGGCCAGCGTTTTCCATGGCGCCATGCGTAAAGTTAGGCACGGCCACAAAGTCAATTTTTTCGAAGGGGTAGGGCGAGCCAAAATAGTTTTCGAGCCCTTTCAGCAATGGTGCAGTGTGGCTGGCCACAAATTTGGTGCGATGGGCTTGCCCTTTGGGTGTATAGATTTTGCCCGGAATGCTTAAACCCTCAATGTCGGCAGAATCCATTTCACCCACCGCATAGGCCAGAATGTAACTGGGCATAGGTTTAGTTTTGTTAAATTCAACCGTCTGCCAACCATCTGCCACACTGCGCTTATTAACCAGGGTATTGGAGATCACCGTGTGTTTTTCTGGCGCTGAGATTGTCACTTGGTAAGGAATTTTGAAGGCAGGTTCGTCGAAGCTTGGAAAGGCACGACGTGCATGCATGTCTTCAAACTGGGTAAAGATATAATTGTTGCCTTCAAATTTAGAGAGATACATACCATCTGACGAGGTATTGACCTTCCCAGAAAAAACCAAGTGCAGTTGGTAAGGCTTAGTCGCCAGTTTCTTGGCTGCCTTTGCTTGCTGAATGTCATAACCTCTGGCCGTGACAGTCAGTGGAATGCGCTGTTCACCATCGATCAACTCCGCCACGCTAATGGTTAAACCAATCTGATAGAACTCCACCGTGTCAGTACTTTTATTTACGGTGATATCAAAGGTCGTTTCACCATTAAAGGTGGGTTGATCGGGATCGATACGTAAGGTTATTTGTTGAAAAGTGGGGGTAACATCGTCACTGATGCGGTAGTGCTCTTGTTCCGTCGCGGCACTTTTGTTGATAAGTAGTGAGCTTGAAAGCATCACACCAAGCAGCCAAACACTGGCAGATTTTAACGCCATGAGTAATCCTCAATAGGGTAGTAGATAAGAAAAAGCGCCGAACTGTAAAACACTTGTAAGCAAATGCAACAAAAGAAACGTTAAAAAGTATGTATTTGCGTAAGGATTAGTGCACGGCGAAGAAAATATTCACTCGCCGTGCAGCTTGGTTTAAGCAGGAAATTGGTAGTCAGCAAAAGACTGACGTAAAGCAAGTTTATTGAGTTTTCCGGTGGCGGTGTGTGGCAGTTCTTGTACAAATACCACATCATCAGGTAACGACCATTTATGTAAATTCGGGCGTAAAAACTCGATGACTTCTTGGCTACTCAAGGTTGCATCGGGTGTTAACACCGCAACCAGTAGCGGTCGTTCCGTCCATTTTGGGTGGTAACAGCCGATGGCGGCGGCTTCCATGATAAGTGGATGACTCACTGCTGCATTTTCAATTTCAATGGAGCTAACCCATTCTCCCCCCGATTTGATTACGTCTTTGGTGCGATCGGTGATTTGCATGTAACCATCGGGGCTGATGGTGGCTACATCACCGGTATCAAACCAGCCCAATTCATCCACCGGGCAACCTTCACTGCCTGGTACTTGAGATAAACCAAAATAGCCACTGGCAACCCAAGGTCCCTTAACTTTTAAAGCGCCGAAAGCCACACCATCCCACGGTAACTCTTGGTTGTTTTCGTCCACGATGCGGATTTCAATGCCAAATACGCCACGCCCTTGTTTACACTGCACGTCAACCAAGGCGTCACCTTGCAAGTCTTCCATGCCGGCTTTTAAGCTAAACACGGTGCCCAACGGACTGGTTTCTGTCATTCCCCAGCCCTGTTTCACTTCAGTGCCGTAGGTCCAAAACCGTTCAATAATCGAACGCGGGCATGCTGCACCGCCAACGGTGACGCGTTTTAAGCTGTCAATTTTCTTGTTGGATTTATCTAAATAATCTAACAAGGCTAACCAAATCGTTGGTACACCAGAGCTATACGTGACTTTTTCGTTTTCCATTAACGCTTGTAGGGTTGCCCCATCTGCCATTTTGGGCCCCGGCATCACTAATTTAGAACCGACCATGATGCAGGCATAGGGAATGCCCCAAGCGTTAACGTGAAACATGGGTACCACGGGCAGGCAGGTTTCCATCACTGAAGCGGCGGTTACATCGGGCAGTGAACCCGCCAAGGCGTGCAGTAAGGTAGAACGATGACTGTAAACCACGCCTTTAGGGTTGCCAGTTGTGCCAGAGGTATAACACATTCCACTGGCGGTATTTTCATCAAAACTGGGCCATTCGAATTGATCATGTTGCGCGGCCAGCAACGTTTCATAACACATTACGTTGTCTAGACTGCTGGCAGGCATGTGGGCGGCGTCAGTTAATACAATGATGCCTTTAACCTCGGTAAGATGGTCTTTGAGGGCTTCTACCAAAGGCATGACTAACACATCAACAAACAGAAATTTGTCTTGTGCATGTTTAATAATGTAGGCCACTTGCTCAGGGAAGAGTTTGGGGTTGATGGTATGACACACCATGCCACTGCCCGATACAGCGTAATACAGTTCTAAATGACGATAGTCGTTCCACGCTAAGGTACCAATACGATCACCAAACTCTGCGCCCAACTCTTTTAGCACATTGGCAAGCTGCCGACTGCGTTTGGCAAAATCTTTATAGGTGTAACGGTGTAATGGATTATCAGCTGTCACTGAGACGATTTCACGAGTGGCAAAGTTGCGCTCAGCGTGTTTAAGAATAGAAGAGATCATTAGCTGGGAATTCATCATTAATGCTTGCATCAATTTTTATCCTTGTTGTTATTTTTACAATCTAGCGGCCCTGTGGACTTGGGTCTTAGGCCTTAGGGTTTACAGCGAAGGCATAGTGTTATTGATTTACCATGCCGATACGCCGCCATCTACCGCTATCGTCTGCCCATTCATGTAGGAGTTGCCAGGCGACAACATTAACAACATGGTGTTGACAATTTCTTGGGGGGCAGCCAAACGTCGCATCGGTGTGCCTCTGGCCAACTGAGCTTGGCCTTCTGCCGAGGCCATATCTTTGAGAATGGCGGTGGGGCTATAAAAAGGACAAATGGCATTGCAGCGAATGCCTTTGCGCGCGTATTCAACCGCCACAGTGCGGGTTAAACCGGCCACCGCATGTTTGGCCGCCGCGTAAGCAGCACCTTTGGGGGCGCCACCAATGCCTGCCATGGAGCTGACATTTAAGATATGTCCGGAACCTTGTTTGAGCATGGCTTCAATTTGGTATTGCATACCAAACCACACACTTTTTACATTAACATTGATTTGCGTATCAAAAATCGCGCTTGAAAGTTGGTGCATGGGGCCAATGTCATGGGCAATGCCGGCATTGTTGACGGCAATATCAAGGCGACCAAAATGCTCAATGGCACTGTCAACCATGGCTTTACAATCTGCTTCTTTTGACACGTCACAAAGCTGACTCACTACCGAACCCGCTGGCGCATCGAGCATGGCCACCGTTGCCGCTAAACTGTCGGGATTAATATCACTGATCACTAATTTGCAGCCTCGCGCAGCTAACCCTTTACTCAGGAGTCGGCCAAAACCACTGCCCACTCCGGTAATAACAGCCACCTGACCACTAAAATCTAATAACTCATCCATCAACTTTTCCTATATGTGAAAATCTTGTAAACGTAGTGTAACGTATGCAGATCACCAAAAGCCTTAACAAAAGTCAACTAGCACAAATTGATGGGTTTAAATGGATTTGATGAATGGATTAGTTCAGAGCGTTATAACTTATTTTAATATTACTCTATAAAACCAATAAATTTGGATGATTGGGTAGGCTGGCCTAGTATCTTCGCCCATCGACTATCTGGTAAGAGGTGTTTATGGCCCAGGACAAAGATCAAGCAGTACATTACGAAACGACAGCGCTGAGTAACCATAATCAGTTAGCTATCATTTGGCTGAATAATCCCCCCGTTAATGCCTTATCTAAGGCGGTTCGTGTGGGCGTGATTGACGCCATGCACAAAGCCCTGGCGGATCGATCCGTGGCGGCAGTGGTTATTTCGTCGAAGCAAGCGCTGTTTTCTGGTGGTGCTGACATCAGTGAATTTGCCAGTGGCGATTATGAACCGCCGTTACCCAGTGTGCTCCACCTCATTGAAAACGCAGATAAACCCGTCGTTGCAGTATTAAACGGCCCCGCTTTTGGCGGTGGTTTAGAAGTGGCCTTGGCCTGCCATTACCGAGTGACTTTTGCCGCAAATAAAGTGGGTTTGCCTGAAGTTAATTTAGGCATATTGCCAGGCGCAGGTGGCACTCAGCGACTGCCACGTCTAGCCGGTGTGGCCATGGCATTAGATATGATTGTGAGTGGCCGCCCCACGCCAGCTAAAAAACTCCCCGGTGTATTTGATTTACTGGTAGAAGATCCCACGGCATTGATGAGCGAAAGTGTGCATTTTTGCCAAAAATTGCTCGACGCTGGCGCGGTGATTAAACGTACCAGTGACATCGCCATCGATCCGGCAAGTGCACCAGCAGACTTGTTTGCCCAGTTTAGACAAGGCATGGCCAAACAAACCCGCGGATTTTTTGCACCAGAGCGCTGCGTGCAAGCAGTGGAAGCTGCTGTCGCTTTGCCCTTTGATCAAGGTTTGATAAAAGAAGGGGAATTATTTATGCAGTGTATGCAATCTCCCCAAGCACGTGCTCAGCAACATTTCTTTTTTGCAGAACGCGCCGCCAGCCACGTCAAAGACTACGACAAAAGCACCCCAGTACGCGAGATCAAAACCGTCGGCATTATTGGTGCAGGTACCATGGGTGGTGGGATTGCCATGAATTTTGCCAATGTTGGCATTCCGGTCACCTTGTTAGAAGTGAAACAGGAAGCCCTAGATAAAGGCTTGGCTTTAATCCGCAAAAACTACGAGGGCTCTGCCAAAAAAGGCAAGCTCACGGCACAGCAAGTTGAAGAGCGCATGGCACTGTTAACTGGCTCAACACAATACGCCGATCTGGCTGACGTAGACTTAGTCATTGAAGCCGTATTTGAAAAAATGTCGGTTAAACAAGAGGTGTTTAAAGCGCTAGACAACGTGTGTAAAGCAGGGGCCATTTTGGCTTCGAACACCTCAACACTAGACTTAAACGAGATTGCTCAGGCCACCTCAAGACCACAAGACGTGATTGGTCTACATTTTTTCAGCCCCGCCAACGTGATGAAATTACTTGAAGTGGTGAAAGGTGAACAAACTTCGCCAGACGTGATCAAATCAGCCATGCACATGGCGAAAAAGATCAACAAAGTGGCGGTGCTGGTTGGCGTGTGTTTTGGTTTTGTCGGTAACCGGATGATTGAAACCTACGGGCGTGAAGCCAACCGTTTGCTGTTAGAAGGCGCAAACCCAGAACATATTGATCAGGTGATCACCGATTTTGGTTTGCCCATGGGGCCATTTACCATGGGTGATATGGCGGGCCAAGACATCGGTTATTTTGTGCGTCAGTCTCGTCGTGAATTCATTCAGCACGACCCCAGTTACTGTGTTGTTGCCGACCGATTGGTGGAGCAGGGCCGTGTTGGTCTCAAAGCAGGCAAGGGGGCTTATCTTTATGAACCCGGTAGTCGAGTACCTATTGCAGATCCAGAAGTCATGGTCATCGCCCAACAAGAAGCTAAACGCCTAAACATAGCACCGCGCAAACATAGTGATCAGGAAATCGTAGAACGCATTATTTACCCCATGATCAACGAGGGTGCGCTGATCTTGGCCGAAGGCATCGCCGCCAAATCCAGCGACATTGATGTGATTTATGTCTACGGCTATGGCTTCCCTGTGTATCGTGGTGGCCCGATGAAATACGCCGATGAAATTGGCTTAAAAACCGTTCACCAAGCCATGCTCAAATATCGTGATGAGCTGGGGGATTACGGCATAATGTGGTTTGAACCCGCGCCTTTGTTAGCCGAGTTAGCCAGCCAAAACAAAGGTTTTGCCAGCGCTTAAGCGTCGCTATGCCAAGGCCATTTTTGAATTTAAACCAGCCTGATGCCACTGCATCAGGCACACAGAGATAATATTATGAAAGAAGCAGTGATTGTATCCACCGCCAGAACCGCCATTGGCCGCGCCTATAAAGGTGCATTTAACAACCTAGAAGCCCCCAGTTTAGCGGGTCACGCCATTGCCGCAGCGGTTGAACGCGCAGGCATTGACCCCGCACTAGTGGATGACGTGATCCTAGGTAGTGCCCTTACGCAAGGTAGTGGCGGCATGAACATTGGACGTCTTGGTGCTTTAGCCGCAGGTTTACCCGTTACCGTTGGCGGCATGACCCTTGACCGCCAATGCAGTTCAGGTATGTACGCCATTGCCACCGCGGCAAAACACATCATCGCAGATAACGTGCCGGTGATGGTGGCAGGGGGCTTAGATTCCATCAGTTTAGTGCAGAACAAATACATGAATACCCACCGCATGGTTGACCCTGCGTTGGTGAAAAAACACAAAGCCATTTACATGCCTATGTTGCAAACCGCCGAAGTCGTGGCCAAGCGCTATGGCATCAGCCGCGAAGCGCAAGATGAATATGCGCTGCAAAGTCAACAACGCACTGCCGCGGCTCAAGCTGCCGGCAAATTTGATGCTGAAATTGTACCTGTAACCGCCACTCAGGTAGTCATCGATCGCGAAACCAAAGAAGAGAGCTTCAAACAAGTTACCTTAAATAAAGACGAGGGTAATCGTGCAGATACCACCCTTGCGGGTTTTCAGAGTTTAAACCCAGTCATTGAAGGTGGCTGCATTACAGCTGGCAACGCCAGTCAATTGTCAGACGGTGCCTCAGCCAGTGTCATCATGGATGCAGGTCTAGCTGGAAAAATGAACCTCAATCCGCTTGGTGCGTACCGAGGTATTGCGGTGGTGGGCTGTGAGCCTGATGAAATGGGCATTGGTCCGGTTTTCGCCATTCCTAAATTGCTCAAGCAACACGGCTTAACGACGCAAGACATTGGCTTGTGGGAACTCAATGAAGCCTTTGCTGTGCAGGTATTGTACTGCCGCGACAAGTTAGGGATCCCAAATGATCTCCTCAACGTAAACGGAGGCGCTATTTCAATTGGTCATCCTTACGGTATGAGTGGTGCCCGCATGGTAGGTCATGCATTGATCGAAGGAAAACGCCGCGGTGCCAAATACGTGGTATGTACCATGTGTATCGGTGGTGGTATGGGTGCCGCTGGTTTATTTGAAGTGTATTAAGGTGAGTGGGCGGCAAACCTGACGTTAAGCCCACGCCAGCAAGAACGTAACAGTATTGGTCCCTCCATGAGAGTTGACTGCAGCAGTAAAAACTAGAGGTAGTTATGCTAAATTACAAAGCGCCACAAAAAGATGCATTGTTTGTCATGAATGAATTGCTCGGTTTCGAGCAGCATTATCAGGAGCTAGGCTTTGACGATGCAAGCCCGGACATGGTGGAAGCCATTTTTGCCGAGGCAGCTAAATTCAGTGAAAATGTGCTCGCACCCATTAATGCTTCTGGCGACGAAGAAGGCTGTAAGTGGGAAAATACCGTTGTAACAACACCCACCGGGTTCAAAGAGGCCTACCAAACTTATGTCGATGGTGGCTGGCCCTCTATGACTCATCCCGAAGAATTTGGCGGGCAAAACCTGCCTTACTCGCTAGCCACCGTTATCGCGGAATGGTTTTCAGGGGCTAATCATAGCTGGGCGATGTACCCTGGTTTAAGCCAAGGTTGCATGGAAACCCTCAAAGCTCACGGCACACCTGAACAACAAAAAATGTTTTTACACAACTTGGTGTCAGGAAAATGGACCGGCACCATGTGTTTAACCGAATCACACTGTGGTTCAGATCTCGGAATGTTGAAGTGTAAAGCGGTGCCCAATGATGATGGCACCTATAGCTTAACGGGTACCAAAATCTTTATTTCTGCCGGTGAACACGACCTTTCAGAAAACATTGTGCACATCGTAATCGCGCGTTTACCTGATGCGCCGAGCGGCACACGTGGCATTTCATTGTTTGTGGTGCCTAAGTTTAATGTCGGGCCAAACGGCGAAAAACTGGAGCGTAACGCGGTAAGTTGTGGCTCCATCGAACACAAAATGGGCATCAAAGCCTCGGCCACCTGTGTCATTAACTTTGATGGCGCCAAAGGTTATCTAGTCGGCCCAGAAAACCGTGGCTTAAATTGCATGTTTACGTTCATGAACACTGCGCGTATCGGCACAGGCTTAGAAGGTTTATCAGCCAGTGAAGCGGCCTTTCAAGGTGCGTTGACTTATGCCAAAGATCGTCTGCAATTCCGTGCCATGGACGGGGTGAAAAACCCAAATGGTCCGGCTGATCCGATTATTGTTCACCCAGACGTACGCAGAATGTTGTTGACTCAAAAAGCCTTGGCCGAAGGGTGTCGTGCTTTAGCGGTGTACGCCATGAAACTTGTCGACATTAGCCACCACAGCAAAGACGAAGCAAAGCGACAGCAAGCAGAAGCAAAATTGGCGTTTTTAACCCCAATCGTTAAAGCATTTTTGACAGAAACTGCACAAGAAGCCACCAGCTATGGCATGCAGGTGTATGGCGGCCATGGCTTTATTAAAGAATGGGGCATGGAGCAACTGGCACGTGATACACGTATCTGTACCATGTACGAAGGCACCACAGGCATCCAAGCCATTGATTTATTGGCTCGTAAAGTGGCTGGATCAAATGGCGAATTGCTTAAAGGGTTCATGCAAGAGGTCAAAGAATATTGTGTCAGTGTGCGTGGCAAGAGCCAATTCAACGCGTGGTCTAATGCCATCGATACTCACCTTGATGAGTGGGCACAATTAACCGGCGAAATCATGAAGCGCGCAGCCAATAAACCAGAAGAACTCGGCGCTGCCTCAGTGGATTACCTGATGTATTCTGGTTATGTCACTGTCGGTTATTTTTGGTTGAAAATGGCGGTAACCGCGCAGCAGAAGTTGGATGAAGGCACAACTGACGTTGATTTTTATCAAGCCAAAATACACACGGCTAAATTCTATTTTGACCGTATGTTAAGTCGCACCCGCTCGTTAGTGGCGGCCATGGCATCAGGCTCAGATAACTTAATGTCAATTAGCGAAGAGCAATTCAAAGTTGGCTAGTTGAACACGCTAGTAAGTGGTAAAAACAAAAAGCGAGCATTGGCTCGCTTTTTGTTATGTGTTAATCAAGGCCCTTTAAGGGCTTAAGTTATTTGACAACCACGGTGATAGCGGGCTGAACCGGCAACGGAATAATGCCGAATACTTGCTTCGACTATGTGTTGCTCAGGCAAGTCAATAAGGCCGACTGCACTTGCCCGTCGATTGCTTACCACATGACTGTAAATTTCCGTGATGCGTAAATCGGCATGCCCCAACAATGTTTATAAGGTGCTGATTTCGCAATTCGATTGTAATAAGTGAGTAGTACAAATCTGTCTGGATCTAAATTTGAACATCCGAAGTGGTCTCCCGAAGCGGTCACTGCGCAAGGTAGCCCGTAGGGTAAAATGTAAGGATGTAATTGATACAAGAATGACGCAAGGTTTGAAGGGCACATGTTTGCCAATGAGCGTTTTTTTTAGCGATTTGTGCCGGATGTTTTTTGTGGTGAAAATAAATAGAGCCTTTCACCCAAATTAAGTAAGTTTCAGTTGTTTTTAGCATAACGACGTTCATACAAAGTCTTTGCAATAAACGTTAAAAATGGCGACTTAAACATCTTTGTTCATCACCTAGAATTACTGTTTTAATATACAGCTATAGTGAAACTTCCGCATAACAGCAAGATTTAGGAATTATTCCGTATTTCCTTTTGCCCACTATTTTTGACAGGCAATAAAGCTACACTGTACAAAGACTTACAGGCTGTGTTAAATATGCATGATGTAGAAAGGCGGAAAAGTTCCGTGTTTAAACACGGAACTTTTCCGGATATTAATATTGTTACACACCATTTTGGAGCCAAGGAATGAAATATTTATTTATAGTTATTGCCGCTTTGATTGCAGGGGGCTGCAATAAAATGGAGTCGAAAAATGACTCTCCAGAAATTGTATTAGCTAAGATTGT
>Ga0210026_1002231_pt1 | contig 16960 bp, 16 predicted proteins | sample CryGeymeta201509_FD_183977 | JGI IMG/M metagenome (GOLD analysis project Ga0210026, IMG submission 183977) | Groundwater microbial communities from Crystal Geyser aquifers in Utah, USA - Crystal Geyser metaG 2015-09 (SPAdes) (version 2) | ecosystem: Environmental > Aquatic > Deep subsurface >... | reverse complement strand
GAAGGGGGGGGGGGGTAGGACCTCTCGAGGGTGCGCGCTATCTCAAGGGGTCCTGAAACGAGTTCAGGATGACGAAGGGGTGTAGCGAGGTTGAGGGCAGCCGTTTTGACGAAAGCGGCAGTTCCGTCATCCTGAACTTGTTTCAGGACCCCGCAAAAGCTTACACAATCGCTATGCACTTCCAGCCTTGCGTCTACATCATGACCAACAAGCCGCGCGGCTTGCCCTATGTCGGGGTCACGTCCGATCTAATGGGTCGCATCTACCAGCATCGCGCGGGCGTGGCGGACGGATTTACCAAACGCTATAATTTGAACAAGCTGGTGCTGTTTGAGCAATTTGGTGCGATGGAACTGGCCATCTTGCGGGAGAAACAATTGAAACGCTGGCATCGGGAATGGAAGCTCAACCTGATTGAAGCGAGCAATCCGGGTTGGCGCGATCTGGCCGAGGATTTGGGGTTTGAGCCGGTTCGCTAGAGGTGCGGCTCATGGTCCTATGCTCGTCATCCTGAACTCGTTTCAGGACCTCCCTAGGCAGCGCCCAATCTCAAGGGGTCCTGAAACAAGTTCAGGATGACGACGGGGTGTTCAGGGCCTCCCTGGTCAGCGCGCAATCTCAAGGGGTCCTGAAACGAGTTCAGGATGACGATGGTGGGTTTAGGATGACGAAGGGGTGCGGCGCGCCGTCAAGAGGAAGGCGCGGTGGAACGCGATGACAGGCCGCTGTCTTCCCAGCCGCCGCCCATCATCGAATCTCCCAATATTCCGCATTCGCTGGCGGTGGTGATCCTTTTGGCGAAGCCGGCATAGGGTGTTGGATTGTCATGTTCGTTGGCGGCGCGGTCGCGGGTGGCGTTGCGGCGCAGCGGATCGGTGGTGATGCCGGTGCCCTCGACCAGGCGGTTCATCAGGTTGAAGATGCCGGTGACGGCGATCGTGTGGAACAAAGCCTTTTCGCTCCAGCCAGCGGCGTAGACGTCGGCCGCGTCGCTGTCGCTGACGCTGGACGGCGCCTGGGTCAGCTTGCGGGCATAGGCGAGTAGCGGCAGCAGCCGTTCGTCAATCCCCGCTGCTTCGGGATCAGAGACCAGCAGTTCGAACGACTCCGGCGCGATGCCGTGCACCTCGGCAAAGCCGCGGTGCGAGTCGTAGCAAAAGTCGCACTGGTTGAGCCCGGAGATATAGGTCGCGATCAGCTCTCGCTCGGCGATGCTGAGCGGTGATGGTCCGCGCAATATGGTATCATGATAAGCGCACAGCAATTCAAAACCCTCGGGATGAGTGGCGAAGACTTCAACCATTTCCGGATTTTCGGGGAGCGATGGAAATTTGGACATGGGCACGGCTCTTTCAGCAAAGACAGTGATGGTTGCCGATGGACCGGAGTCTTTCGGAGGCGGCTTTGAAGGCAATCCTCCTCCGCTACACCGCAGAGCTTTAAGGATTGTTTAAAAAAGCGCGAGAATTCGCTGCGGTCTGCGGTCGGCGGCAGCCGGCTTTCCGGGAACAAATCCGGCTGTTTTGCGTTGATCGGGTAACAGAAAGAGGATCGATATGACCCAGAACGATAACGCCAAACCGCCAAGCAGCAATCATACGCAGACCAACCAGTCCCAGCGAGACGATTCGCAGGCTCAGAAAGTCGCCGAACAGGCGCAGACCCAGACCAGGGCCAAGCTGGAGGATGTCTCGAACAGCCGCCGCGACGACAATAGCGATCCGGCGCAGATTATTCCCGATGATACGCAGGACACGGTCGACCATATGAAGCAGATGGCGGAAGACGGGCGCATTGAAGGCGGCGCCTTTGCCGGCGAGCGCAATGATGATGACGAGGAAAGCGATCTCGGGATATTGGACAAGGCCGAGGATGATGCACCGTTGAGCGAGAAGGGTGGCGCTGATTATGGGAATAGTGGGTGATGGTTGAGTTGGAGCCATTGAATTAGCGGATCGTTGACAAACTGCTAGGCACACCAGTCAGCAAAGAATCTCATCAATCGATATGATTGTGTTTTCTAAGTAGTTCGACTTCAGCATCGTTTTTGGGTCGGTATGAAAGAAATTCGCGATAGCCGAACGTCAATCCCAATTCCCGCATCAAAGTTCTATCCGTTTCCGAATACAGCACCGCAATTCCCTTGGCCGCCAGAATATCGCGCGCACCACCGTTTCGGCGCAATCGTTTCATATAATCATCTTGAGCAGCCACTGCCGCAACCAAAACTCTGGAAACCGGCGTACCAATGCAATTTTCAAACAGCGCGGCGAGCTTTTTGGTGCCTTTTCCACTATTCATAATCTCAATACGTAAATCGTCGCTAATCTGCGTCCAAAAATTGGGCGTATATTCAAAGTCCAACACTAGCCACCAAATATGGTCCCGACCACTTTTTGAGATCCCGGTTTTCTTATCTCTGTTGACGCTATCTCTTAAATACTCTGGGCGAGCGCGAACCAACCCGATCGCACACTTTGCCGACTTTTCGTTCACTCGCAAGAGGATGCAAAGCTGATTGATAGCCTCAGGGGGGATCATCCAACCATAGCCTCCGAGGGTTGTTGATTTCACATCAACTTCACGCCCGCCTATTTGAAGATCTAACAAAACGCCCTTTGGCACTTGCAACCAATCGCGTAGCAGGATTTCAAATTTGGTTCCGAGGTAAGTTTTCTCTGTTTTCTCCAGATCATGAAGAAAGAAACGATTGGTCCTCGCGGTATCAATCACTTCGTCAATTGCCGATCGAAAAAAGCCCCGCAGCTTTTCTTCGAATATTTCTTTACCACCTACTGCATTAAGAAGTTCGGTCTCTAGCGCCGACAGGTCGGGATAATCCTGATGCCCAATTTCTAGCGGACGATAACCGCTATCGGAAAAAAGGTCAGGCAACTGCTCGGACCATGAAGTGCTTTTGCACCGACAACGCTACTCGTAAATTCTGCGCGACCGCCCTCGCAACTGGTGGCGGAAAGGCGTTCCCTACCTGACGGTAACTGGCAGTTTTCTTACCATAGAATTGCCAATCATCGGGAAACCCCTGGATGCGGGCGACCATGCGAACGGTTAAGCGCGGCGTTCCAACAAAATCGCGATCGGGGGCCTCATTCGAAAGGCTTTTGCCTTCCACGCCAAGCGAGGCCCATGCCTTACGAGCGCGAGTCGGGCCGAGGTCGGGACCACCATGTTTTTTGGAACCACCAACGATTGTAGGCGCGATATCATCGCAAGCATCGGCCCATTTGCGTGCACCACGCCAGCCGTTTGCAGCCATCAGGTCGTGCAGCGTTTCGCCAACGGATAACGGATTATGCGGATGAGGCGTCGGCCAGTCGAAGGCTTCCACAAGGTCGTTCCGAATGGCAACAATGACAACGCGTGGACGAAGTTGCGGAACGCCGTAATCGGATGCATTGAACAGGCGCCAGTCGGCATGATAGCCGAGCTTCTTAAGTTGCGCTTTAAGCTCCAGACGATAATCTTCGAACACAGCAGAGAGAAAGCCACGAACATTTTCAATCATAACCGCCTTGGGACGGATTTCGTCAATAAGACGAAGTGCAGCGGGGAACAGGTTGCGCTCGTCTCGTTCACCAAGCTGCTTGCCGGCGACAGAAAAGGGCGGACAAGGCAGCCCGGCTGTAAGCAATTCCGTACCCGCAAAAGGCCTGCCATCAAACCCGTTCATGTCTTCACAGCGAACGTCCCAAAACGGGCGATTCAATTTAAGCGTCGCGGCGCAATCGGCGTCAATCTCGATCAGTGCAGAATGTCTAAATCCCGCCTGTTCCAGCCCCAAAGCCTGCCCGCCTGCGCCTGCGCAAAATTCTATGGATTGCATTATTTCAAACCTCTAAAATAGGGGAACATATCATGAACATACTGATAGTCAACTACTCCGCCGCGACCCCCGCCTGCTCAAACATATCCGCGCCTTCATCCTCGACCGCCTCGTCCTCATTCGCCACCTTGCCCTTGCGCTTGTCGAAGCTGGACCAGACGTCGTTCCATTCGCCCTTGGTCGCGCCCTTTGAATATTCGGTGGCGCGGGCCTCGAAGAAATTGGCGTGTTCGACGCCGTTGAGCAGCGGGGCGAGCCAGGGGAGCGGGTGTTCTTCGACCATGTAGATCGGCTGGAAGCCGAGCTGGCCCAGGCGCCAGTCGGCGATGTAGCGGATGTAGCGCTTGATTTCCTTGGCGGTCATGCCGGTCACCGGGCCGTCGCTGAACGCGAGGTCGATGAAGGCATCTTCCAGCCGCACGGTTTTCTGGCAGCAGTCGATGATGTCGTCGCGCACCGACTTGGTCAGACAGTCGCGTTCCTCGACGAAGGTGTGGAACATCTTGATGATGCCCTCGCAGTGCAGGCTTTCGTCGCGGATCGACCAGGTGACGATCTGGCCCATGCCCTTCATCTTGTTGAAGCGCGGGAAGTTCATCAGCATGGCGAAGCTGGCGAACAGCTGCAGCCCTTCGGTGAAGCCGCCGAACATCGCCAGCGTCTTGGCGATATCCTCGTCATTGTCGACGCCGAACGTGCCCATATAGTCGTGCTTGTCCTTCATCGCCTCATATTCGAGGAACATCGAATATTCGCTTTCCGGCATGCCGATGGTGTCGAGCAGGTGCGAGTAGGCGGCGATATGGACGGTTTCCATGTTTGAAAACGCGGTCAGCATCATCTTGATCTCGGTTGGCTTGAACACCCGGCCATATTTGTCGTGATAGCAGTCCTGCACCTCGACATCGGCCTGGGTGAAGAAGCGGAAGATCTGGGTCAGCAGGTTGCGCTCGTGGTCGGTCAGCTTCTGCGCCCAGTCGCGGCAATCCTCGCCGAGCGGCACTTCCTCCGGCATCCAGTGGATCTGCTGCTGGCGCTTCCAGAATTCATAGGCCCAGGGATATTCGAAGGGCTTGTAGGTTTTGCGTGCTTCCAGAAGTGACATGATATTCGTACTCCGCTTTAACTCGTTTCATCCTCTCTCCTTGAGGGAGAGGATCGTTAGCTCCGCATTGAATGCGGAGCGTTCTTGGCGAGGGGGCTGCGACCGGACGCCACCCCTCACCGACTTCGACTAACCGCCGCCGCTAACGCAGCGGCGCCAAGTCTCCGTTGTCCTCTCCCTCAAGGGGAGAGGAAAAATAGGCTCCTTTGCTTCCGAATAAAACGGCCCCCTCCCAAAAGGAGCGAAAGGGAGGGGGCAGTGGGCAAAATCGTCAGGCGCTTCCGGTGTTTGACGGGCAGCGCAGGAGTGGATCCGGGGTCCTGATCCGGTCAGCGCGGCCAGCCGCAAGAGCGGGAGATGGGTCCCCGCCTTCGCGGGGACACAAGAATTCCAAACTTACTGACACGCCAGACATTCGTCATAATCGGTGGTGCCGGCGGTGGTCATCAGTTCGACCTTTTTCGGGTCGAGCGTGTTGTCGGCCTCGACGCCGCCGCCGGTCGGCTCGCTCATGATCGTTTCGCCACCGGCAAAACCGGCGCGCTGGATCGATTTCGAGCGCAGATAGTAAAGCGACTTGATGCCGAGTTCCCAGGCGCGGAAGTGGAGCATCAGCAGATCCCACTTGTCGACATCGGCCGGGATGAACAGGTTGAGCGACTGCGCCTGGTCGATATAGGGCGTGCGGTCGGCGGCCAGTTCGAGCAGCCAGCGCTGGTCGATCTCGAAGCTGGTCTTGTAGGTGTCCTTTTCGTCGGCGCTGAGAAAATCGAGATGCTGGACGCTGCCGCCCTTCTCGAGGATCGAGTTCCAGACATTGTTGCTGTCCTTGCTCTTCTCCTGCAGCAATTTCTGCAGATGCGGGTTCTTCACCACGAAGCTGCCCGAGAGCGTCTTGTGGGTGTAGATATTCGCCGGGATCGGCTCGATACAGGCCGAGGCACCGCCGCAGATGATGCTGATCGACGCGGTCGGGGCGATCGCCATCTTGCAGGAGAAGCGCTCCATCACGCCCTGGTCGGCGGCATCGGGACAAGGTCCGCGCTCCTTGGCCAGCATCATGCTGGCTTCGGAAGCCTTGGCCGAAACATGCTTGAAGATCTTGAAGTTCCACGATTTTGCCAGCGCGCTTTCGAAGCCGAGACCGCGGGCCTGAAGAAAGCTGTGGAAGCCCATCACGCCCAGACCGACGCTGCGTTCGCGCATCGCGCTATATTTCGCCCGCGCCATTTCTTCCGGTGCACGATCGATATAATCCTGCAGCACATTGTCGAGGAAGCGCATGACATCCTCGATAAATTCCTTGTCGACCGACCATTCGTCCCAGGTTTCGAGATTGAGCGAGGACAGGCAACACACTGCCGTCCTGTCCTCGCCAAGATGATCACGACCCGTCGGCAGTGTGATCTCGGAGCAAAGATTGGAAGTGGACACCTTCAGCCCCAGATCGCGGTGATGCTTGGGCATCATCCGGTTCACCGTGTCGCTGAAGATGATATAGGGCTCGCCCGTGGCCAGCCGGGTTTCGACCAGTTTCTGGAACAGGCTGCGCGCGTCGACGGTGCCGCGAACCGAGCCGTCCTTGGGCGAGGTCAGGTTGAATTCCGTGCCGTCGCGTACCGCTTCCATGAATTCGTCGGTCAGCAAAACGCCGTGATGCAGGTTCAGAGCTTTGCGGTTGAAGTCACCGGACGGCTTTCTGATTTCGAGAAATTCTTCGATTTCGGGATGGTTGACGTCGAGATAGCAAGCGGCAGAACCGCGGCGCAGGGAACCCTGCGAAATTGCCAGCGTCAGGCTGTCCATCACGCGGACGAACGGAATGATACCGGAGGTCTTGCCATTCAGGCCAACCGGCTCGCCGATGCCGCGCACGCTGCCCCAATAGGTGCCGATGCCGCCGCCGCGCGAAGCGAGCCAGACATTCTCGTTCCAGGTGTTGACGATGCCGCCAAGGCTGTCGTCAACGCTGTTGAGATAGCAGCTGATCGGCAGGCCGCGTCCGGTGCCGCCGTTGGACAGCACCGGTGTCGCCGGCATGAACCAGAGTTTCGAGATATAGTCGTAGAGCCGCTGGGCATGGGCCTCGTCGTCGGCATAGGCGTCGGCGACGCGGGCGAACAGATCCTGATAGGATTCGCCGGGCAACAGATAGCGGTCGTTGAGCGTTTCCTTGCCGAAGTCGGTCAGCAAATCATCGCGGCTTTCATCCACCGCGATCTTGAAGCGGCGCTTTTCGACGCTGTGGCTGTCGCGCTCGGCCTTCAGTTCCTTATCGTCATTGGCCTTGGCCGACGCCGCTTCGGCAGCCGCTTTCTTGCTGACTTCCGGCTCGCTGGTCGGCTTTGTGCTTTCGGTTTTGCTTTTTGGCGTATCCAATACATCCGCGCCCATGTCACTCTCACTCATATCTGCTCCGGACCCACTTTCGTTGTCGCGGTTATCTCTAAAATCCATCAAAGCCCCCTCATATCACTCTACTAATTCAACGATCACAACGGCCTATCAGCCGATCAACCTTCGAGATCTTCTCCGGGCATTTGTTCCTGTCTTGTTCGACTCGGGCCGAAGCTTTCATCCTAACAGTTTTGACACCCGGGCGGGCAATTATTTTATTGCCGCAATCCCGCATTTTCACTTCCAATTCGGCAAAAGAGGAGTCGTCCACCGAGTCGGTGATTATGACGACTAACACTATAAGTTGGTATGCCCCCTTGGCCGAACCACAACCTATAGTGGCTGAATCAGAATTTTATGCAAGGGGGTAAATGACATTTTAACGACTCTGTTCGTCGTATAAATGAGTCGCTTCGCCGAGCGCCGATCGATGCTGCAGCGCAGCGACGCGTGGATCCTCTAAGGGCCGCGCGAAGCGCAAGAGTCGATGTCGAAATTCGGCAAAAATCTATCCACAGATCATCCACAGGGGGGCGTGACAGATTTGTGACACCATATGTGGGATAGGCTGCCGACAAGTGCGCTCACGCCAGGCAGGAGTCCAGCCCGAACAAGCCTGCTGCTGTGACGAGCCCGTGCCCGCGCTCCGGCCAAAGTCGTTGCGGAAAAAGCCGCTTCCATCCGAATGTTGACGGCACCGGTTATTTCCGCCAGAATCTCCAGACTTACCTTGCAGGCAGCCATCCCGGGTGCGGCCGGCAAGCCAGATCCTCGAATCAGCAAAGCAGACAGAAAAGTGCACCCTGAGATACCCTATTTGCGGGAAGCGATGATTTTTCTGGTTGCGGCTGGATTGATCATTCCGCTGGTCCGCAAGCTCGGGATCAGTCCCGTACTGGGCTTTCTGTTCGTCGGATTGATAATTGGCCCCTATGCGATGGGGCGACTCGCCGGGGACATGCCCGTGCTGCAATATTTCGTGTTCAGCGATCTGGAGGGCTTCCGGCGCTTTGCCGAACTGGGCGTCATATTCCTGCTCTTCACCATCGGCCTGGAATTGTCGGTCGCGCAGCTCTGGGCGATGCGAAGACTGGTGTTCGGGCTGGGCGGCGCGCAGGTGGCTGCAAGCGCCGGGGCAATCGGACTCATTGCCTATCTGTTCGGCAATTCGCTGGTGGCGGCCACGATATTCGGTCTCTGTCTTGCCTTGTCGTCGACCGCCCTGGTTACCCAGCTGTTGTCGGAAAATCGCAGCCTAAACACGCCGTCGGGACGCAGCAGTTTCAGCATCCTGCTGTTTCAGGATCTGGCGGTGGTGCCAATCCTGCTGTTTGTCGGTTTCGCGGGATCCAGCATGGAAGGATCGCTGACGCTCTCCGCCGTCCGGGCAATTGTCGAAGCCGTGCTCGTCATTGCGGCCATCTTCCTGGCCGGCAGGGTCATCATCCGGCCGCTGATGCGCTTTGTCGCCAGCAGCGGCAGCCGCGAACTGTTCATGGCCGCCACCTTGTTTCTGGTGCTGGCGACGGCAGCGCTGACCGCGCAGGCAGGGCTGTCGATGGCGCTTGGCGCCTTCCTGGCCGGGCTGCTGTTTGCCGACACAGAATATCGTCACCAGATTGCCAGCGATATCGAACCGTTCAAGGGCCTGCTGCTGGGACTGTTCTTCATTTCCATTGGCATGGGCCTGGATATCATCGCGCTGTGGAACGATATCGGATGGGTTGTCCTGTCGGTTATCGGTTTGCTCGCCCTGAAAGCCACCCTGTTGTTCGCCCTGGCCAAGGCCTTCCGTCTGCCGACAGCGGTTGCAGCCGAATCCGCGATACTGATGAGCCAGGGCGGCGAATTTGCGTTTGTCATTATCTCCGCAGCGCTGTCCTTCGCCCTGCTCGAAATCGAAGTAGCCCAGTTCATCATATTGGTGGTCATCGTCACGATGTTCCTGACGCCGGGTCTCGCCTATCTCGGGCGTAGACTGGGCCGCTGGCCGAGGCTCCACGATTCGGAAAACCCGGAGATGCCGGACTTGCCGGGCGACGGCCAGACCGTCATTATCGGCGGCTTCGGAAGGGTCGGAAAAATGCTGGCCGAATTGCTGGACGAACAGCGCATTCCTTATGTGGCGGTCGACAATGATGCGGAGCTGGTCGCGATGCAGCGGGCCAGAGGTATTCCCATTTTCTTTGGCGATGCCAGCCAGCCGCAGGTGCTGGACCATCTCGGGATCGATCATGCCGCTGCCTTCACGACCACCATGGATGCTCCGGAATCCGCCGAACCGGTGATCCGGGCGATTCACGAGACCTCGCCGCATGTGCCGATTTTCGCCCGCGCGCGCGATGTCGATCACGCTCGCCTGCTGAGAGCATCCGGAGCGGCAAGCGCCGTGCCCGAAGCGATGGAGGCGAGCCTGGAATTGTGCGAGCAGTTGCTGGTCGGTATCGGCTTCCCGGAGGAGGTTGCCCGGACGATAGTCGACAAGAGGCGGGTGTGGCAGCTGGAAACGATCGACAAGAAATAGGCGGCTAATGAAACCGCACGCCGGTATTTTTATGTCGGCGGACTCCGGCCGCAATGACGGGAGGTCGGCATAATGTGCAGAATCAGACTGCCCGGCCAAATGCCGCATGACTAAAACTTGCCCGCACCGGCACTATCCGCCAAAAGGCTGCCGGATCGCATTTCGCCGATATTCTGGAGCATTCATGACCACGACCATCAAGACCGCCGACCTGATCGAGAGCGTCGCCGACGCGCTGCAGTTCATTTCCTATTATCATCCGATGGATTATATCCGGGCGCTCGGCAAAGCCTATGAGGCGGAGAAATCGCCGGCGGCGAAGGATGCGATTGCCCAGATCCTGACCAATTCGAAAATGTGCGCCGAGGGACATCGGCCGATCTGCCAGGATACCGGCATCGTCAACGTTTTCGTAAAATGGGGCATGGATTGCCGGCTCGATGACACCTCGCAATCGATGCAGGAAATTGTCGATGCGGGCGTGCGCCGCGCCTATCTCCATCCGGAGAACAAGCTGCGCGCCTCGATCCTGACCGACCCTGCCTTTACCCGGCGCAATACCAAGGACAACACGCCGTCTGTGCTGCATGTCGAGATGGTGCCCGGTAACAAAGTTTCCGTAGATGTCGCGGCCAAGGGCGGCGGCAGCGAGAATAAATCGAAGTTCAAGATGATGAATCCGAGCGACAATATCGTCGACTGGGTGCTGGAGATGATCCCGTTGATGGGCGCTGGCTGGTGCCCGCCAGGGATGCTCGGCATCGGCATTGGCGGCACCGCGGAACGGTGCGTGCTGCTCGCCAAGCAATCGCTGATGGACCCGATCGATATGGGTCAGTTGAAGGAACGCGGACCGCAGAACGATATCGAGGAGATGCGGATCGAGATTTTCGACAAGGTCAATGCGCTGGGCATTGGCGCGCAAGGTCTGGGCGGGCTTTCGACGATTCTCGACGTCAAGATCAACGACTGGCCCTGCCATGCGGCCGGCAAGCCGGTGGCGATGATCCCCAATTGCGCCGCGACGCGCCACGCGCATTTCACGCTGGATGGCAGCGGTCCTGCCTATCTCGAAGCGCCGAAGCTCGAGGAATGGCCGGACGTCAACTGGACGCCGTCATCGGAAGCGAAGCGGGTGCATCTTGACCAGCTCGATGCCGCAGAAGTGGCGACATGGAAACAGGGTGACCGGCTGTTGCTGAACGGCAAGATGCTGACCGGCCGCGATGCCGCACACAAGAAGATCAAGGATATGCTGGATGCCGGTGAAGAATTGCCGGTCGAGTTCAAGGGGCGCGTGATCTATTATGTCGGCCCGGTCGATCCGGTTGGCGAGGAAGTGGTGGGCCCGGCTGGGCCAACCACGGCGACGCGGATGGACAAGTTTACCGACATGATGCTGGAACAGGGTCTGCTGGCGATGGTCGGCAAGGCCGAGCGGGGCCTCGATACCGTGGCCTCGATCAAGAAGCACAAGAGCGCCTATCTGATGGCAGTCGGCGGCAGCGCCTATCTGGTGTCGCGGGCGATCAAGGGATCGAAGGTCGTCGGTTTCGAAGAGCTGGGCATGGAAGCGATTTACGAGTTCGAGGTGCAGGATATGCCGGTCACCGTCGCGGTCGATGCCGAAGGACAGAGCGTCCACCATCTGGCGCCGCTGGTCTGGCAGGAGAAGATCAGGAAGGAAGGTCTGCTCGAAAGCACCTGAAAAACCGCGCGAAAATGCTTCGCCCGGTCCGGTACGCGAAGGCTGATCCCGTCAGCCGGATTAGCACTCGATCGGTAAGGGTTTAAACGTCGCGGCGTGTTGTGGTGGTCGTGGTCTCTGCAACAGCACCATCAGGCGATACGTCGCGCGAACGGGTGCGGTTGGTTGCAGACATCAGTCCGATTCCGATCAGGATGACAGCTCCGACCGCGATATAGGTTGGCGGTGCGCCCAGCAAAAATGCGCCATAGGCCAGTCCGCCAACAAATACGAAAAAGCCGATCATATAGAGTGAGAAAGACGACATCATTGATACTCCTGTTACTCCAGACATGCGCCCGGCATCAGACATACGTCCGGCGCAGCCCGAGGTTGCATTAACCGCTAAAGCTTAACAGGTTCTGCTCTGGTTACGGTATTGGAAATCGGGGGGCCAGGGCGGGCTGAACCGGGCCTTTCCCTCGGTGACGCCAAGCAGCCGGCAGAATTGAAGGCGATCTGGCAAGCGCGTACCGCGGAGCTATTTCGCGGTTCGGCGGCAGCGCTCCGAACAATAGACCACATTGTCCCAGTCCCGCGCCCATTTCTTGCGCCAGGCAAAGGGCCGCTGACACACCGGGCAGATCTTCTCCGGCAGGTTCGGCTTCCGGTGGGCCATCAGTCGGCGCGCGGGATTGTTCGTTGCGCCCACATCCGCTCCGCCCATAGCTGGACATCGCCGGTGATCACCGCTGTCTTGCCTGCAAAATCCATGAACCGCTCCTTCTCCATTGACTGGCAGATAATTTTTCTGGTCCAATGACAATGCCAGCAAAGGGGCTTATGTTGAAGCCATGTATATTTTCATCATCTTCATATGCGGTATCTGCAATTTCGCGATGCACAAGGCCATGCTCGAGAGCAATCACCCGATCATCGCCGAAGCGCGCGGCAATTTCCGCAAGCTGCTGGGACCCTATGGCAGCTATATACTGGAATTTTTCATGCTGGTCGCAGCGATGCTGTTCGCCAATATGGGCATGCTGACGGCGGTGATTTTCTATTTCATCTACACGCTCGCCAATTGCGCGGCGGCCTGGGTGCTTTTTTCAAACAAACATTAAGATAGAGCGGGTTACTTCAAAAAGTAGCGCAACGCAGTTCATCCGACTACGGGTGTGGTTTGTCGAAAGCCGGTATCGGCTGCAACCATTCGGACGTAGCAGCGCCCGAGCAGAAACGGACGGGTGGGGAAACAATATTTTTTACAATCGAAAAGGTGCTTTGACCGGCATTGCCATGGGCGCAATGATCAGCACGACCTTGCTCCCGATCGCAGTCCAGGCGCAGACGGCACCGCTGTCGTCATTGCAGCCACGGGTCGAAAGCGGGCGGCAGATATATGACGCCAGCCAGTTTTCCCGTTTCAATCCCCGCACCGCGCTGGATATGGTTCGTCAGGTGCCCGGCTTCACCATCGACACCGGCGACAGTGACGAGCGCGGCCTCGGTCAGGCCGACGAGAATGTTCTGATCAATGGTGCGCGGATCTCGGGCAAGAATATCGATGCCTTCACGTTTCTGGGCCGGATTTCGGCCGCCAATGTTGTCCGGATTGAAATCGTCGATGGCGCGACGCTCAGCATCTCCGGGCTGTCCGGGCAGGTGCTCAACCTTGTCACCAACGCGAGCGAGGCCGGCGGCCTGAGCGGCAATTTCAAATGGGACCCGCGATGGCACCGTTCCGGCAGCAACTGGTTTGCCGGGGAAGCATCGGTCGGCGGAAAATTGGGCAAGGGTGACTTCACCCTGTCGATCGAGAATGATGCCGCGCGCAACGGCGTCGAAGGGCCCGAGCAGATCACCGACCGGTTCGGCGGCTTGCTGTTCGAGCGCGACGAGGTCGCCCGCTATCGTCAAGACCAGCCGAAGCTGAGCGGATCCTACAGCCGGACCAGCGACGGCGGCGCGGTGTTCAATGCCAATGCGGCCTATCAGCTGTACCGCAAACGGGAAACCGTGGCCACGGATCGCACGCAGGTGGGCCAGCCGAATATTTTCGAGCTCTATTCCAGCAACGAAGATGAGTGGAATGCCGAGTTCAGCACGGATTATGAATTTGGCCTCGGCGGCGGGCGGCTGAAGCTGATTGGTCTGCAGCGCTTTGAACATAGTCCGGTCAGCGATTTTTTCGGCCAGACATTTTTCGATGGCATAACGCCGCCCAATGGCAGCCGGTTCGACCGAGTTACCGATGAAGGCGAGTCGATCCTGCGCGCCGAATATGGCTGGAAAACCGCGGGCGGGACCGACTGGGGCATCAGCGCTGAAGGTGCCTATAATTTTCTCGACAATAGCGGGGCGCTGGCGGTGCTTGATGCGCAGGGTATATTTCAGCCGGTCGCGCTGACCAATGCTGACAGCAAGGTCACCGAATATCGCGGCGAGCTGATCACTTCCTATGGCCGTCCGCTGTCTGACGACCTGACGCTGCAGGCGACCCTGGGCGGTGAATATAGCAAGATCAGCCAGAGCGGTGCCAAAGGCCAGAGCCGGTCTTTTGTGCGGCCAAAAGGGTCGGTTTCGCTCGCCTGGAAAGCCCAGCCCGGCCTCGATCTCAGCCTGAAGCTCGAGCGGTCGGTCGGGCAACTCGATTTCTTTGATTTCGTCGAATCGGTCGATGTGTCTCAGAATAACGGCAATGCCGGCAACCCCGGCCTAGTGCCGCCGCAAAGCTGGCGCGCGGAACTGGAGGCCACCCAGAAATTGGGGCCATGGGGATCGCTGACGGTCAATCTATATGGCGAGAAATATAGCGATATTGTCGATTCCATCCCGATCACCGCGACCACCGAGGCGCGCGGCAATCTCGACAGCGCGACCAGCTATGGTGTCGGCCTGGTTTCCAGCATCTTGTTCGATCCGATCGGCTGGCGGGGGGCAAAACTCGATTTCGACGGGGAGCTGCGCAAAAGTTCCCTGCGCGACCCGCTGACCGATGTATTCCGGTGGATCAACGACGACAAGATTTTCACCTACGAGATAACCTTGCGGCACGATATTCCAAACAGCAACTGGGCCTGGGGTGCAGGCGCAGAGGATGGTCGCTACGCGACGACCTATCGGCTCGACCAGACCACGCGTTTCCGCACAGGGGCACCCTATACCTGGGCGTTTGTCGAGCATAAGGATATATTCGGACTGACGGTCAAGGCCGAACTCGGCAATCTGCTGGGGCGTAGCGAAAATTTCACCCGCACTGCCTATGGCACCCTTCTCGGCCAGCCGGGCGACCTCGACCCTCCGTTCATCAGGGGCCGCCGCAACGGTCCGCTGGGCTTCACCGAAGATCGCAGCCGGGAATTCGGCCTGATCTACCGGCTTACCGTCAGCGGCAGTTTCTAGGGTCAGGACCCAAGCGCACCGCCCTGTTGCCCGATTAGCCGCATAGACTTTTACCGCTGGCATCCCTACATCCGCAGCCATGCCACCTGATTATGCTACCGAGGGTCAGATCGACCCTCCGATGATCCCTACGCTCAAGCGGTTCCTGCCCTATCTCTGGCCCAAGGGTGAGCCGAGTTTGCGGCTGCGAATCATAATTGCCGGGTTGCTGGTACTTTGTGCCAAGGCAGCGATCCTAACGATGCCGTTTATCTACAAGGCGGTGATCGATGGCATGGCCAACGATGCGCTCGAAACGGAACTGACCGTTTTGCTCGCGCTTGTCGGTGCCTACGGCCTGGCGCGGTTCGGGCAGGTGATGTTCGACAATTTGCGCAACATCGTGTTTGAAAAAGTCGGGCAGCAGGCGGCGCGACGGCTTGCGACCAATGTCTTCACCCATCTGCACAGCCTATCACTGCGTTTCCATCTGGGCCGCCGCACCGGCGAAGTCACCAAGATCATCGAGCGCGGGACCAAGAGCATCGATGTGATGCTGTACTTCCTGCTGTTCAACATTGCCCCAACCGTTGTCGAGCTGACCGCGGTGCTGATTATCTTTCAGATCAAGTTCGGCTTTGGGCTGGTCGCTGCGACGATGGCGATGGTCGCTATCTATATCATCTTCACCCGCAAGGTGACCGACTGGCGCAATGCGCTGCGGGCAAGAATGAACGATATGGACACGCGGGTGATCGGCCGGTCGGTCGATGCGCTGCTGAACTATGAGACGGTCAAATATTTCACGGCCGAACAGCGCGAGACCGATCGCTATGACAAGGCGATGCAGGATTGGGCCCAAGCTGCGGTAAAATCAGAAAACTCGCTCGGCCTGCTCAATATCGGCCAGTCGATCATCACCAACCTGACCATGATCGGCGCAATGGCGTTCAGCGTCTATGGCTGGAAACAGGGCGATCTGACGGTCGGCGATCTGGTGCTGGTAAACGCGCTGCTGATGCAGCTGTTCCGACCGCTCGACATGCTCGGCATGGTCTATCGCACGATCCGACAGGGACTTGTCGACATGGACGCCATGTTCAAGCTGATCGACACAGAACAGGAGGTTGTCGACAAGCCCGGAGCCAAGCCGCTTCAGGTGTCCGATGGCACCGTGCGGTTTGAAAATGTCGTGTTCAACTATGACGACGATCGCCGAATATTGCATGGTCTGGATTTTGAAGTGCCCCCCGACGGGACGCTAGCGATTGTCGGACCATCCGGCGCTGGCAAATCGACGATCGCGCGGCTGATGTTCCGCTTCTATGATCCGCAAGCCGGGCGCATATTGATCGATGGGCAGGATATTGCCGAAGTCACTCAACACAGCCTGCGCGGCGCTATCGGTATCGTGCCGCAGGACAGCGTCCTGTTCAATGACAGTATCGGCTATAATATCGGCTATGGCCGTGAAGGCGCAACCCAGGCAGAGATCGAGGAAGCCGCACGCGGCGCGGCGCTGGATGGCTTTATCGCCAAGCTGCCGGATGGCTATGATACGCAGGTCGGCGAACGCGGGCTGAAATTGTCCGGCGGCGAGAAGCAGCGCGTCGCGATTGCTCGTACCCTACTCAAAAATCCGCCAATCCTGATTCTGGATGAAGCGACCTCCGCACTCGACAGCCGTACCGAGGACGAGATTCAGGCGACGCTGGCGAAGATTTCGGAACGCCGCACCACATTGATTATCGCGCACCGCCTGTCGACGATCACCCATGCAGACGAAATTATCGTGCTCAATGACGGGCGGATCGCGGAACGCGGCAGCCACAGGGAGTTGCTGGTCAAGCGCGGACTATATTCCGACATGTGGAAGCGGCAGGCGGAAGAGAAAGAACTCTTATGACCATTGTCAACACTCTAGGCACAACAAAATAGGCCGGGACCGCGTGGATCGGTGCGGCCGCAGTGGCATCGCAATTGGCAGGACGCAAAAGAACCAGGATTTCTCGACGGTCG
>Ga0210026_1002225_pt1 | contig 16994 bp, 10 predicted proteins | sample CryGeymeta201509_FD_183977 | JGI IMG/M metagenome (GOLD analysis project Ga0210026, IMG submission 183977) | Groundwater microbial communities from Crystal Geyser aquifers in Utah, USA - Crystal Geyser metaG 2015-09 (SPAdes) (version 2) | ecosystem: Environmental > Aquatic > Deep subsurface >... | reverse complement strand
ATTATCCGTTCGGAGAAGAGCAAGTTAGTGAAACCTAAATGGACCAGACAAGTTGATTATAGAATCCGCGCGTCAGACAAAAGAGAAGCTAGAAAAGTTAAACTGGAAAATAAATAATTAATCAAAAAAAATAGAAATTAAATAGCGCCGGGCTGACAAATGCAAGTGCAATAAGTCAACAGCCCGGCGCCTAAGAAGAGGAGGAGAGTTCGTAGTTTGCGGAGGATGACCACCGACCAACGCGAACTAACTGAACCATTCCTCGATTCGGAACGCACAAAGTGTGTGCCGGTCGAAAAATTGTTCATTTTTTAGAACAGGAAAGAATATCATATTTTGGCAGTTTTGTCAAGCATCTGTACAGCATTCGCCTTATTTTTTGCCATTTTTCTCTTTTTAACGCATACTTTAGGAAATTAGTTATTGACCGATTGATCAACCAAATATATGCAATTACCTGCCAAAATCGTACTTACTGCTCTTGGAATGGGCGTACTCTTTGACGCTTTGCTTTACCATGTTTTTTACCCAGGAATAAATGTACTTCTTTTGGAAGTCATTTTTTTAACCGTTCTTTACTTTTACGCTCATAAAACAAAAATCGATATCAACGCTGATGCTCATGTGGCTACGGTTTTTGCAGTACTTTTTGCAATCACTTTTGCCATTTGGACTTCAGATATTGGCATGACTTTGGCGTTTTTAGGATTTGTTTTATCAAATGTAATTTTGATTTTTTCTTTTGCCGGTCACAGCCTTAAGTATCAACATCCTTTTCAGTTTATTTTGGACTCAATCGTTCACTCTCTTAAATTGATTGCGCTTCGTTTTGATGTTTTAGCCAACCTATCTTTTACTACTATAAAAAACCGAAATGCCGCTTTGCTTCGTGGAATTATTATTGCAATTCCAGTTGTCCTAATTTTCGGGGCACTGTTTCTTAGATCTGATTTGGTACTTCAATATAAAACTGATGGATTTTTAACTTGGTTATCAGATCAACTTAATGTTTTGAATGTCATTCCCAATGTGCTGATAATCGGATTTTTCAGCATCAGCTTTTTGTTGATTCTAGCAGCACTGTTTTGGAAAAGATTTGATTTTATGCTACCTGTTTCTTACTCAAAAAATATTGCCATTGAAAGTTTGGTGGTGCTTATTGCTAGCAATATATTGTTTTTAGGATTTTTGATTTTTCAAGCTGTTTATTTGTTTGGTGGGCAATCAGCTTTTAATGCAATTCCTGAAATTACTTATTCAGAGTATGCGGTTAAAGGATTCGGTGAGCTGGCTTTTGTCTCGGTGCTAGTTATTTTACTCATTCTTTCACTACGCTATTTTCATGGCCCAAAGCATGCATCAAATAAACTCCACTTGGCCGAGGTGATACTTCTTGTTGAAACTTTAGTTTTATCGGTTTCAGCTTGGATGCGTCTGTCGCTTTATGTGGAGCAGTATGGATTTACACCGGCTAGACTTTTTGGCTTTTGGTTTTTCATTACTGTCGGGCTATTGCTTATTTGGCTGGTGGCTCATATTTGGAAACGGTTTGACCAGTCAATGTTTGTGCGCCAATCGGCAATTATTTTAGGAATGTGTATTTTGGCGTTTGTAATTCTTACACCAGACGCGCTGTCTGTCAGGCTTAATATTTCCAGAGCGGAGGCAAGCGGCGAGGCAATGGACGCGTTTCCACTTTTTTACGACCTTAGTGCAGAGGCCTATCCTTTAATGGATTATGTGCTTACTAGTGGGCAGGTTGATATTGGACTGATGGATACTTCGATTGAAGATTATTGTCCTCATATCAGATTTAATCAATACGAAGATGATTTACAAATCTTCTTTTCTGATGTTTCTCATTTAGATTTAGAATTATCTGAAGATATTCTATTGCGTCAGCAAATAGCTAATTTTAAAAATGAATGGCTTGTTTATATGAGTAATAAAACAGCTGAGCGTACGAATGACTGGCGATCATGGAATTTGCTCAGAAGTAGATTGCCGGAAAAAACTGAGATTGAATTTGAGTTTTATGGCGTAGCCGATACATACAATGAATTATTCAAGGCATGTAATATTGTAATAGATTAAAGTAAGCTGGAAAAAATCCCTATTTTTGCTATGATACTCTTGAAAAATGAACTTGATATTGGTAGAATCATATATATATCAAAACTCGAATTCTCTAAAAGCTATCCCGCTATAAGCTAAAAGCTAATTCCCAAACAATATGCCTGAAGAAAAAAAGACAGACATCGATGGTGTCATCGAAAATTTAGACGAAAGCAAAGTACTGGCTGCGATTGGCTACATTAGCATCTTGTGCTTTGTTCCACTTATTTTGGCTCGTGATTCTAAGTTTGCTCAATTCCATGCCAAACAAGGACTGGTTTTGTTTATCGCTGAGTCAATCGCAATGTTTGTGTCAGCAGTCGTCGGCTGGATTCCAATTATAGGTTGGCTAACTGTGCTTGTGATGTATGCTTTGCTTCTTGTTTTTGCGATTATTGGGCTATTGAAAGCACTAGCAGGTGAAAAATGGGAAATGCCATACTTGGGCAAATACGCAAAAAATTTAAAGGTTTGAAAGCTTGAAAAAATCAATAAGACAGGGCATAGTAACCCTGTCTTTGATTATATGAAATCTGTTTTGGCAATTATCATTTTTAGTCTATTTTTTTCCCCGTTAAGTGCATTTGCTCGCACTTGGTCGGATACTTATTATTTTGAGCAGGATTATTTGTCGGAAATTGATATTTACCCATACGATAATACAGACGCTGGTGAGAGGTTGGTTGTGGCACTCATTGGGGACGGCGTACAAACAGACCATATTGATTATTGGAGCAATGTAATTACTGGCTGGAATTTTATTGATGCTACAGCTGAAATTAAAACTTATGGTTCTTATGATACGGCTGTTGCCGGGATAATTGCGGCTACACGAGATGTAAAAGGTACAATTGGAATTACTCCAAAAGCAGAAATAATGAGTTTAGTTGTTTGTGATACTAGCACTTGTTACGAAGAATATATCACAGACGCTATTTATTACGCAGTAGATAATGGCGCCGATGTTATTGCTTTAACACTTGGAACTGTAGAAGGAGTGATGGATTACACCGATGCTTATGATGATGCAATTAAATACGCTTACAATAATGATGTCTTGATTGTGGCGGGTATTAAACCGGAGGTTGACTCTGAAGGAGTTGAAGTGCCAATGTCTCCGGGTTGCAACGATGTTGATGGGTTTAATATGGTGATAGGCGTTGGTAGTGTTGATGATTACGAAAATAATGATAGTGCCTGTGTTGATGTTTTAGCGCCTTCTGCAGATATTTTTGCCGCTAAAGTGGCCCAGTGCGCTCGTCAGGAAGATTGTTTTGAAAGGATTAGCGGCTTGCCTTTGGCAATTGGTCAGACAGCTGGTGTCGGCGCGTTTGCGCGTTATTTAAAATCGTATCGATCAGTAATGGAAATTATTGATGCTTTTGTTTCAACGGCTGATAATGGTTTGTTGAATGGAACAACAGTTGTCATGACTTCTCTTAGAGTGTCAATGGACGAGATTGAGTTTGATACTATAAATACCGGTGACATTATTGCAATCAGCGGTGAACATTTCAATCCAAGAATTAAATTCAAATTAGTAAATAGCCAGTCAGTTATTTCTTTAAATGAGAATGTCGTTGTTTTTACTCCCGAGTTGCTACAAATAACTATTCCTGAAAATGTTCCAAGTGGAGTTTACTCTATTCAAATTTTTAATTATTTTGAACATACAGACGAATTTGAAATTATAAATTTATCAGATTTTGAAGAGGAAATGGATATTGAATCGATAGAAACTGTGTCACCATCTTCAGATGTTGAAGAAATTGATTTAACTCAATTAGCTGTTACTGTTTTTGGAGAGACGGTTGAGCGTTTGGCTGGTTACATACTTCTTCAAGTTGAAAATCACGGGGAGGCTTGGTATTTGGATGCTTCCACAATGAATAGATATTATTTAAAAAATGGCGCGGCCGCATATGAGGTAATGCGACTCCTGGGGCTTGGAATCACAAATGAAGATTTAGAATTAATTCCCACGGTAATTGATAAGGATGAGGTATTAACTGTTTCTGATGTTTGCACACAGTATCCATTAGCAAATCAGGTACGCGGACGGATTTTATTGCAGGTCGAAGAAAAAGGTGAAGCTTGGTATGTTCATCCGGATAACTGTTACCGAATATATATTAAAGATGGGGACTCAGCCTATGAAATTATGAGATATTTAAGTCTCGGAATTAGTAACGCCGATCTTGAAAACCTATCGGAATAATATGTCTGTAATGCAAAAAGATATTCAGGAGTTAAGAGAAAAGGTGGAGGCTGCCTGGAATCTTTTAGATTTAGATAATACTAAAATTTTAATCAGTGATTTGGAAAAACAAATGTCAGCTCCTGATTTTTGGAATGATCAAGATCGGGCGCGCGAAGTGTCACAAAAAGCGTCCGACGCAAAAAGTCAGGTTGAAGTTTGGGAAGATTTAAAAAAGGAAGTAGAAGAGATTGAAGGAATAGAAGAAATGGCAAGTTTAGAGGCTGATGAATTAGTTTTAAAAGATTTGTCTTTAAAATTAGAAGAAGTTCAAAAAAAATATAATGCGCTTGAACTGCAAACTTTGCTTTCAGGCGAGCATGATTTAAATAACGCCTTGGTTTCAATTCACGCTGGCGCTGGGGGAACGGACGCAATGGATTGGGCGGGGATGCTAATGAGAATGTTTACGCGTTTTGTTGAGTCTAGTGGTTGGAAGCTGGAGATTTTAGAAGAGTCACCGGGCGAGGAAGCGGGTTATAAGAGTATTACTTTTATCGTTCGCGGACGATTGGCTTACGGATATTTAAAATCTGAAGCTGGGGTACATCGGCTGGTGCGCATTTCGCCATTTGACGGAGAAAAAATGCGCCATACTTCTTTTGCTCTGGTTGAAGTAATGCCGGAACTAGATGATCTATCTGACAAAAAAATTAATATTGATCCAAAAGATCTTCGCATTGATACCTTTATGTCATCGGGTAGCGGCGGTCAATCAGTAAACACGACTTACTCTGCGGTTAGGATCACTCATATTCCAACAAACACAGTAGTTAGTTGCCAGAATGAAAGGTCTCAACTCCAGAATAGAGAAACTGCAATGCGTGTGCTAAAATCAAGATTGTTCCAAAGAATGCAAGAAGAGCGAACCGAAGAGTTAGACGAATTAAAAGGAAAACACAAAAGTCCGCAGTGGGGAAACCAAATTCGTAGTTATGTTCTGCATCCTTATCAAATGGTTAAGGATCACCGAACTAATTTTGAAACACAAGACACCCAGGCGGTTTTAGGTGGTGACCTGGAAAAATTTATGGAAGCATATTTGCGCAGTCAGGTTAAGAACTAATCAACTTATATGAATACACGAAAAATTTTAATAACAGGCGGGTCTGGATTTGTTGGCTCGCATTTGGCAGATGCGCTGGTTGAGCGTGGGGCAAATGTTGTTGTTATCGACAAGGTTGATCCAAAACAAACAAATAAAAATGAAAAAGTTGAGTATATTAATATGAACATTCAAGATGATGGCGTACTTGGTGTTTTTGAAAAGTATCAGCCGGAAATTGTTTTTCATCTCGCTGCACATTTGCATGATAGAGAATCGGTAGATATGCCGATTCAAAACGCGCAAGACAATGTTATTGGACTTTTAAATGTTTGTGAGGCAAATAGAAAAACTAGTAAAGCAAAAGTTGTCTTTATGTCTTCTTGCGCGACTTACGGTAATCAATCATCACTCCCAATCACAGAAGATATGATACCAGCGCCAGAAACTCCTTATGGAATTACAAAGTTAGTAGGTGAAAATTATTTTCGTTTTTATCAAAATATACGCGAAATTCCATTCATAGCTTTCAGGGCAGCGAATATTTACGGACCGCGCCAAGATTCCAGTGCCGAGTCAGGTGTGATTGGAATTTTTTCATCGAGATTAATTTCAGGCGAGCCGGTCGTAATTAATAACGACGGCCAAACTACTCGTGATTATATTTATGTAGCCGATGTAGTTAATGCTTTAATTCTGGGCGCGGAGTCAAATACAACCGGCGTATTTAATTTAGGTACCGGAATTGAAACATCAACTCAACAGATTTTTGATTTAATTAAATCTGAAATTGACGCTGATGCTAATTTTGAAAGAAACGAAAATCAACAAGACGCTCTTAAACACATTGTCCTTGATGCCGGTAAATTAAGAAATGAACTTAGCTGGAAGCCGGAAGTAAATTTGACAGATGGGGTAGCCGGAACAGTAAAGTGGTATAAAGATAATAAATAACATAGGGGCCTGCCAATATGCCGGTCCGACATGTATGAAAAAAATCAAACCTGAAGATATCGACGAAGCAGTTGAGGCTTTAGAAAAAGGTCAGATTATTGTTTATCCAACGGAAACTTCATATGGCGTTGGTTGTGATGCCACAAATGAAGAAGCAGTGGCGCGTTTGTTTGGACTTAAGGGCCGACCACATTCAAAAGGTACTACCGTTTTAATTCCGGATATTGTTTATGTCCAGGAATATATTCAGGTTTCAGCAAAAGCTCGCGCGCTTATGGATAAATATTGGCCGGGACCGGTGAACATAATTGCACCGATTGCCAGAAGATCGCGCCTTGCAAAACAGTGTTCGCAAGGCGGAACTCAATCCCTGCGCGTTTCATCAAATCCAATTGTGTCCGAGCTTATTGGTCGTTTTGGCGGGCCGATTGTGTCTTCGAGTGCTAATTTTTCCGGCGAACCAGAGGTATATAGTGCTGACGCAGTCGAGCTCGATGCTGATTTATTAATCGATGCCGGCGACCTTGAAAAGCATTTGCCTTCAACTAATGTAAAAGTAGAAGGAGAAAAAGTTCAGGTGATTCGTCAAGGAGAAATCAAAATATGAAAAAATCTTTTGGCCAACATTTTTTGAAGGATGAAAGTATTGCGAAAAAAATTATTGATGCTGCAGAAATTAAAGAAGGGGATTTGGTAATTGAAGTTGGTCCCGGTGCCGGATTTTTAACAAAAGAAATAATTTGTCGCTCCCCCCGGCTATGTGAGAGTGAAAGGGGGAATACAAAATTAGTGCTGATTGAGGCTGATAGGGATTTAATTCCCAATCTTGAAAAGAATTATTCTCAAGCTCAAATTATTCAAAAAGATGCAGCTCAGGTTGATTATGATGAAATAACAAAAAATAGGCCGTGGAAATTTATTAGTAATCTTCCATACAACGCTGGTAACGCAATTATCATGAAAGCGTTATCGGCAAAAAATCCACCCGGCAAAATGGTCGTGATGGTTCAAAAAGAAGTAGCAGAGCGTATGGTGGCGCTCCCCGGAGACATGAGTCTTTTATCGGTTGCTGTGCAAATTTATACAGATCCAAAAATAATTTTTGATGTAAAAGCGGAGTCTTTCGTACCACCGCCGGCAGTTACATCCTCGGTATTGGTATTAGATTTTGAAAAAAAATGTGAAAATCCGGAAGCAATAATTAAACTGGCTAAACTTGGATTTTTAGCGCGTCGAAAACAATTACACAAAAATTTAGCAACGGTCAGGATTGCTCCGTCTGCAAAAATTAAAGAAATACTTTTAAGTTTAAAATTGTCAGAAAAATCTCGTGCACAGGAACTGGGGGTAATAGATTGGGTGACTTTACAAAGTTTGCTATAATATCCGCAATGGATGAGCAAGATAACAATCGGGTGTATATCCGAAAAACAAAGCCCTCCTTCACGCGAGAACAGAGAGCGGGATTTGTTTTGGTTATAGGGGCGGGAGCAATCGCAGCTTTGCTGGGGTTGGTTTATGTAGGTAGACATTTAACTGATCCTTTCGCAATTGATTATAGCGGGCCAATGTATTTGACTAGCGATGAGCAAGAGTGGCTCGATCTTTTAGAACAACAAAACTCAGATACAGACAAAGACACACTTTCAGATTACGACGAACTTTATGTTTATAAAACCAGTCCATACCTTCAAGACACAGACGGCGATGGTTATAACGATGCCACAGAGATTGCAACTAGTAGTGACCCAACTTGCGCTGCTGGAGCGGATTGCAATACGGCCGATGATATAGCGGTTGGCACTACGCTTGATTTTGGAATTTCAGATGTTGATGATACAAGCGTGTCCAACACAGATACAACCATTTCTCAAATCGAATCAGCAATCTCCAATTTATCTGTAACAGAAATAAGACAACTTCTAATTGATTCTGGAGCAGACGAAACGCTTGTTAGTACGCTAACAGACGAAGAAGTAAAAACATTATTTGATGCTGTTATTGCTGATTTAACATCAACTGGCCAGCTAGATAGTTTAATTGAAACATCACTTCAATAATATGAAGAGGCATTTTTTGCATAAAATAGGCGGACTAATTATCGCGGTAGTCTTTGTTGTAAATTTAGGTTTGATAGTTCCGCGAGCAGCCCACGCTCAAATGGTTGTTACAGATCCATCACTCTTAACCCGGTCGGTTTTGCAGGAAGTGGCTGCAAATGCAAAACAGGCGATAAAGAGTGCTTTAATCGGTTCGATATCAACAATGTTGATTAACCTAGTTACGCAGATTGCCAATAGCGCTGCTCGCGATGCTGCTATTTGGGTAGCATCTGGTGGGAACGCAGATGAGCCACTATTTGAAGTAAGAGCGCCAAAAGATTATTTGCAGGACATGGCGATGAATGTAGTAGCCGAACTTTATAATAAAATTGATTTTGAGAATATTGATAATGGATTTTTGTCTACTTTTAATGTTTATGTTCCATCTGATCCAGAGCTTTTGCAGGCATTGCGTTTTGGTCTTCGCGCCACAGTCCAGAGTCCGATAATCAGTTCTGAGTATTCTTCAGCTAAAGATAACTGGGAAGGTTATTTGGCAGCATTGCAATCATCAGATGTACCAGCTGAAGAAAAAACAAATGCAGTGTTATCAGTTTTATCACAGGGATTTGATCCAAGGGTAAACGAAATTTCTTCAGGAGCGCAAATTCAATATAGCGCTGTGACCCAGGCTCAGGCTGAAAGTCAGGTAATGCTTGAAGACTTACTAAAAAATAATGGTTTTACGCCAGTTGTTGATTATATAACTGACAATATAGAGACGCCAGCTTCTTTGGTTCAATCTGAATTGCGCTCAAAGCTTGAGTCGTCTGGCGAAATATCAACTAAAATTGCTTTGCAGACTTTAGGAAGCACAGACACGCTTTTAGCTGTTGGAACAAGCGTTGCTTCTGTGTTTTCTAACACATTATTGTCTGAGTTTTTACAAAATATTCAATCAGGGTTGTTTAAAGATATTGCTTTCGATGACGCAAACTTTGATCCATTTAACGAAGATTCTATCTCAACATATTCTAGAAGTAGAATAATTGATAAGTATTCATCACTTAGTGCGTTTAGGCCACTGCAGGTGACTGATTATAATTTGCTTTCAGAATTATCAAGTTGCGCCAGTACTTTCCGTGGAAGTTCTCGAAGTTTGTTTAGCTGCGCCATAGACTCATCTTTTGCGTCAGCTGTTGCTCGGGCAAATACAGGTAGTCCAATGACAATCCAAGAGGCAATCGACGAAGGCTATATTGATGGCGATTGGCCACTTATTCCTTCGTCTGACGGAGCTCGAAATCAGGATTCAAAATGCTACACTTATGGTTTTTGTCATTCTAATATTGTTAAACTCCGCAAAGCTCGAATCATTTCAATTGGTTGGGAGCTGGCTGCAGAATCAGACTCTAACTCTGAAACAAATCCGGTTACTTTAAGCGAGGTAATAATAGGTTTTAATAATTGTAATAGGGATAACGAAATAGATGACTCACACCCTTGGTGCCATTTAATTGATCCAAACTGGGTGTTTAAATTCCCGGAAACCCAATGTCGAACATTAGCTTACGGCCAGCTTTTGTCAGCTGCTAACACTGACCAGCGCGCAGAAGAGTGTGTTGATATTCAAAGTTGTATTACCGAAGACGAAGACGGTAATTGTACCGGTGGTTATGGATATTGTGTTCGTGAGAAAAATGTCTGGAAGTTCCGAGGTGATGAATGTCCGGAGCAATATGCAAGTTGCATGGCTTTTGTTAATGCGAATCCACATAGTACCGAGGAATACTCAGAAGTTGATTATCTTACAAATACCTTGGATTACGGCGATTGCGACGAAAGTAATCTAGATTGTTTGTGGTATTCAACAGTTAAAGAAGAGGGAAGTGATGCCACTTTTGATTGGCCAAGTATTCCGGTTGTTGAAGTTGCTGATGAAGCAGCCGGTGCTTACAAAGAGCGAATTTATTTTAACGGCCAGGTTGAAGAATGCGATGAGGCAGACGGTGGCTGCCAGCAAGTTATTGCTCGTGATAGTGACTTAAGTTTAAATATTTTAGCTAATCCAAGTTTTGAAACAGACGCTGATTCAAGCGAATCGCCAGATTCCTGGCTTTCAATAAATGCTGAGTATGATACGGAAAATGATGAAGGTCGAAGCGGTAGCGCGGCAATAAACTCTGGTAGCTCGGGCGTGTTTTATCAATACGCTACTTTGCAACAAAATCGTTTTTACACTTTGTCCGCATATGCCAAACAAGGTAGCGCCGCCGCAACCGCAACAGTTGCAATCTTTTTTGGAGATGCCGATGGCAATGATTTGGATGTTTCAGCGGTCAGTTATACATCAGGCACCTGCACTCAGACTGGTAATTCCTTCCAAATAACAACTAACCCAAGCAATACTGATTACGAAAGATTTGATTGTACATTTACCACACCAACGCTAGCTGATTCTGCCGAACAGATTTATGCAATTATCGACATTTACGGTGGTGATGTTTGGGTAGATGATGTTCAGCTCGAGCAAGCAGAAGAATCATCAACTTTCCATTATGCTTATAACAATAGTTCATTAAGCTACGAATATTATAAGATTGCTCCAAGCTATCTTGGCTGTACCGGGGGAGATGATGACCCGGCGGAGTGCGACGATTATGCCCCGATGTGTAGCGCCCAAGACGCAGGTTGTTCGCTCTATACACCGGTAAATGGTAATCCTTCAGTTTCTGCAGTTGTAACCGAGCTCGATCAATGTCCATCTGTTTGTACCGGTTATGACACATTCCGACAGGAAGATACGCTTTATGAGCCGGATGGTTCTTTCCCGATTTACTTTATTCCATCAACTGCCGATGAGTGTAGCGAAGAGGCGGTTGGCTGTGACGAGTTTACTAATTTAACTACAGAAGAAAAAGAATACTTTACTTATTTGCGAGCCTGTTTAACAGAAGATCAGGCTGACGCTAATACTAACAATGATAACGCTGCTATCTTCTATACTTGGGAGGGTTCAGACGAAGAAGGTTATCAGCTAAAAACTTGGAACCTGCTTGAATCTGATGTTTCTGGAATTTCTTATTCTCCATATTTCTACGCATATTCCAGTATCTCAGAAGAAGATATCGACGCTAGCGTTGCGCCTTGTACAAATTGGTATTCAACAGAAGATGGAATTGCTTGTGACGACGACTCAACTGGCAGTGGCGTTCTGGATTCAGATTCAGAAGATTGCGACCAGCACAGTGATATTTTAGATAATCCAGACTGTCGAGAATTTTATGACACTGACGGAAACATTCATTACCGTGAATGGTCAAAAACTGTAGCCGTTAATAATGCCTGTGTTTCATATCGTAAAACAGACATTGTTGGGAAAGATTCCACAGCCCAAAATGAGACCTGTACTAATTCAGGTGGATATTTTGATTCAGCTAATGGTTTTTGCAGATACTACGGATATAGCGAAGAAAGCACTACTTGCGATAGTAGCGAGAGTGGTTGTAGGAAATATACCGGTGGCCGCAGCGCAAACAGCCGCGTAGCTTTGCGTGACACTTTCGAATATGGCTCTTTAGATAATTGGGACACATCAAGTGCTACTGATGTTGAATTAAGTAATGAGTCAATTGCCACTGACGGTCATTCGCTTAAATCAGACGGTAAGTCTGTTTGGACTTTCTTATATGAAGAAGTATGTTCAGACTCTAGTGGCTGTGCAAGTGGAACCGGAACATTGGGAGGCAAGTGTACCGTCACTGATGGTAACAGCTATTGCGGAACTCTGGAGAGCGAATTATTTACAAATAAAACTTATACTTTAAGTTTCTGGGCAAAGGGTGACACTGATATCTCAGTTGGTTTTGATATCAATGCTAACAATTCAAGTCCAAGTATAGAAGTCGATTTTGGCGATGTCGGGCTTGAGGCCGACTGGCAGGAATACAGCCTAGGTCCGCTTGACATGAATGCAAACGACTATCCAAATTTTGGAGAGGGAACAGTTTTGGTCTTTACTCCGGACTCAAGTAGTGAAACTTTCTACATTGACAATGTTGTTTTGCGTGAAGGCGAGGACGACATCACTGTTATTAAAGAATCATGGAATACGCCAGCAATTTGTGACCGAAACTTAGAAGGGGAAACGGACGATCAATATCATCTTGGTTGCCAGGAGTATACGGACCAAGATGGCAAAACTGCCTATCTAAAATCATTCAGCTCACTTTGTGATGAAGACAAGGTTGGCTGTGATGCTTTCTATAAAACTAATCAGTCACAGTCAGCATTTGTAAGTGTTTATAACGCCACTTGTTACAATATTGACTCAACCGGAGGATCAACTTGGAGCACACCGGATACTGCCACTTCAACAACAACTTGCTATCTGTTAACAAGCTCAGACGGCGCAACTTTCGATGAAACCAGCGATGCACTCTGCACAATTATTTCCGGTGAGAACAATTGTCAGTTTGATATGGACAGCTGGTCTTTGCCGGAAAATGTGATTGAATCCGGAAGTGATTTTTCACAAAAAACTCTTTACCATATTGATTACGGACCGGACGCAACTGTTGTGGCAGCCGATCAGGATTTGTACATGATCGCTTCTTCAAGTTACGAATGTACATCAGCAGGAGCGGGCTGTGAGGAATTGGGCAGGCCAACATTTAGTGACGACCACTCCGCCATTGCCTCTTGGGAATCAGTTTGGTTATTAAATTCTCCAGATGATTATGCTGATATCCTTTGCGCTCATGATGAACTTTTCTGCAAAGCCTGGGACTCAAATAATGAAGGAACTTGGTATTTCAAGGATCCGGGCGGACATGTTTGTGAATACAAGACAGACATTACTATTGGCTCACAAACATATGATGGTTGGTTCCAAGATGGAACAAGCGAGTTCTGTTATGGAACCGGATATTGTGCAGAAAATGAAGATGTTTATTGCTCAACCGATGCCGATTGTGCAATTGAGGGCGCCGGCACCGAGTGTGTTGTCAACACCGGTTCTTATTTAGTCGGTGGGGATTTAAGTGGAATTTGGCGAAACGGTGACGAAGATTATACCGGTTGGGTTGGTACTTGTAGCGGAGAATATGACGGCTGTACCGAATATCAAGATCCACTTGATTTTGATGACAATGAATTTTATCAAACAGCTGACGGCGAACAATATTTCTTCCTCGATAATGAAAATCTAGATGAAAACACATTGTTATCATCACAAAGATGTGACGGCCAGGTCAGCCAAAAAGAAGGCTGTGCCTTGTTCAATGACGCCGGGGACACATCACTTGATTACAATGCGAGCACTACTTATATAACCAGTGTTCACGCTGATTTGTTCCGTGGAGACGAGCCATTTGCCCTTGTTGATCCAATTGATTGTAGTGATGAAGATGCGGGTAAATTTACTGTAAACGGGGAGGAAGTTGATTTGTGCGCCAGACGCTGTGTTTATCGAAATTACGATCTGGATTCATCATTTGATATCTTTAGTATTACCGAAGATGATTTTGACCAGTGGGCTTCTTATGGTGGTTCTTGTTACACAGATTCTGATTGTCCAAAATACGAAAGTGATACCGGTGACTTAGTTAGTGCCGATTGTACTGAAGAAGTTAAATGGGCAACCGGAACCGGTTACAATACTGTTTCAGACACACCACGATTAGAAAATGACACAAATACAATTCTTAAAGTAAGTCGCGACCGTGAATGTAGCGAATGGTTAGCCTGTTCCAGCTCCTATACAATTTGGGACGAAGGCTCCGGTCAATACAAGACGATTTGTGACGGAGTAGATTTGTGTACGGAATATTCTGCTCAAGGACATCCGTCTTTCTGTTCTGGTTGGGATGCCCAAGACCCAGCAGTAGTACTTGATTCTGAAAAATATGTTTCCCGCGATGTCACTTGGTATGGAGAGGAGTATTCGGGTTACTCAGTGCCTAATATTTTTCCTGTTCAGCATTTAAGCCAAATTAATACTGCACCACCGGCCGGTTTCTGTAACATGGAAAACACAGATTCAAGTTATCACGGTGTTGCGTGTGAAAGTAGTTTAGACTGTGGTGGCGGAACTTGCGTGACCGAACAATCGGAAGAATATAGTTTAGGTTATATAGCCGGAGAGTGCGATGGCGCTTATGCTACTGATTGTACAATTGGTTATTGTGATGACAACGGTGCGGCTTGTGCTAGCGATGAAAATTGCGATGCAGGCGGTGATTGTGTGACCGGTGTTTGTTACGAGTTTACGGAAGATTCTTGCTCAAGCGACGATGATTGCGATAGCAGCGAAGAATGTTTAGCCGGAGTTTGCGTTTCAAATAACGGTTACTGTGACGAAGGCGATGTTGCTCTTGAATATACTTGTGATAGTGGAGAAACCTGTGTGCCATCGGAGGCGGTAAAAGATGGTAGTTGTTTTGGCGGTAGTTGTTTCTTGGCGCTTGATGGAAATCAATTTGGCGATGAATCAAGCGAAGGAGCGGTTTGTCGGGCTCAACCTGAAATCAACAGCCCATTCCCGGTTGATATTGTTAAAGAGTGGCAATACCTTAAGTTCGGTACGGAGGGAGACGCAACGGAATCAGGAAAAGACGCTGAAACAAAAACAACTGAAGATGATCTGCGTTTATTCTCCGAAGGTGGTTCAGACGAAAATTATATTATTACTACTGATGATGTAATAGTTGGAACAGACAATGTTTTCGGCGGTACTTTGCCATATAGTACTGTTTCCGGATTTGGTCAGGCCAGCGTTTGTGCGCCGGGCGAGACCTGTGAATGTTCTTACAAAAAGATTGCCAATGTAGGCGGTACTGAGCAATACATTGCCTATAGCTCCGATGTTGGTGATATTGGTGGAATTTGTTCGGCTGACAGTCCGGTTGCCGGCGCTATTTGTGGAGACGATGACGATTGTAGATATTACAGCGAGACAACCGAAACATATACCGGTACTTGTGAACCAATTAATAAAGTAGATAAAATTATTGGTCTGGAAGGTTATTGTTTGGAGCGCGACACTGGGCTTAACATTAATGGCGATCAATACACCGGGGCATGTTTAACTTGGTTCCCGGTTGATCAAATCGCCGGTGCGACTGATTTGTACGCTAAATATAAAAATGCCGGCTATTTTGAAGATGCGTATTATTGTTCGGAAGTGCGTACTTATTCAAATCAAGGTGCATTGCTTGGCGGATCATTTGATGCTAAAGAATGTCAGAATTTTATCGATTGCCCAGAAGAATATTGGGCGATTGGTGAGCTAGGTAAGTCTTCAGGAAGCTGTGTAAGTATGTATATCTGTATTCCAAATGATTCTTTCCATACTGAAGGTGATGACATTGGTGATAAATGCAGTAAATTAACTGGTTTAAGTGAATCAAACCACGGAACGGAATATGATTTAGACGATTATAGTGAAGCAGAGGATGAGTATGGAGATTGTATTAGATACGGAGTTTCCGTTGAGAATATAACAGATTTTGATTTTACCGGTGGTCACTACACGGTTTCTGAAGGGTATGTTGCCGGGTCAACAGACTCAATTGGACTTACATTGGCCTGGAGTGTTTACCCGGCTTGCGACAGCGTTATAAAAGTAAGTTCAGAGGATGGCGCTGAAATTTCGGCTCCATGGACCAATCGCCTTTTTAATGAGGCAAGTGCTTACTCAATCGATGCTGGAAATTATACATACGATCAAACAACAGCATGCTAGCCGCCAAAAATAGCACGAAGCCATTGCTTAAAGCACTGAAAGAGCGAATCGGAATCCGCATCAGAAGAGCTGCCTCCATAATCTCCTCCTGGATCTGAATCCAAAATACCACAGCCACACGGATCATAGGCGAAAAATTGAAGCGTAGCACAGAGGTCTGTCCGGATCAATCCGCGTCTACCATAGTCGTAGTAATTTCTACAAGAATCCGCCCCGAGACCAAGCATATTGATGACCATTGCAGGATTGGCTGGATAAGTGGCGTCGTGGCAGATTGGACATGCAGGATAATCGCCCATAGGACCAGTATACCCAGCTGGCGCAGCAGTAGGTGCTTGTGCAATTGTATCTGGCTCTTCGTCGCCACAGCACATTGCACGGAAATTATCAATGACATCATTGCAATCATTGCTATTGGGAGACTCTCTCAAAGCCGTTTCCAATGCCAACTTGACACATGTCTTACCTCGAGAGTCGACATTAAATTCGGGCCGTTGTAAGCCTTCGACACCGTTTGAGCAAAGGAGACAAAGGCTATCCTCCCTTATGGCATCCTTGCCGCTGCAGAAGGACAGCAGTAGACATAGCGCAAGAAATACTAGCATCGAATTGAAAATGAATTTCCTTGTCGCCATCTTGAGGTGTCGTCAGTCTGTTGAACTTGCAAAATTATGAAAATAATGATTGTAGAACCCAATATCAGGTTTTCGTGTTGACTTTTGCGCGTTGAAGTTTTTGAAATTTGATAAACTCGAATGCACGAGTGGGAGTCGAATTCGAGTATTCCGAGTAAATAAATAAATAATATAATACTCTCCAATTACTTACGGAGCAGGA
>Ga0210026_1002165_pt1 | contig 17358 bp, 19 predicted proteins | sample CryGeymeta201509_FD_183977 | JGI IMG/M metagenome (GOLD analysis project Ga0210026, IMG submission 183977) | Groundwater microbial communities from Crystal Geyser aquifers in Utah, USA - Crystal Geyser metaG 2015-09 (SPAdes) (version 2) | ecosystem: Environmental > Aquatic > Deep subsurface >... | reverse complement strand
CGGCCAGGAGGTTGGTCTGAGCGTTGGTAGCTGTTACGGTTAAGCCGGCAACACCAGAGGTATTGATGGCCTGAGCCTTTGCCCAGGCACTATCTGCTGAGCGCTGTGTAATTGTAGCATCGGCAACTGGACCAGTAATTGATACAGCTGAAGCTGAACCAATAGCTACTGTCAAACCACCTGTCAAACCACCGTCAGCCCAGGTAGCATCTGTGACAGCACCGGTAGCGGTCGCAATCTGTCCAATCGCGTTCGACCTTAAGCTCTGGGACATGGTTACGTTGATGGTCTGACCGGCATTAGCACCGACCTGAAACGCCTTTGTACCAAGCGTGCCATCAAGCAACGTCTGGCTGTTGAACTGGGTCTGCGTGGAGATTCGATCAATCTCCTGGATGAGCTGCTGGACTTCCTGGTCGGTTGCCTGGCGGTCAAGAGCGGTGTTAGAACCGTTTGCCGACTGAACCGAAAGCTCTCTCATCCTCTGTAGGGCATTGGTCATCTCATCGATAGCGCCCTCTGCGGTCTGTACGAGTGAAACCGCATCGTTTGCATTTCTGATGGCCTGCTCGATACCCCTCATCTGAGAGTCCATCCTCGTGGCGATTGTGAGACCGGCCGCATCATCCTTGGCTGAGTTGATTCTCAAGCCTGACGATAACCTCTGCATCGCTGTCTGAAGTGGTGTGAGGGTCTTGCTGAGGTTTCTTTGAGCATTCAGTGATTGAATGTTCGTGTTGACAATAAGTGGCATTTTTCAATTCCTCCTTGAGTTTTCCGAGTTTCCGATCTTATGATCTTCAACTCACCTGTTTTAGGCATCCTTGCCTTAGGTTTCTTATCGTGGAGATCCTCTCTCATCCGGCCGGTTTAAGAAAAAACCTTCCACAACAAAAATGGCCTTAACGTAGTTATCGTCAGGCCATTAGTTTTTCTGCACAAGATTTGAAAAAATTCTTTTAATTATCAGGCTTTTCTTGGATTCTTTTTCGTAAGTATTTCACTTATGTCTTGAAGGGCCGCTTCTGGAGTCGATGCGGCAAGACTATTCTCCTCAATAATGGATTTATAGACCTCCGCGCGATGCACGGGTACGTCTTTAGGAGCTTTAATCCCAATCTTTACATGGTCGTCCTTGATCTCTACCACGAAGATTTCTATGTCATTTCCTATGTTTATGCTCTCGTTAACTTTCCTGGTAAGAACCAGCATCGCATCTCCTAAGTGTATGAAAAATCGCTTAAGATTTCTTAAGCAAAAAGTGTTTGGTTGTATACTCCTCATTAGAGAGGATAACCTGTTTTGCCATGTTGTTTCTAGTGTTAATAATAACCGGCGCCTTAAGGTTAGCGGTCATCTTTTTAGGATCGTTTGGAATAGTCAGGATTGCAAGCATGGTCCAAGCTTCGTTGGAGCTATCCTCTTCTTTTCCGGCTACTTCCAATTTCTCCAGGTCAACCTCATTTACGGTCGGCTTGTAGTCTTCAAAGAATAACCAGGGATCGGTTACGACAAATGCAACGTCCGGTGCATCCACGGATTGAAGCCAGGCAAAGGGACTGTCCTCTTTATGCGGGATGAGGATAAACCGCTCAGTCTCCGGAAATCCTGGGATCTCTTCGACAAACCGGATTACGTTTGCCTCATCGATCTCAACCTCACCAAACCTTGTGGTCGTAAATTGAATCTTCTTTGTACTCGTTCTCTCGGCAAGCTTTACCATAATACTCCGGAAGCTCCCTACAGGCCTTAATTTTAGCCTGTCTGCTTCCTTCTCTCCTTTGCTCGTTTAATAGTAACCCTAACAAAGTGCTTTTAAAACACTTTAGCTATTGGTCTAAAATCCTTTAATCGCTTAGCGATAAATAACGCCTATTTTAAGAAATCAATTAGCGATTTTTGCATCGCCGTACTACCGGCCATCAGGGCCGCCTGGTATACGTTCTCATCCATCTTGAGCCTTGTGATGACTTCTGCCAAATCGGCATCTTCTACACCGCTAAGGGCTTTTGTCAGGCCGAGTTTATCATCCTCCAACCTGCTTTGGGTCATCTCGAGCCGGTTTAGTTTTGCCCCGACCACCATTTGCGCATCGGTGATCATACCGAGCGCATCGTCAACAGCACTCGTATCGGCCGATACCGCAGCATAATTGCCTGCAAGCAGATCATCGCGCAGGGTAATTAAGGTTTGGAATACATCGGTTGAGCCCTTAAACACACTATCTCCAGGCAGGTTAACTGAAATGTTAACCCCTTTCTCAGTTTCATAGTTTATTGCGCTTGAATCGCCATTATAGTTGATTGCTGTTGGCGGCGGGCCGCCTGCTTCACTAAATGGGGCGATCGTTGTTTGGTTGCCGCCAAAGATGTACCTACCAGCAATGTTTGTGTTACCAACATTAACCATCTCTGATAAAAGCTGATCGACCTCTGCGGCCATCGCGTTAAGATCGCTCTGGGTATTCGTCCCGTTGGCCCCCGCCACCGCAAGCTCTTTTGCCCGCTGCAACAGATCGGTAGAATTCTTAAGCGCCGTATCGGCGGTGTTGAGCCATGTCAAGCCATCACTGATATTGCTTAAGTACTGGTCGGTCTCCTTCAAAGAAACCCTTATGCCAAGCGCTTGATTAATAGCGACAGGGTTATCCGATGGCTGCCTGTAAAGCTTACCGGATGATAACTGGTCCTCACTTCGCTCGATTCGAGCGTAAGCAGCCGATATGTTTTTAAGGATCGTGTTTCCAAGCATCGTATTAGTTACTCTCACCTAGATCACCTCCTACCTGATCATCCTATTGATTAAGGTGTCAAGCATGTCGTCAAGCATCGTGATAACCCGTGCTGCCGCTTCATATGCCCTCTGATACTTGATCATATTCGTCGCCTCTTCATCCAGCGAAACACCGGATACCGATTGGCGATGATTCTCGAGCAGGTCGGTATATAGCTTCCCGTTGGTAACCATTGTCGACGAATCCTGGGATTCTATGCCGAGGTTCGTAATGGTCGAGCGGTAATAATCGTTCATTGTAACGTTATCGCCGTTTATTGTAAGAAGCGTGTCCTTTAATTTGGCGATGGCCAGAGCGTTTGAGTTGTCACCCGGTATACCTGCCGGATTCGTTGCGGCCGCAACGTGCTTCGGATCGTCAACGTCAGGGCTTAAGGCGATATCCCCCGCCCCCGTCCCGGCAAAGAAGTTCCAACCGGTGGTGCCGTCTAAGCCAACACCAGCCGCATGAAGGTTGTTTACCTCAGTTACCAAGGTGGATGCCAGCGTATCGAGATCGCCGCGATATTTCTGAATCGTGGTATCTCGCGTATCGGTCAGCGATTTTAGCTCTCCGCCGTATGATGTGACCGGCGATCCATCCACCGCCCAGGTCACATCTCCGTAGCCGCTATTGAGCCCGTTTGGTGTGGCCTGTATGTGGTTTGCCGAGTATTCGCTTACCAACTGCCTGCCATTTAAGAATATCAATTCGGTGCCCGAATCTTGCTCGGCCACCGTAATGTCGGCAATCTTCGAGAGATCATCGACCAGCTTATCTCGCTCATCCCTAAGGTCATTTGGCGCGACGCCGGTCGTCTGTATTCTAACGATATCTTTGTTGAGCGCATATATCCTATCCGCGATATTATTGACCTCATCAACTTTTACCGATACCTGATCATTCAGGTTATCGCGAAGGCGGCTTAGCTTTGCATCCAGCTGGTTAAATGTCGATGCAAGCGTGCGCCCCATCTCAATTACCGAGGACCTGGCAGAGAGGCTCTCGGGGTTTTTGCTTAGCTCTTGCCAGGAATCCCAAAACTCGCCCATCATATTCTGAAGGCCGGTATCTGAAGGCTCGTTGAGTATCGATTCCACCTGCTTGAGCGCATCGTCTTTCACGCCCCAGCCGCCCAAGGACTGATTCTCTTTTCTAATCTGGTCGTCGAAGTAGCTGCTTCGCACCCGCTCGACTGATTTCACCTCGACACCGGTACCAAGCTGGGCCTGAAGCATCGGCCTATTATAGCCGGGATAGGGAAACGAGGGGGCCGCCGCAAGAATCGCCCGCTGTCTCGAATAGCCCGGCGTATTGGCGTTGGCTATATTATGCGCCGTAACATCCATCCCGTATTGACTTGCATCTAGGGCTTTTCTTGCAATCCCTATGCCAAAAAATCCATCCATCCTATAACACCTCTTTATGCCCTTCCGTCAAACAACTTGGGATTTACACCTTGGGGATTGGGCTTTTGACCGTACACCGGGCTTTCCTCACGCATGATCGCGTTGAAAAGGAAGTTGGTGTGGCCGATGTTTCGCCTAAGAAGCTCGGCGTTAGTCTTGTTGGTCTCGCCGAGATCCTCGACTATCGCAAGCATCTGGTCTTTAAGTTCCGCGGCCGCTTCGGCCGTTTGTTTGTCAAAGTCTTTTAATATCGTTGAGAGCTGGGGGGTTGGCTGGGATAAATTGCTATTAGTATCTACGTCTAACAGGGTGAGCCGTTTTCTCTCCAGGTCGCGAACAACCCGCATCATCTGCTCCGTCGCCTTGACTACGTCTGAAAGATCCTCAATATTTCCGCTGACGATCAGCTCTTGCTCTTTCTTCGATAAATTCAACAATCCCTGGTATGATTCTTTTTCGCTCTTTAAGACGTCTATTAAAGCGTTGGCATCAATGTTCAATTTTCTCACCCTCAAGCTAGTTTTAGACCGTTTCATCTACAACCGCGCGATGGATGATCTTATCAGCTATTTCCTTGCTGGCAACATTATATTTGCCGGCCTCTATCTTGCTTTTCAGTTCATCCACCAGGTCGCTTCGCGTGTCAGGAAGCTTCTCGTAGACCTCTTTGGCCTTCACGACTTCCTGGCTGCGGGTAGTTATGGTAACGGAGTCGACTTTCGCCGCGGCGCCCTCTACTTTAGATTCTGAGGATTTAGCCTTCTCCGCTTTTCTGTTTTCGACCTGTCGCACGTATCCCTGTAGAACTTTACGGACTTGTTCATTAGAGATTTTCATGTCTTCACCCCACTTGCCTATAGTTATCGGCAGCACTTACATTTTTCTCCACCTACCGGAGAAACCCTGCCACCCTACAGATAAGCACGGTGGTCTGGGCCGAGACAAGCTCGGCCCCTACATTAGCATTTATCAGGCAACTGCTATGGTTATTGCTGCCTGCTGCATACTCCTTACCGCCTACTAGAAACTGCTTTCTAACCCACGCTCATTCGCAATTCGCAATTCCCTAGCCCCTTATGTTGGTCGCTATGCCGATCATATCATCGGCGGATTTAAGCGCTCGTGAGTTGAGCTGGTACGCGCGCTGCGCGATGACAAGTTGAGTCATCTCGTCCGCGAGGTCAACGTTCGATCCTTCGACAAACCCCCGATCGAGCGAACCGACACCATCACTCGCCGGAACCTTTTCGACCATCTTGCCAACAGCTACCGTCGGTAAAAACAGATTCTCACCAATTGCGAGCAGACCGTTTGGGTTATCCGCTTTAAAAAGCGTGATCCTCCCGACCTCCTTCAGCTCGCCGGTTTTGGTTGCAACCGAGACCTTGCCATCCGGGTACACGGTTATACCGCTCGCTCCTTCAGGGATTTTAATTGCGGGGTCTAACCGATAACCTTGCGGCGTCATAAGCTGTCCGCTCTTGTCGACATGAAAACCGCCGTCCCTCGTGTAGGCCGGGGTCCCGTCGGCCAACAGGACTCTAAAAAAGCCCTCGCCGTCGATGGCAAGATCGAGTGGGTTATCCGTCTGCTCGAGCCTGCCCTGGTCGAATAGCTTCTGGGTCGCAGAAATCCTAACACCGGTACCAATCGATATGCCCGTCCTGCTTGACGTTTCGGGCTCAAACTCTCCTAATGAATTCGCTCTCCTGTAGAACAAGTCTTGAAATTGCGTCGTGTTCTTTTTGTAGCCGGTCGTATCGACATTGGCTATATTATTTGAAATGGCATCGACTGCTACCTGTTGTGACAGCAACCCTGAGGCTGATGTCCATAATGCTGTGATCATACTACCCTCCTTTAATCAAGTCCTCATATACCATTTTGGACAAAGGACGGGTAAGGTTAGTTGACTTACGTAGATGTTGGGGATGTTCCGCCTCGATCATTCGGCGGGTGTGAGACCTCCGTTTCCGGTCCAGCCTCTTGCCTTAACTATCCTACCCTTCCAACATCGTTTACTGCCTTACCCAATATATCGTCCTGACTCTTCAGCACACGCTGATTCGCTTCGAAGGACCGCGCGATCGCCATCATATCGACCATCTCGCTTGTCGCATCGACATTTGATCCTTCAAGGTACCCCTGCCTTACAATCACGCTAGCCTTCGTTCCATTTGAGCTAGCCGCAAAGGTGTTGCTTCCGGCCTTCTCCAGGTTTCCCGGGGAAAATTGCCTGATTTTCAAGGTATCCGCATATGCCCCATCAACGTATACCTTGCCTGCCTCGTCAACGAATACCTCGTTGCCGGTGATTCTGATCGTCCCCTTTTCTCCCAGTACCAGATGGCCGTCTTGGTCGGTAATCCTGCCATAGCCATCTTTAGTGAAATTGCCGTTTCTTGTGTACATCTCGCCGGCCGGTGTTTGGATTGCGAACAACCCGTCTCCCGCAAGCGCAAGATCCAGCTTTGCGCCGGTTTGCCTTAGCACACCATTGGTGTTAATAAAACCGGTCCTGCCGATACCGACACCCATGCTTAACGAACCAATAGGGGATTGTGTGTATTTTGCGCCGACACTCCGTTCCTGGGCATAAATAAGCGCCTCTGGAAACGATGTGATTGAGGCATAATCCCTTTTAAATCCTGTAGTGTTGGCGTTTGCAATGTTGTTAGCAATAACGTCCTGCTTGGTCATGAGAGCTAACATTCCGGTCGCTGAGGCATACAATCCTCGTATCATCTCACACCCCCTTTACCATAAAAGTGCTACTTCCTGCTCTTGCTCTATCTATCCAACTGCCTTCTTTGGATGGATAACCCTCAGTTCGTCTGATATTACCTGCTCTCTTAGAGCAACGCTTACTTCTATATCGCCGGCTTCACTCATTAAAACGATGTATAAGCGCTGGATATCAATGGTCGATATTAAAACCTTTGTACCAACGATAAGCGTCGGTGGTGTAACGGCAAGATTTGCATAGTCTTTGCCAAACTTGACCGTCGCAAGTCCCGTAATCATGTTGCCGAGTTCACTAATGGCGCTTTGCGCAAGCCCGTCAAGTAACGGAACCGGCTGGCCCATCATCTCTGCTGCGATCTTTTTAGCGACCTTGGCAGACATTCCGTAGATCACCTGGCCATGTATCTCGCCGGTGACACCTATAAGAACGCTTACTTCCTGAGACGTTAACGAAGACTGCTGGACCGACAGAGGCCCTTTCCCAAGTTTTAAATTAGTTTCCGTTTCAAAGACCTCGAATGCGGCTTCGAGAAACGGGTTTACAAATTCAACTTTTAGCATTCTCAATTCCCTTCTCTTTTTTATGTCTCGACCAAACGTAAGTACGGCTTAAGCTAAAATTTTCTCGATTTCCTCTGTAATGTTATATGCTGCAAAAATTAGATTATCGATCTCCGGCTCATCGAGTTTCAGTCTATCAAGTGCTTCTTTTTTAAGCGGATAAAGCATACCGTCGCTTCCAACCCCTAAGCCAAGGCTCAAGCAGATGAAATCCGCTACGTGGACGATTGCCGTCAGATCCATATCTTTCCTAGCGCGATCCGGCCTGTGATGGCAGCGAATCGCCTCAACGATCTTATCGTTGAAGTTCCATTTCTCGGCTACTTTTGAGCCTATGTCTTGGTGGTCGAATCCCAACACCTGTTTTTCGGCCTCTGCGAATGAGAGCCCCTGCGAGCCCGAGAGTTCGATGATCTTGTCGATCTCTTCGCGTACAAACTGGTTGAGGATAACCTTGCCGATATCATGGAGAAGCCCGGCAACAAATGCCTCTTCTACGGAAACGTACTTCACCTGGGTTGCGATTAAACGGGATGCAAGCGCGCAACCGACAGAATGCTTCCAAAGGTCTCCCTTTTCAAGCCCATATCCATGAACCTCGCGGTCGTAGAATTTTTGGAGGGTAAGCGCTAAAACAACGCTTTTCAGTGTTTCATAGCCAAGAATTACGATGGCTTCGCTGACCGTAGTGACCTTGCGGGAGAAACCGTAGTATGCCGAATTCGCCATGCGCAACACGCGAGCGGTAAATGCCGGATCATATGAAATGACGCGACTTATGTCGATCGCCGAGGATCTTGGGTCATTGGTTAGCTTCAATGCCCGATTGGCTATAGCCGAAAATGGAGGCAGATCTTTTACCTCTTTTAATATCCTCTGTGCGACATCCTGTCCCATGGCTTCCTCCAAAATCAGCTTTTAAAGCCCTAAACCTGAAAAATCACTGGATAATAAACCTATGAGGCTCTTTTCCTGCGTCGCGAGCCCTAAGCTCACCGATATGCAATCCGCTAGGTGCACGATTGTTACTAGATCGGGGTCTTGTACCGCCAATTCAGGTTCATGATGACATCTGATGGCTTCGCTTATTTTTTCATCGAAACCCCAATGAGCTGCGACCTGTGCCCCTATCTCTGCATGATCTACCCCAAAGATTGTTCGCTCTGCTTCTACAGGGGTTACATACCCCTGGGATGTTATATCGACAAATTTCTCTCGTTCTTCAGATAAAAATTCATCCAGTATGACCTTACCGATATCATGCATAAGGCCAGCAACAAACGCCATCTCAAGATCATCATAGGCGACTTTAGTCGCAATCATCCATGCGGATAAGGCGCAATTCATCGAGTGCTCCCAAAATTCCCCTTTACCTAATCCATATGCATGAAGTTCCCTATCGACAAACTCACGAAGAGAGAAGGCCAGCAACACACCGCGAAGAACATCTTCTCCAAGAAAAGCCTCTGTTTCAAACGACCCGGCTCGATTCCCTGCAAATCCGTATGTAGTAAAATTTGTCATCTGCAGTATTTGTTTTGCGAATTTAGGGTCATGGAGGCCATGGTCTTCGCTGGGTTCCCCGCTGAGGCTCCTTTCCTTTTCGGCTATTAGAGCCTTATCGGCAATCTGTGAAAATCGCGGTAGCTTCTCGATTTTGTCGTTGATTTTGTTAGCTAGCTTTTCTGACATGTGATCCTCCAACATCCGGGGTCTTAGCGTAGAAGAATGGCCTGAAAACTTGAAAACCGAGGTCTCTCGCATTAAGAATACTCTCGGCTCCGCCTACAAAAAAAATGCCGTGCTCTTTGAGCGACGCCCAAAAATTCCGGTAGATAGTATCTTTCGCTTCGTTCGTAAAATAGATAACTACATTTCGACACAGTATTAGGTCAAATCCATCCTCATACCTGTCTTTTAATAAATCTTGCTTTTTAAAAGTAACCCGTTTCTTGATCTCATCGCTTAACTCAACTTCATTTCCGGACTTCTTGAAAAAGCGCTGCGCCAGGTGTCGAGGAACGTTACGGATATCCTTTTCCAAATAGCGGCCCTCTCTTGCTGCTTGCAGGATACGGTCATCAAGGTCGCTACCAATAATCGTATGTCGCACACCCGGTGTTACTTCCTCGAGCATCAGTGCGAGCGTATATGGCTCGGAGCCGTTTGAACAGCCGGCACTCCAGATTTTGAGTTGCTTGCTATGCTTTAAGAGCTCGGGAAAGACCGCTGCTTGGAGTTCCTTGAACTTCAGAGGATCTCTATAGAACTCGGATACGTTGATGGTTACCCAATCAATAAACTGGTTCAACCGTTCCTTATCGCTGGCCAAAATATCTGCGTATGCTTTATAGTCTTTAGCTCCGACTTGCTCCATGATAAAGGTAAGCCTTCGTTGAATCTGCCACGGCTTGTAATTTTCAAGATTGATGTTTGCAAAAGTTTTTACCTTCTGTACAAAATAACGATATTCCGGGCTGTCTATATAATTAGCCATGGCTACCTTCTCCCCTCGATCATTCTCATTATTTCATGGGGCACTTGATCCAGCGGAACGATACTATCGGCATCTCCGTTATCTATAACGCTTTTCGACATCCCGTAGACGACGCAGGTTGATTCATGCTCTGCAATCGTGTGCCCTCCTTTGCTCTTTATCAGCGCCATACCGTTGGCGCCGTCCCTGCCCATTCCGGTAAGGATGACTCCTATTGCATTTGCGCCATAAACGGTCGCACCGGAACTCATCATTACGTCTACCGAGGGTCTGACCGAGTTTACTGCGGGGCCGTGGCTGAGTTTAATGATGCCCCCTTTTTCGATAAGCATGTGGTAGCCACCCGGCGCCATGAGGGCCACCCCGGGCTGCAGGCGGTCATCATTCTGGGCTTCTTCCACCCTAATATTTGATTCTGATTCAATTCTCTTGGCGATGGATCGTATAAACGGTCCTGGCGGCATATGCTGGACGACCACGATAGGGGTTGGAAAGTTCTTAGGAAGCCTGGGTAGTACTTCTATTAATGCCCGAGGTCCACCAGTTGAGGAACCTATCATAACGATTTTATTCTTTACGGCATCGGATATAGTGACGGATGCCGGATCTATGCTCCGGGGGCGGACTAGGCCGACCCTTCGTTTGAGCTGAGCTCTGGCCGCGCCCTTAACCTTGGCAATAAGCTCATCCTTGACCTCAGTGAGTTTTATATTGGTTAGATCGGTGGGTTTATGTATAAAATCGACGGCGCCTTCCAGAAGTGCCTGGGCGGTCACTTCAGATCCTTCATCGGTTAAGGTGCTCACCATAATAACAGGGGTGGGGTGTTCCTTCATGATATGACCGAGGGCTGTAAGGCCATCCATTTTGGCCATTTCTATATCAAGCGTAACGACATCGGGATTAAGCTTAGTTACTTTTTCAATAGCTTCAAAACCATTTTGTGCAGTATCAATAATCGCTATCTCGGGGTCTGACGACAACATATCAATTAAACGCTTACGGGTAAAAAATGAGTCATCAACCACTAGGACCCTAATTTGAGACAATTGCGTCACGCTCCAGACTTAAGGTTAACCGATTTGCTTTTTGACAGCCTCGAGGACCCTATCGGGCTGGAACGGCTTTAACACATAGTCTTTAGCGCCAGACTTAATAGCCTGGATGACCATATTCTGTTGCCCCATTGCGCTACAGACTATTACTTTGGCACCGTCATCGACCTTTTTAATTTCAGTGATGGCGGCTATACCATCCATGACCGGCATGGTAATGTCCATGATTACCAGATCCGGCTTGAGTTGCTGGTACTTAATAACGGCCTCTTCGCCATTACCGGCTTCACCTGCGACACTATAGCCATTATCAGAGAGGAGTTTAACGATCTTCATCCTCATAAATGCGGCATCGTCGACGACTAAGACATTCTTCCCCATTCTTATGCCTCCTATATTACAAACGTATTATGACCGATTGCTTTTACAAAAAGTTCTCCGGTTGTCACTGATAATTCGACGGTCCTACCATAATCTTTACCTGTATCGGCAGCAACCAGATTCAACTTAAGTTCTTTGAGAACGGCTCTAACCGCCTCAACATTGCGCTCCCCTATCTCCAGAAGACTGTTGCCGCCGGGCATATTAAACATCCTGGCTCCACCGGCTATTTTGACTATCATATTAGCTGGATTAGCCCCTTCTTTGACCATCGCACCGAGGAGCCTTGGAACCCCCGAGTCTGCGTATCTTGCGGCCAGGGCACTACCCTTGCCGTTATCTTGCGGCAGCATTATGTGGGCCATCCCTGCAACCTTTGTAACCTTATCATAGAGACAAACCGCCACACATGACCCAAGGCCTCTCGTGATAATCGTGGCTTGCGCATCCCTTGAGACCTTTAGCTCGCCGATACCTACATTAAACGTTTCAGGCACGGCTACCTCGCTTCTATCGCTCGTAGTAATGAACCTAGAGAGTCTTCATCTGTAAAGAGCATCAGGTATCCTTCAATCTTGCTTGTTTCGTCTGCTATCTCGGTTTCGATATAAAGGATCTCTTCCGGCGCCCTTTCCAACGTCATCACGGCAGAGCTTATAATTGCGCCGACCATATCCTCGGCGACCATGGGAGAAGACGGGCGTAAATCCAGCCCCGTGTAATCCGATAGGGTGCTGAGAAAGTATGCGGAAACAAGGTTGCCTACCTCTCCAAGCACCGATATCCCCATCTCATCCAGCTCTTGTATGCCGCCCCTATCCTCATGCATCACTATATCTATAAGCTTAAATGCGCTATCACCGGGGAACACCAAGAGTATGTTTCCATTTATCTCGCCCCCGAACATCAAGAAAACACTTACCGCGGTAACTTCCGCCCCTCCGGTTATCCCGACTACAGACTCGAGTGCGACAATATCGAGTCGGGGCGATTGCAGGAAGATTGCTTTGTCAGTCATCTCCGACAGGGCAACCGCCGAGCTATCGGTGCTCAGCTTGATTATTCTTTCAAGCATTTCCTTCTGCTTCGGCGTCAGGCCGCCGGCTAATTGGGACACGTCAACCTCTCCTCATCTATCATTTATTTACGTTAAATATTCAACCAAGCAAGCGGCGCTTAAGCCGTCTTCTTGCGACCTCGTTGCTTTCCAAAATCGATTGTCTGGTTTGATAGGGACCTCTGGGTATCAACTTTAGAAATAAGGCTGATGGGATCGACTACCAGTGCGACTTTGCCATCGCCGAGGATTGTAGCGCCGGAGATACCGTCGATATCACCCAGATAATCACCCAGGGCCTTTATCATGATTTCCATCTTGCTTACCAGGTTATCAACAATCAGGCCTACCTTATTGTCACCGTAACCGACTACTACTACATGAAGGCCTTGGTCATCTCTGCGGTCAGCGTTTCCTATATGGCTAAACAACTCGCCCAACCTGAGCAGCGGAAGGACGTTGCCGCGCAGGAGGATGGTCTCGAGTTTGTCGACTTTCTTGATATCGCCGCGTTCAAGGCGGAGGACTTCTTTGACCATGCTGAGCGGGATTGCGTAAAGTTTTTCGCCCAGCACGACGATCAGAGCATCAACGATAACCAAGGTTAAAGGAAGTTTTATAATAAACTTGGTTCCATTGCCTGGTTCGGATTCAATTTCAACTGTTCCGTTTATCTTCTTAACATTGTTCCTGACGACATCCATACCAACGCCGCGTCCCGATATCTCGGAAACTTTCTCGGCGGTGCTAAAGCCAGAAAGAAACATAAGCTCATACGCATCGCGGTCGCCCATTTTCTCGGCCGCCTCAGGCGTGAGAAAACCTTTCTTTATGGCTTTATCCTTGAGTTTTTGGGGATCTATGCCTCGACCGTCATCGGATACCTCAACGACAATGTGGTTCTCCTCATGCCTGGCGCCAAGATATACGTTGCCCTCGGCAGGCTTCTTAGCCTTCTTACGAACATCTGGAGTCTCAACGCCATGGTCTATAGCGTTTCTTAATATGTGGATAAGCGGGTCACCGATTTCTTCTAGGACAGAGCGATCGATTTCGGTCTCCTGGCCCTCAACGACAAAGTTAATTGTCTTCCCGGCGGTTCTCGCTAAATCCCTCACCAATCTCGGGAATTTATTAAAGACCTGCTCGATGGGGAGCATCCTGGCCCGCATTACTTCCTCTTGAAGCTCGTTTGTGATTTGACCGATCTGCGCGGTGACCTCGTTGAGGGTTCCGCTTAAATCTCCAAGGCGGTAGTTATCTGCAAGATCGGAGCCGATTTGAAGCAACTGGGTTTTACCGATGACGAGTTCTCCCACTAAGTTCATCAAGTGATCGAGCCGTTCGACATCAACCCTTACCGTTTTAACGGCTGCGGCTTGCATCTGCTTGATCTCCTGCTGGGTCTTACCACGTGCCTCCGGCCCTAAGTCCTCCATTCTTTGATCCGCAGAGGATTCCTTCGTGGAAGCAACCGGCCCTGGTGCGCTTTCCTCAACTTCGGCTTCTGCATCGGATTGATATGGCTCAATCGAATAACTGGATAGTTCCGATATGGATTTTATGATGCTCTCAATGCTGCTCTGATCTTCGTTAGCCGTAAGAATTATCTCCAAGTCATGTCCGCAGTCGCCGCTTTCAATGACCTCGGTGCTTGGATGGGTTTTTATTATCTGCCCTACCGGTTGTAATTCCTCTACTACCTGGAAGACCCTCACTGAGGGCATCGGGCAGTCCTTTGCTATCTTGACCCTTATGCAAAAAGCCTGAAAGCCCGCGATCTCGGCCCTGTTAATAATATCTATTTCATGATCTTCAAGAGATAATGAAGTGGGGCTTTCCTCTTCTTTTGGAGCGGCTGCGGCGCCTTCGGCAAACGCCAAGATAGTGGCGCTCAGCCCTTTAACATCAATATCACTTGATTGTAACGTGTAGCATTCTTCTTTAAGTGTTTTAAGGACATCAAGGCAATCAAGCAATAAATCGATAAGCTCGGTGGTAACCACAAGCTCGTCTTTTCTTAGCTTATCGAAGAGCGTCTCCATAGCATGGGTAAGCTCTGCCATACGCTCGTGGCCAAGCATGCCTGAAGAACCTTTAAGGGTATGCGCGGCACGGAATATTTCCTGCATAAGCTCGGGATTTTGTCCCTCTTTTTCTAAGCGGAGAACGTTTTCATCGAGCTGTTGGATTAACTCCTCAGCTTCTTGCACAAATACCTTTAAATCATCTGGTGAAGCATCAAATACTAGGTCCATTCCTAACTCCCATACTTATTGAAAGCTACTAACCTGTCTAAATTAAAAGCAGCAAAATATTGTAAAAGCTTTAAAGCTACGGCAAACGCGCATAACAATTCAAATCGTTTTTGCACAGCGAGAATAAGCTTCTCGCTGAGGTTGGGCGGTAGTGCTTCACGCCCGCCCTACGCCACTTGCGAAAGATCGGTTACATTGTCAACCGGAGTTGCACCCATTTCGACAAGAAGTTTATCAAGGTCAAGCAAGATGATCAGCCGTTCCTCTAGCTTACCGATCCCTTTGAGGTACTGCGAGCCCACGCTCTCGACAATCGTTGAAGGTGTCTCGATTGCGTCTGTCGCGAGACGAAGCACCTCTGAGACCGCATCAACGATCATGCCGACTGTGTTCCCAAGGACGTTTACAACGACGATGCGGGTAGCCTTTGTCTCGTCGCCCGCGCCGAGGCTGAATCGTTCCCGCAGATCAACGACCGGAATGACTTTACCTCTAAGGTTGATGACACCCTTTACGTACATCGGAGCCCTGGGTACTTCTGTGATCGGCTGAAGCCTGATAATCTCCTGGACTAATGAAATATCGATACCGAACGATTCTTCGCCTACTTCAAAGACCACTAGCTGGTCTTGCTCAAATGTTTGCTCCTCGCTCACGTTTAAACCTCCTACTTACCCTATTTGGAATTTCTCGACAAGCTCATTCAGCCTGTTGGCCATGCCTGAGAGTTCTATTACCGATGCAGCGATCTCTTCAACAGATGCGGTCTGCTGTTGCGACGATGCAGATATTTCCATAGCCGATTGTGCGGAGGTTTTTGAGGACTCCGACATCGACTCGACAACTTTTACAACCTGGTCGGCAGAAGCCGCCACTTCCTCGGTAATCGCGGTGTTTTCCTGAGTTATCGCGGCAATTTGATCCATGGCTGAAGCTACTTTACCGGAGGAAGCCGATATTTGTTCTGCCGCCTGGGAAACTTCTGCAATCTCTGACACAACCTGATTTACAGATTCCATTATATCGCCGATCGCAGCACCCGCATGTTGGGCTAACTCGCTTCCTGCCTCAACTTCACTCATGCCTTTTTCCATTGCCTCGACCGCCTGCATCGTCTCATTCTGGATTCCTTTGATAAGCTCTGCGATCTCACCTGTTGCCCGGGCACTTCTCTCGGCGAGTTTTCTTACCTCATCTGCTACCACGGCAAAGCCTTTACCATGCTCTCCTGCCCGGGCCGCCTCAATGGCTGCGTTTAAAGCAAGTAAGTTGGTCTGCTCTGCGATGTCGTCGATGACTTCGATGATCTCACCGATTTGTTTGGATTTTTGGCCGAGTTCCTGGATTTTGTTTGCGGACTCGGTAACCGTCTCGCTTATCCTGCTCATGCCCAGGATGGTTTCCTCGACGGCCTCCTGACCTCTCGATGCTACAGCAGAGCTTTCGGATACGACATTGAGTACCGTTTTTGCATTATCCGCAACTTTATCGATCGCGCTTGCTAACTGATTCATACCGCCGGTCGTTTCAGCCATACTTCTTGATTGCTCAACGGCTCCCTTTGAGACCTGGTCTATCGCATTTGCAATTTGATCTATTAACGCATGCGTCTCGTCGGTTGATCTACTTTGCAGGCCGGCTTCATGGGCAACCTCTGTGATAGACCCTGATATCTGGCTCGTTGTCGCGCTTATTGTATCAGAGCCATCTGCAAGCCCCCGGGCTGAGGTCGCAAGTTCCCTGGCAGTTTCGGATATCTTCATGAACATCTCTTTTTGTTTTCGAACAAGCAAGCCGTTAAATGTTGAATAATTGAGTGCGACGACTAGAAAGACAAAGATACCGCCAAACAAAAACACGAAGCTGGCCAAAAGGTTCGGATCAAGAATATGTATGTTTTTTAGCAGTATGGTTCCGTAGGCAACATAGCTTGCAAGGAAAGCCACCATAAACATAAAAAGGCCCATCCACTTCTTGCCGTACTCCGTCTTCTTAACTATCGCGATAAGCCTCCGGCAGTTTATGACTGCTGCAAGCATAGCTAATGCGCCTAGCGCTGTTATAATTATCGGTAACATTGTTTCCTCCTTCAAATCACTGTATTGTATCGTCTTAATCCTTCATCCCTTTAGTCGTTGGCGGGGGCAAACGATTTTATAAGCTCATCGAGTTCTTTCGACATTGCGGCTACCTGTTGGGCCGATGCTGATACTTGCTCAACCGAGATGCCGACCTCTTTCCCAACGGCCAGTATCCCCTGTAACGATGATAAGGATCCCTCGTGGCTCCTTATCATATCGCTGACAGATTTCAGTACCTGTTCGCTTGAAGCGGTAACCTCCTGCGTAAAAGCTATATTCTCATCCGCTATGTGAGCGATGCTGTTAATCGACTCCAGTGCTTTGTCTTGCGATACGGTCATCTGAGAAGAAGCCGAGCGGACGGATGCTATCTCCATCATCACTTCTTCGGTTGAATCCATCATCTCAGTGATGGCCTTCCCTACACGCTGTGTAAGTTGGTTTGCGGCCTCGACTTCACTCGTGCCTTTTTCCATTGCATCGACCGCCTGCATGGTCTCATCCTGGATGCCTTTGATAAGCTCTGCGATCTCGCCGGTTG
>Ga0210026_1002155_pt1 | contig 17386 bp, 6 predicted proteins | sample CryGeymeta201509_FD_183977 | JGI IMG/M metagenome (GOLD analysis project Ga0210026, IMG submission 183977) | Groundwater microbial communities from Crystal Geyser aquifers in Utah, USA - Crystal Geyser metaG 2015-09 (SPAdes) (version 2) | ecosystem: Environmental > Aquatic > Deep subsurface >... | reverse complement strand
CCAGCACAAATCGAAGCAAAAAAAGCTTTTGATTGGTACGAAAAATTAGAAGAGGGATTGGGAGAGAGGTTTTTGGATTCGGTTCAGGTCAGTTTTGAATTTATTAAACAAAATCCATATTCATCGCCTTTTATTTATTCAGGCTTAAGGTCGAAAATTGTTCAAGTATTTCCTTTTAAAGTAATTTATAGATTTAATGAAAAGAGTAGCGAAATTCTTGTTATTGCAATTTCACATCATTATAGAAAACCTGATTATTGGTTAAATAGAATTTGATAAAATGATAAAAATCTTATTTCACAGACCAAAATGTATTGGCTGTAATTATTGTTTCGAAGTTGCTCCTCAGCGTTGGCAAATGTCTAAACGTGATGGAAAGAGTGTGCTTTTAGGGGGAAAGCAAAAAGGGAATATGATTCAAGTTGATGTGGGTGAGGCAGAAGAGGAATCGAATAGAAAAGCTGCTGAATTGTGTCCGGTTAAAGTGATTCGGGTTGTTGGGTGAGAACGATGCTTAAAATTCATCTGCTGAATTTTTTAAAAGATTGAACTTAAAAAGTTATTTAAGTAGAAGTAATTTTTTAAAAGCAATTATTTTACTATTTAGGCTCATTCGGTAAATATATAATCCACTCGATAAAGAACTTGCATTTAAAGTAGCTGTGAAAACTCCTGGACGACTTATTCCATTTACCAAATTTTTTACTTTTCGACCAGTGATATCAAACAATTCAATCGTAACCAAACCAGTTTCAGGTACATCGTATCGAATAGTAGTAGTTGGATTAAATGGATTCGGATAGTTTTGATATAATGCCGCAACGGTTGGAATTTCTGTTTTTGGTTCCGAATCGGAGGCTTCAATAAATCGAATTTCGCCCAAAAATTCTTTGTAAACGGGAACTTGTGTTACGTTTAGTGATAATTCTGAAATTGCTTTTTTATTGAGCTGTTCCGGAGATTCGTAAGAAAAGACAAACAAACTTTTGTCTTTAGTTCTTAATGTGACCACCTCATTTGTCTCCAAATCTGTTAGTACTAGTTCTGCTGTTTTTGAACCAAGTGATAGACTATTAAGACGAATTTCAAACTCATCAGACTGACTTGCAAAAAAACCTAATTTGAATTGAACAACTTCAATTTTATCGGTAACTACTTGTTTTAAAGTACTTAACTGACTCACCTCATCAGATTTCCAACCAAATTCAATTGGGGAGTTTCCTAATGAAATAGGTGCATATTGTTCTAAAATCTTTACCGAATCAGAATCACTAAAAACCAAAATGGATGAAGCAGCTAAGGTTTTATCCTTATTTTCGACACTTAATGATAGGAATTCTTCAAGGGAAATTTCGGACGTTTTGGAATCTTTCCCGTTCGATTTATACAGTATTCCTTCTCCAGTTGCTGCATGGCTTGGCTTGAAAGTAACCGTTCCGTTGGTTCCATCCATTTGGGAAGTTCGAAGCCAAAATCCCTGAAATGGTGGAATAATTCCATTGTGATTAATTGTTCCCGGCAGACTTGGTACATCAAATCCGTAGTGAACCCGATACCCGCCTGCGCCATTAAACGTATTGGCATCGTAGATAAAAATAACTGGCGAAACTTGATTAAGTCCATCTGCTACAACTTTTTTCCAATCAATAGCAAACGGATATGGATTGCTCACTAAATGATATCCTTGTAATAAATCATCTGGATTTTTTACAGTATTCGACAAAGTCACAGAAATTTCACCGTTATTCTGAATGCCATAATAATCAAGAGTTTGTGGAAATGTATTTTCGTACATATACACAAGAATAGCTTTTCCTGCCGTATTAATTTCCTCAGACGAAGCTGTTCCAAATCGGTTTGAGTTATGTTGTGGCTTCACCCAATTACGAGTAGCTTCATCGTAATAAAATACGTTAGAAGGTGAATCGGGATTGTTAGCTGCTCCGGGAAATCCTTGTGTCCATAACGTGCGTAATACATCGGAATAGCGCGCATCAGGGCTTGGTGAACCTAACATACGCCAGCCAGCGTGAGGGCCAGGGATTTGTAGGGTAATTCTAGGTAAACTGGAAATTCCAGGATAGTTAGCAGGAATCACACCTTGAAGGTACGGATATGAAATTGCGGAATCTTTTCGGATAGCCCAAATTGAATCGAAATTCCATGAAGCATTGGTAAAAGTGAATTGCGCTTTCATCGATTCAGAAGTAATTCCAAACATTCCATCGTTAGGGTTTGAGTCAGCTTGCCCACTTGTTTGGGTATTCCAAAATGAATTTGAAACCGTGGCGGCCACTCTTCCAATCAATCCGCCGATTGCTGTGGAATTTGGGTTTGTAAGTGTTACACTTCCGGAAGAATAAGAGGTAGAAATAGTCCCCGTGTCAAGATTACCGACAAGTCCACCTATTATTTCTAACGAACCGACTACATTTCCTGCGGCATACGTATTTGTGATTGTTCCGGAATTATAGCCGACCAATCCACCCACAAATTGTCGTCCGGAAATATTTCCCGACGACCAAGATTCGGTGATTGTTGAATTCATTTCATTCCAGCCAATAAGTCCACCTGTTGAATTATTTCCGGTGATTGTGGCTTCATTTGATGAACGATGCAGGGTGCTTGCAATAAGACGAGAAGAAATTCCGCCGACATCCCAATCGCCCGTAGCGGTTACAGTTCCGCTTATTGAAACGTGTGAAATAGTAGAGTTAGCAAAAATCTCACCTGCCAATCCACCCACGTAACTATGCCCGGTAATGGAGACATTTTCTAATCGAACATTAGATACGGCTGCTGCGCCCAAAGCGCCGAAAAAAGCTACCTGATTTTGCGCCGGTCTATTAATAAACAATCCCGAAATGGTATGCCCTTTACCGTTAAATGAACCTCTGAATGGATTAGCCAAACTGCCTATAGGATCCCAACCACTTCCTCCGTTCCAAAATTGTCCGGTGTTTACCGAAGTATGTGGGGCCAAATCAAGATTGGCATGTAATTCAAAATGTTGCGTTAAGCCAAATCGCACTCGGTTCAATTCTTCAACTGTGAAGATTTTATACGGATTTTGAGCTGTTCCCTCGCCGTTTTGCAATAAGAACGTTTGACATGATCTCGTTTCACTCCAAGTCATAGGCAATACGGGAGAATACGAATTGTCTATTCCACGAACGCGCCAGTAATAGGTCTTAAAATAGTCTAAATCAGAACTAACTTGATAGGAGGTTGCGTTAGAAATCGTTTCATTTATTACGAGCGAGCTAAAATTTGAATGTTCAGAAACCTGAAATACATAGGTCTCTATTTCCGCAAGGGCATCCCATGAAAATGTAGGGCGTAAAGGCTGATGTTGCACTCCATTTTCGGGGAGAAGTTGAACTACAGGCTCGCCCGATGTATTTAGAACTTGATATATTCCGGAGGTTCCTGAAAAGAAAAGATCGGTTCGTCCATCGTTGTTGGCATCGCCCGATTCTAGGTAAACTATGGGATTTTCTGATGTTGTGATAAGTTCCGGAGTCGCAGAAAATCCAGTACTCGAATTTCTATAAAGGTAAGCGGAATTTCCGGCAGCTATAACCACGTCTTTTCTTCCTATTCCAAGCACATCAGCCAAAAGGAATGTTGTAATTGATGGCTGAGCGCCAGCTCCGTCTAAAACGTGTGTTTGTGAAAATGAGGCACTTCCATTATTAGAGTAGATTTTTATCTGTTCCGTTCCTTTGTCAAGAATGGCGATATCTAAACGATTCGATTTCGTAAAATCGGCCAATTTTATTTCAGTTGCTTGCGTAAGTCCGGTAATAACATTGCCCTGATATACCAGCCCACCACCAGTGGCAGCCATATTTTTTAGCCACGCTACTTTGGAATTTCCGAGCATAAGAATGTCCACATATCCATCATTATCCAAATCGCCTGAAGCCAGTGCTTCTACGGGTTCACCAAATTGGGAAAGCTCAAAAATTGGAAATGGGAGTCCTCCAATACTTGTTGTCTCATTTGTAGATGCAAAGGGTCTCATCATCAAAGAGGTTTGATTCGCGAAAATAACGTCGGAAAATCCAAATTGATTAACCACTGCTATAGTAAATGCTTTTCCAGGAAAAGCATTGGGATTATCAAATGCTGGAAGTGTACTACTGTCGAGTTCATAAAAGACAGGTTCAGAAGTTGTTCCATCACTCGGCCAAAAATAAAGTCTCTCATTCACATTTTCCTGTATAAGCATCTTCCCTGAAATACTTTTGTTGGCAACAACCACCGAATTTTGTCCATTTTCAAAAATGTGTATTCCGCCCGAAGCCGATTCATAGTATAAACGATTTTTGCGGAACAGCATCTGCTTTTGAGAACCTGAAACGAGGAGTTGTTTAGGAGAAAACAATCCGGATTGCTGAGTATAACTAAAATGTCCCATGCTCGATTTCTGTTTTCCGTTTGTTGTGTTGGTTACCGAAATTTGATGATAACCCGGCTGAATTCCCGCAGGCAAAACGGCGTTGATTTGTGTGTTCACTACGGAAGTAATTTGAAGCGCAACGCCATTTATAGAAACGGAAACCCCTTGAGTGGTAGTTCCAAATCCTTCGCCGTTTATAGTTAGGTGTGTACCTTCGCTTCCCGATTTTGGGAAGAAATTGTCTATAATTACGTAGGGTTCGGGGTCGGAATTTGAATAAAGATACATTCGGCTTGCTCCAACGGTGGTTAAAGCTATATCCATTTTCCCATCCCCATTTGGGTTTATGGCATAAATTCCGGTCACATTTCCGCTATTTACAGAAAAAGGAAGTACCAAAGGGGAGTTTCGCGGAGCTGCAAAAACCTGTGATTCAGAGATTGCACTAATATTTTGAAACCACATAAAAGAGCCCGACGACGATCCATTGGCTTCTCCGGCGCGAAGCGCCACAGCAATTTCAGCGCGACCATCTCCATTTAAATCGGTGGCTACAAGTCCAGGCGTATTCCAAGCACTTGTGGTTAGTACGTTAATCGAAGAAAATTGTCCGTTCCCCAGATTTTTGAACCATGCGAGTGTATGCTGACTTGGTAAAGTTACGGCAACATCTACCAAACCATCGCCATCGAAATCGGTTGCGGCCAGTTTTTGAACGCCCGTAAGATTTGATGAAATTATGTGTTTGGTCCATGCCGAACCGTCGCCTTGGGTATTTTCGTACCAAGCAAGGGTGTTGTCGCCGGGGGAGGCAGAAAATACATCCAAACTATTGTTGTTATTGATGTCAACTAAAGCGATGGAACTTACGCCGGAAACTCCCCCACCAATAAGGGTTTCTCCGATGTAACTGCCTCCAACATTCCGCATCCAGGCTATTTTATTGTGCTCTCGGTCGGCATAGACCAAATGACTTCCCCCATCTCCGGCAATGTTGCCAATAAAAATATCGGCAATCGTTCCAACAGTATTTGAAATCAAGTTATCCGTAAAAGGATAGGAAAACCCTTCACTTAATTCATTAGTGGAGAAAAAAGGACGTTTGTTTAGAAGCCACAGGAAATTACCTCCTAAAACAATATTTAGAGTACCATTTCCATTTATATCACCCGTTGCAATCGCCTCAAGATGGTTTAAATTGGTCTCGGGTACTCGATTTTCATAATAGGCGGCTTGTCTGTAGGGTGTAATTCTGAATGTACTTTGTTTGGTTCCAATTGATGTGTTTGAACTATTGTCATAAAATCCGCTCATTGAACCGGTCGTCAATAGGGACGTGGGAAAATTTGTTCGGTAATTCTCTATTTCTGCCTCCATTAATCGGGTTACTGAAGCGTAATCTTCGTCAGAACCATCGGAAGAACCCATTGATTGCGGAGCTTCACTAAAGTTTCCTCCACTGTGAAGCACGGTGAACATAGTTCCGTAAGCATTTTGAGCGTCAGAAGATTCCAATGTATATCTCCCACTTGTTATGCCAGAAGGAACTCTAGCGTACAACCAATTCGCAGAACTGCTGTCAATAATGGCTGCATGTCGGTGATGGACGCTTTTTAGATACAGTTCCTGATTTGGAAAGTCCTTTATTCCGACACGAAACGTTGCGCCTTCAGCTCCAGAATTAGGAAATACACTCGTAATTACAGGTTTGGGTTCTTTGTAATCATAAAAGCTTACAAATCCTAACTGTCCGTTTGCCGAACTTGCCACAGCTAATGTTAATCCATCGTCGGTTAAATCAATATCGATTCCAAATCCCGAACTTGCTGAAGAAGGAGAATTAACTGATATGGTTGTCCAAAAGTTATCGCGGAACCGAAATGAAATTACTTTTCCACCATTTCCAGGCGCGGTAACAGCTAAAATGGAGCCATCCGCAGATAGTTTTAGCGTAGTGCCGAAAGCATCATTATTGTTCTCGCCTTGTACTTCAGTTCCTTTTGATTGGTAGGTTCCAGAGATCTCTTCATAAACCGAAACAGCGCCTCGACCATTTTTGTTTGGAGCTCCAATTGCCACCACAGTTCCATCGTGGGAAACATGGAGATTAGCGCCAAATTGCTCTCCGCTAGAACTACCATCTATGCGTGTAATTAGCTGCCCACTACCATTGTAAATAAAAACAGCTCCCGTTCCATTGGCTGTATTGGGCGCGCCAACAAAAATACGTGAGGCATCTTTGGAAATAGCCACAGCAGATCCAAATCGATCACCATTTTCGGTTCCTGTAAATGTCAAATAATTGGCGTAATTGTTAGAGGCAGGATTTCCAGAATACACATATACTTTTCCTGGAACGTTTGGTAGAGGTGACCCATAAGTCGCAGGTAAAAAACTGGGTGCTCCGATTACTACATGTGATGCATTTAAAGAAAGCGCTATTGCACGGCCGAAAGCATCATTATTAAATGAGGATGAGATGGTTGATGTAGCAAAAATTGTTGATGCTGCATTCGCTATGAATACGCGGTTGTTTGCATAATCACCGGTAGTCATGTCAATAATCAATGGTGCATTTGTAGCATAATACCCATTCTCTGCCGCAACTAACGTTGTACCTAAGTGTATCTGCACAGGATAGGGAAACGAGTTCGAAATTAACGGCTGGAATAAACTTGCAAATAGATTAGTATTTCCTAATTTCCAAATAGCAGCATCGCTTATTCGGCCAAGTGTACTTATAGCTCCAATATTTTCAGAATTAAACAATGATCCATTTAGGTTGGTTTGATCAATTGCGGAGACAAACATTTGGCTATTGTTCGCGTCTCGACTAAATGCTATTCGGTATGCAAAACCATTTACTGATGGAGATACAACCGTGTTACTATTCTGTGAAAATTCCTGAAAACTTGTGCTAACCAACGAAAATTGGGCTTTTATTTCGAGTGAAAAACCGAACATTAAAAGCAACAATAAACCGAAGCTTAATCGAATATCCGAAATATGAATGAGTTTGGTTATTGGGAAATTTAATCTCATAAAAATCTAAAAAGGGTGTTATGTACTTGTAAAAAAAAGAACTAGATTACATTTAAATATAAATGAATACCCTAATTAGCCTGTTTCACTCACGTTTCATTTTGTTTCACTCACGTTTCATTTTACTCTCTTAATCATTACTTATTAAAAAAACGACATGTTATTTAATTCAACTCATTTTTTGTTTATCTTGACTTGTATTAATTAAATGTAGTTGCGTTTTGAGATTTCCTAACAAGCCCATTCCTACTTTTTCAACTTGTGTTGTAATATTTTCCTTTTTTTTACTGTTCCCTATAAAAGTGACTTGTGCGTTAGCTCAAGAATTACCAACAGATTTCCCATTACACCGAATCTACCAACACGGAACGGATTACCAAGGCACCCCATTTGCCTATGCCATAACGGAAGACAAGTATGGAAGCATTTTATTCGGGAACGACAACATCGGTATTCAACATATAAATGGAACACAGTCTTATGCTATTCCATTGCCTTTCAATATGGTTGCAGCCGCTTTTGCAACAGACAAAAACGGAAGAATCTACACATCAAGCAGTTCTGTTTTAGGGTTTTTAAAACGAACCTCAAATGAACCCTACACATTTGAATCGTTAGCTTCGTTAATTTCAGATTCAGCTCAGGTAATTCCGTTTTTACACGATATTGAACTGTTTCCTGATTCAGAAAACGTAGTTTTCATTTCTTTGGAGCGTGCTTACATTTATCACAAAGAAGAACACAACATAACAGAACTTAATCCACAAGGAGCCTTTTTTGATGTTCAGACCTTTGGCTCAAAAACGTATTTAACCGACACTCAAGCCGGTTTATTCGAACTTTCGGTTTCTGGCAATCTTCGACATGTTTCAACTCCATTTAAGGCCGGAGAAAATCGTTTAATTAGTCTGCAAAATGAGTTGTTTCTTTACACCGAAATGCACGAACTGTGGCACTATTCATCAGATTCTATTTGGATAAAACAAGCCGATTTTACCTTTTTTATAAATAAACCCAAAAATGAAATTTTAAGTATTTCGGCTTTGCAAGAAGGTTCAATCGTTTTCACTTCCTTAGCCGGTGTTCATATTTTTGATAAAAAAGGGCACCTTCTCGAAACCTATTCTGATTCAGACCTGCTACCCTCTTCTGTTGCCGGCTTTGCTTATGAAGCTAAAAATGGAACCTTGTGGATTAGCACACCAAACGGATTAGTTTCTATAGAACGAAAAAAGGATTTACGTCAATTCGTTGCCTCGCAAGGTGTTCCAGAAAAAGGAATACGTACCGTTTCAAGCTTGGGCGATCTAATTTTACTGGGAACTGAATCGGGATTGTATCTTGGTAAGAATAATCAATTTAAAAAAAACTTAGATAGTGTGGCCATTTTTAGCTTTTTACCAATTAAACGTGGGGTATTAGCCGGAACAAGTAAGGGTTTGTACATAATTACTCGCTCAGAAAAGGTGCATAAACTCTCCGACGATATGTTCGTTCAATTTATGTTTACAGAACCCCAAAATGAAGATGTAGTCTATTATTATGATTCACCAAACGCCCTAAAACGTGCCGACATTATCTCAGACACTAAAGCAACTCACACTGAATTATTTAAAACTAGTTTAACCCCATATACGTTAACACACGATTCACTTGGGAATTTGTGGATGGGCACTCGCAATTTAGGTCTTTTTCAGTTGATAACAGAACGTGCAACTAATCGAGTACAAAAAATAACTTCCCATAAGGTTTGGGATACTCAGAGTGGATTGCCATCAGAATTAAATAATGTTACCATTTTTTTAGAAAACGATGTTCGTTTTTTAACCAACAAGGGTTTATACAAACTGTCTGTTAATCGAGATAGTATCGTTGCTGACACTTCTCATAGCATCAATAAAGCGGGAAAATCGTTTGGATACTGGCCTTTTGTCCATCAAGGAGACACGATTATTTACACGTCTTCAGCCGCAGGAATTGATGGGAAATTTTCAGTCAACCCTCGTTCTAAATCCCTTTCTTGGGATAACTTACCTGCTGCAAGAATTAAACCGTTTGGTAATTTGATTTCTATTCACGTTTCACAAATTGGAAACATATTTATCGCTACTCCATCAAATCTGTTTTATGTAAAAAAGGATTCTATTTCTGAAAAGAAGTTCGAAAAACCTCTAATGCTACTTACACATCTTTCAGCGGAACCGGATTCAAGTTTGTTTTCAGGATGGGAAAGTTCATTTAGTTCAGCAAAAATAATTGATTACGAATGGAATAGCCTTCGATTTAAGTGGAGTCTGATTTCATTTTATCCCAATTCCTTTAATAGGTATCGCTTTCGTTTAAAGGGAGCAACGATACGTTGGTCCGATTGGAGCGATGAAACCTACGCTGATTTCAGAACACTTCGGGAGGGAACCTATCAGTTCGAAGTAATAGGTAAAGATTTGCTTGGTAATGAGTCAAGTGTAATTCGTTATCCGTTTACTATTCAACCGCCATGGTATCGTTCCATTTGGGCATATCTATTCTATGGATTTAGCTTTCTTTTATTAATTGGATTTGTAATTCGCTGGAGAACAAGTTATTACGTAAAAAAGCAAGTAGAATTAGAATCTCAAATTCACATTAGAACTCGGGAGTTAGCGAAAAAAAATCGTGAATTAGAACTAGTGAATCAAGTTAAAACGAAGTTTTATTCTAATATAAGTCATGAATTCAGAACGCCACTCACACTTATTAAAGGCCCTGCACTTTTATTGCAGCAAGATTTAGCAGAATCGAATTCGAAAAGTTCAACTAATATTGAAGCGATTATTGCAAATTCAGATCGACTTCAGGTTATGATTGAAGATATGTTAACGATTTCAAAAATGGAAACGGGCGAGTTTGAACTTCACATTCAACGTTTTGATTTGAGTTCTTTATTAAGCAAAATTCGTGATTCGTTTTATCCTCTAGCTGAGCAAAAAAAGCTAAAATTACAGATTCATATCGATCTTAAATCCCCTGAATTTGTTATCTATGCCGATAAAAAACAATTAGAAATACTGATATCTAATTTGGTTTCTAATTCAATAAAATACACTTTACAAGGAGAAATTAATCTAACACTTTGTCGTAACGAAAATAATATTTTTCTAAGCGTTGAAGATACAGGCATAGGTATTTCAGAAAAAGATTTGCCCCATATATTTGAACGATACTACAGAGGTCAATCTACAAAATTATCTCATTCGGGTTCTGGAATTGGATTGAATTTAGTCTATCTCATTTCAGAGTTACATGGAATTTCGTTAACGTATCAATCTGAAATACAAAAGGGAACTAAGGTAAGTTTAGATATACCTGGTACATTAGAAGCTTTACAAGGAAAATATATCATAATTGAAAATGCAGAATCGTTGTTGGAAACTTGGAAAGACTGCTCAGAAAATCTTCAAGTTGAAACACTAAATCAAGCTATTTCAAAAGAAACATCGATTTCTTCTCTAAGCGAGAAAGACATCCCATTAATTTTACTCGTAGATGATAATGAAGCGATTCGGGATTATATAAAATCGATTCTGTCCGATTCATTTCAATTTGTAGAATATGCACAAGCGAAAGATGCTTTACAATTATTTGATACCTTAATTCCCGATTTAATTTTATCTGATGTAATGATGCCGGGAATGGATGGATTCGAATTCACAAAAAAGATTCGCGAAAATGTGTTATTAAAACATATTCCGATTCTTTTGATCACTGCAAAAGCCGGCGATTTGAACGAGCTCACTGGTTTTCAAGCAGGTGCGAACGATTATATTTTAAAACCATTTTCACCTGAAATAGTTAAAGCACGAGTTTGGGGGCATTACCAATTGCTTACCAATTTGAGGAAATTCTATCTAGAAGAGAGTGCAAAACGTGATGACAATGAATCTGCTCACAATCTGGAAGTAAATGAGTTAACAACGATTATCGAGCGAATTCAACTTTATTTAAGTGATCCTGATTTCTCAGTTGAACACATGGCAGGTGTTTTAAATATGAGTAGAACAACATTACATCGAAAAATGAAAAAATTAGCGGGCTTACCAACACAAGAGTTTATTAAAAAACAACGACTTGAGTTTTCATTAAATTTGTTACAACAAAAGAAGGTCAGTATTAGTGAGATTGCTTATGCTGCTGGGTTTCGTAGTGTTTCGTATTTCTCAAGAGCCTTTAAAGCCGAATATGGTTTCAATCCGAGTGATATATGAGTTAATCTAATTATAAAAGCTAGTTTAAAAATAATTTTTAAGTAGTTTTAAATGATACATTTCTGAAAAATTTGGGGGAACTTGCTATATAATTTCTTATGAGACAATTCGAAAACTGTTAGGGATGTTTTAAAAGAGTTTAAAACACTAGAAATTTTAATTTCGCTTAAACAGAATTCCAGAATCTAAAAAAAAACAAATAAAGTATGAATTAACAAAGCTGTTTAAGTAAAAAGAATGTAGGATTATTTTATGCAAATTTTTTTTGCCAAATAGTCGGTGAATTAAGCTACTTTTGAAAACGAGATTGAATGAATTGCTAGTTTTTGGTCGAGTTAAAATAATTGTCAATTTTCAATTGTTAACTGTCAATTTGAATAAACCATGATTAAAATCCTTTTTCACAGACAGAAATGTATAGGCTGTAATTATTGCAGTGAAGTTGCTCCACAGCGTTGGCAAATGTCTAAACGTGATGGGAAAAGTGTGCTTTTAGGGGGAAAACAATAAAGGAATATGATTCAAGTTGATGTGGGTGAAGCGGAAGAGGAATCGAATAGAAAAGCTGCTGAATTGTGTCCGGTTAAAGTTATTCGGGTTATTAGGTGAGAATGAAATCTCGAATTTAACTCCCAATTGGGCAAAGATTCCGTTTTTCGCTTTGCGGCGCTTTGAGAGTGTCAACGATACCGAAGGCACTGCGAAGCCAAATGACGGTAGTTTTTTATACCAGTTGTATTATTTATTTCTTATCCCGAACTCAGGTTATCATAAATCCTCTGAAAAAAAAGAATTCTATTAACAGAAGTAAATACTCGTGAAATCGATCATAAGATTTTGAGAAAGCAAGTCATGATACTTATTTTGCAACAAGTCAAAGCGTTTAATTGAGTTGAATAAAAACTAATCAATAGTCTTGGCTTTCATTTCTGGTAATATCATCGTCTAAATCTCCATTCTTATGAAATTTGCTGTAAGATTTATCCCCACTTTAGTTGTCGCAGCTATTACCATAGCTTGTTCTCAACCTAAATCAATTCCTATTAATGAAATAGATTTTGGAAAAAACGTATATGTATATTCAGATACCATGAAAATGGAGCAGATGCAATCTCTAATAGATAGCATATCTACTTTCCAAGATGATAGAGAAAGAGAGTTTGGTCCTAATCGTGTTGCTTTTCTTTTTAAGTCAGGAGTGTACGATTTGGATGTTTATGCAGGATATTACACACAAATTTCAGGTCTGGGAAAACTTCCTTCAGGTGTTACTATTCGTGGTGCGGTTGAATCTCGCCAAGTTCGTAGAACCGCATTGTCTAACTTTTGGAGAAGTGCTGAAAACATGATGGTCGTACCAAAAGGTGGGAAAAACTTTTGGGTGACATCTCAAGCAGCGCCTATGAGAAGAATGCATATTAAAGGAGATTTAGGATTTTCTAAAGATGGATATACAAGCGGCGGATTTCTAGGAAATTCAGTAGTTGATGGAACTATAACATCGGGAACACAGCAGCAATACTTTACTAGAAACAGCAGTATTGGTAAATGGGATGGTTTTGTTTGGAACATGGTTTTTCTTGGCGTAAAAAATGCTCCAGCTGAACAATGGCCAAAACCTCCATTCACAACAATCGATGAAACTCCTTTAATTCGAGAAAAACCCTTTTTGTTTTTGGATAAAAACGATAAGTACAAGATTTTCGTGCCAGCTCTTCGAGCATCAGTTTCAGGTCCTGATTGGACAGAAGGAAATCTAAAAGGCAAAGAAATTGATTTCAAAGATGTTTACATCGTAAAAGAAGAAGTGGATAACAGCGAATCCATCAACAAAGCTTTAAAAGATGGGAAACATTTGTTGATTACACCAGGAAGATATTATTTGACGGAAACCATTGAAGTGAACAAACCTGGAACCGTGATTTTGGGAATTGGTTTACCATCCATAATTCCAACAACAGGAAAAAAAGCCATGAAAATTGCTGATGTCGAAGGCGTTAGTTTGGCAGGAATTACATTTCATGCAGGTCCAATGCGTTCAGATGTATTACTTCAAGTTGGGGAAGAAAAAAGTAAAGCTATTCACAAAGAAAACCCAACGTTTTTGTTTGATGTATTTTGCAGAGTTGGAACAGATAAAGCAGGAACGGCAACATCTTGTGTTATCATAAATAGCAATAATGTAATTGCCGATCATTTTTGGTTGTGGCGTGCTGATCACGGTCCAAGTGCGGTAAAAAGTCCAGGATGGGATGTGAATTTGGGTGAAAATGGACTCATCGTAAATGGCAATGATGTAACGATTTACGGACTTTTTGTTGAGCATTTTACCGAATATCAAACCTTATGGAATGGAGAGCGAGGTAGAACCTATTTTTATCAAAGTGAAATGCCTTATGATCCGCCAACACAAGAAGACTGGAAGCACGGAGATGTAAATGGATATGCAAGTTACAAAGTTGCAGATCATGTTCAAGAACATAATGCTTGGGGTTTAGGAATTTATAACACATTCAGAGAAGGCCCTATTTTCGCTGATAGAGCCATAGAAGTTCCGGAAAACCCCAAAGTACAACTCAAACACATGACCACCTTTTATTTGAGTGGAAAAGGTGGTGGAATCAACCATGTAATTAATACTTTTGGTGGAGCTGCAAACGAAAAAAATAGAGAACAAAAAGTAGAGTTTTTTCCTATTGTGGAAAAGTAAAATCTAAAATTAATTATGAACCAAGTTTTACTATTTATTTTTCTACTTTTAATTTCTGAACATTCATTTACTCAAAATAAGGGGGAGTTGAAAGAAAAAGAATCGTGGACTCAACTAGAGTCCACAACGATTTCCCAATCAGAGTGGTTTTTAAAAATAAAGAGTGAAGGTGGTCATTTATCAGAGTCGATTTCAGCTTGGTACAAAAAAGAATCGAAAATTGAAACACCAATGAATAAAGGAACCTATCTTATTTTCAAAAAGAATCCTCTGAGGATTGCAAAAAATGGAAATGTTTATTGGAAAATGGTGCTTGTAAATGACCGTAAACGGTTTTTAGAAATTCAACGAATTGACGCAACAATAGGTGGTATTCAAGAGTTTTTTCATATTGATGGAAAATGGTTTAGTAACAGAAAAAATGGTTCTTCAGATTGCGGAAATAGTTATAGCACAGATATTATTGGTCAATATAGGCAAATCGAATTTGAACTTAATAATGATGGTTTAACTGAAGGAGAAATAGAACTTGATTATAATATAGCTATAACGATTGAAGATAAAAGTTATGAATTAATTAGTATTAATGTGAAATTATATGATAGTCAGTACGAAAGATTAAGAGAAAAATTAGGTCTTTAACTCAAATTCGGACTTTGACATTTTGTAAAGTGAATGATTTTGTTAACGATTTTATGTAGCATATTAATGAAAACAAGAGCTAGTTCGCAACCTATTGAGCTTAGTTCATATCTATTATTTGGTCATGCTGGGCAGTGACTCAGCATCTAAGCCTATGAACTTAACCTATATAAAAGAAGTGCTTATGGCGTAAAAAGATTTTGACTGAGTTAGTACTTCGAGGTTCATCGAATCGTTTCGGAGTAGGGATTACCGTTTTTTGCGAAACCCGCTATCTTTTTTTATAGACACGAAGTCTGAATTTGAATAAATTTTACTTATAGATCCCTTTTAAATATCGATACATTTTTTTGCCATTCTCCCAATTAGGAGCTTGGAAAGGGGTTTGATTCACTAATGATTTAATCCATTCCGTAAATCCTGCTCCAGCTGCTTCACTTAGAGTAATTCCGCCACCAAAACGTGCGTTCAACTCAGTTACAAAAATCCCATCTTCATTTTGAATCGCTTGTAAACAGAGTGGTCCATATAAACCATGAATAGATTGAACAATTTGTTTTGAGAGTTCAATGAGTTCTTCATGTTGAACAGTTTCTCCGATTATTGATTCTCCATCACGAATTAAAATGCGTTTTCTTGGAACGCAGACCAAAGTTTTACCTTTTCCATCTGCAATAATATCAATACTATATTCTGTTCCTGAAATCCATTCTGTGATTACGGAATCTCTTCTTCTAATTAATTTTTGTGCATCTTTAGCATTTAATTGCCTCATTCCAACACTTCTGCTTCCAAATCTAGGTCTTAAGCAATAGCGTTTTCCTGATTCTAATTCTTCGACTGTGCTGAAAATTTTTGGAGTTTGAATGCCTTTTTCTTCCAAAAAAATCCCAAAACTGAATTTATCTCGACAAAGATCAATAGCTAATCTTTCAGAAACAACAATGTCAACGCCAAATAAGGCTAGCTCTTTTTTGATGGAAGCATAAACTTGTAATTCGGTATCAATAAGAGGAAAAACGTGGCTAATCTGCTCTGCTTGACACAAATCTAATAATCGTCCTGCAAAATCTTGTTCAAATACATTAGGTAATACTGCGGCTTTGTGTGAAAATAAATGCGCTGGTGCTTGTGCGTTTAAATCAGCGGTAATTATAGCAATATCTGGATTAAGGGCGTTTTTGACTTGTTCTATCCACTCAACTCTGCGACCAACACTCGTGAAAAGAATTGCTTTTTTTGACATGCTTTCTGGTTATTATTAATTTTTTATATGACTAGGTAATTAAAGCAGAAAAACTGATTATTTTTCAGCTTGATGAAGTACAGTTTTTTTTATGTACGAAGAAAAATGCTGCTTGCATTTTGTGCCCACTAAAAAAAAGTCGAATTTTTGGTTTTCACTCTTATAAATCTAAAGAATTTGCCAACAATTATGCTGAAAACTACTTTTAGGAGCAAGTTAATATTTCAGTTTTGAACACTTAAAATTGTGTGAAATGTAGTGTATTCGGGTTAAAACGATTTTTCAAAGAAAGTTCTAACCAAAAATAACAGATATTTGGTTCTGAAGTTTTTTGGATTATTACAAACCGTTTTTTAATAAAAATTAGTAGGAAAATTCTAAATCACTTATAATGTCTTTGAGATTGAAACTTGCTCTCACATCATTATAGTGTTCTATTTTACCATCTTTGCCAATCAAAACCGTTAAAGGAATACCACCACCGCGATATTTTATAAATAATTCATTTTGAAATTCTTTGCCACCGTATAAATTTATCCAAGTTAAATCATAATGGTTAAGACTAGATTCCCAAACTTCTTTATCCTGATCCAATCCAATACTTATAAATACTGTTTTTGAAGTATCAATCTGTGCGTAAACTTTTTTCATAGATAGAAATTCTTCTAAACAAGGGGAACACCAAGTTGCCCAAAAATCTAAATAAACAATCTTTCCTTTGAAATCAGACATAGAAACGGGTTTTCCATTTATATCAGGAAAGGAGAAATCAAAGGCCTTTTGTCCAGGTTGAACACGACGGATTTGTTCGTTAAGGTCGGCGATTAAATTGGCATAATCAGGATAATTATCTGAATAGGTTTGAACAAATCTTAAAACAACTTTTTGTGCTTCATCGTAGGGCGCTTCACCGAGGCGTTCAGCAGTTAGGAATAAATCGGCATAAGCTCTAGCTCGGTCTTCAGTAATTCTATGAACAACTTCTTCACGACGTTTATTCAAAATAGGGTAGGCTAATCGATTCACATCATAGATCAACAAGTCTTTTTTTTCTTTTCTCCGAACTGAGTCTGCAATGCCATAACTATGAGCCCAAG
>Ga0210026_1002140_pt1 | contig 17450 bp, 16 predicted proteins | sample CryGeymeta201509_FD_183977 | JGI IMG/M metagenome (GOLD analysis project Ga0210026, IMG submission 183977) | Groundwater microbial communities from Crystal Geyser aquifers in Utah, USA - Crystal Geyser metaG 2015-09 (SPAdes) (version 2) | ecosystem: Environmental > Aquatic > Deep subsurface >... | reverse complement strand
CTCGAATGCCTGCGGGTATTGCGCCGCCAGTTCGTCGCGCACATCCTGCATGCGAATGCCGGGGCGGTAGGCAACCGTCACCTGATTGTTGCCGATGCGTTCGGCCACTGGGCCAAAGAACAATACCCTAATCATCTCAATTCCTTAAATTTGTTCTGCAACCGCAATTTTGTTGCGGGAGCGCAATTCATTGCGCGGTTGGCCTATTACTATCGCGCAATGAATTGCGCTCCTGCAGACTCACCTGAGTTAATTCTGTGCGTTTCCAAACCCCGCTCTTGCCGCCACGCTTTTCTTCCAGCTGCACGCACTCAATGCGCATGCCACGATCAATTGCCTTGCACATGTCGTAGATGGTGAGCAGCGCGATGTTGGCGGCGCACAACGCCTCCATCTCCACGCCGGTCTGCCCGGTACAGCTTGCCTTGGTGACAACCTTGATACCCGCGCAACCGCTTGCATCCGGATCAACAATCTCGCTGAACTCAACCTCCACACCGGTCAGCGCGATGGGATGGCACATCGGTATCATGTCGGAAGTGCGCTTCGCCGCCATCACCGCGCCGACATCGGCCACGGTCAGCACATCGCCCTTGGCGATTTTTCCCGCACGGATGCGTTCCAGTGTCGCCGGCTGCATGCGCAGAATGCCGCTGGCAATCGCAGTGCGCCGAGTGTCCAATTTTGCCGAAACATCCACCATGTGCGCCCGGCCAGTATCAGAAAAATGCGTCAATTCATCCATTTGAATTCCTATCCGATCTGAAAAACCGCCTCAACAAGCGAGCCGCCACAAGCGCTGCAGGCGGGGTCTTTGTTCAATGTGCTACGCATGATGTGCATGTCCAGCGCGTTAACTGTCAGCAGCTTGCCGCTCAAGCCGCGATCTATCCCCATCAGCAACTTGAGGGCTTCCGCAGCCTGCAATGAACCGATGATGCCGACCAGCGGGGCGAACACGCCAGTGGTCGCGCAGCGCAGCTCGGCGGCCTGGCTATCCTCTGGGAACAGGCAGTTGTAGCAGGGTGCACTTTCGCGGCGAAAGTCGAATACCGAAACCTGCCCGTCGAACTGAATCGCAGCACCAGAAACCAGCGGTTTGCGCTGTTCCAGGCAAGCACGGTTGACGGCATAGCGCGTGGCAAAGTTATCACTGCAATCCAGCACCACATCGGCACCGGCGACCAGCTCATCCAGTTGCGCCGCATCGGCGCGCACAGGCAGGGCAATGCACTCGATTTCGGGATTGATATCCCGCAACGCCGCTTGTGCGGATGCGACTTTGAGCTGGCCAACCGATGAGGTGCGATGAATGATTTGGCGTTGCAGGTTGCTGAAATCCACCGTGTCGTGGTCGCACAAGGTCAGTTGGCCGACTCCGCTGGCGGCCAAATACAGCGCGGCGGGTGAGCCAAGCCCGCCTAGGCCAATGATCAGCGCCGTTGCATCGAGCAGATGCTGCTGCCCAGCAATGCCTATTTCAGACAGCAGAATGTGCCTGCCATAGCGCAGCAGTTGTTGGTCATCCATGCGAATAGTCTGTAATTTTCAAAGTTATTTGGTTATTTATTGGTCACCAAGGGTGGGGCACTTCCCCTTTAGCCGCCAGCACCGATTTCTGATGCTATGCTACTTTGAAATCGGTTGCACGACAGCCTTGTCTGGCTGCGACATTGAGCTATCAAGTTGCAGCGCCTCTTGGTCGATGGTATGCCGAGCTTGCATCATCGCTTGTTCTGCTCTACTCGCTTCTTGTTGCAAGCTTTGCCTGAACTGACTAATCTCATCAATTGCCATCTCCCGCGAAACGTCAACCTTGATGTCTTTAACATAGCGCTGCGCACGGCCCCACAAATAACCGAAGGTGCGTGCCACCTTGGGCAAACGCTCCGGACCGACGACAATAAGGGCAACCACAAGGATAACGAATAGTTCCGCGAAATCTATTCCGAACATGCAAATCCGACCTTACGTATTGGCGTGCATCTTGTCTTTGACTTCGCCTTGGATGGTTTGCCCATCTTGTTGAATTTGCATGGACGCCTCCTCCCCACTTTTCATGCCTTCCTTGAAACCCTTCACCGCACCGCCCAGGTCGCTGCCCACATTTCGCAGCTTCTTGGTGCCAAACACCAGGACGACAACCAACAACACAATTAACCAATGCCAGATGCTCAAGGAACCCATTATATTTCTCCTGAAATGAACTGCGTTAAACGTGCCGCGAGGGGCGGCTACGGATGTCGGTGACATGAAGATGGAAATGCAGAATACTTCCTGACTGCATCACTTCCAAATATTGAGACAGTAAAAAGGCCGTAATTAATACCCTGTTGTTTTGCCAATTTAGGCGTGGCACCGGCGGCCTCCCCTTGTTGAACAAGTAAACAATACAAGAGCCGTCAAGGCGATCAGTCTGGGTACCCATATGGCAGCATTGTCTCCTTATGCCACCCGTGAATTGCACATATTTTGCATAGGGATCAACCGCCAATATAAGACATCTCAATCTTCTCAACTGTTCGTCCTACATCTTTGGTTGCCGCGCTCCGCAGCTCTGAATACCTGTCAGCGCGCGAACGCCACAAATGTGCAATGGCCGTAGAAATTTCCTGATCCGTTTTGCCATAGCGCACCAGGGTTCGCAGGTCATGACCTCCCGTCGCAAAAAGACAGGTATAGAGCAAGCCCACAGTCGACAGCCTGGCGCGGGTGCAATCACTGCAGAATGCCCGGGAAACGCTGGAAATGACCCCGATTTCCCCGCTGCCATCCCGGTAACGCCAACGTTCTGCGGTCTCGCCTTTGTGGTTTGATTTTATTGCTTCAAGCGGTATGTGGGCGGCAATACGCCGTACCACTTCGGCTGATGGAATAACCTCATCAATTTTCCAATTGTTGGAAGCGCCTACGTCCATGTATTCGATAAACCGCAGGATAAAAGGTGAACCTTTGAAGTGGCGCGCCATGGGCACGATTTCCCGGTCATTCATGCCGCCTTTGACAACCATGTTCACCTTGATCGGTCCAAGGCCGACTGTGTGGGCGACATCCAGGCCATGCAGTACATCGGATACAGGAAAGTCGACACCGTTCATGTGCTTGAAAATAACGTCATCCAGAGAATCGAGTGAAACCGTAACCCGATTCAATCCCGCATCTTTCATGGCTTGCGCTTTTTTGGCGAGCAGCGATCCATTGGTGGTCAGGGTCAGTTCAACGTCGCGACCATCGGGTGTTTTAAATTGCGCGAGCATCCCGATCAAATTTTCGATGTGCTTGCGCAGCAGGGGTTCGCCGCCGGTCAGGCGGATTTTCCAGACGCCATGGGCAACGAAGATTCGTGCGATACGGGTGATCTCCTCAAAACTCAACAGCGAAGTCTGCGGCAAAAACACATGATCTTTACCGAATGATTCTTCAGGCATGCAATACACGCAACGGAAGTTGCAGTGGTCCGTGAGCGAGATGCGCAGTTCCTGCAATGGGCGCGCAAGTGTGTCGGCGACCAACCCCGTTGGCGATTCGAGCGCGACGGGAACCGCCAGAACCGCGTTAAGCTGGCGGTGATATGTCATGGGTATAAGTTTTTCGGGCATGGAGGCGATCAATGTGAATTAAATACGCGGTTTCAAGTTTGTTGGGTAAGTGCCTTGGCCTAATTATTGCACCGTCTTTGAATAACCCCCTTTTAACGCAGTGACCATCCGCTCTCGCAAAGGTGATTGCGTTTTGATACTGCGCCGATCTATCGTTATAACAGACGCCAAATTCTGGCACCCACAAGTATCAACCAGCGCAGCATCGTGCGCAAGGTGTGGACTGTGCAGCAGAGAGGTGCGTTAATGGCGTCACCTTCCAACCCTCCAGAGAAATTGCAGCCAAGAAGCATAGGATTACAAGGAAGGCATGCCAACCCTTCCGAAGTACAGGGTAGATGAGGAAAATGAACTAGTACCATTGGCTAATTTATTTTGAGATACCGACATGTTCCCCCTGAAACTCCAGAAAAAGATTACCGGCCTGCTGGTATTCTATTTTCTCGTCGCCTTGGTCGCCATCAGCTCGACGCTGTATGTGTCTTGGCGGCTGGAGGGAGGCGCCGCAGCAATCAACGATGCCGGCAGCGAGCGCATGCGTTCGTACCATATCGCTTTCCTGCTGGCACAGCAGGTGCGGCAACCTTCCGTAGAGCTGAGGCACGATATCGACGCTAAAGTTGCCCAGTTCGAAGAAGTCCTGTCCGACCTTGAGCGTGGCGATCCGCAGCGTCCGCTTTCGCTATCCAAGGACAAGGATGTGCGCGCACAGATGAGCAAATTGCGCCAAGCATGGCAGGCCGATATCAAGCCACGCATCGGGCGCATACTCTATGCCACACAGCGGATGGAACAGGAAAAAATGCTGGCGGAGTTCCGGCCTGCCGTGGAAAGTTTTGTTGGTAACGTGAATGACTTGGTAGAGATGGTGGAAACCAGCAATACCCGCGCCGCCATGCTGCTGCACTCCTTCCAGATCGGGTTGGTAAGTCTGGCGTTTATCGGCACGGTGTTTCTGATGAGTCTGTTTTCGCTGATGGTGGTGAGTCCAATCACCCGTCTGCGTGAGGGCATTCAGCGCATGGGCAAGGCGGATTTCGGTGTGCGTCTGAAGTTCACCAAGCGGGACGAATTCGGCGAACTGGCCGAGGGATTCAACCAGATGGCCGATCAGTTGCAGAACCTTTACGTCACGCTGGAACAGCGGGTGGAAGAAAAATCCCATAGTGTCGAAGTGAAGAACCGTGAGCTCGCGGCACTCTATGATGTGGCCGCCTTCCTTAATTCCTCGACCGCAACAGAACCCCTGTGCGGCATTGTGCTGGACAAGCTGTCCGCCCTGGTGGGTGCCAGTGATGGCGTGGTGCGCCTGGTTGACCCCAAGGGGGAGCAACTGAAAATTGTCGCCTCGCGCGGAGTCTCGAAATCTTTCCTGGCGGAAGAAACCTGCCTGGCCGTCGGTGACTGCCTGTGCGGTGAGGTGGCGCGTGACGGTATTGCCATGAGTGCGGACTTTTCCACCAAATCACAACAGTTGCTGCTGCATGCGTGCAAGCGGGATGGCTTTCAGGCAGTAGTGGCGATCCCGATCCGTTCCAAGCAGCAGATGCTGGGTATGCTCAACCTGTTTTTCAAAACACCGCGTGTTCTGCCGCCGTCAGAAATTCGCCTGATGGAGTCGGTGGGGCAGCATCTGGGTGTGGCCATCGAAAACCAACGGCTCGTCGCGCGCGAAAAAGAAATGGCGGTATCCGAGGAGCGCAATCTGTTGGCCCAGGAGTTGCACGACAGTATTGCCCAGTCGCTTGCCTTCTTGAACATTCAGGTGCAATTGCTGCGTAACGATCTGCAACAGGGGCAAATAACCACGGCCTTGCAGGGGGTGGAGCAGATACGCGAAGGAGTACAAGAAAGTTATGATGATGTGCGCGAACTGCTGGTGCATTTCCGCACCCGCATCAGTGAGGCAGATTTGGAAACCGCCGTGCGCAGCGCATTGGAGAAATTCGAGGGGCAGACCGGCATTAGCACCAGCTTTTTATATTGCGGTACGGTGCCGGAATTCCCGCCGGAACACGTACTGCAGGCTATGCACATCGTGCAGGAATCGCTTTCCAATGTACGCAAGCACGCCAAGGCAAGCCGTGTTGACGTGGAACTTAGGTGCGATCGAGAATGTTCACTCATTATCCGCGATGACGGTACTGGCTTCGATCCTGCGCGCGATGTCGGTGATACCCATATTGGACTGGGTATCATGCGTGAGCGGGCGCACCGCATTGACGCTATATTGACGCTGGAATCGACACCAGGGCAAGGCACGCGGGTGTGTCTTGCCCTGCCGCGCAGGAGGAATGCCAGAGCATGAAAACCATACGTGTTTTGATCGTCGACGATCACTCGCTGTTTCGCGGCGGGATCAAGCTGGTATTACAACGGCAAGAGGGGTTTGAGGTGGTGGGCGAGGCCAGCGATGGACTGGAAGGCGTCAAGCGTGCCAAACAGCTCAAGCCTGACGTTGTGCTGCTCGATTTGCACATGCCAGGCACCGGCGGACTGCAAGCACTGCGCCTGTTGACAGAAGTTGTACCGAAAACGCAGGTTGTCATGCTCACCGTTTCGGAAGATGCCGAAGACTTGCTGGAAACGCTGCGCGCCGGTGCGCGCGGCTATCTGCTGAAAAACATCGATACTGAATTTCTGCTGGAATCCATTCGGCGCGCCGCGCGCGGCGAATCCGTGATGTCACCGCAAATAGCGCACAAACTGGCGGATTCCCTGCGTGCTCAACCCAAGGATAATATAGTCGCGGCAGACGTTGATCCTGGCAAACTCTCTCCGCGCGAACGGGAAATCATCGTCATGCTCGCTCATGGCGCCAGCAACAAAGAAATCGCCCAAGCACTCAATTTGTCGGAATCCACCATCAAAATTCACGTGCAGGGCATTCTGCGCAAACTGAATCTTGCCAAACGTGTGCAGGCCGCCGTATATGCGGTAACGCACGGTCTCACCAGCTAGAAACGCCATCTGCCAAAATGCAACAAATTACCCAAAAGAACTAGTTCCTTTTCCTCGACTATTTCGTACTTTGGAAGGGTAGACACACTGCGGATGCGAGCCTACTCTTCATCCGTCCAATTTTGGATTGTCATGCCGTCGCAGCGCTACGCGACACATTCATGGTGTGCGCCGTCTGCTTATTGGCGGTCGTTCCAGAAGACCAGACGTCACTTGTCTCGCCGGCATATCAAGGGGCTGCCCGTCTTTGGCAACCGTTACGGACTACATTTTCAGGGAGGCTGTAGATGAAAGCAATATTTCAGATGCTGATGGCATTGGTCTTTGCCAATCTTGTTTCACAGGCTGTTGCACAAGATTTTGGGACCCATAAAGGTAAGGAGTTATACGACACAAACTGTATTGGTTGCCATCAGGAAAACGCCAGTGGCATGCCGGGTTTTGCGCCATCGCTGTCCAACAAGGAATTTCTCTCAATAATCTCGGCGGATGATCTGGCAAGCGTCATTAGATTGGGTATCCCGGGAACCAACATGACACCCAAGTCAGAACTTGGCGAGGAGAACATTCGGGCTATTGTTTCTTACTTGCAAAGCCTGAGCCCGTTATCCGGCACGCGAGCCAAGGAAGTGGCCAGCCAGCCGCGTTCCAGCGGCAACGCCAAGTCAGGCAAGGCGCTGTTTGCGAGTATATGCTCCACCTGTCATGGTGACGCCGGCGTAGGCTTTGATGCCGGCGGGAGCGGTCCTGCTGTCGGCACCACTGGTTTTCGTTTTGTGCATGCGGTGACGGATGGCTATATCCGCACCACGATCAGGGAAGGTCGGTCAGGCACGAAGATGCGTCCGTTCACCGGGTCTCTGGGCATCGCAAATCTCAGCGACCAGGAGATTGAAGACATCGTCGCCTACCTGCGCACCTCGCCTGCAAAATAATCAAATTTAACATCGGAGACACTACCATGAAGCGGATGAAAGTTACACGTCGCGATTTCTTGAAGACCACCGGTTTTGTTACCAGCGCCGTCGCTGGAACAAGTCTGTTCAGCCTGGCGAACCCCGAACTGCATGCAGCGGAGATAAGTCCTGAAGGATCGGCCTCTCGCACTACCGCATTGGCCGCGTGCCCCTATTGCGGCGTTGGTTGCGGCACAGTTATCCAGGTGGAAAATGGCAAGATCATTTCCATGCGTCCCGACAAGGACCACCCCACTAACAAGGGTCTGCAGTGTATCAAAGGGCTGACCGCTGCCGAACCGATCTATGTAGATCGCTTGGAAGGCGATCCTTACGTACGCAAGGATGTCTGGGCAGAGTGGAACAAGCCGGGGCATGGTGATCTGGAATATGTCAGCAAGACCAAAGGTTCTTTCGACGATGAGCATTTTGTGCGTGTGCCCTACCATGAGGCGGGGGAAATGGTTGCCCACAAAATCGCCCACTTCCACAAGAACTATGGTGGCAACTCCATTGCGCTGTATGGCTCCGGCCAGCTTACCCTGGAAGGCCAATACCTCGAAAACCTGTTAATGAAGGGTGTGTTGTCATCCAACACCATCGAGGCCAACGCACGCATGTGCATGACCTCGGCGGTTACCGCATACTTTGCGACACTGGGCTCGGATACGCCCCCGGGATGCTACGAAGACATAGAGCTGGCCGACATGGTCATGCATTTTGGGCACAATGCACGCGAGTCCCATCCCATCGTTTTCTGGCGCATTGCCGACCACAAGAAGAAAAACAACATCTCCACCGTGGTGTGTGACCCGCGCGAGACCGGCACCGCCAAAGGTTATGCGGATATCAATCCGAAAAACTCCGTGCATGTTCCCGTCCTCAACGGCGACATCAGTTTCTTGAATTCGCTGGCCCATGTATTGCTCACCGACCATCCCGATACTATCGATTGGGACTTCATGAAGAACCATACCACCGGCTGGAAGGAATACACCGATGGTTGTTTGAAGAATTACAGCCCGGAACAGGTACAAGACCGCATGGGAAACCCCGAGGTCACGCCGGCATTGATCCGTCGTGTCGCGGGGATGTATGCCGATGCCGTACGCAAGCGTCAGAATCGCGGCCCGAATGGCCACGGCGGGGTGATGATCATGTGGGGGATCGGTTATAACCAGCATATCCATGGGCAGAATAACTGTATTTCCATCATCAACCTGCTGACCATGACCGGCGACCTTGCCAAACCGGGCTGTGGCCCTTTCTCCATGACTGGCCAGCCAAACGCCATGGGCGAGCGCCTGACCGGCGGCCTGACCGGGCGTCTGCCGTTCAACGAAGGGTTGGGCAATGCCCCACATCGTGCCCGGATAGCGAAGGCGTGGCGCGTGCCAGAGAAAAATCTGGTCAATGCCATGAACTCGATGAACCCGGGTTTTGCCGTGGGAATGATGGAACGGGCGCAGATGGGCAAGGTGAAGGCGATCTTCTTTATTTACGCCACCCATATCGACCTGCCGGACACAAACCAACTCGTGCGTCCTGCCATCACCAAGATGTTCAACGTGGTGCAGGAGATCTACCGGCATGCCCCCAATAATCTCTATGCGGATGTAATTTTCCCCGCAGCAACCTGGGGTGAAGTGCAGGGTAATTATGTGCAATCCGAGCGGCGCATCTACGTGGTGGACAAAGCCGGGGAAGCACCCAATGGGTGTCGCGCTGACATGGATATCGTCATCGACAAGGGCAAGGCGATTGCCAATCTGCTGGGCATGGATGGCAATGCGATATTTCCGTACAAGAAACTCAAGAATGGTTCATATGATGCCGAAGCGGTATTCCGCGACATTGTGCTTGCCACTGCCGGTTCTGACGTTGACCTGACCGGCATGCTGGAGGTGGAAAAACGGGACAAAATCGGCCTCTATGACCAGATCCGCGAACTGCGCGGTATCCAGTGGCCGGCGCCCACTTACGAAATCGCCAAGGCGGGTGGCACCAAGCGCCGTTTCATGGGGCAAGAGGGTAAATGGGCTGACAAGCCGTATTTAGCCTTCCGTACTGCCGATGGCAATGTGCACATGAAGCTGTGCAACCAGGATTATTCGCAGCGCAAGGAAATCACCGCGAAGCTGATGGAGTTCGGTGTCAAAGGGGGTAAAGCAGACCATTACACGATCGATAATATTCCCCTGATGAAGCAGGCGCGTGACATGGCGTTGACCCTGGATCTGCCGGATGACGAACACCGTGACAAAGCCTGGAGGGATATTCCAAAAGACAAGTTCCCCTACTGGCTGGGTTTGGGCGTGGTGTACGAACATTTCCATACCGCCAAGTCCAACCGCAGTCCGACGACAAGGCGTCTCGTGCCGGAGCAGTATGTGGAAATGCACGAGGACGACGCCAAACAGCTGGGCATCAAGGATGGCGACAAGGTGCGGTTGATTACGCGGCGTGGATCTTATCAGGCACGCGCCCAAGTGGGCGGTAACAACAGCATCGTCAAACCGGCGCGCAACAGCGTGCCCCGTGGCTACATGTTCAGCCCGTGGAACCTGTCGGTGGCGGATAGTGCCGATCCAAAGAAAGGCAAGTGGCTGGTGAACGCCGTATCCAACCGTTGTTGGGATCCCGTCTCGGGGCAGGTGGACTTCAAGAAACTGGCCTGCAGAATCGAGAAGGTGTAACCAAAGTGACTCTCCCCTTCTGTGATGGGGAGAGTCACTTATGGATGTTGCGAATTGTAAGTATCGAATTTTGAATGGAACGTAGAAGCCTCATAAAATATTTCGTTGTTGGTGCGATAGTGGGCGCGACTTCGCTGTCTTCTTTTGCACGGGCAGCGCAACAGAAGACGGTATCGTCGCGTTATTTGCGTCCGCCGGGTGCGCTTGCGGAAGACAAGTTCCTGGCCAACTGCATTCATTGCGGCAAATGCGGCGAGGTCTGCCCGAACCGCGCGATTAATTTTTTTGGCTTGGGAAACGGCTTGGCGTCGCTGGACACACCCTATATCGTTCCGCGGGAGCAAGCTTGCATCCTGTGCATGAAATGTGGCGATGCCTGTCCCACGGGTGCGTTGAAGCCCATCGCCCGTGAGGTTGAGGATATTGTTGCCAATGTCAAAATGGGCCACGCCCGTGTCGATAAGAACCTGTGCCTGTCCTACCAGGGCAAGACCTGTGGCGTATGTGCGCGAGCCTGCCCGTTACCCGACATCTCCATGAGAGTTGGCTTTCTGGAAACCCCAATCGTCATGGACGCTTGTGTGGGCTGCGGGCTGTGTGAGCGTTCCTGCATCCAGATCCCCGCAGCGATCAAGGTGATTCCTGATATGCAGAGGAGTTAGTTGTGCGTCATACCTGGCAACGCCACTTGAATAAACTGCGTTGGCTTATCCTGTCGCTGGTGTTTTGCACACTGATCTTGGTGCCGTTTCTTCATCTGTACCAGACCTACCTCGCATCCCATAGCTACGATCTGTTGCTGCCCAAAGAAAAACTGGTTTACGACTCCATGGAGTGGTTGACGTCCCCTTTTCTCAGTGACCCCGAAATACAACTCGAAGCGGTGAAAGGCACGGTCTGGAGCGGGACGTTGTTTGGCCTCAAGCTGAGCGACCCGCTGGCCGTCGTTGGCCAGGCCTCGGCCGGTCTGAATCTCTATTGGCCTTTCATCTTGACCGCAGCCCTCCCGGTGATCTTCACGGTCATCTTCGGCCGTTTTTTCTGCGGCTGGATCTGTCCCGCCACTTTGGTTTATGAACTCAATGACAACATCGGGGCATGGCTGCGCAAGGCCGGCCTGCCGATTTCGCAACGTCGCCTGGACCGGCGCTTGAAATATCTGGTGCTGGGCATCGGCGCAGTGTTGTCTGCGGCCACCGGCGCGGTGCTGTTTGCGGCCATCTATCCGCCCGCCATTATCGGGCGTGAAATATATTACGCTGTGGCAGTTGGCGGCTTCGGCGGGGGCACGTTATTTTTCCTGCTGACGCTCCTGTTTGATTTGATGGTTTCACGGCGGGGTTTTTGCCGTTACCTCTGCCCCGGTGGAGCCCTATACTCGCTGCTGGGGCGCTACCGCATTTTTCGAATCCAGCGCAATGTGGCCACCTGTAACGACTGCACAAAATGCAATGTTGTCTGCCCATTCGACCTGGATCCTCTGCGCGATGGCTTTGGGCAGGAGTGCAATAACTGCACCGCCTGCATTGCCGTCTGCCCGACCGACGCCTTGAAGTTTGAGTTGAAGATCAGGGATGCCGTCAACCAGGGGCCGGGGCATCTTGGTCAACAGTACCGCAAACAACAACAAAAATCGGAAAAGGTGGAAGTCCAAAAAATTTAAGAGGTACGCAGGATGGATCGCAGAACTTTTATTACAAAATTCCCAGTGGCTGTCGGCGTCACAGGATTTTGTTTGTTGCCGTTCGGCGTTGCGCGGCTGCTGGTGCCAACAGTTGCGGCAGCTTCCGAATCGCGCATACCATTGCCTGGCGCGCTGGCGGATCGCGCTGACTTTATCAATGCCTGCATCGGCTGCGGGGTATGCGGTGAGGTATGCCCGCCGCGCTGCATCCGTTTTCATATGAACGATGGAGGGAAGGAATCCAATACGCCGTATATCGATCCTGCGGCAAAGGGTTGCATTCTGTGCGGTTTGTGTATGCAAGTTTGCCCGACTGAAGCGTTGACGGTCACGCCGATCCGCGACGTCAAGATGGGCATTGCGCAGATTGACCAGGCTGCCTGCTACCCGTGGGTGAATGTCAGCCTGTGCGGCGCGTGCTACAACATCTGCCCCTTGGGGAGTGTCGCTATTCAGCCTGAAATGCGCAGCGACCATCGAACCGCTGTGCCCGTAGTGCAATCCGGGTGCGTCGGTTGCGGCCTGTGTGTGCAGATATGCCCGGAGCCCAGCCTGCCCATCAAGATTGTCGATTACTCTTTCAGAACCAAAAAACATTTCATCGGACAAAATCCGGCACCACACAATGTAGAGCCCAGCCTGAAACAGATCGATTCGAACACGGGCGAGTTGAGATACTGATTGGATAGCCCCGTGAATCCAGTATCCATTTTTCGAATTTTGGTCAGTCTTCTATGCCTGTTGCCGGCTTGGCCAGCCCATGCCCACCACGTGCTGGGGAGACCCGCCTACAGCCTGAATGAAGATTCCAACACTCCGCCCAGCATGCAGGTGGAAACTCAAATCGGCGACTACATGGTGAACATGATGGTCTTCCCCGCATTCCCCAAACCGGGCGAGCAGGGACGCCTGCATATGTATGCCGCACTGCTGGACAACAGCCAGGAGTACCAATCGTACCAGGGTAAGGTCACATTCAAAGTGCGCGACGATGGATGGTTTGCCTCCGCAGCAGAAGTGCTCGGGACGCAGGAGATAGACGACAAGGTTTATCGCCAGGGATTTGTTTTTTCAAAGGCGGGCAACTACATCGTCACCGCCGAGTTCCAGGTTGATGGACAGCCCTACATCATCGACATGCCGTTGCGGGTCGGCGAGCCCACCCGCCTGATGCCTATCGGGGTCGCCGCGGGCGCCATCATCTTCGTCCTTGTCGGTGTGCGCGCGGTACAGCGGCGGCGGCGCACGCATCCCAAGGCCAAACGCCCGCATGAAGCAGCACGGGGCGAAGCATGAGTTTTTTGTCACCGATGAGCTGGGACTGGATGCTGCTTCCGGCCGAGGGAATGATGGCTCACCCGGGCATGCCGGCCGGCTGGGTGGAGATGGTGCTGGCGGGCATATTGTTCATGGTGGCATGGGCAATATGGATACCGGTTCGCAGCGACCCTCAGCACAACTCGTTAAGTCTGGCGCATCTCCCTGTCATCGGGCACGTCGTGAGCAAGGTTCTAGTCGTGCCATGGCTGTTGCTGGTGCTGCGCATCGTGGTTGCGGCGATTTTTCTGCTTGCCATCTATGCCGGTCTCTTCGGCACACCACTCCCCGAGCGCAATCTGGCCACCATGCTGACCTGGACTATTTGGTGGTCCGGGCTCGTGCTGGCCATTTTCTTCGTGGGCTCGGCATGGTGCGCCATTTGCCCTTGGGATTCCCTGGCGACCTGGTTGGTGCGGCGGCGGCTGTGGCGGCGTGGCAGCGAAACGGCAAGCCTTAACCTGCACGTCCCCAAAATGCTGCGCAGCGTTTGGCCGGCGCTGCTGCTGTTTGTCGGGATGAGCTGGCTGGAATTGGGCTTTGGTGTAACGGTGAGCCCCTACGCGACAGCGTTGCTTGCCTTGCTGATGGTGGTGCTTACCACCGTGTCGCTGGCGGTATTCGAGCGCAAGGCGTTTTGTCGCTATTTCTGTCCGGTGGGGCGCACCATCGGCTTCTATTCTGAATTATCCCCCGTGGCGCTGCACCCCATCGATCCCGATATCTGCGCCCGCTGTACCACGCTGGAGTGCTACCACGGGACAGCCGATGTCGAACCCTGCCCCACGCACTTGGTGATGGGCCGGATCAAGCAGAATACCTACTGCATTTCTTGTGATGCCTGTTCCCGCAGTTGTCCCCAGCAAAACGTCGCCTGGCGTTTACGCAATGCCGGAGAAGAAATCATCCAGGCCGCCCATCCGCGCTGGGATGAAGCCTGGTTCATCCTCGGTCTGCTGGCGCTGACAAGTTTTCACGGCACAACCATGCTGCCCGCCTGGGAGCGCTGGATGAGCACGCTGGCCCGTAGCATTGGCGACTCCGGTCAATTGCTGTGGAGTTTTTCCATCAGTATGGGTATCAGCATCCTCATCCCTGTGACATTTTTCGCGCTGATGACGTTGCTGACGCAACGGACAATCGCTGCCAAACCAAAATATAGGCGGGTATTTTCTGCGCTGGCGTTATCCACTTTGCCGCTTGCTTTCGTCTATCACCTGTCGCACAACCTTGGCCATTTGGTGCGCGAGAGCCCCGGCATCGGACAGGTGATTCTCAACCCCTTGGGAAGCAACACCCAAACTGTGATGTGCACCCAAGTCGAAATACGCCATTCGTTGTCCGCGATCCAGCAGGACACCATTTTTGCCCTGCAGGCGGGGCTGCTGCTGTTGGGCTTTTGGATGGCGGTGCGCATCCTGCGCCACCGCATCACCCGAGTCTTGCCCAATACTCAAGCTGCAACAGGAGGGCACATATTGCCAATGCTGACGTTTATCATGGCCATCACACTGTATAACCTCTGGCTGCTGATGCAACCCATGACAATGCGCATGTGACAAAACACCATGAGTGAAACTGAAATCGATATGTCCCGCAGGTCGTTCTTTAGCACCCTGCTGCGCAAAACGGCCGATTTTGCCGTTCGGGTCGCCGATGCGCAGATCACCGAGCAGGAGCAAAACTGGATACGCCCGCCTTTTGCGCTGGACGAAGCGCACTTCCTGTCGGCCTGCACACGCTGTGATGCATGCATGCAAGCCTGCCCGCATGGCACGATTAATATCCTTTCGAGCCGGCGGGGGCTAAGGGTAGCGGGCACTCCCGTGCTCGATCTTTTGAACAATGCCTGCCATCTTTGTGCAGACTGGCCCTGTGTCGCCGCCTGCGAGCCGGGTGCATTGAAACTTCCTCCCCGGGAAGAAGAAAAACCGCAACCCCTGCCGCAACTGGCTGAAGTCCGCATTGACACCCAGACGTGCCTGCCCTATAGCGGGCCGGAGTGTGGCGCCTGTGCCTCCAGTTGCCCGGTGCCGGGCGCATTGATATGGAACCAGTGCAAGCCCTACATAGTGCCGCAGCTTTGCGTGGGCTGCGCCCTCTGTCGTGAAACATGTATCGTGGAGCCAAAGGCAGTCTTGGTGCGTTCACAGTACAAAATGGTCACGGAAAAACCAGCGCTCCTGGAGGCTCGAGATTGAAGGTTCACGGCACTTGGAGCCCACATGAGTCCGGGAAAATTCAACGGCGAAGCGAAACTTTGACTAACTGATGACTGGAAGAAAGGTATACGGCATCACTTCGCCAACGCAATGAACGCCCATATCTCTTTGCTGCGTTTTATCCTCTGTTGCCTGTTGGTGGTGACGAGCACGGCAGCACCTGGGCAGGCGGCAAATGCGTTCAGCAGCAATCCTTCACCATACCTGGCAATGCATGCAACAGATCCGGTGGCATGGCGCCTGTGGGGCCAGGAAGCCATTGACGAGGCACAGCATGAGGGCAAGCTGCTATTTATTTCCAGCGGCAATTTTTCATGTTACTGGTGCCATGTGATGCAGCGCGAAAGTTATCTCAATCCGTGCATTGCGACCTTGATCAACCGTAACTTCATTCCGGTATTGATCGACAGCGAGTTGCAGCCCGCACTGGATGCCCAATTCATGGAATTCTTGAACCGCACCCTTGGTTATGCCGGCTGGCCGATGCATGTGTTTATCACTCCCGATGGTTTTCCGCTTGCAGGAACAGTTTATGTCCCGCCCGCAGAGTTTGAACCGATGCTGCAAGAAATGGCCAATGAGTGGAATAAAAACAAGAAGGAATTGGCTGCGCACGCGCAACAGACTGCCACAGCGCACAAACAATCCTTGCCCCCAGCATCCGACACCCTGGAAAAAGGGGCAGGCGATGCAGCAACCGCTGCATTGGTAAGCCATGCATTGGCGGCGTCCGACGGGGAACTCGGCGGCTTTGGCAAACGGGGTAAATTTCCGTCAACTCCGCAATTGCAGGCCCTCCTCTTCGCCTACAGCAGAACCCCGGAAACGCGGCTCGGGAATTTTCTGGTTTTGACCCTGGACCAGATGGCGAGCGGCGGGTTGCGCGATCACCTTGGCGGCGGTTTCTTCCGCTACACGACGGATCGCCATTGGCAGAACCCCCACTTCGAGAAAATGCTTTACGACAATGCCCAGTTGGCCATTTTGTATCTGCAGGCTGCACGTATTTTCGACCGGCCCGATTATGGCCGGGTCGGACAAGAGGCACTTGATTTCATGTTACGCGAACTGGCCAGTCCGGAGGGCGGGATGGTGGTCGGCCTTGCGGCAGTCGGTGAATCTATGCGCGAGGGAGAGTATTACCTGTGGAATCGCGCCGAACTTGAAGCCCGGTTGACGCCCGCCGAGTTTCGCGCACTCAGCCTGGCTTGGGACTTGGAGCGCGCACCCCAGCGGAAGGGAGCGTATTTGCCACGGCGCACCCAGTCTGTCCAACAAGTCGCGGGGGTGCTCGGGGTCAATCCAGATGTGGTAGAGAAACTATTGCAACTGGCACGGGGAAAATTGCTTGATGCGCGCAACGCGCGGGTACTGCCGCGCGACGGGAAACAACTTGCCGGGTTGAATGGCCTTGCGCTTGCCGCCCTGGCGCAGGGCACACAATTGCCCAATGGCAAAACCTATCGCCGTGCCGGTCAGCATCTTCGCGATTACCTGGTGAAAACCCTATGGGACGGAAAGCAGTTGTCCCGGATGCACACCGGGAAGGTTGGACAACGTGCCGAAGGCACCCTGGAAGACTACGCCTTGGCGGCCAAAGGGCTGTTGGCTTGGTCACAGGTGAGCCGCAGTAAGGAGGATAGCCGGCTGGCTGGACAGCTCATCGGCGAGGCGTGGCGCCGCTTCTACAATGAGAAGACCGGTTGGCGACTAGAACAGCGCTCCCTGTTGCCGATCGAGTCTGCCGTGGCGGCGCTCCCCGACGGCGCATTGCCGTCTGTCTCTGCCACACTCCTGTCGGCAAGCCTGGAGTGGGCGAGAACAACCAAGGATAGCGGACTACGGAAGCGCGCCCGCACAGCACTCAATGCCGGCCGCTTGCTGGTCAATGAAAACCCATTTGGCTATGCCAGTTATGCCGCCGCATTTTTTCTCTAGTTGAATGCACTCGATGCGCATTCCAATCAAGTGCGTAATCGCGCGCGACTTCCAGCTTGCAATAATCCTGCGCCGAG
>Ga0210026_1002129_pt1 | contig 17494 bp, 24 predicted proteins | sample CryGeymeta201509_FD_183977 | JGI IMG/M metagenome (GOLD analysis project Ga0210026, IMG submission 183977) | Groundwater microbial communities from Crystal Geyser aquifers in Utah, USA - Crystal Geyser metaG 2015-09 (SPAdes) (version 2) | ecosystem: Environmental > Aquatic > Deep subsurface >... | reverse complement strand
CAAGCATTTTCAGCTTTTCGCGTTCCGTCAATTCGGTGGCGTTCAAGATTATATCTTTGCGCCGCTCGTATGATTCTTGAATGATACGTTCTTCCTCCGCGTAGGCTTGGAACATCGTTTCCGGCTGTTCCTTCATCAAGTCAACGCGTTTCTGTTGTTCTTCGGCAAACTGTTCCGTCAAGGAAATTTGAAGCTCCGCCTGATAGGCGGAACCTTGGCGGGTGTTGTCTTCAATCAACTGGAACCGGCGGGCGTAGGATTCGGAAATCAATGTTTCTTCATCACGCAAGGATTTCTCCAATGTCTCAAATTCGGAAGTCCGGGAACCTCCGCCGCCACCGCGTCCCCCTCTTGAAGCCGTGGGGGCTGTTCCTCCGCCGGTTCCACCGGATTTGATACCAAACCGCTTCAACCTGTCCGCCCGGTCAAGGGCGCGGGCTTCCGCGTCCTTGTCATACTGTTCCCTTTTTTGGTTCGCCTCCGCTTGCAAAAGGGCGGCTTGGGTGATGTTGTCCCCCGCTTCCTTCCACGCGTCCGCAAGACCGGAAACAACAACGTCCGAATTGATTCCGATTTTCACGAAGGAATCATCCCAAGCAAGGCGGGACTTGTTGGCCGCGCCCTCAATTTCGGAAGCAATTCCGGCGTATCCCGCCTTGATGGAACCGGAAAAGGTTTGGCTTGAAAACGGGTTCAAGGCTTGCCCAATGGCTTTGCCCGCAATCGCGGCGGAAGTGATAAGACCGTTGAACGCGGCGGCAATGGTTTCAAAGATGGCTTTCCCTACTTGGACGGCGGAATCAACCAAGCCCCAAAGAATCGTTCCCATGGATTTGACGTATGCGCGGTATCCAATGACGGCGGCTTTCATTCCGCCCATGAGTCCTTCAAACAGGGTTTGCCCGGTTTCTTCCCCTTGCTCCCCGTGTCCTTGCAAAATCTCGTTCAAATAACCAACCCCGAAAGATACGTCCTCCACGTAACCGCCAAAGGCGATTGCCCAACCGTCAATTGCGGCTTGGACTTGGCCAGATTCCAGCATTGCAATAAGTTCTTCAACAAGCGCGGTAACGTTGCGGATTGAGTCTTCCACAAAGTCCCCAAGCCCTTCCTCCCCTATTGTGGCAAGCAAAACCTCCCACGCGTCCCCAAGGTTGGAAAACGCTCCGGTCAACGTGTTCATTTGGCGTTCCATGCCACCGGCAAAGGACGTTTCCCCAAGTTCAATGAAATATCTTTCAATATCTTCAATGTTGTTTTTCACTTCGGTTGTCACGCCCCGGAAGGTGAATTTCACGTTGTCCCCTTCCTTTTGGGCGCGGATACCAAAGCGTTTCAGGTTCTCAAACTCCCCGGCGGTGGCGTTGGACACGGCAAGGACCATTTCGGAAAGCTGGAACCCCATGCTTGAAGCCGTGTCCCCGTATGCCCGCAAGGCGCGTTCCGAAGGTTCAAGCCCCCGGTTGACCAATGAAATGAAAGCCCCGGTTGCTTGTTGCAAATCGTATGGGGTTTGTTGGGCAAAGTCTTTGATTGCGGCGAACGCGGCAACGGCGTTTTCCGCGCTCCCGGTTGCCGTGACAAGTTGGGCGTTCAACTGTTGAAACTCCGCCGTTTTGCGGATTACCGCTTGGAACCCGGCAACCACTCCGCGCAAGGTGATATAACCCGCCGCCAGTTTCCCAAGGGTTCCCATCAAGGAACCGGCGGATTTGTTTTGCCGGTTGATACTTCTTTCCGTTCTTCCCGAAGTCCCTTCCAACGTCCGCAACCGGCGTTCCGCTTCCGTTACGGAATCGTAAAGGATGCGAATTTGCAAGGATGTAATATCTTCGGTCATGGGGTGTTTATCGTATTGTATTGAATGAAGGAAAGGGAACGGATGGCTTGGGCTTCAATGGTTGATATATCCTTTCCGGTTAAAATCGACCATGACCGGATTTCTTCCCACGTCAACCGCTCCCCGTTTTGAACTTCCCGGAACCATTCCCACAAGTAAGCAACCCGCGCCGGAATGGGCGGAAGTTGCAAATCAGGATGGGGCTTTTTCGTGACTTTTTCAATCTGTTGGAGGTTTTCCCTTTTTGTGAGTTTGGAACCGGCGGCGGCGGGTTTGCTTAGGTCAAAGAAGCGTTCCGCGTATTGGTCAAGGCCCCGGAGTGATTCCGAAAAAAAAGCGAACGGCGGGAAACAAGCTCGTCAATCTTTTCCCGGATTTGGGGAGCTTCCCGGAGGAACCGCGCAACGTTTTCCAGATTGCACGGGTAAAGCTCCGCCCCTTCCGGCATAATTGAAGCGTCCGAAAAACTCCAATCCTTTACCAAGACCGCAAGAAACTTGCAAGTTGCTTCAAGCGCGGCGTCTTCCCTTTCTTCCTCCGGCAAAGCTACAAGTTCCCCAATCACGCGGGCTTGCTTGCTCTTGGCTTTTTGGAACTCGTCCGAATCAATGCCCCGGACAATCAGGAAATGCGGGGACTTGTCCCCTTCCGGCGTTTGGAGTTCAATCCGTTGCCCGTCATTTGCCCGCTGGCGGGTCATAAAGGCTTCCATTCCCACCGGAGGGGCGGGTTTGGTTTTGGCGGGTGGGACGCCCTTCCCGCCCCTCTTGGGGGCGTTCTTGGCTTTCTTGGCGGTCTTTCTTGCTTGTGTCATGGTTGGTTCCTGTTGGGGGCTGTTCCCGGCAATTTGCCGTTACGCGGGAATCCGGCGGATTACGATGTTTGAAGCCTTGGCGGGGTCAAGCAGGGCTTGGAAGGGCATTGCAAGGGTGATGGAACCTTGCCCGGCAACATCCGGTTGCCCGGCGGTGAACTTCACGCGTGGGATTTCAAAGATATATTGATTGCCCAAAGCGTCCGGCAAGGTGATTGCAAAGGACGTTTCCGTTTCGGCAAGGAACTTGGCCAAAATGGCGGAGTCCTCAAAATAGACCGTTGCGGAACCCGTCAAGGTGGAACGCCCGATTGACGGGCGGATTGTGAACTTGGAACCAACCACGTTGCGGACTTCCATCCCATTATCAAGGTTCATGGAAAATTCCGTGACAAGTCCAACGGTTGCCCCGCCTTCCTTCAATTCGCCGGCGAAGGCGTCAAGGGGCGGCGTTGTGGATACGGCGGGGTATGTCGCGCCCGCTGGCGGGTCATTGGAGGGGGCAACGCCTTCCCGTCCCATTGCGCCGAAGGTGGCGGTAATGATGGCGGTGGGGTTGATGGCAAGCGCAAGCGTCCCAAACTCAACCCCGTTGAAAAGGTGATAGGGCTTGCCCTCGCCGGTGGCGGCAATGTCCGTGAAGTGGCGGAGAACCGAAAAAGAGCGGCGTTCCGTTCCCGCCTTCAACACTGTTTCCGTTGTGGCAACCGTCACGGATTCCCCGGCGGCGTCATCAACGAAAACGGCGGGGTTTCCGTCCAAATCGTCCAAAGTGAGCTTTCCAGCGACAACGTTGGTAATGACAAAGGTTCCGTTGTTCGCGGGGGTTCCGGTGAATCCGGTAACAGTCACAACGTCCCCCACTTGAAAACCGGAAAAAATAAATTCCGCTTCTGAATCTTCTATTGAGGAATCCGAAGCCACGGCGGAAAGGGTGGACGCTTCGCGGATTGCTTTGGGCGTCCAAGTTCCCAAAAGGACGGCTTCAAGGAAATCGTCGAAAGTCCCGAAGGACAATTCCGTTGAAATATCACCGGGAACCGTGACGGTTCCAAGGCGGAAATCCGAAATTTGCCTGTCCGGGCGGAGTTCTTCGGATTGAAGGGAACCGCGTTGGGTTCCCAACGTCATTCCAGTATGGCGGATGCGTTTCAGGGCGGGCGTTTCCGGGGTTGTTCCGTAAACGGTTTCCAAGACGTAAAAGGCGGCGTGGCGGGCGGAGTCTGACATTGCTTTATTTTTTTGGTTGTTGGTATATCAAGAGCGGAAGAGGCGGGTTTCCCAAGAAATCGAAACGGAAAAACGATATGAGTTTTCCGCTTGCCCTCCGGGGACTTGACCGCAACTTTTTACCGTTACGATGGCGGAATTGTAAACAAGCGGGGTTGCCGGTGTAAAGGCGGAACGCATGGCCAAAATGTCCGCCGCAACCGCTTCCTTCCCGCTCCCAATCGGAACGTGAATATCAAGTTGGGCAATCCCGGTGAACTCGTCTTGACCGCCCGCGCCAAGCGTGGCCACGTCCGGCGCGTTCGGGAGGAAGTGAAATTCAAACCATTTGGCTTTGCCTTTTCGGGAAAAAGGTTGGTTCTCAAACGCGGTATTCCCAACGGACGCCGGGAGGGCTTCCGCCAGTTTTTGCCGCAAGGCGTTTTCAATGTCCGCCGGGTTGCTCATGTTTGGTTCCTCACTTGGGCAAGTTGTTGGGAAATCAGGCGTTTGATTCTGGCGGTGTTGCGGCGAACCATTCCTTGCGGAGCTTGGCGGGACCATCCTTCGTATTCAAGCCGCGCCGCGTAGGGTAAAGAATTGGCAAGCCAATTTATATCATTCCTGTCCGAACGTTCGCAAACCTCGATCACCTTGGGGATTGCCGCGCCGTAATCGGTGGAAACGCTTGTTGACGTATCCGCCGCGCCAACGGTGCAATTCCAGTTTGCCCGGAAGCGTCCGCCAACGTATCCGGCGGGCGGTTTGCTTTTCCACAAGTCCGGGTCCCCAACGGGTGAATCCCGAATGACGGCGGAAAACAGCTTGATTGCAACGGCGCGTTTCAACATGTCCGCCCGCAACAAGGTAAGCCGCGCAAATTCGGAAATATCCGGGCCGAAGCGTCCTTGGTTCGGGTTCATAGTTGCATCACCCCCACGTTGTAAATGATTGGCGTCCCGTCCGGGGAAAGTTCCGTCACGCCCTTTGCTTCCCAATCCGCGCCATCAAAGTTGAAGCGGTCAAGGGGTTGGGGTGGGAAGGTTGCCCCGGCGGCGGCGCAAAGAATGGTTCTTGCCCGTCCCACCATGATTGCTTTTTTCAAGGCGTCATCCATGTTGGAAAAAGTCGGTCCTTTGTAACGTGGAAGGACAACGCCGGTGATTGTCCCCGCTGATACAACATTGGCGGAGGGTTCCCCGGTAACGTCATTGAAAGTCCGCGTGATTCTTTGCATGGCCAAGACACGCCCGTTTTTCGCAATGGACTTCAAGGCGTTGGCGGCGGTCTTGGAAAAATCGGCCATGGTTGTTTTTCTATGCCCGGCCAACGGACAAGCCGCCGCCGGTTGTGAGAAGTGGGAGCAACAGGGCGCGGGCTTTGGTCAACGCCGGTTGCGGGTTTGCCCCGGTTCCGGGGCGGTATTCCGTTTCAAGAACATCAACCTTTTCCCGTATGACTTCGCGGCCATCCCCGGAAGGTTGAAGTTCCGTCCCGGCCAACGCGTCAAGCGCAAGCTGGCATTGGGCGGCTTTCAACACTCCGGGGATTTCCGTTTCGGCAACGGCGAACCCGTCCAGCGTGACGCCGGAGCGGGGAAATTGGAGGGGTTGCGCCCCCGTGACTTTGGTTCCCTTGAATTGCGCCCGAAAGGCGTTGATGAAGTCCATTGCCCTGATTGCGGCGGCTTCAATCTCCCCGTCCGTGTCGTCAAGAGTGGAAGCCCGCGCTTCGGCAAAAGCGCGGACCTCCGCAACCGTGACAAACGAGTTGGCCCCGCTAGGAAGGGAACCGTCTTCAATGACAAGGGCCATGTTCGTTCAAGGTTGAGCTTTACGGGGTGGGGGTGAACGCGCCGCCGGTGATTTCCCCGCCTTCAATGGTAAACGCCACTGTCCCGCCGGTGATGGCGATTTCCTGGGCGTCTTCCACAAGGGCGGTTGTGTCCGCGTCCGGGAGTTCCGGGAGGGCGGGGAAGTCCTCTTCATCCGCATACGCGGCGGGGCGGGTTCCCATGATGTAATCCGCCGCCTCCGGCCCTACGCCATAGGCGTTTGAGACTTCGGCGTTGCGGACTAGGATTTCAAGCGGAGCTTGCGCCCGCTCGTTCAAGGCGGCAATTTCGGAAAGCTCCCCGCTTGTGGGAACCCCTGTTGCCGTGAAGTAAATGACTTTTTGCATGATATTTGTTTCCTTTGTTGGAAGCCCTCCGGCTTATGCTTCGGGTTCTTCGGTTTCCTGCTTGGCAAGGACTTCGTTCTTGAACAGGTTAACAAGGGTTTCCGTCTTGTTGTTGGGGTGGAAATCAACGCCTTCCGCCTTCAAGGCTTCTTTCAAGGCGTCCCGGTCATCCGGGCAACCAACGGGCAAGCCAAGGCTGTTGAGTTCAACGGGGGCGTCCAACGCCACAAGACCGCCTTCCGGGACGCTGGAAACGCCTTCGGTGGAATGGAACGGGAAGCGTTCCTTGTAGTTGTCCGGCGCAAGCCCGGCAACACCGGCGCAAGGTTCGGGATTCTCGTTTGTCTGCTTCGCAACGGTGGCGTTGCGGAAAACAACACGCTTGCCGCTGGCGGCGGCAATGGAGGTTGCGGCGGTCTTTGCGTCATCGTCAACGCGTCCGCCACGGACAAAGAACAGGATATTGCTAGTTTTCATTTGATTGATATATTTTTGGATTGAAAGAAAAAGGCGGGACGCTTCCGGGATTGGAAACGCCCCGCCGGGTTACGAACAAACAACGGGGCCGGTGATGATTACTTGACCTCGTAAACCACGCCCGCAAGGTCTTTGTGATACGTGGCGTATTTGTCCCAATTGGAACCGGTGGCAAGGGCGGCGGTTGTTGGGGACTTGCCGCCGTTGGTCTTGTCCCAAGCGAAGCCCTTCACGGACACGTTGTAAGACCATTCGGCTTGCATGGTCCGGATGATGTTTTCACCGCCGTTCTTGGTTTCAACGTTGGCGTTGTAATCGCCATTGTCTTCAATCAGGATTGCGCCGGGAACAAGTCCAAGCATGGCGTAGGAAGCAACGTCCGGGCCGGTTCCCGCGCCGTCCGGGTCAACGAGCGTGGGGGCGTCCGTCATCACAATTGGACGCCCAAAGCCGTCCGTGGAAACGTTGATTGTCCCGAAGGTGAAAAGGCGGTCATTGTTGGCAATGGCGTTCCCCCAAAGGTCAAAGATGGGCTTGGAGTGTCCAACCCAAACGGCAATCCGTTGGGCCATGTCCCCAAGCTTCGCGCTGGCAGTGTTCAAGCCCGCAAAGTCCGCATTTCCGGCAACGGCGGAAAGGTAGTTCGTGGCTTGGCCGGACAGGGCGGATTTGACGGCGGCAATGCCAACGTCCAGCATGTCCGCCATGCGGTCAACGGCAAGCTGTTGACCGAAGACAACGCCGCCCTCTTCCGGGTTTTTGAGAATCCACTCAAATTGCGCGGGGTCCATGCGGACGGGCGGAGTTCCGGCGGCAACCTTCACGGACGTTTCCGCCAGTTGGGCAAGGTCAACTTCGGAAACCGTTCCGGTTCCGTAGGCATTACGGCGGCGAACAAGCCCGGCGATTTTCGCCCAATGGGTCCTGTCCATGAAATCCCCCGCATTGCGGGCGGAACGAAGAACAATTCCGCCACGGGTGGCGGCGTTGAACAATTCAACTTGTTGTTGAAGAACTTCCGTCATTGTCCCTTGGGCAAAATCGGAAAACACTTTGAAGGCGGATAGTGGCATGGTAGTTGGTAATTTTAAGGTTGTGATTGATACGAGTTTGTTGCCCAAGCTCAACCTTCACCGCCAACGCCCTTGCCTTTCAAATAGGCTACCATATCGGCGGGGTTGGCTGTTGCGGCGTCCTTTGGACGTTCTCCCGGAGTGGACCCGCCGCCCCCGTTGGGTTGCGTGGCCCCGCCGCCGCTCCCCTTGGATGCAACGAGAATGCCCTTTAAATCCGCGTCCGCAAGCAAATTCTTGCGGAAACCGTCAAGGTCAAGCGCGGTGGGGTTTCCGTCCCCGTCAAGGAACCGCGTGACGGGCTTTCCGTCCACAAGTTCCGTTTTGACAAGACCGGCAAGAACAGCCTTCCCGGCTTTGGCCGAAACGAAGGAAGGAAGCAGTTGCCCAATGACGCCTTCGTTGTGGGAATCAATCGCAAGCTGATTGGCGCGGGCTTCGGATGCGGCTTGGGCTTTCTTCAAGTCCGCAATGTCCTTTTTGTATGCCGCTTCAATGGCGGCAAAGTCCCCCTTGGTTCGGGCTTCAACAAGGGCGTCTTCCCGCGCTTTCTTGATTTCAGCTTCCCGCCCGGCAAGCAGGGCGTCCCGTTCTTGGGCGGCTTTCACCTTGGCTTCCTTTTCCTTGTCCAAGGCGGATTTGAGTCCGGCGGCGTTCTCTTCCCCGTTGTCATACTCTTCCGGGTTGGAAGGGTTGGCGGTGAAGGATGTTTTCATTTCGGCGGGGAGCATGTCCCATACTGCTTTGCTTATTTTCATGTTTTTGGTTCCTGTTTGGTTGTTGGAGATATATCAAAGCCCCGCCCGGTTGAACGCCTCCGGTTCAATCCGGCGCATTTCGGCAAGGGTCAAGGGTTCAAAGTCACGCCCAAGATTCAATTCCGCGAACCGCTCCGGGGTCAAGCCCCCGTTTCGGAACAGGGTTGCGCGGGTTGGGCCAAGCGCGACGGTCTGAAATTCGGCGGGCTGTTTTTTAAGCCAATCGTAATAAGTTTCCTCCGCCGGGACATATCCGGGATTCGGGCCGGAGCTTGCGCGGGTTCCGCCCTCGTCCAGCCAATCCCATTCCGAACCCAAAACGGCAATGGTTGTTGAACGGCAGTTTGGATGTATCGGCGGCATTGGTCCTTTCCCCGCTTCAAATTGCCGCCCGTCCAAGCTCTTGCATTGTTGGGTTGTCCGCCGGTCAAGGGTGGAAACCCATTGATATTTCTTGACCAAATCGCCGTTGCGCTCCCAAACCTCCATCCGGGCGGCGTTGGCAACGTGTTGCGTTGCGGTTTGAATGACAGTCCCCGCCGTCCGGCGGGACACGTCAAGAACCCCGTCCTTGTATCCTCCCGCCTTGGTTCCCACAACCTCCCGAATCATTTGTTGGAGCGTCTTGCCTTGCGCCCATCCGTTGCGGACAACGTTCCCCACCTTCACGGCGTCACCTTGCGCCCAAGTCTTCACGAAGGATTCCAAAAGCTCCCCGGTGGCTTGGACAGGGGCGGCAAGGGCGCGGTCAAAGGCAAGCTTGGCGGTGGGGGCGTTGAAACGCGGGGTTGGGAAAACACCTTTGGACAGTTGGGCAATTTCCAACCCGGCAGCGTAGGCGGCAAGCCCCGGCATTTCGTCAAGGAACGCGTCCATTGCCGCCAACGTGATTCCGGTTTGCGCTTCCCGAAGTTGTAGAATCAACTTTGATATATCACGCTTTGAAAGCTCCCCAAGGTTCCCGGCTTCCACCGCCGCCAATACTTGCCGGATGCGGCGGCGCAAAGATTCTTGCGCCGTCCCGTAATTTCGGACAAGACCGGATTTCAGGCGTTCAAGATATACCTGTTGCCGGGTTACAAGGTCAACGGGGTGGGGCATGGCTTAAACGGCGGGGGGTTGGTTTTCGGGCGGGGTATTGGCCGGAGGTTGCCCCTTGGCGGCAAGAAGCCGCTCTTGCGCCGCCGTTTGGGCGTCAAGTTCCTGTTGCGCCTGGGCAAGCTCCGCCTCTTCCTCGTCCGCCATTTGGTCCTTGGCGTCTTCATCGTCCAGATACGCAACGCCGCCGGATTTGAGCTTGTCCCGCGCTTCCTCAAATGTAATGAGTTTCCCGGTATAAAGCCCCATGATGGAAGATTGTTCTTCCGGGGAAAGACGGGCAACGGCAAATTCCCGGTTGAGTTCAAAAAGCAAACCCTCGTCCATGCCGTCCGCCGGTTCGGGGATTGTGACGTTTTGGAACGAAGCCACCCAAGCAAGGGCGCGGGCGTAGGCGGCGGAAACGTTGGCCACGCAACCGGCAAGAACCGAAGTTGCGCTTGCTTCGTTCAACCCTGCTTCGGTTGCCGTCACCTTCACTTCCCGCTTTTCCACAAGCTTTGCGCCAAGCGCAATCATCAACTCTTCCTTTTGGTCCATTGCTTCCTTGGGGAGCGTGTTGGGGTTGGCTTGCAACAATCCCGCCGTCCCGCCTTCGGGGAGTGGAACGCAAGAGCGGGAACCCAACATGATTTTCCCCTTCAACACGTCATCAACCCATGATTGCGTCAAACCGGCAAGCCAAGGCGTAGGTTGCCCCACCATGTAAACGCTTTCCTCGTAATCGGCGGAGTTGCGGTAATGCCCAAGATTAAGGAAAGAAATATCAAGCATCAAAGGCTTTTCAAGTTCCGAATCGTTGGCTTCCGCGCCAATGAAGCAAAAAGGAAGCTCTTGCATGGGTTGGCCGGAACCGTCCGCCGGGGTGGCTTGCTCAAACAGGTTGAAGCCGCCGCCCTCAACCATGGGACGCCAGATTTCAACGGAATAAACATTGTTGACCAAGCGGAGAATGCGGAACTGTTCTTCAATCTTGGTTTCAAACCCATCGTCTTCCGCAATATAATCTTCCTTGATTACAACAAGGGAAAGCTTGGACTTTGCGCCTTGAAGGGTTGTCCGCCAATTGATGATTTGCCAAGGGAAGAAAAGCAACACCTTTGCCCGAATGCCGCCCTCTTCCGCGTCACGGATGGAAACCGGCCCGTTGGTCTTGGGGTAATCGACAAGCAAACCGGCGCGGGAGTAGGCAACAACCATGCCAAGGGCTTTCTTGGACTGTTGGGTTGCGGATACGCCCGCCCCGTCAATGTCATCAATGACAGGTTGAAGGGCTTCCGGGCCGGTATAAACGGGGTCAACCGCGAAGCATTGCCCCACCATGTTTTCAACAGTCCGCCCCGTGACGTTGTGGAAGACGGCGCGGGCAATGTATCCCTCGTATCGTTTCGTATTCTCCGGGGAAGAGTCTTCCGCGTTCGGGCGGGGAAGGTATTTCGTCTTTGCCGCTTTCACGGCGGCTTCCCCGGCGATACAATCCCGGATTTGTTCCCACAAGGGCAAGAAGTCCTTGAACTTCGGATGCTTGGCCGAAATGGCCGGGACGGCGGACGGTGGAACCGTGCTAAGTTTTGGTTTGGCGGGCATGGCGTTGGTTGGTATCAAGTGGGGTGTTTCGTTTTGATTGATACCGCCCATTTCCGGGAAGCGTCAAGCAACTTGTATCTTACTTCATCCGGGATATGGTCCTCCGCCAACGTGTCCACGTCGTCCGGTTCTTCCTCGTCCCTTGGGGTTGTTGGAATCAAGGCGATAGCATGGCGGCAAGACTTTGTAAAATACAATCCCGCGCCTTCCCCTTTTGCCGCGTTCCGCATAGCGTCCCGGACGAGTTGCCAGCCGTTTATCCGGGAACCGGGGGCTTTGTTGGCCGGTATCCATTCCACGCCCTCCGCCGCCATCTTCGTTCCAATGGTGGCAACGTCGCTTTGGGTTGTCTGGTAAATCTGGCCATCCGCCGGGCCGGGCTTCGGGATTGTGGAAATCGTCCCCGCCTTCATCATCTTCATTTCCCTTTCCATGATACCGGCGGCAATGTCCGGCCCGCTCATACGCAAGCCCTCGTTCGTTCCGGCTTCTTGCGTCCCATACCATTCCGCAAACCGGATGATTGAACCGCGCCGGGGTTGAAATATCGTCCCATCGTTCAACGTCACGGCTTCCCCGTTCGCCTCCGCATACCAACCAACGGAAAAAGGATGGCTGGAACCCCAATCAAAGGCGCGGTCAATCCGCCAAGCTTTCGGGACTTTGAAATCGTCAATGACATGGACGTTTTCCCGCCAAACGTCATCAAACATTCCACCGGCAACAATGTTCCAATCCCCTTCCAACCACGCCTTTCGCCGGTTCGGGTCCGTGATGGATTCCAAAACCGCCACGTATTCCGGCGGAAGATACCTGTTTTCCCGGTAGGAACCGAAAAGGCGGACTTGCGTTCTTTTAATGTCCTCCCGCTTCCCTGTCCGGGGGTTGTAAACGTTCGTGAAGCTTTCAAGTATTTGGCCGGGGTCCGCCGGGTCAATGAAGCGTTTTTTCACCCAACCATGACCCGGCCCGTATGGGTTCGTTGTGGCAAATATAATGAGTTGCATTTCCGGCAAGGGCTTCCCGTCCGGCGTCTTATATCTTCCGTTTTCGTCTTTGGGCGTATGCTCCGCCGCAATGAAGCCGGAGCGGTTGCAAGACGCCATCAACTCAAACGGCTTGGCGGTGGGGAACTTGGAAAGCTCGTTCCAGCCAATGAAAGGAAATTCCTGTCCGTGGTAATTCCAGTAATCCGTTTCCTTTTTGAACTGGCGGAAAAGAAGCTCTTCACCGGTTGGCCAAACCCATTTGTAATCAGACTTTGACCGGAGGAACCGCGCCCCGTCCTTGAATTGGGGGAACCAACGTTCGGACTTGGAAATCAGGTCATCAAGGTTCTTATATTCGCGGTCAAAGATTACCCCGCGCCAAAACTTGCCGTATCCCTTCCCCACCTTGGAACGGAAAAACATCACTTGCGAATCCGTCTTGCCGGGTCCCCGGCTTCCCTCGTAAAGAAGAACGTTGCAAGGGCAAGCCACGGCAAGGGCTTGGGAACCGGGCAAGGGCTTCCAAACAACTTCCGGCGGGGCGTCCTCAACCGTGGCCGGTGCAATCATTCCGCGTAATCCTCCCAACGTAGTTTTTCCACGTTCTCCCGCGCCCGCTTGTCCAGCCAATCAAGGGCTTCAATGTCCATGGCGTTCGTTCGGGTCCGCGCAATCCGGCTTCCGCCCTGTCCAACCGTCAAGATATATCCCAAGCCGGAGCGGTTCAACATTTCCGCCGCGTCCTCCAAAGCGTCCCACGTTCCCGGCGGCATGTCTTCCCCTTCCATACGTCAACGAACGATTTCCGCGTCCAGTATCACGGCGTTTTTCAATTCCTTTTGGGAGCGGCGGGCGTGTTCCTCCCACTCTTCCGGGTGAACGGCAATGGGAACAAGCATCACCCCGCCGCCGGGGGTGGCGTCCTTCGGGGCGGGAGCGCGGGGGGCGTCCATGCCCTTGATTTTGGCGAGGGTTTGCCAAGCCTTGATGCGGCTTGACGAGTTGGCGCAAAATGAATCCGGTTGGTTGGCTTCCCTCAACAGCCCGGCCATGATTGTTGAAGCCCCAACGATTGCGTCCGCCTCCATCCTGTCCAATACCTCCCCAAGCCGCAATTGCGTAAAGGAATGATGCAACAACAACAACCCTGTTGAACCCGCGAAGTCTTCCGCGTATCCCATCCGCAAGGCGGCTTGCGTGGCGTTGAAATCCTTGATATATTCATGGACGAAATGCCGCATCCGCGCCACGTCCTCCAAAGGAATCTTGAATTGCTCCGCCAACGCTTCGGACGTGATTGTTGGGTTTTCCGCCTTGACCGTGGCAAGGAAGGCTTGTTGCGTGGGGGGGTTCTTGCCCTGTCCGTTGGGGGCGCGTTTTGCCCGCTTCCTTGCGGTCTTTTTCGGGGTTTTCTTCGGGGGTGGCTTGGTTCCCCCCTTTGCTTTGGCGGTCCCCTTGCCTGTCCCCGCTCTTGCCGTTGCGGTTCTTGCCATGGGGGACAACTACCACGCCCCCCACGCGCCGCGCAAGGCGTTTGTTTACCTTGGCGGCGGGGCAAGGTATTGCCGGAGGATTGCGGCGGCTTCCTCCCATCCGTAGGCGACGGCATACCCGAACCCGTCCGCGTGAACTTGGGCGCGGAAATCAACTTGAACGTCTTGAAGCCCTCCGCCTTTCTTGCCCTTAAACTTCCGTTGTTTCATTTCCACAAACAGCCCATGGACGCCGTGACGCGCCAACGGAAGGAACATGTCCCCAACTCCCGGTTGAACCCCGGCCATCTTTGCCCGCGCCCCCCGGATGGCGTCACCCGTCCCGGCGTTGTTGTTGACGGCGAACACCTTGGGGCGTCCTTGGGCGTTGAAGAGCGCGGGAAGCTCCGCCCGTGTTTCCGGGGAGTTGATCCAACAGAAAAGGGCGGACTGTTCCCCGTGTTCCGCGCCGGAGCGGCAAAGGTCTTGGGGTTGCATCCTTGCCATTACTCGCCAAGGGGTTTGAAGTCCAGCCATGCGCCCTTGAAGTCCGGTTTCACGGTTCCTTCAAGCAGTTTGCAAAAGCGGTTGACCTTTGCCCGGAGCGTTCCGCCGTTTTTCAGGAACTCGCCAACATGTATCTTTTTGGCGTGTCCCCGGCAAAGGGGAAGGTTGGCGGCGGGGAGTTCAAGGGCGTTCGCCTTGTCCCCGCCAACCGCCGGAATGCGAAGGACGGGGTAAGAGGCGGCGGGATTCTGGCATTGGGCGCGGGCGCAAGGCGTGGGGCGGTTCATGTTGTTTTCTTGTGGGAACGTTTAAGGGCGAAATAAAAGCGGTTGTCCTCTTCACTCCATCCTTGGAAGGCGTCCGGGTCAAGCTCGTAAGCGTCCTTGATTTTGAGGGAACCGGCTTCCGAAGTGAACGCAACGAAGTATTCCCCGCGCTCCGCAAATGAACAGGGTTCACCGGCCAACCGGCAACAGTGGGAAAGGAAGTCAAATTCCCGCCAGTGTTCAAGGCGTGTTTTTTCAGACATGGGGAAAGATGTTTCTTCCATCCGGCGGGGTTGTCTTGAACTCCAAAGCTTTTCCGTCCTTCGTGAAAGCGTCCGGCCCGTTAGGCTTGGCGTGTTCCCATAGCTCCGGGAAAACCAAGTTGGGCGGAGGTTCCCACGCCCGCGAAAAGGCGGCAAGGGGGCTTCGGGCTTCCTGCTTGGCCCAACATTCGGGGGAACAGCATTCCGCCCATTCCGGCTTCCACTGGAACGAAGGCAAGAAGCCGCGCCAATCAAGGACGGGAAGCCCCGCCCAAAACAGGCGGGAACAGTTGTTGCAACGGCGGATTGGGTTCATGGGCGGAGCTTTTGCGGAGGGGTTGAATTGGTCAAGTTGGAAAAGGTGACGCCCCGGCCTATTCGGGGGGAAGTAGGCCGGGACGCGTGGGAGGAAATCATGCGTTCAACCGGAGGCTTCGGGCGCGGCGGGTCATTGCCGCCTTGTCATCATGGGCAAGGCAAGAGTTGGCCGCGTGGGGCGGATAAAGCGCAAGGGCAAGTTCCAACCATTCGGCGGCGTCTTGGTATTCCCCGGCCTGTTCCGCGTCCCATGCGCGGGAACGGGCTTGGGCGGTGTTCTTGGCGGTCTTTGGGGCGGTGGCGGTGTTGGACATGCCCCTTGATACATCAACCCCGGCAACGTGTAAAGATGTTTTTTGCGGAAACTTGTATTTTTTCAAAAAAGCGGCGGCGGAACCTGTCCCGAAGTCCCGCCGCCTTGATGTATCAAGCCCCACAACCAGCCAAGGAAGGGGCTTTCCTACCCGGACAACATAGCCGGGACGGGGACGAGGGCAAGAAAAAGCCCCGGCTGGAAACAGTGACGGAAACCAACCGGGGCAACCAAAGCGACCAGTAAAGAAGCAGGTTGGCGCAACGTTACGGGGATTCCCGTTTCGCGTCAAGCCCGCTCTTCCATGTCTGAAATTGGGCGTCAAGCCGGGCAAACTCCGCCGGGTTGGAGTCCAACCATGCCACTTCCGCCTGGGTGGCTTCCCGGCAACGCATGGCGAACCCGTCAACGCGCCAATACATCAACCGCCATTGACCGGAACCGCGTTGCCGGTATGGGTGGGGGTGAATCCCCTTGCCGGTGTATTGGCAATGCCTTTCCGGGTTGAAGGACGCCCCCATTTCGCGCATGACCCAAGTTTCCATTTACGAGGTTTCCAGTATTTCAAAAGGGAATCTGTTTGGCTTGCCACGCGTCAAGCTGGACTTGCATTTCAAGGACGGCTTGGGGGTTTGCCTTGATCCATTCCAGTTCCGCGCCCTTGGCCACGCTGGAACCGTCCGCAAGCCCTCCGCCATCCGCCCGGAACCAATCAATGAGCCATCCCGCCCCATGGCTGGAAAGCCGGGGGCAACCCCAAACGGTTTCCCCCGTGTCCGGGTGTTTCTCTTGAAATATCATCCCCGGAGGCGGCAAAGGGTAAAGATGAACCAACCGCCGGAGAACGCCCCCAAAGGCGCGACAACGCCCAAAGCAACGCCGGGGGGAACGTCCAGCCAAGGAAGGGCGGCGGCAAGCAGGAAGACGCCCCCAAGGGCAAGGAAGGCGACAACAGCCCGCCCCCTCCGGCGGTAACGGTCAAGGCGGAGTTCCAAGGCGGTCTTGCGCGGGGTTGGGCGGGCGGGCGTGACGATTGAAAGCGGCTTCATGTATCTTGCGGGTTGGGTGTTCATGCGCCGAAACGATAGCTCTTTCCGCAATCCGGGCAAGTTCCTATTTCACCGCCGCCCGGTATGCCTTCAATGCCCATCAAACCAAAAACGCGGTCAAGCTCCGGCTTCCCTGTTTGCCAAGGGACTTCAAGCTTGATACGTCTTTCCATGATTAAAGGCTTGCGGCTTCCGCATGAACAGGCCGCGCCGGTTCCGATTTCCACAAGGGGGCTTGCCGCGTGTTGCTCGTCCGCCAGTTGGGAGGCGTTGGCGGATTCCGCAAGCGTTGGTTCCCCTGCTTCCTCCCGCAACCTGTCAACGATTGAACGGACGGCTTCAAGTGGGGAATCTTCAACTTCCCCGCGTTTGCTCCCGGCGTGTCTTATGACGTGGGAAACCCGGAAGCCTTTCCTTCCGTCCAGACTTTCCACCTTTTCGATTTCCACGCGTTGACCTTTTGCAATCAACTCGTCAATGAGCGTTGCAAATTCGATTTGTTCCAGTGTCTTTTTCATTTCTGTTGTTGTTTTGGGTGATTTGTAACCTTGTTTACCTTTGTTTACCTCAACCCCGAAAATGGTAAACACGGCTTTTTTCCTTGTAGAATAAGAGATTGAGAGTGTATAAATTAAGTTTGTTTACCTTTTTTACCTTTTTCTTGACTTGAAAAAATCGCCTTGCGTGCGCGGGGCCGTTTAAAAGCGGGACGCGTAGGAATGATTCCGAACGTCTTTTTTCCCCGGAATGGTAAAAAAGGTAAACAAAACCCCGCAATCCTTTATTCCATAAGGGTTTGCGCGTATTTACCCCGTGGTAAACACTTGGTAAACAGGTAAACAGACGGTAAACGTTCACCGGTGTTTCCTCCATTTCGTGAACTCGTAAAAGGGAATGACCGTGCTTTTTCCATTTTGAATCCGGCAAATGCGTTTGCGCCCGTTTTCGTCAACGCATGAGAACACGCGGACAACTTTCCCCGTTTCCGGGTTCCGGTAACGCCCAAGGGTGACAAGGTTTGACAGTCTCATTTGTGGAAAAAGGTTGAGCGGATGGCGCGGGCTTCGGGCGTTGGCTTATTCTTCATGGTTGAAAGATATTTCAATGAAATGAACCGTCAAGCCTTCGGATTCCCGCCGGTCAACCGTCACGCGGTCTTTCCCGTGGTATTCCCGAAGCTGTTTGATGGCGGCGGCGGTTGTCCGAACCCAACAGGTTGACCCCATGGGTTGAATCAGGTATTTGTTGCGGTGTTTCGCTTTCATGGGGTGGCTTATGCT
>Ga0210026_1002126_pt1 | contig 17511 bp, 26 predicted proteins | sample CryGeymeta201509_FD_183977 | JGI IMG/M metagenome (GOLD analysis project Ga0210026, IMG submission 183977) | Groundwater microbial communities from Crystal Geyser aquifers in Utah, USA - Crystal Geyser metaG 2015-09 (SPAdes) (version 2) | ecosystem: Environmental > Aquatic > Deep subsurface >... | reverse complement strand
CGGTATCTTTTACTCATAGAAGCGACCTCCTTTAGATTTTGTTTTTGGATAAAATATTTTAATCGAGGTCGCTTCCTACTTCAACAACTAAAGGGACATTGTCTATATCTCCAAGAAAAGCAAGAATTGCTATTCCAATACGCCCTGTTCCAATAGATATACTATCTTTTAATAAACCCATCTATATTAAAATTTAATTATTGAAATCTAAAGGTATACAACGATTTTTTAAAAGAGGTTGTCAAGTTTTTAGTTGAAACTGTCTGAGTAGCTCCCAACAATTTCACTCCTTATGCCGCCTTCTGTAGTACGACATCCTTTTTATCGGCAGCTTCGATCTGCTCGATAACGATGGGAATTGAAGCGAATCCCTTGATCCGTTTGAATCCTTTTTCGCAGTGAAGAAGCACCGAGGCCAGCCACCGCTGCATCATCCTGCTGCCCCGATACCGTTTGATATTGCCCTCACAATCCCTCACCGTGGAGAACATGCTCTCTATCGGATTCGTCGAATGGAGGGTCTGCCTCAGTAGGGCAGGAACCTTCAGCCGGTGAAGGGTAAGTATCTCATCGATCGCTTCCATAAGTGAATCAGCCGCCGACTCATTGATCTTTCTAAGCCATTTTCCCATCTCTAACAACATCTTCCGAGCATCCTCATACTGAGTATGTTCCAGGGCTGTCCTGAACCGCCGATGTGCCTCTTTCCGATACCGCTTCGCCAGATGTTTCTGGATATTCCGGTCTTTGTGTATGGTACACCTCTGATGAATCAGCTTTTTGCCGAAGCGTTCCCTTAATGTCTTGATTATCCCTTTGCCTCCATCCGTTACCCAGATGATTTTCCGTGAAAGCTGCAATCCACGTCTCTCCATATCAGCCAACAGCTCTTCACAGAGTTCATGGTTCTCCGTGGCCCCCTGCCAGAATCCCAAGACCCTCTTTATCCCAGCCCTATCAATCCCCAAGCCTATGATGAACGCTTCCCCGCCACGGTGTATAGTGTCAAGGAATATCACAAAAGGGACCAGATCCGACAACGACCGCTCTTTAAATTCCTGAAGCTGCCTGGCCGTAGCAGCAATGATATGCCGTGATACCGAACTTGCAGACACCCCAAACGCCTGTGCCGCCTCTACTACGGTCTCCGCGTATTTCTGACACGACAAACCCCTTAGCACCTTTGTCAGAAGCTCTTCCGAAAATCCGTCGGGCTCTTTTAGTCTCTCGTAGCTCTTCAGTGTAATCTCTCCCTCAGGCCCGCGAAGCCTCGGATGTTCTATGCGTATCTTCTGATCCCCTATATATGCCGAACCACCCTGGCTTGCCCATTTCCGCATGTCAGGGGAGAAGGGCTGATAGTCAGGCCCTGCTATCTCCTCCCGCTCAATGTACATGATCGTCTCGGCTACCATTCTGCCCAGTTCCTTCATGCATATATCAAATCCCTGCTTGCCTTTTGCGAATATCTGATACATCTGCTCTACGATCCACTGCCTCCCATACGTCTCCTGCATCCCCTTGATTGCTTTTTTCCTCTTCTTTGTGGTTTCCTTCATATGTGGCTCCTTTCTTAAATGATTTATCCGTTCCGTGGATTATGCCACGGGGGAGCCACTCTTTCAAAGTTCAACTAAATTTAGTATATCCTCACATCTTTCGCCAAAGCTTATTCTCTCTATTCCCTAAAGATTGCCCATCTGAATAATAGAGGTTTAACAATTCAAGAGGAGTAAGCATATATATATAATAAGGTTAAGGTCAAGGTTAAGGTCAAGGTTAAGGTTGAGTAAAAAAAATAAGGTTTAGGTTAAGAAATAAAACATCAGGTTAAGTAAAAAACATAAAAACAAGGCTAAGGTTAAGGCTGAGATTAAGTAAAAAGACTTAAGATTAATGCTAAAAACATTAAGGCTAAGAAAAGACTTAAAGACAAGAATAATACATTATACTTTTTTAAATAATGAATTGATTAAGGAATTTAGTTCTTTCCATACCTCTTCAATTTGCTTTGAATTTTCTTCGAATGTTGTTTTAGTAAAATAGCCTACATGGTGACCGTATATTAAATGGTTTTTGGTTTCAGCTAAAGAACCACGGGAGTCATAATAGAAGTTAAGCTTGTCCTTTGTATGCTTTCTTCCAAAACCCTCGGATATATTGCCAGGCACTGATAATGAAGAACGTCTGATTTGTGAGGTTAATCCATAATCTTCCTTCCTCGGAAGTTTTTCTGTAAGCTTGAAAATACTTACTGCCAGATCCATAGCCTTTTGCCAAACAGGCATTTCTTCAAAACTCTTATACATTCCTGTCTATTCCTTAACCTTAGCCTTAACCTATTGAAGGACCAATAAAGGGATGGTTCTAAATTATTCAATAAAATCCACGCCCGAGCTAATCCTCAAGACTAAAACCAATACCCTTTAATTTAAAGTCCATATCCTGAAATTATCTCTTTTATTTCTGCGACAGAGATGTTTTCTTTATATGCCTTAGCATAAATGGTCAGTAAGTAGATGATATTTTCCTTTTGTGAAGGGTAGTAGATTATACGATAGCCTTTACCTTTTCCTTTTCTCATATCAGAACTGGCAAGCCGAGCCTTTAAAACCTTACCTTCTAATCCTGGTATTTCGTCACCATAAAAAGGGTTAGCACTAAGGATATTGTTAAATTCTTCTAAGTCAGAAGCGATATGTCTATATTTCTTTTTAAGGTGTTTAACATCTTTTTGAAATCGAGGGGTAGGGATTATCCTATAACTCACTTAGAAACTCATTGAGAGTCTTAGTCTTTATCTTCCCTTCTCTTATTAACTTAACTTCGTAGAAGGCTTCTTTGAGGTTCTCATTTACATCGTAACTGTCATAATCACCCTGTAGGTATTTAAGATAATCTATTACTGATTCAAGCTTATCTTCTGGTAAACCCTCCAGCATATTTATGGCTTTTTCCTTTAAAGCTGTTGCCTTCATAATCCAATGATAACAAAATTTTAAAAAATTTTCATTAACTTAAGAGCAGTCGAAGAATGAAATTAGGTAAAAAGAAATAAAAGGGGACGGTTCTATTTTCCATGTCTTTAAGTCATTGACTCAAATAAATCATTGGGGTCAGACTTGTTTATTGCGTTTCATATAACATCACTACTGTCCGCTTAAAATAGAGATTGTTGTAAGTCAGGCTCTCTCACCTTTGAGATATTGTAGTGTCTACAAGAAAGCAAGTCAATAAGACTTACTCTTTCGAATATCATTTCTGAGAATATCCATGACAATTCCAAAAGGGAATAAGAATATTTTGTCTGGTATTTTATGTATGTAAGCAAGAGGTAATAACACATAGCGACCCATATCTGTGTTAATACCGCATTTCTTGAAGTTCCAAGGAAGGATTTAATCTTTAAGTTCTGTTTAATCCACTTAAAGAAAAGTTCTATCTGCCACCTTGCCTTATAGACTTGTGTAATGGTATATGCAGAGAGCATGAAATTATTGGTCAAAAATATTAGTTCTTTCTTTGTCTCAGGGTCTATAAATCCAATAAGGCGTAATGGCTCTGGATAATACCTGCTCTGATAATAGCCTGTTAATCTGATTGTTTTGTCAAATAGCAACCCCTTCTTCTCATTCACCTCATGCTGTCCGATAACTTCATACTTTAAATTCTTCTTCGCCCTTGTAACAAAAGATACCCTTGATTTCTTCAATGAATACAACCACTTATAATCTATGTAAGCTCTATCTACAGAAATTATGCTGTCTGGAGAAATCGGTAAATCCAGTTCCTTAGCTACTTTAATCTCATGTTGTTTTGCATCAGTTACTACAAGAAATGTGGGGATCGAACCGCTATGATCATAAAGATAGTGAAGTTTTAATGCCCCTTTCCTCTTTCTAAACCTTGCCCAAGGGAAAAGACTAAGGCATAAATCTATAACTGTAGCATCTAAGGTATAAAGGGGATTCTTGAAACGAAATTTATGTTTAGGTGTAATACCTTTACACCTGTCTAAAAGGGTATAGAAAAAATCTTCATATATTCTGTAATCCCTTTGGTTATTTGCATCTGACAAAGTTGAACGCTTTATATCCTCAAGCCCTATATGATACCATCTATTGCTTTGTGCCTTAAGAGATGTCTCTATGTCTCTCAGACTATCTTTGTATTTAATCTGTGCATAAAGAAGGGTTATGAGTTGTTGCCAGCAGGTGAAATACTTCACATAATAGTCACCATTATACCTCTGAACAAGACTTTCAAATTGATGTCTCGGTATAAGGTGTAGAAGTTGATTATAAATTGTGTTAAGATGTGACATGGCTTGAACCTCCTGTCTTTATTGATTTTATAGGTGATATTCTATCACCTTTGACAGAGAGTTCAAACCTTATGATAAATTTTTAGCGGACACTACTGATATAACATATAAAGACCGTAAAGCGTAGAAGTTGACCATTTGGGGTCTGCCCTTGAAATGAGACATTCTCAGGGGATCATTGGGGTCAGGTTTGCATATATGCATTCGGGTTGAGTTTAAATTAGAATTTTTTTAATATTCCTGCTTGTTTTAATACCCCGTTGGCAGTATGTCTTGACTTAATTTTACTGTCCACTACAAACCTTCTATTGGTTATCGGGCTGTACCAGATTTCATGGTCTCCCTTCCCATACCTTTCAAAATAACAGCCATATTCTTTTAAAATCTCTTTGAGATCAGGTGCGTAGTCAGCCATCCCTTCGAATTTAGACTTCTACCATTTCTGTACGCTCACTGACTATGTGGAATGATAACGGATGAGGCGGAAATACCACACTATTTGCCTGTAATAATTCAGGAACTATCGTCTTTAGTTTTTCTATTAGAATCTCCAATGTCTCTGCCTCGGTACATAACCCCGGAACCTCCTCACTACTCGCAACCCACACACCAGCCTCAGAGTCCCACATCGCTTTTATTTCGTATTCTGTTTTCATCCTTCCCTCCTACTACCTTTATATGACACTAATAAAGGATAATATATTCGGGGTCGGGCTTGCAAACGTTAAATTTTGCTCATTAAACGCCTTAAGCACCCGGCCAAGTTCATCAAATAGAAGCATATTTCTTGCAAGACTCCATTGATATTCCTCTTTGAGTCGAATAAGGATGTCGTCAGACGAAGCACTAAGTGCTGAGGACTGAGGACTAAGTGCTGAGCTACTAACCGCTGAACGCTAAGCGCTGGGAGCCATTTTGTTATGATGTAATACAGTAATGGGCATAAATCTGCTTGATAGCCTTTGTTTAAAATATTTTCCCATGAGAGAAGAGCGTTCATCTTCTGCCATAATTTGTTTTCTCTATTACCTAACGACTGGCCGTCGGAATAATAGAGGTTTAACAATTCTAAAGGACTGACGCTTAAGGACTGAGTGCTAAGGACTGAGGACTGAGTTCTACTCATTGCTCGTTGGTTTGTATTAGGACTGAGGACTGAGTTTATATTTTTGCTCACTTCTTAGTCCTTTGTTTTTGTACAGATGATCTCAGGCCGCCGATAATGCGAGAAACTTCAATTGCTAAGGTACTCACATGGTCAAACTGTTCCTGTGTGATATAGCCTACATCAAGAGCTATATAAAGTTGTGACCTTACTTCAGCACATGAACCTTTTGCAATAACTATAAATTGATGAAATTCTGACCTACTGCCTCTCTCAAACCCTTCAGCAAGGTTAGACATTATCGAAAGTGCTGCACGCTGAATCTGATCCCTGAAACCGTAGTCTTTTACTGGGCTGAAATGACTATATATTTCCTTAACCAAAGCTCTCGCTTCTTTCCATGAGTCAATGTCTTCGAATTTCTCAATCTTCATTCTCAAAACCCCTGTTCTATGTTCTATGTTCAAAGTCCTGCAAGCTGGTAAGCGTGCAAGATAGCAAGCTTACCAGCCAACAAGCAAGCAAGCACAAAAGCTGACAAGCTACCAAGCTGTCTATCTTGCAATTGATTTTCAGTAAGATATCGTTTAAACTTCATATAAGTAAGAATACTTTTAAACAATATGGAGACAACTATGGATAAAGATAGTCTCTGGATCGTTGAACATTTTAGCGAGCTTGTAGAAAAATATGCTGGTAAATATGTTGCAGTAGTGAATGAGCAATTGGTAGCTGTGGGAGACACAAGGATTGAGGTAGAGAAAAAAGCGCGAGAAATCGAGCCTGAAAAGATACCATCAGTATTGAGAATACCTCGTGAAGAAGATATGGCATGTCTCTTATAGAATTCCCATACACCTCTCATAAAGGGTACCTTATGCCAATTATTCCTGTCACAATTTTTGATCATATCTTTTGGGTATACGTTGATTCCGGAGCAGTTTATAGTGTTATTAATGCAAAAGAGGCTGAAGATATAGGTATTCAGTAGCAAGAAGGTAAAAAACAGATGATTATTGTCGGAGATGGCAGTTTTATCCCTGTATATTTCCACGAAATTCCTATAAAGATTGATAGATGGGAAGTCACCGTCCCCCTTGGATTTTCCGAACGTCTCGGAGTTGGATTTAATCTCCTCGGACGGAAAGGTATCTTTGATCAATTCCAAGTCTGTTTCAACGATCATATTCGTAAAGTAACCTTCCAAAAAATATAACCCTTTCCCATCAAGCTGGCTATCTTTCGAGCTGACAAGCTATCAAGCTGGCTCTTGGCTCACAGTTACTATCCTCTCCTGATTAGTGCATCTAATTTATTTTGCACATAGAATCTAATTTTATGATTAGGAATTCTTTTTGCCCAGTCTTTAGTTCTTTTGATGCTAAAAGATTTGGGGAAATGCAATTCAGGAAAATATTTAAATTGTTTTTTCTTATAAGCAGATAAATATAAGCAGTCAATCAATGCTTTCTCGGGTTCGGCAATTAAAAATCTGCCAGTTCCCTTATACCAATCAAAACCATTAAAGAAAAATGGCGCTAAATGGTGAATAGAAAACGTTCCTAATTTTGTATGAATTTTTTTTGTATGAGCACTTGAGGCAAGGGTAATTTCCTGGGGAATTTGTTCAATTATTCCGTATAAATGTAACGCACTTATAAAAGAAACATATGCGCGATGCCTTGGGAATAAAAAAGGAATAACTGCGTATGAACTTAAATGTTCGTTACCAGCCTCAGCCCAGATACCTCGATATACTTTGAAAATCAATCCCTGTCTTTGCAGAAAATTAAGCGACTGTGTTGTGGCGGATACAGATTTCCCTGAGATAGCGGTTAATTCGCTTGTTGTGAATATGGGACGGTTTAACTTTTTAATAAAAACTAAGATAGATTGTCTGCTCATAGTTGTTTTTGTATTTCCTCAATAAGATTTCCTACTTTTAATCTAACCTCATCCCACACAGATGGTGAATCATATATTTTTTGGTCTTCAGAAGAGAGATAAGAAATTACCGTATCTCGAAATTGTTCAAAACTAATTTCAAACATATTTTGATATGCTCTTGTTAATTTTGTCCTGCTCATCTCTACCGTTTTCGTCTTAAAAGGCTCATACTGAGAACTTAAAGTATATAAATCAAAAATATCTCTTGCCTGAATAATAGAGCGTGAGGCAAGGGCGTCTATCTTCTGCATAAGCGTTGAATCAATATCATAATGAGGAACTAACAAAGGAGCTAATTTGTACACCCTCAAGATAGCATCTGAGACAGGTTGCACTATGGTCCTTCCCTTAAATCCCCGACGTGAAAATTCAATCTTTGTAAAAAGGTCTTCTCCTGCAAAGGTTATCAAATGAATTTTAAATCTCTGGGTAGTTTCAGTCTGTTTTGCCCGCTTAATATCCGGAGAAACAATTCTTTCTATACCAAACACTTTAAGCACATCCCCAAAAGACTTAGCTTCTAATATCCCCATAACTGTATCCTTAAGCATCTCTACCTTCAGGCCTTGAATGTCTAAATCCATATCTTCTGAGTAGCGCGAACTTTTAAAGAAAAAACGGAGGTTTACGCCACCTTTAAGTGCATAAAGTTCTGTTTTACATTTTCTGCCAAACCATCTTAAGAATTCCAGATGGAATAACTCTCTTAATTGAAGTGGACTATACACTATTCCTTCCATAATTATGTATTATAATTTAGTTATATCTAAATTCCAAGACATTATTATACTCTCCATTTATACCTTCTCATAAATCATCTTGGGGATAAGAAAACTGCGGTTATTCAAGATAACGCCGATGAGATTGGTTTTCTTTTGTTCCAAGGGCGCAATGGCGCTTTTCGGATCTGGGGATGCTCCCCAAGGTGCCACCCTTTCGTATTACAAGTCATTGCGGCACAGGGCATATTAGAGACAATCTCCTTTACTTCCTTATCGTCCAAAAATCCGCTCTCTTCCCGTCGCCTAATCCTTAAAAATCACCATATGCCTATGCGGAAGAATATTGATGCCCATCTTGCATTTTGCGTAGTATACAGCTGTAATAACGGCGAATAAGACACAGGCTATGAGTAAAAGTTTTCTGCCTTTGGCTTCCAACCCAAAATCTTTCTTGCTTTGTCTGAACTTGCTGCAAGTTATACTGCACCGCCAACAACGAGAATATTCTTATTTGTGTTCATTACAAATAGAGCTACTGGGTTATATTAACATACCCAGCAATCTCGCCGCGTATCTGTCTATGGGCCTACGCCGGCGTTTTACAGATATTCTCAAGGTCCGTGAGATTTATGAATTTAATCGTAAAATCGCCGTATCTACGGCTATAAGGCCGGTCGACATTATGCGAAACTACGTATACCTGCGCCTTATCGTAATGTCTTAAAAATACCTTTACATTTGCCGGATCAAATTCCTTGTCGCGCCATTTGCACTCTATTGCCAGAATTGGAAGACCTCTCCTATTGATCACAAAATCTATCTCGTGCCCCTGTTTATCTCTCCAATAACCGACGTCTCTTGCCTGCCGATGGGCAAATAGCTCATTTAAGACAAAATGCTCCCACAGATAACCCATATCTTCATCTCTGATTTCATGCCAGCCGCGGTAATAGCAAACAAAACCCGTATCAAAACCATATACCTTCAGCGCGGATGTGATCTCATTCTGTCTTCTCGAGCTGAATGGCCGAATAATATACGCCACAAATGTAGCTTCCATCACTTTCAGATAATTAGAAATAGTGGTCCGGCTCGCTTCGCAAGGAGCCGCAAAGCTATTAGCCTCAAATATGCCACCGCTTTGAGCCATAATAAGTTCGAAGAATTTCTGAAAAGAATATCGTTTTTCGAGCCTGAACAATTCCTGTATATCTTTCGCCCAAAAAGCATCTATCCAATCTTGAAAATTACGCTCAGGGTATCGAGTGTGGATAAAAAAGGGCGGCAGCCCGCCATATAAAAATCTGTGTCTTAAATCGGTGTTGCCAAAATACTCACCGTCTACCCCTATCATAGGGGTAAGCCACAACTCCCTTTTCCTGTCGGCCAATGTATCCTTAAATTTTGCCGAGGCGCCAAGAGTCGACGAGCCTGTTGCGATGATCTGTATATCGTGATAATGGTCGGCTGATATTTTCAGTATTTCCGAAGGGTTTGGCAGTCTGTGAATTTCGTCCAGCACTATCCTTCGTCCATGTACGCTTTCTAAAAACGATTCGGGATCTTCCATCATTCGCCTTACACGAGGAAGCTCACAATCAAAATAGTCGATCTCGTCAAAACTCCTGCAAAGAAATGTTTTACCGACGCGCCGGACGCCCGTCAGCCAGACGATCGATTTTTCTTTAAACCGTTCTTCTATGACATTCTTCCAAAATGGTCTATTTTTCATAATTAAAGTATATCATATAGTTTAACTAAATGCAATTCTATTTGCATATAGAAACTATAGCCAAAGTATAAAATGGGGCGATCCTAGGCGCCTACACCCTCTCATAAATCGCTTTCGGGATGGCGAAGGTGCGGTTGTTCAAGATTACACCAAGAATGTTCGCTTTCTTCTGCTCCAGAGGTGCAATTGCCGCCTTTACCACCTGGCGGCGGGTCTTACCTTCGTTTACCACGAGGGCAACGCCGTCTGCATAAGAACAAAGCGCCACCGCATCCTTAGAATCCTTTAAGTTTGCCCCATCAATCAATACTATTTCATACCTCTCCTTGGCTGTCTTAAGCAGTTCAAGAAAAGAAAAAAAAGCGGGAAAAAAGGGGACGGTTCTATTTTTCATCTCATCTGCACTCCTCGAGCAAGCGTGCAAGCCGAAAAGCCTGCAAGCTGGCAAGCGAACAAGCGAGTAAGCTATCAAGCTGGTAAGCCTGCAAGCTAAGAAGCTGGTAAGCGGGCAAGCTGGGAAGTTTATAAGGCAGGCTACCGCCCTTTCAGTTACATAAATGCAACCTAAAGCCTGTTAAAATTAACTGTTCAATATTCAACGTTCTATGTTCTATGTTCTATTTTGATTTTTAAACCTTGAACGTAGAACTTTGTACCTTAAGCGAAAAACGTCACTTCAAAAGGCTCTCGTTTATCTGAACCTTTACATCTTTTTTCAAATCATCAAGCCAGGACTTCAGAGACTGTTGGAATTTCTGGTTCAGTAGTTGGAGCTTTATTGCATCTTTAGCCTGCTCAAAGGAGTAAGAGACTATCCTTCTATCCGTAATCTTGTATATCTCATATCCCCCAGGCATCTTATACGCCTGACTTGTCTCTCCTATCTTCATTTTAAAAACACTATCCCTTATCTCAGGAGGTAACATCTTATAAGTATGTTATTAAAAGCACGTTTGGCTATAGTCATTGTTTAACCCGTATTACGCAAGGGTTAATTGAAGATGTCTGAAAACTGTCATTCTGAGCGAAGCGAAGAATCTCTAAAGGCGAGACCCTTCACTCCGTTCAGGGTGACAAATGGCAATGGCTTTAAAAATACCCTTGCGTAATTTGGGTTTAAAAATGTTCAATGTTCTATGAAATTGGTTGGGGTTGGTTGGGGTTGGTTGGGGTCGCGTCTACATTTGACATTACTGGTTTATTTGGTTTGTTTGATTTCTCTTGTTAATTCAATTGCTTTATTTACTTATTGGTCTCTTATCAGTTTCATCAGTTCTTCAACAGTCACAAAATTATCAAAACCCTTTTCCTTGAGCTTTTCATATAATGTCTTATCATTTGTGCACAAAGGGATTTTGAGTTCAAGGCTTAAAGCCACAAACGGCGTGTCTTTTTCATCTATCTTATTGCAGATATTATAAGCCATCTGCCAGTTTTCTGGAGAGATGGCAAATTTAGGAATAACGGTTATTTCCTCGAAAAGCATTTGCACAAATGTTTTAAACTCATTTTTCTTTAATTTGGTTTTCTTTATCAGGCGGGCTTCATACTTATTTAATTCAGAAAATACTATATCAGGGATAAAAACATCATTTATTTTGAAGATATCTACATAAATCTCTTTACCACTAATAAGAGCAGAAAATATGATGTTCGAATCGACAACAATTTTCATAAAGGAAGTTCTTTTTTATATTCCTTCCAAGCCTCTCTCTTAATCGACCTAACTTCTTTTTCATAATCTACTTTTAAACTGCTCAGTTCCTTTGAAATGCTCTTAAGGAGTCCTTTCATCTTTATCCATTTAAGGGTATGCTCTATTTCTTCCTTAATCTTTGCTTCTCCAATCTGTAATAAATCTTCATCCTTGACTTCCAAGATTATTTTACCCACTTTACATCCCTCCTTTCACGAGTTTTGACTATTTTAACATTTTTAGAGGCTGAAAGGGGGACATCTGGTTTTTATAAAAGAATCTCTCCATGGTCAGGTCTCCACATTTGACTTTCCTCGCTATCGCTCAAAACCCTGCACATGTAAGCCAGCATGCAAAAAAGCATAAAATATATGGCCAAAAGATATACATTAATCAATATGTCTGCTCACAATACCTGCAATATCTTCAATTTTAAAACTGGAAGACATGAAACCTGGAAAACAGATCCCCCAAAAGGCCAATGAAATCTCTTACCCAACTGATAAACCTGTTGCCACGCGAAAGGCTTATGGCAAAGCATTGGTTCGTATTTTTCAGCAATTTCCCACTATGGTAGTTTTAGATGCCGAGGTGGGTAATTCAACTTTTGCTGAAATATTCAAGGGAATATATCCATGGCAATTTTTTGAGATGTATATCGCAGAACAAAATATGGTTGGGGCAGCATTGGGTTTGTCCCGTCGGGGTAAAATTCCTTTTGTTTCCACCTTTGCCGCATTTTTCACCCGCGCCTTTGACCAGATCAGGATGAGTCAGTATTCAGATGCAAACATTAAATTTGTTGGTTCTCATGCAGGGGTATCCATTGGAGAGGACGGCCCCTCTCAAATGGGGCTTGAAGATATAGCCATGTTCAGAGCGATTTTAAACAGCGTAGTGTTGTATCCCTCAGATGCGGTATCAACCGAAAAATTAGTTGAGGAAGCTGCTAAACATAACGGCATAGTATATATACGTACCACAAGAAAAGACACTCCAATTATCTATAATAAAGACGAAGTGTTTACAATTGGTGGAAGCAAGATATTAAGAAAGAGTAACAGTGATTTTGCAACCGTTATTGCAGCAGGGATAACGCTTCATGAAGCGCTTATTGCTTGCGAGGAGCTGAAAAAAGAAGGAATTTTTATTCGCTTAATAGACCTTTATAGCATCAAACCGATTGATACATTAACGCTTCATGAAGCTGTAAAAACCACAAAAGCAATCATTACTGTTGAAGACCATTTTGCAGAAGGCGGTCTTGGAGAGGCTGTTAATAGTGCATTGGCTGATCATGCTGTACCAGTTTATTCTCTTGCGGTGAAAAAAATGCCAAGGAGCGGGAAACCAGATGAACTCCTCGATTATGAAGAAATCTCAAGAAGTGCCATTATTAAAAAAGTAAAGGCTTTATTTTCTAAAACTATCTAAGGATACTATTTTACTGTTAGGTAATTTTTCCTTTTCAAGCTTTTTAGATCCTTTAGTTACTTTAGAAGAATTTTCCATATTCCACATGTCCCACCTGTCAAATTTTACCCTCGCATCCGGGGAATACACAGCCACTATATCATCACAATGTAAAAAACAATTTTCAGGTCGGTTATTAACACCAAAAGCAAGTGTAGTTATAATACTGCCATCTTCAGTCCATTGAAGGGGCCTGTGGTTCTTGTGCTTAAATATTAAAATTATACCTTTCTCTTTCTCTTCATCTGTGAATCCCCTATCACCTAAAGTGGTGCGGTCAGAATACTTAACGACTATGAAAACTCTACCACAGTCATTTAGTAACTCGTAAAACAAATTCTTAAGATACTTAATTTGATTTTTCATGCCTTTTCTACAGATTCTTCACCTTAACCCTAATTTGACAAAAATCAAGGGCAAGTCATGCCAATATAATTTCTGAGATTTACTTTTTTGCTGCCTCTTTTATTAATGATAGACCGATGACATTCCTTTGAATCTGATTCGTCCCTTCATAAATCTGGAGGATTTTTGCATCACGCATCATCTTCTCAACAGGATATTCCCTCATATATCCTGAGCCACCCATAACCTGCACTGCATTTGTAGTGACCCGCATCGCCATATCTGTTGCAAAGACCTTTGCCATTGCAGATTCCTTTGATATCTCCTTCGCGCCACTGTCTATATATCTTGCTACCGAATAAACAAGCGCCCTTGCTGCTTCTATTTCTGTTGCCATATCTGCGAGCATGTGCTGAACAGCCTGAAAACTTATTATTGGGTGTCCGAACTGAATACGCTGTTTTGCAAACTTTACAGCCTCTTCAAACGCACCCTGGGCTACGCCAACACCCTGTGCGCCAACGCCTGTCCTTGAGTTATCGAGGGTCTTCATGGTTATAATAAACCCCATCCCTTCCCTGCTCAGGATATTATCTTTAGGGACTCTGCAGTTATCGAATATAAGCTCCCTCGTAGCAGATGCCCTTATGCCCATCTTTTTTTCTTTTTTACCAAAGTTAAAACCTGGAGTCCCTTTCTCAACTATAAATGCAGATGCGCCCCTTGCACCCTTTGACCTGTCTGTCATCGCAATAATTGTATAAACCTCAGCCTCGCCTCCATTGGTAATCCACTGCTTTGTGCCATTCAATACATATTCATTACCATCGAGCTTTGCTGTAGTCTGTATCCCGGCAGCATCACTTCCTGCATTTGCCTCTGTAAGACCAAAGGCAACAAGTCTCTTCCCTGCCGCTATATCAGGAAGGTATTTCTTTTTCTGTTCATCTGAGGCAAAAAGAAGGATTGGAGATGTACCAAGGGCATTCGCCGCATAGGTCGTTGACACACCAACACATGCCCTTGAAAGCTCCTCGACCGCAATACATAATTCGAGGCATCCTTTTCCAAGACCTCCATATTCTTCAGGGATAAAAAGACCGAACAGGTCTGACTGGGCAAGCACCTTCATTATCTCCCATGGAAACTCTTCCTTGTCATCAAGTTCTTCCCTTACAGGAACAATCTTCTCCTCTGATATCTGTCTTGTCAGTTCCTTTATCATCACCTGTTCTTCATTAAAAAAATACTCCATTATTTATCCTCCGTCTTATCTTCTTATTCCTCAGTTCTTACTTTTTAGTTAATGTTATTGGGTCTTAATTTTAGCAGAAAGGAGAGCAATTTTAAAAGCTGTAGTCTTCAACCATATAACACCCTTAATAGTAGTTTCCCCACTTCACCTGACAGACAATGTCCGACAAAGGCTTGATTATCGAGTACACCTACAACCATATTCTATCCTTAGCGGTTTTGCCATAGAAAATTTATATCATATAAAGATTTTTATATCAAGATTAAAGACCTGACCCCATGAACCACTCATTCCTCATTTATGAAAATATAACATAAAAATATAACATAAGACATATATATGAATATAGCACGGTTATCGAGATATTTTAAGGCTCTTTAGGAGTGATAGAAGGGGATTAAGGGCTCGTCTCAAGTATCCGGGAAGTTATTAATATAAGAACCTCTGAATCTTCAGTTATCTTCTCTGTCTTGCTGAAAAGAATATTCAGTATAGGGATGTAACCAAGCACTGGAACCCTGCTTACCTTATCCACTTCCTTCTTCCGGAGAAGACCTCCAATTACAATGGTCTCATTGTCTTTAACAACCACGGTAGTGGTGACTGAGCGTTTATTTATCATTGGAAGACCCTCCTTGCCTGTTTCAACAAAATCGCTCACTTCTGCAGGTTTTATCTTTACTGTAATCAAATTATCATCTGAAATAAACGGAATTATATTCAGCGTAATCCCTGCCTTAATCGTCTGAACCGTAGTGTATGGATAAGTTACCGGTCCTGATGTAATGGATATATACTGTTCAAAACCTATATTGATTGCCGCCTCCTCGCCGTCCATTGTGGTCACCCGTGGCGTAGCCTTGATAGAGGCCAGCCCATCTTCAATAAGGGCATGAATCTTTGCAGTAATCTGTCTTGTCAGTGCAGGCGCGCTGATATAAGTGAATGCTATATCGAGGTCCTGCATTGAACCCGAGAACTTTCCCGACTGCCCAGACCAGTCTATTCCGAGGCTCTTCCTTGCGTCTGATGAGAGATCAACGATAAGGGCTTCAAGCATCACCTGTCTTGGCATCTTATCAATCCTATTAATGTCCTCAAGTATCCTTTCTATGATCTCAGGGGACGATGTGATAGTAAGCATGTTCCGTTCCTCATTTACCTGGATTGAAGGTGCAAATGATGGTGAAATGAGTTTTACTATCTCCTTCGCCTTTAAGAATTTCGGCTTCACATATACAGTCTTGCTCAGATAATTGAATAGTGGGCTGCGAGGGTCAGCAGAGCCAATGAGGTAATAACCATCCATCCTTCTGAATGTATAACCACCTGGCGAAAGTATTAGCTTTAACACCTTTTCGAGCGGCAGGTTTTCATATCTAACTGAAAGAATGCCCTGTACAGTTTCATCAGTGATTAAATTTATACCAGTCTCAGCAGAAAGGTTACGTATAATCTCCTTTATGTCAGTATCGAAAAATATATTGGTCAGGAGTTTTTCCGGCTTTTTTCCAAGGACAACCTCTTCAGGTTCTGGTGGCCTTTCCTCAGGAACTAACTCTTCTTTTACAGGCCTTCCCTTTTCTTTGATAGCCTCTTCTGTCTTTTTCAGGTAGTCATCTGCCAGTTCAACAATGTTACTCTGGGGATATTCCTGTTTTATCTCTTTAAACTTCTCTGCAGCCTTTTCATATTCCTGCCTCTCATATAACTCCCTACCTTCTTTTAAAAGGGAATAATCATAATGGGCACAGCCTGAAAGGAGCATCAAAAGACAGAGCAAAGGGCATAGGGCATAGAGCACAGAAGAAAAACGGGGGGAAGCAATCTTATAAGTCATGACACAATCCCTTACTGTTGTCTGTATATAACCTGAAACTGCATAATTGATGCATTACCATTTCTGTCCTTTGCTGTAATTGTAACTGTATCAGTATAGTCCTTCATACCATAAGGTGGATTATCCTTTATTGCCTTTATGTATATAGACCTTTCATACATATAACGACTGTCTGATGTCTCTGTATAGCTATTAAGCATAGCCCCGCTCATCCATCTCGGGTCATTAACTGATGGTTGAGGAGAGCCTGAAGGGAGGATTATATAGAATGTATCGAGAGAAGAGTAGCCATTGCGGATATTTCCGTCAGGGCTTGCAGTCCTGAAATATATGGTGAAAGGAGTATTTGAGGTAATCGAGATTTTGACACATCCTTCACTGAAAAGGATTTTCTGTCCCCATTCATGAAGTTCTATAATTTTTGGATTTATGCTGGATTGAAATATAGTATTTACCACTGCACGGACATTAATATCCTTGCTGTCAAGCACCTGCCCGTATTCTGCCTGTGAGACTGAGACCACTACTATTACCAATGAAATACTGAGATAAATTAACACACACCCATTAAATAAAATGTCATTGCGAGTGAAACGAAGCAATCTCATACTCACTTTATTATAAAACTCAGCCTTGATATTGCCCTTTCCTTTCCGCCATAATCTATCTCGGCACTTGCTGTGTATTCACCAGGGATGAGTTTTTTCCTTATCTCTCCTGTCATCCTTCCAACTGACTGTGGAAGTATCCTCTCTGCTTTAAGTTTAAGCTCCACCTGTTCTACCTCGTTGCCATATTTATCCTTGATAACTACCCTGCCCTTTGGCACAAGGTGTATTGCAGAACTATTCCTGACATCAACTTTAAATTCTTCATTCCCTCTTTCGTTTTTCGATTTCTCAAAACCCTTTATCTCAACAGCAGGTCCTACCATGCCGGGGATGATCACGCCAATCTCAACAGAACCTTTTTCACCCTTTCCCTCACCTTCAGGTATCTCTACAACCAACTGACTGTATCTTCCGCCTATCTGCGCTGATTCAGGGACCTTAACCTTAATTGATATTGACTG
>Ga0210026_1002118_pt1 | contig 17572 bp, 16 predicted proteins | sample CryGeymeta201509_FD_183977 | JGI IMG/M metagenome (GOLD analysis project Ga0210026, IMG submission 183977) | Groundwater microbial communities from Crystal Geyser aquifers in Utah, USA - Crystal Geyser metaG 2015-09 (SPAdes) (version 2) | ecosystem: Environmental > Aquatic > Deep subsurface >... | reverse complement strand
AATAAAAAGTAAAGGCGTATTGCCTGTTTCAACAAAAGAGTTGAAAAGTATTATGGTAATTGCCAATGATTGAAGACCATACGACAGGGCTGCTCCAAAATTCTTTTTGGTAATGTGTAAAAAGATAACGGTTCCAAAAACTATTTCCAGCAAAAATTGTAAATTTAGAATATTCATATTTAGTAAATAAGGCCGATCGCCACAACATTAAGAATAAAAGAAATTAACAAAAGATCCGGCAACCGAAAAAATCGGAATTTAGCCATACTTGATTCAATCAAGGCGATAGCCAAACAAAAAATAAATATTTTTACCATAAAAATGACAATACCAAGAATGATTGCATCTGCATACGCATTTTGCGCCAAGCCTGATGGAAAAAACAAATTTGCCCCCATAGCAAAGAAAATAAGCAACTTGTTGGCGGAAGCCCATTCCATCAGAGCCAATCTTTTGCCGGAATATTCCAAAATCATTGCTTCGTGGATCATCGTCAATTCCAAATGAGTGTCCGGATTGTCATATGGAAACCTTGCTGTCTCAGCCAGTAGCACAATAAAAAATCCGCTAAAAGCCAATAGTACAGAAAGAAAATGTTGACCTTGTCCAAATATAGAGCCGGAAATAGCAAATAGATTCGTAGTGCCATTTATTAAGGCTACTGTCAAAAGAGAAGAAATAAGCCCACCTTCTGCCAAAGCCGAAAGGGTCATTTCTCGGCTGGAACCGAATCCTCCAAAAGCGCTGCCCGTATCCATACCGGCTAATGCCAAAAAGAAAGTACTAATGGCGAGCGCATAAACAATAATCAACATATCTCCGGTTAAAGTATTTTTGAAAAAAGACCCAAAGAGAGGAATACTGGCGCCTACCACAATAGTTATGGCAAAAACAATAAATGGAGCTGAATAAAAAATCCACGAAGCATCACAGCTTATTACTTCATCTTTGTGCAATAGTTTCCATAAATCTTTATAGGGCTGAAAAATACTGGCCCCCTCTCGATTCTGAAGTCTGGCTTTTATCTTTTTGATTATACCAATACAGAGCGGTGATACTACTGGTATAAAGATAAATTGAATTGTCCAAATAAAAATTGTCATAATTTATAATGTTATAAACAACACGATTAGAAGCGTAATAAAAATATAGGAAATGTAAGCATTTATATTCCCACCCTGAACCTTCTTTGCGCGCAAAGATAATGTGTGAACTAATACGTGGAGTGGCTGATAAAAATAAGTCTGATAAACATCACTTACGCCCAAAATTACTGTTCTCTCTTTTGGTAGATACCTGCTTTCGGAGTCATGATATTCAATTTCGTGCTGGATGCTGGGTTTTAATATGCTTTTAAAAATAAGAACAATGGAACGAGCAAATCCAGTAGAAGTTATTTCCATGCGCGGAGTCAAATCGGTTCCGCAATCCCAAGTAGCGCCGATTTTTATTTTTTGTCGTTTATTAACTACTTTGCGGATAATAAAAATTACAACCATAATCACACCCGCAAAAAATACTAGCCAAGCCAATCCGGAAACAGAAGCAAAACCGTTTTTTACCATCAATCCTTGGTTATTTTCTGCTAAAAATGTTACCGGCGTATTTTGAAAAATAGTGAAACCATGCCCTATTTTTCCCAATAAAAATGTTACCTGGCTAGAAAATATTCCAAATAGAAATGAGAGTGTTGCCAAGGCGCCCATACCAAATAACATTGATGATGACGACTCATTGGCGTGAGTCACTTCCGCGCTTCTTGGGCGAGCCAAGAATATCGATCCAAAAGCTTTAACAAAGCAAGCTAATGCTAAACCACCGGTAAAGGCCAATGCAGCAGTAGCCAATATAAACAACCACCTCATTGAAGAATCCAGGATTGCAATTCCCTGAAATAAGGATTGAAATGTCAGCCACTCGCTAAAAAATCCATTAAATGGTGGCAAAGCAGATATCGCCATTGAACCGATCAAGAAAAAGAAAGCGGTTTGCGGCATATATTTAATCAGTCCGCCATATTCTTCCATATTACGTGTATGCATTTGATTGATAACCGATCCAGCGCCTAAAAAAAGCAAGGATTTAAAAATAGCATGATTCAAGGTGTGGAAAAGAGCCGCCACCAAACTCAACAGTGCCAAGGCGGGCATATCCAATGAAGAAAAAATAAGCGCATTGCCAAGGCCAAGCAAGATAATGCCAATATTTTCAATACTATGATAAGCCAATAATCTTTTGATATCATGTTCCGTCAGCGCGTATAAAACACCTAATAAAGAAGAGATTATCCCAATAATCAAAACAACAATGCCCCACCAAATTGGAATTGGCTGAAGAATATCCAAAAATAATCTAATTATCATAAAAATTCCCGTCTTGATCATCACACCGGACATTAACGCCGAAATATGTGAAGGCGCCGCCGGATGAGCGGCTGGTAGCCAAATATGCAAAGGAATGATACCGGCTTTGACCCCAAAACCAATCAAAGCGGCTAAAAATATAATATTTTTTACTCCAACAGGGAGCAAGGCAACGCCACTTTTGATTGTCACAAAATCAAACGAACCGGTAAACTTATAAAGTAATAAAAAGGCCACCACAATAAAAGCGGTACCGATATAAGTCATCACTAAATATAAAAATCCGGCCTTTACATTTTCTTGATCATTGCGGTCATAAATAACCGCAAAAAATGAAGCCACTGACATAATTTCCCAGGCAATAAGGAAAAATAATCCGTTGCTGCTCGTAACGACCAGAATCATGCCGAGAATAAACAAATTATAAAAAAACCCTAAGGCGCCAATATTATATTGTTGATAATAATGTCTAACATAACCGACTGCATACATGGAACAGAAAAGTGCTATTAAAGAAATAATGCAAATGAAAAAGGCGGACAATAAATCAATATTGAAAGAGAAAGAAAGCAAAGGGAAAGGAGAACCCTCAACCACAAAAGCTGTGGTGTGTTCGGAAACAATTATTGTCACAGAGAAAAGTAAACCCCACAAAGAACCAGCGATGGCAAAAAAACTACTCCAGATATTTGCCGAATTGTCATCTTTTCTCAATAATAAAGAACCCAATGCACCACCAAAAAACAGCGAGAGCAAAATAAAAAAACTTATCGGCGATGTAATAATTTCTAGCATATCATTTTAATGTAACTGACTTTTTATCTAAATTTTCAAGAATATTCAGCAGGGAAAATAAGATTTTTTTTGGCGTCGGTGGATTGCCAGAAATTTGATAATTTACCGGCAAAATGGAATGGACACCGCCCATAACAGCGTAAGAGTCCTTGAAAATTCCCCCATCAATAGCATCATCTCCCACTGCCACAACAATTTTTGGTTCAGGCGTCGCTTTGTATGCGCGCTTAACAGCTTCTGCCATATTGCGCGTTACCGGTCCTGTCACCAAAAGCATATCAGCGTGCCGTGGCGAAGCCACAAAATGAATTCCAAATCGCTCAATATCATAAAATGAATTAGACAAAGCTACCAATTCTTGTTCACAGGCATTGTCCGAGCCGGCATCAATTTGTCGAATCGCCAAAGATCCACGGAACAATTTTTTTACTTTATTTTCTATTTTTTTACCGGCGGCCGCAGTGTCTGCTTGATCAAGATCTTTGTTTTGTGAAAAAATTATATTGTTGGGAGTTTTAAATATTTTCAAAAAAAGTTTAAACATAGTTTTATTTCATTAAATCATCAAGCGAAACGCCGAGAGCGTCCGCTATTTTTTTGACTGTGTCAATTGTGGGGTTGGGAGTAGAGCCAGCTTCAATCTTGGCGATTGTGTGAAAGGCAAGATCCGCTTTCTTTGAAAGCATATCTTGAGAAATACCGAGCTTGTTTCGGTATTTTCTTATGTTGTCCCCAATTATGGATTTTTCGGTTAACATATTCGTATAGTTTTACTAATATAGTTGTATAGTATTAAAAACATCACTTATTTATAGTTGGTATATGAAATTTTTAGCATTTAGTCAAACAAAATTAGGGAGTTCCTTCGACATAACACGCGCACGGGAGGGTGGGGCAAGCGTTATTCCTCTTTTATCTTCTTTTATTTTTCCTGTCCCGCCGTCCTGCCGAAAAGTTTTGGGGGCGAAGTCCAAGCAGGCGGGCAAAAAGGAAGGGGGTCGGAGGGAATTCCGCTTTTCCTTTGCGAAATCAAATTGAGGTCAGCCCCGCCGTCCTGCTCGTTAAGAGCAGAACCCCGCACAAAAGTTTTCTTTTCCTTTTAGAAGAAAAAAATCGGCGCGCGCAAATTAAAAATTGTGAAGAAAACTTTTTTGCGGGGTGGCGAGGTTTCCGAGCGACGGCGGGGCTGGCTTTCAACCTTGATTTTTCGAAATGTGATTCTTGGCGGAGAGGGGGGGATTCGAACCCCCGAGACCCTTGCGAGTCTACCCGCTTTCCAAGCGAGCGCACTAAGCCACTATGCGACCTCTCCCCGTTTTTCTTGCATGTTATACCGCAGGCAGCTGGCTTTTGCCAGGTATTTCTGGTATAATTTATGGATAAAACTACATCTATATGAGGTTTTTTGAGAACAGATTCGTGTGGAAAGATTTGCCGGAAGCAGCGCCTCCCGAAGGCGGTTCCGCGCCTCCCGAAGATAATGATCAAGAAGAGCCTGTTACCGATGGTACTAAAGTCGCGCCTGAAGATAGCGGCGAGGCTGTTACTCAGGCCCAAGATCAAGCTGCAGTGGCGGCGGAAGATGATGCGAAAGCTGCGGAAGCTATTGCTGATCAGGCTGACCAGTTGGATGCTGCGTCTGGAGACTCAAGTGGAGTAGGTGCTGGGGCTGGAACTGGAGCCGCAGCTGGGTCTGCAGCTTCCGTAATCCCCGAAGATATTATCAAGGAGATACAAGAGAAGGGTCCGTATAAAGTAGCGCAAGAGAAGCTTGGAGTAGGGCCTTTGGTAGCAGGGATTTTGACTATATTCTACTATATGTACAAGGATCAGTTGTTTAACTTGGATACCTCGTCTGCTGATCAACGACAGCAGTCTTTGGAACAGGCTCGAGTTGCTTTACAGCAACAGTACCAGGCGCATGTTGATTCTTTGATTGCCGGAGGCAAATTACCAGCTGGTATTAAAGTTGAAGAGACCGATCCGGCTTTGACTGATCAAACGTATGGTATTAAAAAGGCTGACGATTTAGATGCTTATTTGACGGGGAAGCGGGTTTTGACTGTTCCTTCGGGAACCAGTTTGATTGATTATTTAGATCAGCTTGAATCTGTTTCTGCTACGCAGGCGCCCGCTCCGGTTTCTGATACAGGCGATACTGCAAACCCTGTAGCATCTGGTGATACAGGAGCTTCTGGTAGTACTGCGGTTGATACTCCCGTATCTGCTTCTGAGCTCGAACCAGCGCCAGAGCCGGCAGGGCCTTTTAAGCGTTGTCCTAAGGAAACTGTCGATTTTGCTAGTGGCAAAATCGCAAGATTTATATTGCCTAATGGCGATACTGTTATTCTAGACCGTCAGAGAGTGATGATTAATGGCAAAAAATTCAAAATTTCTGTTGATAAAGGAATTGATATTCCATTGCAGTTTGACAGACTAACGCCATTGTCTAACGGCGGATACAATCTTACTATGAGTTCTAGTTCGGATGTACCTGGTGTTTCGGAAGAGGATGAGAGCGCGGCTGTTGATATGACTAGTGATAGGATCGTCGATTTTTTGACTTATTTGGTTGCACAGCGAAACAACAGTGAGTTTGAAAGAGTCGAACAGAGACCGGATCCGGATCATCCTGACAAAAAAGAGGATGTTAAATTTGTCTTCGAGGCTGCGTAAAAAAAAGCACGACATTGGCCGCGCTTTTGTACTTCTGTTCTTTCGGTAAAATCTAGACTTTTGTGTTCTTCCTCATAGTTCGTAGGCACCTCGTGCAGATCTTTCTCTTCTTGAAAATCTGTTTGATTGGGTCGAAAAACCTCTTTACCACAAGGTTCGGTAGGAATCTTCGGTTTGTCTTGCGGTTTGAGTGGCTGACGCTGTGACCGGTTGCCGGTCCTTTTCCGCATTGTTCACATCTTCTAGACATAGGGTATAGGGTGTAGGGTATAGGGTATAGTTTTGGTGTGGAGTTTCGCTTCGCGAAACTGTAGAATTGGTTCTGTCTCCTCTTGGAGCAGTGAGAGTTTAATATGTGATAACCCGCTTGGCAAGCCAAAATTATGAATAACTACCTTTATTTTATACCGGCACTTGTGATCGTCCTGACTTTCCATGAGTTTGCTCATGCGTGGACTGCGAATTATCTCGGAGACCCGACGGCGAAATATAATGGGAGAATCAGCTTGAATCCGCTTAAGCATCTTGATTTTCTTGGTACGGTGCTTCTTTTTATGGTTGGATTGGGGTGGGGGAAGCCCGTTCCTGTTGACCCGAGGAATTTTCAGCATCCCGTAAGAGATAACGCTATTACGGCTGCTGCAGGGCCTATTGCTAATCTTGTTTTGGCTTTTGCCGCCGCCTTGCCTTATAAATACTTGCCTGTCGAGCAGGGAGGGATGATCTTCGTGGCGTGGAGTCTTGCCGGAGCGATTTTTTATCTATCGATCGTGCTTTGTCTTTTTAATCTGCTTCCTTTCCCGCCGCTTGATGGGTCTAAGGTTGTAGGTTTTTTCGTCCCTGATAGATACCAGAGAGAGTATAGGAATTTTCTTTATCATGGTCCTCGGTATTTCATGGTCTTTGTGGTTGTTGATATTTTTTTGATTAGCAAAATCTTGGGTGTTTCGGTTCTGTGGTACGTGATTTCGTATCTGTACGTTGTGGTGAGTACGGGGATACTGGCGATTACATAGCGGATAAGAAGTCAGGAGAGGTCAGTTGCAAAATTGCCGCGATCGCCAATTGCTCAACGGGTGGGCGCTTATAGTCTTATTTGATTTTAAAACTTATAGGGAGTATAGTGTAAATTACTTTCTGGGATGTTCGCGAGACCTTTGTAACACAAACTCGACTACAAGATTTATGGGGTTCCAATATCTCTTAGGACCGTGGTCTTAAGATGAGGAGGCCCACCTGGTTCCCCCAGGATTCTGTGTTTTTGAGGCTCGCGGCATCTTGGGGTAGTTTTTTGTATTGTCTTTCGCTTCCGTGAAAGTCTCGCTTTGCTCGACGTTTCAAGATCGCTCAATACAATCACAAAAAACTTAGAGTTTGCTTGCTCGCTGGGGCTCTTTTTGTGGTAAAGTTGTTTGCGATGTTTAGACGTATTATCCTCAAATTCAGGAGAAAGCATGATGAGGCAGGAGGAGTGAAGAACCTTCTTCTGCATACCTCGCTTGCGTTGATGTTGACGTCGGGGATGTCGTATTTTTTTGGACTACTGCGCGATAAAATCTTCGCTTATCGGTTTGGGGCGGGGTCTGTGCTCGATGTTTATAACGCGTCTTTTACGATTCCCGATTTGTTTTTGGCTGTGTTTGTGACGGGGGCGATTTTGGCGGCTTTTGTGCCGATTTTTACCGAGCTTGATGAGAAGTCGCTAAAAAAATCGAATGTTTATATGAATCAAATTCTATCTTATGGAGTAGGGGTTCTTGTAGTTGCTTCCGTTTTGTTTGCTATCTCTTTGCCGTGGATTGTCGATTTTCTTGTGCCCGGTTTTGATGCCGAGCAGAAGGCTCAATATATCCTTCTTACCAGAATGATGCTGATTTCGCCGATACTCTTTACGATTAGTAATACTTTTGGCGCTGTTCTCATAAGTATACGAGGGTTTCTGTGGTATGGGCTTGCTCCGGTTTTTTACAATATCGGTATTATTTTTGGGGTGCTTGTTCTAGTGCCGAATTTTGGTATCGCAGGACTCGTTTGCGGTACTCTTATTGGAGTTTTTCTGCATATTCTCGTGAGGCTTATTCCTACTTACAAGTACGGGCTGAGGTTTAGGATGAATTTCTCTATAGACGAGAATCTTAAGGAGACTTTTCGGCTTATGCTGCCGAAAATGGCGCAGCTTGCGGCGTGGCAACTACTGCTTATATGGTTTGTACGGCTTGCTTCCGACTTACCCGAGGGAAGCGTGACAATATATAGTTTTTCGAGGAATTTCCAGAGTGTCCCCGTCTCTCTCATTGGAATTGCGATTGCTTTGGCGGCTTTTTCCAAACTTTCGCACCTCGCTGCCGATGGAGAGATGGCTGAGTTCAAAAAAGTTACGACGACGAAAGGATTCCGAATTGTTGTCGCTACAGGAGTTTCTGCAATCGGATTGGCCATCGCCGCTCCTTACATTATTCGGCTACTGCTTGGCGGCGGAGCTTTTGATGATACGGCTGTAGCACTTACCGCGTCGATGCTGATGATTTATTGTATTTCGATCCCGCTTGAGAGCCTCATGCATCTACTTGCAAGGGCGCATTATGCGCTAAAAAACACGCTTAGGCCGTCGCTCATCCATATTACGTCCATACTTGTCATTGTCGGGTCATCGCAGCTCCTTGTCGCCGAAATCGGCGTCTATGCGATACCTGCGTCGTTCTCTATAGGACTTGCTGTTCAGGTAGGGCTTCTGGTTGCCTCGTTGAGGGGTCTTATTTCGTCAAAACCAAAACTTTTTTCTCGCCGAGATTAGCTATATCCGTATTGTGCCAGTCGTGCAAGGCGCTCAGGAGGACGCCTTCCGTGTATTGATAGTTCTCGCCGAGACGAGTGCCGACATCGTTAGTGATGAAGTGATTCTCATCAAATCCCTTAATGACAAGCATGTGGTAGTAAGGGCCTTCGCCAGTGAAATTGGGGTTGCCGAGCATGCGTCCCGCAAAAGGCGCAACTACTGGGTTGCCACTGCGAAGTTCTGTTTTGAGGTCTTCGGCTGTTACCTCCTCTAAAATTTTCCAGTTTGTAAATCCATAAAACTCCGAGAGCATCTCTGCTGTCTGATCGACTGTAGTGTGTTCGTAAGATCCGAAATATTCTATCTCCCACTGAACCATACGAAGTATTTCTTGGTTGAACTCCTCTTTTGACATCGATATACCCGAAACGTAATTGTGTGCGAGGATCAGGCTCGCTTCCTCGCAAGCTTCTTGATACGGCATGCCCCAGTCTGCGAAAGGAGCTTGTGAGTAGAATTCTATCGGGAGGTTGACTGTGGTAGTTTGTAGTTCGTAGTTTGTAGTCGGTTCCGGTGTTTCTACGGATTTTTCTGGTACCGCTTCCTCAATGGTGCTGTGAGTTTCTTCGTAAATTTGCGCCGCGCGAATTTTGCCAAAAATATAATATCCAGCCAGAATCGCCGCTACTATGAAAACAGGAATTACGATATGTGTTAGAATCTTCTTGAAGGTCATTGCGGTTTTTAGTAAACTTGTCGGGCTTATTATAGAGAGCAAGAGACAGAGAGCAAGAGAGGAGGTTTAAGCAGTAAAATTAGCCACCATAGCTCAGTGGTAGAGCACTCCCATGGTAAGGGAGGGGTGTCCTCTCGGGCTGAAAACGCTACTGTGGCTAACATAAGGCATTAAATCAAAATTTGTTACCATCCCAAGGGTACTAACCTGATGGGAGAGGTCTTCGGCCTCAATATGCTGCGATAGCTCAGTTGGTAGAGCGCCGCCATGGTAAGGCGGAGGTCATGGGTTCAATTCCCATTCGCAGCTCCATTTTCTATGTAAATTGATCGGTGTACATCTGGCTTTTATTCCTTACCCCCAAGCCATATGGAAGCCAGTATGCCAACAATTCAGCATCTCTTGTCCAAGTATTTGCAATCCTGCGAAGTGATGCGAAACTACCCTCCTTATACGTTACAAGGTTGTCGTAATGCTTATCGTCAATTCAAGGGGCTTTTGTAAATATAAAAACATTCCATTGCTTCTTTGCATGGAAAGAGTAGATTTGTGCTCGTCTCGATTGAAAGTCTTTAATTTTTTTTAAAAATATATGCGTACAAAACTTCCACTGTTCGTGGTCCTGTTCCTGTTCGTACTTTCTTTTGCTGGGTGTAGCTCGGTTGATCAGGAAGAAATCCCTGTTGTAGTCGTCCCAGAAGATTCTTCCGATGGACAGGCTACGGTTCTCAGTTCTTCCGAGTTTGGGTTTGATGAGGTTATTGCCGAGGATGGGTCTTTTACGATATCAGTACTACGGAATGGTGTCGCCGTCGGCACTATAGAGAAAGAGGCTCCTGCTGATGGCTATTCCTACTCTGTTTTTGAAGTCGGCATGAAGAATGCTTATATCGAAGTTAATCCTACAGGGCTTGGAGGTGCTATTTATTACGGAGGAGCTTATGAGCTGTACAAGATAGACTTGGAGACAAATGAAATGACTCAAGTTTTCTTCGAGGGAGATTTTGCTACCGATGTATCTGTTGGTGAGGAGTATGTTGTTTCTTTTGCCGGTACTATTGAGGGAAACATGGTTGCTTACCTTGATCCTATCGCGGATGACGAGGTTGTAGCAGTGGCCTATCCAGTTGATGCGATTTATTGGCAGGCAGGAGATGGCAAGTTCTCTCCAGGAGGTGATAAGCTTGCTTTTTCTGTTGTCACGGAAGGTGCCGCACTTCAGACAGTCTATGTTGTCTCGTTGGACACAGGCAAAACCGATGAGTATTGGTCCGGCAGTATAAATGCGCCTGAAGATTGGAAGACTATAGAGTGGACTGATAATTCTACTCCGATTGATGCTGAGTAATTTTTGGTTTGTGCTTAATAGAGCCGATGCGGGTAGGTTGCCATCGGCTCTTTTTTGTTGCCTCGCATGTTTTTTCATGATAGGCTCGGTAGCCAAATAGTAATAATAACTTCGGTTCATCGTGCGCAATCCAGTCACATCAATGCTGAAAAATTCGTGGAAATATGCCAAAGGGTATAGAGGTACGATGGTGCTATTCTTGATTATGTCGATTACTGCGAATGTTGTAATACTTTTTGAGCCTTATTTTTTCGGTAAAATTCTTGCGGTTATTCAGGAGAATCCCGTAGATCTGCGACGTCAAGTTGTCGTCTACTTGATTGTTCTTGCCGCTATCCCTGGAGTTTTTTGGATTTTTCATGGCATTTCGCGTGTACTTGAGCGTATCACAGCTTATCGAATTCAGGTTAAGTATGATGAGACTGCACTACAGGCGCTCTTCGGTCTTCCCGTTGAGTGGCACAGGGCGCATCATTCCGGCAAAAACATCGACAAGTTCAAACGGGCGAGTAGGTCCCTCTATAGCTTTTCCGAGGAGATTTTTTCTTTTGTGGAAATAGTCGTGGCGCTACCTGGGGCTTTTGTTATGCTCATCCTCATAAAACCTTATATCGGTGTTGTTGCTTGCATTACTACGGTTGTCTCTTTTTCTATGGTTGTTGCCTTTGATATTTTTCTCTCCAAGCAGTACAGGCAGTTAAATCTCTTCTATAACAAGATTATGGCTACCGCGTTTGACTATATCTCGAACGTTTTTACTGTCCTTACGATGCGGTTCTCTAACAACGCAGTTTCCGAATATGTGCGAAGAAGTTTTGAGCCTTTTAAGCTGTATAAAAGAAATGTGATTCTCAACGAGTGCAAGTGGGCGAATGTGACGCTGCTCGTAACTATTATGACTGTTGGTGTCGTTGCGTGGGAAATTTTACACGCGATCTCTATAGGTCAGGAGATTGTTATCGGAACGCTTTATACAATCTACGCATACATGGATCGTATCGGTCATCATTTCTATCAATTCGCGTGGAGGTATAGCCAGATTGTGGAATACGATGCCGCCGTCTTCAGTAGTGAAAATATTTTTCATGATTATGAGCGTTTGAAAAATCCTGTTACGGCGCAGCCTGTCGCTAATTGGAAGGAAATACGAATCAAAGGGCTCCATTTTACATATGAAGATGAGAAGAGAGAGAAACATCAGATCAAGAATATCGATTTGGAAATCCCTCGTGGCGCCAAAATAGCCTTTGTTGGAGAGAGTGGATGCGGCAAGAGTACGGTTCTTGGACTGCTTCGCGGAATCTACAAGGCCGGGCTGGGTGATGTTTATATTGATGGTGAAAAAATGAAATACGGAATTGCTCATCTTGCCGATATGACGACTTTGATGCCACAGGATCCCGAGATTTTTGAAAATACTATCAGGTACAATGTCGCAATGGGAGTCCCTGTGCCTACAAAGAAGGTAAAAGAGATGCTCAAGGTAGCGCGGTTTGAGCGTGTTCTCGGCAAGCTCCCTGACGGGCTCAATACCGATATAGCCGAAAAAGGCGTAAATCTAAGTGGTGGTGAAAAGCAGCGTCTTGCTCTTGCACGCGGTCTTCTTGCAGGTGAGAAAAGCGATATTCTACTTATGGATGAGCCTACCAGTAGCGTGGATATGAAAAACGAGCGTGCGATTTTTGAAGAGATATTTCGCCGCTACAAAGACAAGACTGTCATTGCATCTGTTCATAGGCTCGGACTACTGCCTATGTTCGACATGGTTGTTTACTTCGACGGCGGTAGGAGGAGGGTGGCTATGATGCCAAACTGTCCGCCACACCACGTAACCACCGTGCGACAGCTGTTCTGATGGTGGATTGCGGCTTTGCCAACGTTTCCGCTGCTTTGTGTTTTTCATTAGCATCTCTGAGTGCGTTGTTTGCACCCCGAGTTTTGCGATAATAAGACTCAACAAGTGCTTGTAGCACGTCTATCTGGTCCGACATATTATCCGGCTCATCCTCGCTTATTCTTTGTATTTCCGTGTAGGCGTATTCTACTCTGCTGGTCGCGACGATCCGTATATTTGGTTTGAGTCCCGATGTGTCTATTGTTCCTTTCGTTGAGTGACCTACCCCTACTGATGATTCTTGAGCGGCCCTTCTATCTAACTCTTTTTGCATGTGAAAGTGGCTGGCAAGAGCCCACTGTTCTTGTGCAAAGCACGGTCCCGTGAGCTTGCCGAGTACGGTTCCTTCATGGCTTTGTATCTCAACTGTGCCACTCTTGATGAATAGGAATTTCCCATCTTCATACTGTAATTCCGTCCCCGTCGTCGCCGTTTGGATATTGAGTTGGTTTTCGTATAGGAAATTAGGTATTCGGTCCCCCGCTATTGTTGCGGCTGTGTCTGACGCATTTAAATCGTCAAGGATTCCGTCTGTTGCTTCTAAGTATGGAGCGTTCCCAAGGATGTTGATTAAGATTTGAGCTATGCCTTGCTCAGATAGTCCGAGGGTGCTTAGCTTCTCGTGGAATCTTATTACCGGTACAGTGTTCATTGCTGTTATCTTCGCTGATGGTGGCATTTGCACCCCTTCTGTCATTCCTTCCAAGAAGTTGAACTCTCCGAGTGGCGCGTCTTGCGGTATTATTGCATCTGTTGTGTCGTTTACCTTGACTCGTAGCGTCTCTACCGCAATAAGCAGCTTGCTCGTTTCCGGATGTTCCGGGTCAAACAGGACTTCTCCTTGATTGATAGTTTCGGCTTGAGATGACTGCGCTAACAGGGTCAAGTCTGCATCAGGGACTCCTGAAAAAATCCTCGTTCCCGCTAAGAACGTTTTCATCTTTTCGATCAGATTTCTGTTCGGAGTAGCTTGAACGTCTATAAAATCTTTTGCATCGTCATGTTCTATAGATGGTGTGATTTGAGTTCCTTGTCCTGCTGTCATATGGGATTTGATTTAAAGAAATTACATTGTAATGTTGTTGTGATTCGATACTACCTCCGCTTTTCCCGGGGGGTCAATCCTGTTAAATGCCTTCGTAGTGACGTTTTTAAAAGTTTGTTGTGTTGTAGGGCAATATTGTTTTGGCAAAAATTCTTTTATTTCCCTTGTGCTTTATAAATCTCGAGAGTATACCTCTACCATAATTAGTTTATGTATACACCGCTATGCTAATAAAAGACTTACTGGAGACCCATTTTGTTACTGTTGGGCCTGAGGCCACGTGGCTTGATGTCCTTCTTGTCATGGAAAAACATGATACCAATGGTGTCTATGTCGTTGATGCTGACGAGAAATATCTCGGTATGGTTACAATTGCCGAGCTTGTTAACTTTGTTGTGCCACCGTATATGAAGGAAAATCCTATTTTGGCCAAGACGGCTCCTGCGGGAACTTTTATACATTTGTGCGAAGAGAAGAAAAAATCGAAGGTCTCGACATTTATGGATGCCGAGAAGCCTGTTTTTAAAAGCAATATGAGGCTGGTTGAAATCGTGGCGAGAAGTCTTGCCACAGAGAACTACAGGCTCCCCGTTGTTGATAAAGGGGGAAAGCTCGTTGGTGTTGTTAACCGACGGCATATCAAGGATGCTCTAATCCAACATTTTAAAAAGTAACATACACATGTTTTCTTTTGCAGCTCTTGTCGCGATCGTTGTTTTTCTGTTTGTATACATGCTTATAGTTTCCGAGAAGGTGAACAAGACCGTTGTCGTCATGCTCGGCAGCTTGTTACTGTTTTTGTTCAAAATTTATGTTGATCAAAATTACGATACGCAGTTTTCGCATGCCATTGATTTTGTAGATTTTAATGTGATCGGTCTCATAATCGGGATGATGATTATTGTGCAAGTTACGAACAAATCAGGCGTTTTTACGCATGTCGCGATGAGGCTTGTCGCTTATGCTAAATGCGACATGAAGAAGGTGTTTTTTCTTCTCATGCTTTTTACCGCTCTGATCACAGCATTCATTAGTAATGTGACTGCTGTGATGGTTATGACACCGATATTCCTGGCTATTTGTCTCAGGTTTAAGCTCAACCCCGTGCCTTTTTTGATGACCGAAATTCTTATGTCTAATATCGGAGGTACCGCTACTCCACTTGGAGACATGACGAATATCATTATTGCGAGTAAGGCCGGATTCTCTTTTGCAAAAATTGTTTCCAATCTTGGGCCGGTTGTCATCGTCGTTGCTATCGTTGTTGCCCTCCTTGCTATCTTGTATTTTGGTGATGAGCTTAAGTCCAAGGCCGATGTTTGTCTTGAGGATTTGCAGGGCGAGAGTTTTATTCAAGACAGATCGCTGATGGTAAAAGGTCTTTCAGTACTTTTTGTAGTTGTACTTGCTCTTATATTCAAAAATCAATTGTCTCTGGATAATGGCCCTATTGCTATGGCCGGAGCCATGTTTTTGTTGCTTATTACAGGGATTAAGCCCGAAGAGGCTTTTAAGGATTACGTTAATTGGTCGATAATTTTCTTCTTTGTAGGGCTGTTCATACTGATTGGTGCTCTCGAAGTTACAGGAGTTGTCGATGTTTTGGCTCATGCGATAGTTGACGCAACCGGTGATAATCTGGGTCTTTTGGCTATTATTATGCTTCTTGTGTCCGCAATTTTCTCCGCATTTATCGATAATATTCCTTTTGCAACAACGATGATTCCGATTATCCAAAATATCGGAGTGCTTACGGAAGTCGGTACGGATCCACTATTTTGGGCACTTGCACTTGGAGCATGTATCGGAGGAAGCGGAACTATAATAGGAGCCAGTTGTAATCTCGTTGTTATTGGTCTTGCCGAACACAACGGTATCAAAATCACATTTTTTCAGTACTTGAAATACGCATTCCCGATGATGTTATTGGGAATTCTGATATCGGCGATTTATTTGTATTTGTTCATGCTGTAGTTTTTTTTAAACCTTTTTCGCTCCAGTGTCTGATCGCCAAAGTCGCTCAAAAGGTTAAAAAAACTTATGTTGGTGAGGTCTCGCTATGGCTTCGTTTACTTATTTGCTCGGCCTAGCATGTACGGCCTCGACAAATATGTATCGCTGCAGATATCCTCGCCATAATCACAAAAAAACTCATGTCGGTTATAGGCAAAGTATTCACGGAAGAGGAATTACTGCTCCTTCTCGCAGTCGTTGACACTCGATGAGATGTGTCTTGCTTGGCTCTACAGCACCAATTTGCTCGGGTCGAAGATGAAGAAGTAGCCGAGGATCAGCATTATAACTCCTCCTATAATGAGGCAGTAGCGTGTGTATTTTGTAGTAAGGTGCAGGTGTTCGAAACTCCATAGCGCTATGGCAAAAACTATGAAGTCATCAACCATGTAGAAGAATGTGTAGATGATGACGTAAACTTGTCTTAAGACCCAGCTGAGGTCGTTAAGGTCGAGGATCTTAGTGAATGCCTGCGGAATGCCGATAGAGCATGCGAATTCGATGACGTTTACCGATAATGCGAGGAATAATGTTGAAAAGAATATGCCAATCGACAGAGGGGAGCTTACAAGTTCCTCAATGCGTTTTTTGATCTTGTTCTTGTGTCCAAGCGAGGTGACTTGGCATGTATTGTCTTTGTTGGCGAAAAATTCATATAGGAAGTATGCGCCCGCTCCTATGGATATAACTCCTATGATTGGCGTAATGATCTCGTCAAGTTTTACAAAATCCCATGTTTTGTACCATACGTTCAGAATCATGTAGTACATGATCGTCTCCGCCAGAACGAAAATCCCAGCCAGTTCGAACATTTTGCGCTTATTGCCCGACTGAGAAAGCAGGGTTATGAACATGATAAGTACCCACATCGCGCATGGATTGAATCCGTCAACAAAGCCTAGAACGACCGCGAGAATGCCTATGGAATACTCTTTTAAGTCGACGGTTCCAAGTAGTGGCAGATGTACTACCACTTCGTCTGATCCTTCGATGTTTCCGCTTTCGTAATCTTCAAAATAGCTGCTCTCCGTCATTGCCGAAGCGAGTTCCATTATATATGCGCCTGTGGAATCGGCGTCCTGAAATCCCTGAACTATCGTGTCGCCGATCAATATTGTCGGTGTTGCCCTTACAAGTCCGTTTTCGTCGCAAAATTCTGTAAACAGCTCGTATGTGTCGTCCTCTTCAAGGTGATAAAGCTTGGCTTGTACCCCTTCTACATCGAAATCGTTTGATAAAAACTCCTCCAACTCTTGGCAATGGCTGCATGTCTCACGCGTAAACACCGAGAACTGTATTGCCTCTTCCCCTTCCGTTAATTCCGGTATTGCGTTGTCGGCAAAGGCTAGCGGGAATACTAGGATAGAGGATATTAGGATCGATATGGTGAGGTTTCTTAGCATAGTGGATAGGGTGTAGGGATGGAGCGCTTCGCGCGAGATAGGTTGGAATAATTTGTGTGTAGAGTTTATAGCCGTTTTGCCTTAAATCCAATAAATACCTTTGACAGAAGCCGGTTTTCCGCTAAAATCAGCAGGCGCTTACATCATATGGAGCTTGAGCGGTAGAATTTAATTTCAATTATAAAATATGGCCAGAGGAAAAAACACATTTTGTACATGGTATTGCACGGAGTGTAACAAAGCCAACTATATCACTACTTATAATAAGCGTGGGCAGGAAGAGGCTATGAAAGAAAAGAATAAGTATTGCAACAGCTGCAGGAAACACATAGCGCATAAGAGGAAAGATACGAAGAGTTGATGGTTAGGATTTAGGACTTAGCGTTTAGGGATTAGGGAATGGTATGGGTTTTTTAAGTAGAATTTAATCGAAAGAATTCCCCGTAGCTTGCTACGGGTGTAAGATGTTCGCGTGAGCGAACACATTTACAAAAGCCATAACAAGAATATGATATTGTACCAC
>Ga0210026_1002105_pt1 | contig 17651 bp, 13 predicted proteins | sample CryGeymeta201509_FD_183977 | JGI IMG/M metagenome (GOLD analysis project Ga0210026, IMG submission 183977) | Groundwater microbial communities from Crystal Geyser aquifers in Utah, USA - Crystal Geyser metaG 2015-09 (SPAdes) (version 2) | ecosystem: Environmental > Aquatic > Deep subsurface >... | reverse complement strand
ATAGATTCGGAATAATTCCGCGCCGTCGGGGGGAGCATTATTGGTCGTGTTGTTCGTCGTCGCGTTGTTCGTCGCAGCGTTGTTCGTCGCAGCGTTGTTCGTCGCAGCGTTATTCGTCGCAGCGTTATTGGAAGTACCATTATTATTAATAGTGATGGGCTCTTCGGAGGTCGCGTCGGACCCACAAGCAGCCAGAAAGAGAGCAAAAACCGCGGCGTATTTACGCATAGTGCCTCAAATCCGAAGTCGTACATTTAACAGAAAAGATGCCCATTTAAAGGGCAGAGATATAAGCATTCAGAAGATCAACTTCACCATTGCTGAGTTCAGCGGAAGACCAGCTCGGCATGTAAACCAGACGGCTTCCGTAATTGGTGCCACCTTTGCCCTGACGAATGTCTTCAGAGCTGTTGTCGCGGCCGGCCAGGCTTTCGGCGGCTGGGCCATCCTGATTGCCTGTACCGTGGCAATTTGCGCAGAACGTCTTGTAGAGGTCAGCCCCTGTGGTTGGGCGGGTTTGCGCATGCAGGAAGTCGATAATTTCATCAAGTTGGGCATCGGTGACGCGGTCCGTACCGTAGGCTGTCATCGCGCCTGGATACCCGATGCCGTTACGGCCATTACGTGTGACCCATTTCCCAAACTCAGGGACGGTGAATTGAATCATCGGCCCTGTCGCAGTGCCTTTGCCTTCGGGACCGTGGCAACTCGCACATTGATTTGCGTAGGTCTGGATGCCCGTCAATGTCGTGATGTCGACACCAAAACTATTCAAGTAGGTCTGAATTTCTGCGGTTTCCGCATCGGTAACAGCCACCGGAGCCATCGTGCCCCGGCCGTTCTTCACAATATCGCTGATGGGGTCGATCCCTTGAATATTGCCGGTCCAAATGACCGCTCCCGTTCCAGCGGGGCCGTGACAAGCGGCACAGTATTTGTTGAAAAGAGCTTCACCGTTTGATGTGGCGGTGTTGTTTGTCTCGACCACCACGAAGGAATTCAAATAGGCTTGAATGTCGTTGGACTGCTGGGTCGTGACCGGCACTGCAGGCATGGTGCCCCGGCCGCTTTTCACAATCGTGAGGATCGGATCGAAACCCTGAATATTGCCGGGCCAGACCGTTCCACCGGCGCCTTCGACGCCGTGACACGACGAACAGTAAAGATTGTAGAGTTCCTTGCCGCTTTCGACCGCCGCAGCGTTATTGGCCGACGAGGTGTTTGCTTGATCAACCGAATCCGCGCGTTCGACCATTTCTGGAGGTGCGCAGGCGGCCAACGAGAGGAGAAGCAAAATTCCTAAAAAGCGCATCTAAGCCTCTGCATACAACGAAACGAACGAAATAAGTCGGGGGCAGTCTACCAAAGGGCTCGATCGGATTCACATAAAAACCTCGTGGCGGGCTACAATTGGTGGCCGAATCGTAGGAATTCCGGTTTTGGCGTGGGTCGCTGCGCTTGCGAGCGCGAGTGCGTGCTGCTAGGTTCCGCGCGCTTTTCGCCGAGGAAGTCATGTCCGATCCAGCCATCAAAAAACGCATCGCAAAAGAAGTCGATCGCCGACGTACCTTTGCCATCATCTCACATCCGGATGCGGGCAAAACGACGTTGACCGAAAAGCTGCTTCTTTACGGTGGAGCGATCCATCTGGCCGGGTCGGTGAAGTCACGACGTGCAGCCAAGCACGCGATTTCTGACTGGATGGCGCTCGAACAACAGCGCGGAATCTCGATCACTTCGTCGGTGCTGCAGTTTCCGTATCACGGGTTTGCCGTGAATCTGTTGGACACGCCTGGCCACGCGGATTTCTCGGAAGACACGTATCGAACGCTGGCCGCCGCTGATGCGGCCGTCATGCTGATCGACGTTGCCAAAGGTGTGGAGCCACAGACCAAGAAGCTCTTTCAGGTTTGTCGCATGAGACGCCTGCCTATTTTCACATTCATCAACAAGATGGACCGTGAAGGACGGCCCCCACTCGAATTGCTCGAAGAAATCGAGAACCTGCTTCAGATCCGTTCATGCCCGGTCAACTGGCCCGTAGGCATGGGTAAACAGTTCAAGGGCGTTTACGACCGAGCAACGGCGGAAGTCATTCTTTTTGACTCGGCCGGTTCACACGGTGAATCGGTGGTCGATACACGACGAGTCAAGCTCAAAGACCCTGTATTGCTGGATATCCTAGGGCCAGTGCGTCTGAAGGAACTTCTTGAAGAGGTCGAGCTTCTGGAAATCGCGGGCGACCCCTTCGACCTTGAGCGCGTGCGTAAGGGCGAGCTGACACCGGTGTTTTTTGGGTCCGCGATGACCAACTTTGGTGTGGAACCGTTTCTGGAGGCATTCGTCGATATGGCGCCATCACCAGACCAGGTGCAGGTCAAGGTCGTCGAGCCAAAGAGCGATGAGTTCTCAGGTTTTGTGTTCAAGATTCAAGCGAATATGAACCCCTCGCATCGTGACCGTCTGGCGTTCGTTCGCATCATGTCGGGCAGGTTCGAAAAAGACATGATCGCCAAGCTTTCGCGGGGTGGACGGCCCATCAAATTGGCCTATCCACAGCAGATGATGGCATCGGAGCGCGAGGTGGTCGAAGAGGCCTACGCCGGCGACATCATCGGCCTTTACGATCCCGGCACGTTCCGAATCGGCGATTCGCTTTCGACCAACGGAAAAGTCGAATTCACCGACATTCCACGCTTCAGTCCTGAGCATTTTGCAGTCGTCGAAATCAAGGATGCCCTGAAGCGCAAGCAGCTCACAAAAGGCCTCGACCAACTCGCCGAAGAAGGCGCGATTCAGGTCTTCCGTCAGCCTTATTTGGGCGACAAAGATGCGGTCGTGGGCGCTGTAGGTATGCTTCAGTTCGAAGTGCTGCAATTTCGTCTGCTCAACGAATACAACGTCGATATCCGTCTGCGCGGCTTGGGTTTCCAGCATGCGCGATGGGTCGAAGGCGAAGATTACGACCAGACCAAATTCGAGCGCCAAGAATACACCAAGGTCCTTGTCGACCGAGACTCCAACCCCATCATCCTCTTCAGGAATGATTGGGCCCTGTCCTACTGCAAAGGCCAGTTCCCAAATCTGCGGTTTCTGCCAAACCCTCCAGGAACTCCTGGCCTCGAAGAACTTCACGGCAAATTCGAGTTTTAGTAAATGCGCCTACAATTTACCGTTCCTAACGAAGAACCAGCGGCCGACGCCTGGACGCTCCTTGAGCGCGCCTGGCCCGAGGGCACGGAGGCTCAAAGACGTCAGGTTTTTGAAGACGCCCAATTCACGATGGACGGGCGAATCACGCGAAATCCGGAGAGGTCTCTGGATACCGGCGCCGAAATCGTCGTGGAAGTTCCGGTGGGAGAAGAGCCCTTTGGGCTCCCGTCTTCAAGCGATCTCGGTCGTGGCGACGGCTGGGTGATCGTCGATAAAACGGTGGGGATGCCGGGCACACTTGATCGCGACAACCCGATGAACCCGGTGTTGTTCTTGGCTGATATGCTCGGCTTCGACCGCGACACGATCGAGCCGGTATGGCCGCTTCCCACCAATATGGGCGGCCCATGGCTGATCGCGCTCGACGAAGCTTCGGCGACACGATTGCGCGGACGTTTGTCGCAAGGCGACATCATGAACACATGGTCGGCCATCGTGCCGACCCCTCGAGTTTCACGGGGATTTTTTGAGTTCCGCGGCGTTCATATCGAGTACGGCTGTGCCCGCATTCAAGATGGATTGGCCGAGGTTCAGCTGACCCCAGATTTCACAGGAACCGACGACATCGACCCGGTTGAGTTTTTGCTCGACCTGCTCGCCGACAATCATATCCCTGTGGTCGGAGACCGCGAGCGCAACGGCATCATGGCCGCTGGATCATGTCGGTTGCGCCTGACCGCGCTTTACGATCAGGGCGGTGATCTTGCCCATTCCTGGAACACACCGGATTGGTGGCCTGAGGGCGTCTCGCTTGAGGGGGAAGAAGTCATTGAGGTCACGACGGAAAAAGCCGGCCTTCCGACGCTGCAGATTTCCCGCAAGACGCTGGATATCCTTTCGCTTGGCCACCCTTGGGTTTTGGCCGATCGGGATACTGGAAACCGCGCGTCGATGAAGCCGGGCATGCTGGTTCAGCTGCAAACACCCGAGGGAAAAAACGGCCCCTTTGCGTTGATCGAAGGCCCCGACAAATTGGCGGCACGGATTTTTTCGAAGTCAGCGGATGACGTGCGGAATTTCCGCGACGAGATCGAAACACGGCTCGACATCGCGATCGCCAAACGCACAAAACTCCAGGCGCAGTCGGCCGAAACCGACCTCTATCGTCTGGTTCACGCCGAGGCCGATGGGCTACCGGGCATCGAAATCGACCGCGTGGGACCGGTCTTGCGGGCGACGATCACTGGCGGCGCTGCTTTGGGTTTCAGAAGCATCATTTATGACAGTCTGGCTGACTTCGATCCCGACATGGTGATCCTGGAAGTTGAGCACATGCGCGATATTCGGGAGGGCAAGAAGCTGCCACAGGCAAAAGTCGTCAAGGGCCGCGCGCGTTATGTGAAAGCCGGCGACCGCTTGATCGGGCGTGAACACGGGCTTCGCTATTATCTGGAGCCGTGGGAAGGCATCGACACAGGCTTTTTTGCCGACCAGCGAGACAATCGACTCAAGCTGGCGTCGTTGGCAAAACCTGACCAGAAGTGGCTGAACCTCTTTTGCCACACAGGCGCATTCTCGGTGGCGTTGATCGCCAAGGGCGCACATGTGGTGAGCAATGACTTGTCAAAGCGCTACCTTGATTGGCTCGACGACAACCTGAAGTTGAATGGGCTGGATCGGGCGATGAACGAAAATATCGTCGACGACGCTCGAAACTACCTTCAATCCACTCAGGAGCTTTTCGACGGTGTGATCGTGGATCCGCCCACGGCGGCTTCGGGCGAAGACGGCTTTTGGTCGGTTCGAAAGGGCTACGGCACGCTTTTGGAGCAGTGTTTCAAGGTGCTAAAACCCGGCGGCATGATGCTGGTTTGCAGAAACGACCGCAAACGAAGCGGCGATCTTGACGAGCTGATTCAAGAGGCCGCCGCCGCACAGGGGTGCAAGATCCGCAAAATCGAGGATGCCCCACCGTCGATGGATTACCCGGAACTGGAAGGATTCCCGGAAGGAAATTCTTTTGAAGGGCGGCTGGTTTTCACCCGCTAGTCGCGGCTTGCCGCGACACGTCTCACGCCTTACTCTACGTTCATCTTCAAGCGCGACAAATCATGATACCCGAAATCGATTTTTCCGATCTCGCACCCACGCAGCCTTGTCCGGCCGACGTTTCCCACGAAGAAGGCTTCTGGAAAGCATGGGACGACACCGAGCTCTATTGGCAGCGATGGAACCAGGATTCGCCCAAAGCCTGCATCGCATTGATGCACGGCTACGGTGAACATTCCGGTCGCTACCACCATGTCGCGGCGGCACTAGTGCGCGCCGGGTTTGGTGTCATGGCCATCGATGCGCGCGGTCACGGCAAGAGTGGCGGTGTTCGTGGTCATATCAACCGGTTTGAAGATTTCATTCGAGATCTCGACCAGCTGATCAGCCAAACCAAGAAGCATTTTGAGGTGCCGACTTTTGTGCTCGGGCACAGCAATGGTGGGCTGATCGCGCTGCGCCATGCTCTGACTCAACGCGACGACATCGTGGGATACGCGGTCACGAGCCCATTCTGCGGTATCAAGGCGCACGTTCCAGCCATCAAGGCGCTGGCAGGCAACGTGATGAGTTCAATTTGGCCGACACTTTCGATCCCAACGGGCCTCGATCCTGCTGCGGTCTCACACCGAAAAGACGTCGTCGATCTTTACCGCACCGACCCATTGAACCTGACCAACGCCACGGCGCGTTGGTTCACGGAGACCAAAGCCGCGCAGGCAGATTTGCTGGCAAGTGCTGGTTCGATCGAAAAACCCTTTCTGTTTCTCGTTGCGGGCGCCGATGAACTGGTTGAACCGCGTGCATCCGAAGAAGTTTATCATGCGATGAACTCGATGGACCGCGAGTTCGAGGTCTTTCCTGAGCTCTTTCATGAGATTCTGAACGAGGATTCGTGGACCGAGCATGTGCAGCATATCGCCGCCTGGATGGAGAAACGAACCCCGTGAAACGTTCGCTTTTTCTGATAACCCTTCTGGTGGCGGGCGTGTTTTGGGGATGCGACGACGACCCGAGCCTCAACGCCAACGACCGTGAGGCGGTGTTTCGAATCCTGCAAACAGGCGTCGATCACCCAAGCGATCCCTACGTTCGAGCCGAGACTCTGCGCATCATCGAGTTGCTCGACGATCCTGTGTTGGATCGCTTTGCCAAAACGAAGACCGGAGATCCCTCCCCGATGGTGCGTATTGCCGCCCTTCGCGCCTTGCTCGCCACCGGGAAAGAAGACGCACGTGGGGCCGTCCTCGAGAAGTTTTCTGACGCGAGCCCACTTGAGCGACAAGCGATCATGGATGCCGTCATCGAGCACGGTCCTGAGCCACTTGCTCGGGAATTGATGGCAAGGGCGTTGAGAAATAAAGACCCACTTGTTCGAAAATATGCGTTTGAACAGGGCCTGATCGCACGAGTCGATGCTGCGTTGGCGCAAAAGAACACCAAATACCTTGAGCGCACGCTCTACCCGGAACTGGCCCAATACGTTGGGAATGCCGACCCGGTCCTTGGGGCTGCCGCCCTGCGAAAATTCGTCGAAGTGGGGCAACTTGAGCGTTCCGAGCCGATTCTTAGGACGTTTAACCGCCAGGATCTTTCGGAGGAAGAACGTGTGAACGCGGCACGTGTGCTGGTGGGGGCCAAAGTCGAGGCTGCGGTTCCCGACTTTCTGGCACTCGTCCAGAAATTTGACGCGGCCAATCAAGACGACTCGCTTGGCATTCCCGAAAAGCTCGTACCACCGCCCATGTTAAGGCAGGCGTTGCTCGGTCTTGTCGCTGCTGGCAACTCCGACTACCTGAAGCGTGTGCAGGCGTATCTGAATAATGCCAGCGCCGAAGAGACGATCGAGGTGCTTGAAGCGCTCTCAAGCAACCCGTCCCCTGAAGCAAGCGTATCGCTTAAGATCGCCATGCAGGACGTTCGGGATTCGGTGCGAAATAAGGCGATTGAACTCTATCAAAAACGCGCCGATGCGGACCCTGATGCGCTGAGTTCGGCCATCATGGGCACGCCTTATTCGACCCAGCGACGCGTGACTCAGGTTTTGGTCGCCAAGTACGAAAAAGAATGGACGAAACGTCTTGAGATCGGGATTCAGCGGTTAGGCGAGCGAGAAGTCACCCTTCGCGTATTGCGGGACGTTATTTTGACGCGCGATGAAGCCAATCGCGTGGTGAAGCCTCTTCAGCCTGTGCTCCAAAAGGTCGTGGCGGAAGGTGGCGACAACGCAGCGCTGGCAGCCTATCTGATTGCCATTTCGTCTGACGCAACAGATGAGAAGTCTCTGAACGAGCTCGACTCAAAATTTGACGACGAGACCCGGTACGCGTTCCTGGAATTCATGGTTCGGGAAAACCCGAAACCCTACGCCCGACTCTTCCGCACCTATTTTGAGGCGGATTTATTTTCGGTCCGTTTGATGAGTGCAGCTGGCCTTTGGCGGCTTTCGACGCCAACGACACCTGCCGAGCCCCCCCCTGTAAAAGAAGCGACAGAGCAATGAATCCCGATCCTCAGACCTTTGTCGTGCACGCTGGGCAAGTACTGGTCATGCCCGACGACGCCCCTCGCCTTTCAAAATACGATGCCGACGCACTCGATGAGCGCGATGTCGATTTACTCGGCCTGATCGAAGACGGCTGCGTTTACGTGAAGGGCGGTGTCATCAAATTCATCGGCCCGTGGGACAAACGCCCCGACGCGGCACGAAAAAAAGATCTTCCGGTCATGCAGACAGGTGTCCTGACTCCGGGATGGGTCGAATGCCACACGCATAGCGTTTTTGCCGGACATCGTGCCGACGAGTTCATGTTGCGAAATGCCGGCCGGCCTTACGTCGAAATTCTAGAGGCCGGTGGCGGCATCCTGAACACGGCAAAACGTCTGCGGGAAACGTCTCAGGACGAACTCGCTCAACTGCTGATGCAGCGGACGCTGGACTTCGTGAAACGCGGCGTGACCACGCTCGAAGTCAAATCCGGATATGGGCTCACCACCAAACACGAAGTGAAGAGCCTGCGTGCCGTAGCGGACGTTAATAAAGACGCGCCCTGCGAGCTTGTGGGCACCTTCCTTGGCGCTCACGCGATTCCGGCAGAATACAAAGATCGACGCGAGGCTTATGTCGACTTGGTCTGCAACGAAATGATCCCCAAGGTTGCTGCGGAAAAACTGGCTCAATATTGCGACGTGTTTTGTGATCGCGGCGCGTTCACAGTCGACGAAGCCCGACGCGTTCTAGAGGCCGGCAAAGCGCATGGGTTGATCCCACGCATCCATGCTGACGAGCTCTCCAATGCTGGGGCCGCCATGTTGGCGGCCGAGGTGGGCTGTGCGAGCGCAGATCACCTTGAATTCACGCCAGACGACGCGATTGCTGCCATGGCAAAAGCCAATGTGGTTGCGGTGTTGATGCCAGCGGTGAATCTATTTTTGGGCACCACTGACCATCTGGCGCGTGCACGCGATATTTTGAATGCGGGCTGCGAGGTCGCGTTGTCGACGGATTTCAATCCTGGCAGTGCCATGACGCAGGATATCGCGATGATGACCACGCTTGCCTGCACGCTCTACAAGATGACTCCTGGCGAGGCGTTGCGGGCCGTGACGATCGGCGCGGCAAAGGCGTTGCGCCGCGACGATATTGGCCGACTTCGCGTGGGTGCGCGCGCAAATCTGGCACTTTTTGATGTGCCTTCGTACAAAGTCATCCCCTATCATTTTGGTTCAAATCACGTCGAAGCGGTCATCTACGACGGTGAATTCGTATACTGGACCGAGTCCGAAGCCTGATTCACTTGAAGGCGAGCCAGATCGTGTGGCGGGTGCCTTTATTGCCGTGAGCGCGGACCATCTCGACTTCGACGATGAAGCCGGCGTCGCGTAATCGCTGAGTGAACCAAGGCGCATCAAACGCTGACCACACGGCCAGAACGCCGCCCTTTCGAAGGGCTTTCATCGCCGCGTTCAATCCCATCGATTGATAGAGCCACGAGTTCGACTCTTGAGTCAGGCCATCTGGCCCATTATCGACGTCGAGCAAGATCGCATCGAAGCCGTCTTCGGGCTTTTTAATCAGATCCCGAACATCACCTTCGTAGACAGTGACGCGCGAATCCTTCAAAGGATCGCCCGCTAAGGGCCCCAAGATTCCCTGATTCCATACGATCACACCGTGGACCAATTCCGCGAGCACGACCGAAGCTTTTGCCGGCAGACCCGCAAGCGCGGCGGCGAGCGTGAAGCCCATGCCGAGACCGCCGACCAAAACGCGGGCGTCGGAGCGTGTCACTCGGCCACACGTTAGATCCGCAAGCGCCTTTTCCGAATCGTGAGTACGGCTCGACATAAGGTCTTTGCCGTCAACGCGGATCACATACTCATCACCACGACGTGCGAGCTGCAATTTACCCTTACCACCAGGCACAGGCGTTTCGTCGAGGATTTCCCAAGGAATCAAAGCGTCTCCAAATACAATCGCGGGAACCTTATCCCAAAGTGGCCCCGCTAGAACATGAAACACTTCAATCCGTGGCAATATTCGCATGTCTGGCATTCTTGGCCCGCATGACCTCAAGAAGAACCCTTGCAAGCAGCTCGCGGGGGAAACTCATCTCAGTCTTGTCCTTAGCGGTGACGTCGCTTACGCCACGGAACCATGAATCACACAACGCGTTGAAATCTAACATTAAAAAAACACAAACTGGCGAACATGGAGCGATCGAACATTGCAGAAACACTCATGAACCCCGGTTTTCTGTCAGAAGACGGACCGGGAGTCCCCCAAAGTGGCGACGTTCGGCAAGGATCGGCTAACGCGTACCTCTATATTTGATGTAAATTAGATTGAATCAAACACTCTCAAATCTGCCGCGTTAAGGGACCGCCATGCCACGCTACGAATTCAAGGACGCCAAGTCGTCGAAATTCTGGACGATTGACCAAAACGGAACCGAATACACCGTGGTTTACGGCAAGATCGGTACCGATGGCGTTGAGCAGACGAAAGACTTCGACAGCGATGAGGCGTGCAAAAAAGCGTACGACAAATTGGTCGCTTCAAAGGTGAAGAAGGGCTACGCGTTGGTCGACGGAGAGGCAGAAGACATCGAGGAGCTCCCCGAAGCCAGCGATGGACGGCCCAAATCGGTTCCCGCTGGCGCCATCAAGTCTGGGCATGAGTGGGAGTTCGCAGAAAAAAACGCCAAGGGCGAAAACCATGGTGTTGTCACGTGGTGGCGCCTTGATGGAACGCGCTGTTGCCGGACCGAATATGTGAACGGAAAAGCGCACGGGAGTTTTCAGCGTTTTCACGAAAACGGCCAAGTTTCGCGTGAAGGAACGTTCAAAGATGGCAAATTGGTTGGCCTCGATCGTTTTCACCGTTCCAGCGAAAAAACGTCGGAGCATTTTGCCGTCTACGGCGCCGGTAAGCGGGTATGGACTGCCGAAAACGACCTCGACAAGGGCGTCCGACGGTTCTTCGACAAGGACGGCGAGCTCTGCGACCAGCAAGGCAAGAAAATCGCGAGTGTGCCCGCGCCCGCAGACGGACAACCAAAACACTGGCACGCGCCACCGAAATCCACGGAATCGCAAGAGTGGGAGCCACCGAGCTTCGAGACTGAGCTGCGCAATGGCGTCTATTTCACCCATGCGTTGCGGGGAGTGATCTTCCCGCGCCACGGCGGAGTAAAAACAGCCGTGCGCCCCGTGCCTAGCGTGAAGGTCGCGTGGGCCGCGCTGCGCCGAGCGATGTGGGCATGCGACAACGCTATTTTTGAGCACGAATTTTCAAAAAACCAGAGCGCTCGTTCGACGATTTGGAACGCCGTCATTTCGAACGACTCCAAGAAACGTAGCTACGGTGAACGACTGCTGGGTCTTGAGCCCCAAGACGCAACCTTTGAGGAAAACCGAGAGCTCGCCCGCGCGCTCTTTCGTCGGTATAGCGGCGTGTCGGTCCATCACACGTACTCGGTGGCGACTTATGAACGAGCAGCCGACTACTTTGTCGCATCGCTGGGCCTGGGCGAAGCTGCAGTGCTCTTGATGCATGGCGTCGAAGACGAGTTGCCCTACCAACGTATGGGGCCCTTCGAACGGATTCGGGATCTATTATCTGTCGCGACGGATAAGGAGTTCGCGGCCGCCAAAAAGCGAATCGTAGAGGGATTTGACGAGGTCTTGGCCGAAGCGAATAAAAAGAGCTACGTCGGTCGGCTTCCGGCCCATCTGGCTTGGGTGTTGAGCTTCCTTTTGCCGCTCGGCCCGACGGCCGGTGACGCTGAGCGCAAAGCCGCCGACAGAGCTCTGCTGGCGTGCCAAGGGCGAGGATTTGGAAACGATGAATTGAACGCGGGCGGCCTGGCGTCGGTGGATGTCGCAGGGCTGAACCGTTTCATCGAAACCAATCCGGGGATCAGACACGAGTTTTTCGCGGGTGGTTCACGGATCTATTTGGCGTCGATTCTTGATTCGGAGGGCCTCAACGCCGCGCCCATTCTATCCAAAATGAAATTGGCCTCCCCTTTTGCAGGCAGCGCTCCAGAAAATAACCGATGGGCGTTTCTGTTGGCCCATTTGGATTCCGACGACGCGCTTGGCGCACTGCACGACGAACACACGCAGGGCCATCCATGGGGCGCCGAAGGGCTCGCCCTGGCAAATCTCTTTCAGCCGGCGAAGGTTGAAGCGTTGTTGACCAAGCGGAAAGACACCGCGCTTCTGGAGGCCCTAAAAACGACCACACCGTTGAAGCCGCCCGTTGTAGCCCAAGCCGACGCGGACGCCGATGGTACGCCAAGCGCGTACCAACCCGCGGTGGCCAAGCGCGCGCCTGACAGGACGTTCCGCATCGCGATTGAGTTTGAGGCCGATTGGCACGACGACGAGCGTGAGTTGGCGCTAAGTCGCGGATGTGAATTGAAGTGGAACGGAGAAAACCTGAACAAAACAAATATCGCCGAGTGGGTCGAACACCGCGAACGCTGGGCGATTCCCTCGGACGTGGCGTCGTTTACGGTGCGCTCGCGTGAGTTTGATAAGCGCCTTTCCGCCCTTGGCTACGCGTTCAATGCTTACGCCTCAAATTACGCGCTCGCCCTGAGCATGTTGGTCGCGGGCGAGGGCGCCATCGGACTCTTGGCGGCGATGCTGGCGGAATCACTCGACGGGAAGGTGGCCTGGGCGCAGCCTTTTGCGCATCCCTTGATTGCGCCGCCGATTCTTGAGGGCTTTACCGGCAAGAAATACAAAACAGAATGCCGCGCATGGATCCTTCGCCATCCGCGCTGCGCTTGGGCGTGCGCCATCGACATGGCTCTGCCAGGAAAGAAGAAACTGACGAAGGCGGAAGCCGCGGCACAAATTGCGGGCGAACGCACACTTCGATATCTGGCGGCACAAGGGTATCGGGAAGCGCTCCTCGAGGACGCCAAAAGCATTGGTGAAGACGCTGCCGTGCGCGCCTTGCTTGACGCCGATCCGCTGACTTTGCCCAAAGCCAAAATCCCCAAATTGCCGGCCTTTGCGAGTCCCGCAGCCCTTCCCCCTTTGGAACGAATGAAAGGTGGAACGTTGACCAAGGACGAAGTCGAGGCGCTCCTTGTGCGTCTGGCAGTCAGCAACGTCGACGAGGTCCACCCAGCTGTCAGCGACGCACAATCAACCCTGACGCCAAAATCAAGGACCGCGTTTGCCTGGGCGCTTTTTGAGGCGTGGCTCAAAGACGGAGCCGACAGCAAACAAGGATGGGCGATGCAGGCTCTTGGGTTTTGGGGGGATGACGACACGGCCCGACGGCTTTGTGCATTGGCCAAAGACTGGCCGGGTCAAAACGCCAGCGCTCGGGCGCAAGCCGCGCTTGATGCGTTGCTGTCGATCGGCAGCGACGTCGCACTTGTGAACATGAACCTGCTCGCCGAAAAATCGAAATACCCGGCGTTTAAGGCCGCGGCAGCCGAGCGAATTGGACTTATCGCTCAGAAGCGCGGCATGACTCGCGACGAACTCCAAGACCGACTTGTTCCAACGCTTTCGCTCGACGAAGACGGCGCGAAGCTGGACTTTGGTGCGCGCCATTTTGTGGTGTCGTTCGACGAACAACTTCGTCCGGTTTTGCATGACGAAAACGGTACGAAACTAAAGAGCTTGCCCAAACCCGCAAAAACCGACGACGCGGACCTGGCAAAGGCCGCAAAAGCACGTCTTTCGGGCCTCACAAAAGACGCCAAAGCTAGTGCTTCCGTGCATTTGGCTCGCCTTGAACGAGCGATGAAAGAGCAGCGAGCCATCGATATCGCGGTTTTTGAAGACCATTTTGTCGCGCATCCGTGGATGTCACATCTGACCAAACGGCTGGTCTGGGCTGCCCTAAACGCGGCGGGCAAAGACACAGGCACGTTTCGGGTCACAGACGAGGGGACCTACGCCAACGAAATGGACGAGGAAATAAGCCTGAAGGAAACGCATACTGTGTTGCTTGCCCACCCATTATATCTTCCAACCACAGCCATTTGGTCGACCGTGTTTGCGGACTACGAAATCATCCAACCCTTTGATCAACTCAGCCGCACGACGTTTTTGCCTTCAAAAGAAGAAGCCAAGACCAACGCCCTTCCGCGATTTGTCGGCAAGAAGGTCCCCTACGGTACACTTCGTGGGCTCACAAAACTGGGTTGGCAGCCGTGGGCCGATTCTTGGATCAACACGTATTCGAAGGACTTGCCTGGCAAAGCCGGTGTTCAACTGAACTTCGAGCCGGGTTATTCTCCGGCCGGTGAGGAGTACGAGGACCAAATCATCGAGTCCGTGGAATTGAACGGTTTTAAGAATTTCGGCGAGCTCGAACCAATCGCGTTTTCCGAGATCATACGGGATCTTACGGAGGCTATTAAATGAAGCCCGATAATTTTATCACAGCAAGATTGGCGCAGGCCCTCGCCCTTACAGACTCGCTCGTCGATGCGCTTGATGACGCGGCTCTGGAAAAACATTGTGGTGATGCACGTTCAAATAATATTGGCAGCCAGTTTTGGTGTTTGGTTGGTGCTCGAGAAAGCTACGCCAGGGCCATCAAGATCGGAAAATGGTCGGGGTTTTCTTGTAGCCTAGAAGGAGCCAAGCCCAAGCGGGCGGAAGCCATGCGGGAAGCGATGCAAAAGGCCGGGCTAGAGCTATTCGAGAGCATCCAGGGAGTCGAGCCAGACACTGTTCGGCTTAATTTACTCTTCGATCTTCTGGAACATGAGGCGCAGCACCATGGCCAGCTCATCCGGTATTTCTACGCCAACGGCATCGAATTCCCCACGGAATTTGCGGATCGATACAGCCTATGAAGGCTCACCCGTCACGGCTTTCGGGCGACCTCGAACTCGTCCCAAAGGCGATGAAGACGGCCCGAAATCCAGTCCCGAGATTCTTTGACGAGGATTTCAGGGTCCTCGCCAGTTAGAGCGGGCCCAAAGTGCAAATGGATATTGAGTTTGGGTTGTCGAAACCGGTCGCTGAAATGCTCGACAAAGCCCTCGTCGCCCCATGCGTCCTCGGGATGCGGATATTCGATCGCGACTGGCAATACCGGCACGCCGGCTTCCATCGCGGTCTCGAAGGCTCCCTGACGAAAATCTGAACAGCCGGGACCTGGATAGGTCGTTCCTTCCGGGAAAACCACGACCGTGTGTCCGTCTTCGAGCAATCCCCGCATCATATCGCGAGCTGCCTTACGGCTATCCTTGGCTTTGCGGTCCACAAATACCGTCCCCGCTCGCACGGCCGCTTTGCCCAATACCGGCCAATCCGCAACGTCGCCTTTGGCGAGAAAACAGCATGGCGTGGAGGCGAGCAGCGCAATGATATCGACGTAGGATCGATGGTTCGACACCAATAGCGCGCCCGAATCGCGAACAGGTTCGCCATCCACGTGCAGCGCCATCCCCATTCCAGAAAGCAGAACCTGCGCCCATTCATAGGCGAGCTGATTCATGGCGGCTTGTTGAACGTCGTGGGGCACGCGGCGCAGATGAAGTGTCGTTAACCCAGCAAAGGCGGCAAGCCGCTTGACGACGCGCGCCGTTCCCACCGGGTCGATCAGGGCCTGAACTACTGGACTTGGTTTGCTCATATCCAACGAAATGCTTGAGAAGTCGTAAGGCATCTTAAACCAACCGCATGGAGCGATCTAGCAGCGCGTCCGGCGTTGAGCCTTTCGACGAAGCAAAGGTCGAGTTAGAGTTTTTCTCTCATGCAAATTCTACTCATCACAGTCGCAATTCTGGCTTTGTTCGCATTCGCACACTTTTATGATGCTAAACAGCGCAATGATGCATGGACCCTGGTGGCAAAACGTTTGGGACTTTCGTTCCCAAGTGACGCCATCGCGGGAAAACTCGAGGGCGTCGAACTCAGCGTCCGGACGATCAGTCGTGGAGTCGGGAAATCCCGACAAGATTTCACAGTCATCATGCTCAAGATTTCAGGGACTCTCCCGGCAGGAATATCGATCGAGCCCGAAAAAGCCTTGGACAAGTTGGCCAAGCTGATTGGGTCCGAAGACATTCAACTTGGTTTACCGACACTCGATTCAAAATTATTGGTCAGGGCGAGCAATGAAAATAAAATTCGTTCTTGGGCAAAAAGACCGGGCGTAGAGCGTGCCCTGCGACGCCTCGTTACCCTAAGCAGCTACACGTTTCACGTCACAGGCGGCCACCTCATCTTCGAAAGACGAGGGATTATGACCAATGCGAAGGACCTTGAATCGTTGATTCGGGAACTCGTGGCAATCACTCGGGATTTTTCGCAAGTCCCGAAACCTCAAGAGTCGTTGGATTCATCCCGCGCGGATGAAGACGACGTCAGCCTCTGGTAACTCATGGAAAGGGAGCCACGCGTACTCATCGCGCAATCATTCCTGGTCCGTGTCCGCCGACAACTCTTTGGTAATCGCGACCAACTCCCGAATCAAAGCCTCAAGTTTCTCCGCGTTGGCCATCGACCCGCGGCGTTCGAATCGGATTTGATGCGAAGTGACTTCAAACCAGTGGCTCTCCAGGGAGACCAGGCGCTGCAGGCTCGCCGACACGTTTGGTCGCTGCGCCCAAACTCGAAGTTGGCTTTCATCGAGTGCATTGACCATCAATTTGGAGTCAACGCCTGGAAACTCAAACTGCACAACCTCGGACCCAATCAATGCGGCGACCGTTTCCAAGATCTTCTCGGGTCGAATAGACATTCCTGACGGAAGTTCGCCTGCCATATTAAGTGTCACGACCGTAAAGTATTTTCGCGAGTTCCCAACCCCTCGCCCCTCGTGTTGAATCGTGAGTTGCACACCGTCAACTACCCCACTGATATCATCGTCAGGAAACGAAAGCCCCAAACGCTTGGCCGCCAATGTCCATGCGGCGGTACGTCGCCTCGCGTCAAAAATGAACGCAAGGATCAGTAGAGTAAAGAAAGTGACCAAACCAATCGTGATGCCCATAAATGCCTTAAAAAAACGTGAGGCACGCCTCGAAATGCTGCCTCCCTTTTACGCCATTTAACCAGTTTTGCCGTCCATCATTTTTACCCTCGACAACAATCGGCATGCGGCGGGCACAATTCCGAATCTATTCTTCGTGGTTCTTCGCACTTTGAAAAACAACCGACCGTACTTAGACTGCTCATCTTGATTTCACGAAGGGGAAGCTTATGAAGCGGATAGAATTGATTTTGGGTATCTGCGTGATGGCAGGCTGTACTGGAACCCCGACGGAACACGCCAACGCCTGCGCGCCGGCAAATGATGACCAACTCATGGAGTTCCCGGGCTACATCGTCGTGGGAACCAGCACGATGTGCACCAAATCGGGAAGCGTGACGCGTTGCCCGTTCGAGACGGTGGGCAAACCCGGCGACCAAACCGGCATCATCCGCGCCGAGATCAAACTTGGCGACGGCTCAAGCGAGGTCGAGAACGTGGACGGCAAAGGTTTTGTGATTCGAGACGCCGAGGGCAAAGAAGTTGGCAAGGACCAGAAGGTCAAGCTCACGGCCCAAATCAAGGCGGTCGACTACGGGGATAAGCGACTGCAAAACTGCTACGTGGTCGTCAAAAAGATCGAAGCGACCCAATAGCTCGTCCAAGAACGCTCGTCTGGTTAGTACTTGGCCGATCTAATTTGGATCTACGCAGATCGAATGGCCGTCAGTGCCATTTTCGCAGGTATATCCGGGGCGACAGTCGCTTTGAGAGGTGCACGTTGCGAGGCACGCAGAGGCTGAAGATGTGCCATTGCAGTAGGACCCAGAGGGGCAAACCCCTTGGTTGGCGCCGCAGTAAATCGAGCAGTAACCGTCCTGCCAAGAACCGCAGTACGCATAGTCCCCGCCGCCACACGCCTGACCTGACGTGCACGGGTCGCCCACCGCGCCCGCGCCCTGACCGCTGCCTGCTACCGAGACGC
>Ga0210026_1002082_pt1 | contig 17800 bp, 16 predicted proteins | sample CryGeymeta201509_FD_183977 | JGI IMG/M metagenome (GOLD analysis project Ga0210026, IMG submission 183977) | Groundwater microbial communities from Crystal Geyser aquifers in Utah, USA - Crystal Geyser metaG 2015-09 (SPAdes) (version 2) | ecosystem: Environmental > Aquatic > Deep subsurface >... | reverse complement strand
GAGCGGGTGCTGGCCTCGATGCGCGTCGCCAACGCCGCGTCCGCGGTCGGGGTGGCGCGCGCCGCTTTCGAATATTCGCGCGATTACGCCAAGGAGCGCGAAGCCTTCGGCGTGAAGATCGCGCAGAAGCAGGCCATCGCCTTCATGCTGGCCGAGATGCGGACGGAGATCGAAGCCGCGCGCCTGCTGATGTGGGAAGCCGCCTGGAAACTGGATGTGGGCAAGGATGACGCGTTCACCGAGGCGTATCTCGCCTCCATAGGCGCAGCCGACATGGCCATGATGGTCACTGACCGCGCCGTGCAAATCCTGGGCGGGCATGGTTACATCCGCGAGCATCCCGTCGAAATGTGGATGCGCGAGGGCCGCGGCTTTGCCATGTTTACGGGAATGACAATCGTGTAAAAAGGTATACAGGTACACAGGTAGACACGTAAACAAGTCACCTGTGTACTTGTATACGTGTTTACGTGTGTACAAGGAGTTACCATGACCATCGAATTTGAAACCCCCAAACCAATTTTGCAAACACAATTTGTGTTGAAGACTGTCGCCGAAGAGATGATGCGCTCGAAGTCGCGTTACTTCGATGAGCATGAGCACGAAATTCCGTGGGACTACATCGAGTTCATGCACACGGCCATGAAGGCCATGGGCGCGGGCTCGCTGGCGCCGAAGGAAAAATCCAACGGTGGCGAAGAGAAAGAGAAGCGCCCGCCGATTGCCTACCAGATGCTCGCGACTCAGATGGAAGTGCTCTCGTGGGGTGACGCGGGCATGTACCTGATCACGCCCGGCGGCGGATTGGGTGCGGCGGCGGTGCAGGCCTCTGGCACACCCGAGCAAAAGGCCAAATTCCTGGCGCGCTATGCGGGTGAAAAACCAACCATGGGCGCCATGTGCATGACCGAGGCGGGCGCAGGTTCAGACACCTCCCTGATCCGCACGCGGGCTGTGCTGGATGAGAAAACCAGGGAGTGGATTCTCAACGGCGAGAAGATCTTCGTCACCTCGGGCGACAAGTCCCTGACCGAGTACGAGAAACTCGGCAAAGGATTCGTTGTCGTTTGGGCGACGATTGACCCGACGGCGGGACGCGCGGGCATGCGCTCGTTCGTCGTCGAGGCGGGCACGCCCGGTGTGAAGGTCACCAAGATGGAGCATAAACTCGGCATCCGCGCCAGCGACACGGTTTCCATCTCGCTGGTGGACGCGCGCCTCCCGTTCGACCACATCCTCGGCAGTCCCACCGTTGAGAAGACGACCACAGGCTTCAAGGGCGCGATGGCCACGTTCGACGCGACCCGCCCGCTCGTGGCCGCGGCAGGACTCGGCGTCGCGCGTGCGGCGTTGGAGTTCCTGAAAGAGAAACTCGCCGAAAGCGGAGTCCAGATTCGCTATGGCCTCCCGCGCCAAAAGTTGACCAACATCGAGCGCGAAGTGATTGATTGCGAGATCATGCTCAAGTCCGCGTGGCTGATGGTGCTCAAGGCGGTCTGGATGGCGGACAACAAGAAGCCCAACGCGCTCGAGTCTTCGATGAGCAAGGTCAAGGCGGGCGACGTGGGCACGAAGATCACACAGAAGGCCGTGGAGATTTTGGGCCCGCTCGGCTACAGCCGCGAGTTCCTGCTCGAGAAATGGTTCCGCGACGCGAAGATCACGGATATCTACGAAGGAACTGGACAAATCAACAGACTGGTTGTAGCCAGACAGATCCTTGGTTACAGTGGAGCGGAGTTGAGGTAAGTGGTAAGTGGTAAATGGTAATTGGTAAGTGGTAAGTGGTAAATGGTAATTGGTAAGTGGTAAATGGTAATTGGTAAATGGTAATTGGCGATTGGAGGAGAGATGGCGACGTTTGAGGATTTGCAGGTGTTGAAATCAGCCGAGGTGATCGCGGACTCGATCTGGAAACGCGTCGTTGAATGGAACGAGTTTGCGAAGGATGTTGTCGGCAAGCAGATGGCGCGGGCGGCGGATTCGGTTGGAGCGAATATTGCAGAGTCGTTTGGGCGATATAACTTCGGCGAGAAACTGCAATTTCTGTACTACTCGCGCGGAAGTCTGTTCGAGACCAAGTACTGGCTCAACCGAACGCAGACACGCGGCCTGATGAATTCGAGTGAAGTTCAGGAGTATGTGGACGGCTTGACTTCATTAGCCCGCCAATTGAACGCCTTCGCGAGCGGACTGAGAACGGTTCGCGCGGAACAACCCAAGAGTAAGCCCGCCGCCGTCCGCGAACCCGCGCCAGAATACAGCACCGCGAATCTGGAAGACATCCCCGAACCTCTTTTCTCCGAAGCTGACCTCATCTCTCTTAGCCGCTAATTACCAAGCACCAATTACCAACCACCAATTACCAATCCCCAATTACCAATCCCCAATTACCAATTACCGAATCGAACACCAATGGTCAGCAAGGAGCAAATATGAACTACCAAATCAACAAAGCAGTCGTAGTCGGCGCGGGGACAATGGGCGCCGCGCTGGCGGCGCATCTTGCCAACGCGGGCGTGTCCGTGACCCTGCTGGACATTGTCCCAAAGGACGCGGCCGCGGGGAACAAAGCCGCGCGTAACAAGATTGTCACCGAATTGTGGGATCGCTGTCTCAAGGCCAAGCCCGCCAACCTGATGGGCGCGGACTTGAAGACGCTGATCTCGCTCGGAAACCTCGAAGATGATTTCGGCGCGGTCGCGGAAGCGGACTGGATCATCGAGGCCATCGTCGAGAATCTCAAGATCAAACAGAGTTTGATGACGCGCATTGACGAGGTCCGCAAGCCGGCCTGCATCGTCAGCACCAACACCTCAGGCATCCCCGTCAAAGACATTGCCGCGGGGCGCTCGAAGGGATTCAAACAGCATTTCCTCGGCACGCATTTCTTCAACCCGCCGCGCTATTTGAAATTGCTGGAGATCATCCCAACCGCGGACACGTCGAAGGATGTCACCGAGTTCATTTCGTGGTTCGGCGAATATCGTCTCGGCAAGGGCATTGTGCTGTGCAAGGACACGCCCAACTTCATCGGCAACCGCGTGGCGTTTGGCACGGGCGCGTTCGGGATGGATTTCATCATGTCGAACGGCTACACCGTGGACGAAGTCGACATGATCACGGGGCCGCTGGTTGGAAATCCCCGCACCGCCACCTTCCGCCTGATTGACCTGGTCGGCGTGGACGTGTGGGAACACGTGGGCAAGAATCTCGCGCCGTTGGTCCAACACGACAAACTGGCCGTGAAATATCTCGAAGCCGAAGCGCCGAACAAACTCATCCACAGCATGGTGGAGCGCAATTGGCTGGGCAACAAGACCAAGGTTGGCTTCTACAAGGAAGTTCGCACCGACGACGGCAAGAAGGAATTCTATTCGCTCGACCTGCAAACGCTGGAGCACACCGCGCCGGGCAAGCCGCGCTTTGACTCCGTCAAGGCCGCGAAAGACCTCGAGGGTCTGGGCGACCGCCTCAAGGTCATGCTCGAAGCGGACGACAAGGCCGCGAAACTCGTCAGCGCGTTGACCCTCCAAAGTTTCCAGTACGCCTCGTCCATCATCCCCGAAGTGGCCGATACGCCCAAGCCGATTGACGACGCCATGCGCTGGGGCTTCATGCGCGAAGCGGGTCCGTTCGAGACCTGGGACATGCTCGGCGTGCGCGAGACCGTCAAGAAGATGAAAGCCGCGGGTTATCCCGCCGCGAAGTGGGTGGACGCGATGCTCAAGTCTGGCGTCGAGTCGTTCTATCAATACAAGCGAAGCAGTCCTGCGGACAAGAACGGCGACAAGGTTTCCGTGTACGATGTCGCCAAAGAGAAGTATGTGAAGATCAAACAGCCAACGGGCATGGTCTTCCTGAAAGATTTGCGCGGGACGAAGAAGGTCATCGCGGAGAACGCGGGCGCTTCGATGTACGATATCGGCGACGGCGTTGCGCTGGTGGAATTCCACACCAAGATGAACGCGCTCGACGACGACATTTTCAACATCACCACCGAAGCGCTCGACCGCGTCGAAAAAGATTTTGACGGGCTGGTGGTCGGCAGCGAAGCCGATAACTTCAGCGCTGGCGCGAACCTGTTCATGGTGGTGGTCGCCTCGCAACAAAAGATGTGGGACACGCTCGACGGCGCGGTGAGCAAACTGCAGAAGATGAACATGCGCATGCGCTACTCCCCGAAGCCCGTCGTCATCGCGCCTGCCGGACTGGCGCTGGGCGGCGGTTGCGAAGTGACGATGCACGGCTCGCGCGTCGTCGCCTCCTCCGAGACCTACATCGGACTCGTGGAGCTCGGCGCGGGCGTCATCCCTGCGGGCGCGGGCACGAAAGAGATCATGCGCCGCGTGATCAACCCAGCCATGAAAACGGACGGCGCGGAAGCCCTGCCGTTCCTGCAACGCGCCTTCCTGCAAATCGGCCAGGCGAAGGTTGCCACCTCCGCCGAAGAAGCGCGCGGCATGGGCATCCTCGGGCCGTGCGACCGAATCGTGATGCACCGCGAGCGCCTGTTGTCCGAGGCCAAGCGCGAGGTCCTGGCGATGGTCGCGGCGGGTTATCATCCGCCCGCGCCCGAACCGATCTACGCCGCGGGCCGCGATTACCTCGGCGCGCTGCGCGTGGGCGTCTGGTCGTTCGCGGAGGGCAAGTACATCACCGAGTACGACCTGCGCATCGCCAAGAAACTGGCCTACGTGATGACGGGCGGCGAACTGAGCAAGCCCGCCTGGGTCAGCGAGCAGTTCATCCTCGACCTCGAGCGCGAGGCCTTCCTCTCGCTGTGCGGCGAAGAGCGGACGCAGGCGCGCATGTGGTCGCTGTTGAATACGGGAAAGCCGTTGAGGAACTAGTGTGTACGTGTGTACATGTCTACGTGTGTACGGTATACAGGTACACATGTAAACAGGTAAACACGGAAGGAGACTTACTATGACTAAGGAAGCAGTAATCGTAAGCGCTGTTCGGACGCCCATCGGCAAAGCAAAAAAGGGAGGACTGGCAACGGTTCGTCCCGACGAAATGGCGGCCACCGTTATTCAAGAGTTGCTCAAGCGGACGCCGAATCTCGACCCCGCGCAGATCGAGGACGTGGTGTTTGGGTGCGCCTTCCCCGAAGGCGAACAGGGCATGAACATGGCGCGCATGATCGCCCTGCGCGCCGGCCTGCCCGATACCGTCCCCGCGGAGACCATCAACCGCTATTGCTCGTCGGGCGTGCAGTCCATCGCGCACATCGCGCGCGCCATCCAGGTGGGCGACATCGAAATCGGCATCGGCGGCGGGACCGAGTCCATGACCATGGTGCCGATGGCGGGTTACAAGTTTTCGCCCAATCCCTACTTCGCGCAGGACTTGCCGCACTATTACACCAACATGGGCATCACCGCGGAGAACGTCGCCGCGAAGTACGGCATCAGCCGCGCAGACCAGGATGCGTTCGCGCTTCAGAGCAACCTGAAAGCCTCGAAAGCCGTCGAGAGCGGACTCTTCGATCCCGAGCTCGTGCCGATTGACGTGGAACTCGTCGAGTACGCGGACGGCAAAACGGCGAAGCGGCAATTTAAGGTGAAGCGGGACGAAGGTCCGCGCGGGGATACGACGCTCGAAGCGCTGGCGAAGTTGAAACCCGCGTTCAAGGAGGGCGGCTCCGTCACCGCGGGCAACTCATCCCAGATGTCCGACGGCGCCTCCGCGGTCATTGTCATGTCCGCAGAACGCGCCGCGCAGTTGGGACTCAAACCGCTGGCGCGCTTCGTCACCTTCGCGGTCGGCGGCGTCCCGCCCGAACTGATGGGCATTGGGCCCGTGGCGGCCATCCCGAAGGCGTTGCAGAAAGCGGGACTGAAAGCCGAGGAAATTGACCTGTTCGAGTTGAACGAGGCCTTCGCGGCGCAGTCACTGGCCGTCATCCGCACGCTCGAGTTGGATCAGTCGAAGATCAACGTCAACGGTGGCGCAATTGCCCTCGGCCATCCGCTCGGATGCTCCGGCTCCAAACTGACGACGCAACTCATCTACGAGATGGCGCGGCGCAAGTCCAAGTATGGCATGGTGACGATGTGCATCGGCGGAGGGATGGGCGGGGCCGCGATATTTGAGAACCTTCAATAGTTTGATAGTTCGATAGTTAGGTAGTTAGGTAGTTGGGTAGTTGGATGACTTCGGGCGGAAGCCTCTGAGGGTCACCAACTACTCAACCGCCAACTACAAAACTACTCAACTACAAAACTACTCAACTACAAAACTATGTAACTAATTAAGGAGAAACAAAATGCCCCTCACAATCGCAGACCTCATGTCCAAAATGCCGGGCGCGTTCCAGCCGGAGAAGGCCCCCGGCCTGGACGCCGCCATCCAGTTCAAGTTCACCGGCGCGGAAGCGGGGAACTGGTACGCCGAGATCAAGGACGGCAAATGCGCCACCGCGCAGGGCGAGCATCCCTCCCCCAAGATGACCCTGTCTGCCGATTCGTCCGATTACGTCAAGATCTTCACCGGCGAATTGGACGGGATGCAGGCCTTCATGCAGGGAAAGATCAAACTGGCAGGCGACCTAAACCTGGCGATGAAGTTGACCCAGATGTTCAAGATCAGGTAACGGGTCAAAAGTCAAAGGTCGGAGGTCGCAAGCCTCCGACTTTTTCATTTTTGGAATTGCAGTTACAATACGCCCATTCCATTCAAGGAGTGTAACTGTGGATTTTAGCTGGATTTCTAACCCCGAAACATGGATCGCGTTGGTTACGCTGGTCGCGTTGGAACTGGTGCTTGGCGTGGACAATGTGATCTTCATCTCCATTCTGTCTGGCAAACTTCCGCCCAAGGACCAACCGCGCGCCCGCACGACAGGCATCATCATGGCGGTCTTCACGCGCATCCTGTTGTTGTCTTTCCTTTACGTCATTATCAGCCTGGATGAGACGCTTTTTGTATTGCCAATTTTCAAGATTGACATTACAGGCAAGAGCCTTGTCCTGCTGGCGGGCGGACTTTTCCTTCTGTGGAAGAGTACGCGTGAAATTCACGATAAGCTCGAAGGCGAGCAGGGACACTCTTCCGCCAAGGTTGCCGCGACGTTTGTCAATGTGATCATCCAGATCATGTTGCTGGACATCGTCTTCTCGCTGGATTCGGTCATCACCGCGGTGGGCATGGTGGAGCATATCGAGATCATGATCGTCGCGGTGATCATCGCCGCGGGCGTGATGATCTTCGTGGCTGGATCCGTCAGCCATTTTGTAGAGCGCCATCCGACGGTCAAGATGCTCGCCTTGAGTTTCCTGCTTCTCATCGGTTTTACCCTGGTTGCCGGGGCTTTCAAAGTGGAGATCCCGAAGGGATACATTTACTTCGCGATGGGATTCTCTGTTATGGTGGAGGTTCTTAACTTGCGCGTGCGAAGCCAGGTGCGCCCTGTCAGCCTGCGCGAAGCGTATGCCGCGGAGAAGAAATTGGAGTTGCAGCCTGTGGCGGTGGAAATGAGTATTCCCGCCGTGAAATCAACGCGGAAGTCCGCGCCGAGGACGAAGGGAAAGGCGGCGGTCAAAGCGAAGAAAAAGAAGTAAACGAAAAGACGCCTTCCGAATGGAGGGCGTCTTTGTTCGATGCTGCCAGCGGGTTGACCAGCGACTCCTCGCCGAAGGCTGGATTGCCCCTGTTTATGATGTAAAGAAACTTCCGAAGCAAGATTGCCTTCGGAAGTTTTGAGTCCTGACCTCATACCACGAGATTTTTTTACGTCGCGTTTGCCCGTTGCGGAATTTTGGACACCTTTAAAATCAGTCTCAATGCCTCGTTCACAGCCTCGTCGTTGGGAAAAGCCTTCGCCACATCGGGTTCGAGAACGATGACATTATTTCCAATTCTGCGTTCGGGAGAAAAACGTCCCTTGGGCAGAATCGTCATTTTGGACAAGTCGTATTCGTCCCTGAGTTCGTAATCATCCTGCTTCGGCATAGAATTTTTCTTCATTTTTGGTCGCCTTTCTGGCGCTGATAATTCGGATATTCTCGTTGCGTTCGGTATGCGCTACCATCAGTATGCGTTGTTTGCTGGACAGTCCAATGGTGATGTATCTCTCTTCGTCAATGGAATGTTCATCGTCCAGCGCAGTGATGAACAATGGATCATCGAAAATCGTGCTGGCCTCATCGAATCCGATGCCATGCTTTTGAAGGTTGGTTCGGGCTTTCTCATCATCCCACTCGAAGTGACGTTTCATCGGGCATGGCTCCTTGACTGAAATTATAGCACTCTTTGACTTTCCCCATCGCGGTATAATGTCGTTGGAAATTCACCCTTCATCTCTCATCCTTCATCCTTTATGGACAAAAAACTCCGCGTTTTCCTCTGCCACTCCTCCATGGATACCACTTCGTGGCGCTTCGCCGCCCATCCTCCGCGAGTTGACCAGCGACCCCTCGCCGAAGGATGGGTTTGACCCTCTTTATCTAAACGGCAGATAAATCACCAATCCCTCCCACTCGCCTAATTGACTCGTTTCTGCAATAAGAAGAATATCTTCGATTGCCTTTCCAATCGGCACATCGTCTGGGACTTCGATAACCCCTGGCATGGACTTTCCCGCCCTGACCCTGTCGTAGGCATAGTCAATCATGGTTGTTGAATCGTGCGTAAGCAGGATTCTACCTTCGCTTGCCGCCCATTCCAGAATTGCTGGGTCATCTCTTCCTGAAAAGCCCACATCCTGCACGCGGACAATATCCAAATCAGGCTTGCGGCGAAGCAAGCCGCGCACAATATCGTTATTGAAATTCTCGTCGGACGCGAAGGAAAGCATGTCTACTTTGGTTTTCGAGCCAGTAATCGTTCTCGGATTCCGCTCTGGTCGAATCGCTTTTCATTCTCTTCTCGAACCGCCTTCGCTTTGCTTGCCCGCTGTTCCAAATATTTGTCCACGGCATATTTGTTTTGCAGATAAAAACTGATCGTGGCGTAGATATCCGAAAGGGACAGGGACGGATATTGCTGCGCGATCTCTTCCGCTGTTGCGCCTCTCACAAAGGCATGCGCCACCGTATCCAGCGTCACCCGCGTGCCACCGACCCGCGCGACGCCATCAGTATCAAGCATTACGGGGAGTGGAATGGGCTGAATTTGGAGAGTAGTTTCCATAAAACTTCTTTCTTGCGCCGAAATTATAGCACTCTTTGACCCTCGCCCTCGCGGTATAATTTCACCAGAAATTCAGACGCGCAGATTCGCCATCGTGTCCTATTCGTGGACGGCAACCCCAAACCCATCCTCCGCGAGTTGACTAGCGACTCCTCACCGAAGACTGGATTTGCCCCCGTGCGCTCCATCCACGAATTTCGACCACGAATAAACGAACGCGGACTTGCAAATTCGATTATTCGTGGCCTATTCGTGGACGGCGATCACAAACCTATCCTCCGCGCGTTGACCAGCGACTCCTCGCCGAAGCCTGGATTTGAACCCGTGCGTGAGTGCGTCGCATCCCACCCGTAGACAAATCCCGCTAATGAGATAGAATCCACTCCGAGGACGAATCCCATTCAGAAAGGTGCGACGCACCCTCATGCCCGACCGCAAACTCCGTGTTTTCCTCTGCCATGCCTCCACGGATACCGCTAGCGCGGTAATTCGCCACACATCGTCCGCGATCTGTATGGCAATCTTTGTAGTTCATATTAATGTGAAAGGGTTGTGAGAATATTATGAAATCAGTAAGAAAATTGGGCCTTATTGAATTAAATGATATAGATAAAGCTTTGTCTGACAAGGAGCCAATGAAATTCCGGATGTCTTACCTCGATTCGACGTATTATGATTTATGGGTTTTTAAGGGACACAAGTATGAAGTTAAAGGATTTTACACAGATGATGAAATTAGGCTTTTGATACTTGAAAATTTCGATAAAGAACGAATATATTTTGAAAAGTTAAACGCCAAATTCAATCAAAACACAAACGAAAAGAATTCATTTGAGCGGCCTCGAATTCCCGAAAGCGTCCGTGTTGAAGTTTGGCGGCGGGATGGCGGTAAATGTGCTAGGTGTGGGAGTCGGGATAGACTGGAGTACGATCACATTGTCCCAATTTCAAGAGGCGGAAGTAATACGGCCCGAAACATTGAATTGCTTTGCGAGAAGTGCAATCGAAGCAAAAGCAATAATGTTGTCTGAAAGGAGAAAATCATGACATGGGAATTGGCTCTTGCATTTGGTAGTGTTATAGTGGCATCCTTGAGCGTGTTCTTTGCTTGGAAAGCAGTCCGCGAGGCAGCGGAACAAAATACCCTAAGCTATAAAGCCATTCAAGCGCAGACAATGATGATGATAATTGATCACGCGAGAGAAATTCGGTTTTCACAAGGTATGGATGTGATAAGGAGTTTGAAATACAAAGACTATAAAACGTATAAGAAAAAGGAGGCAAAAGAAATTCAACAACAAGTTCGCCAAGTGGTTGATTTCTTCAATGATTTAATGCATTTGATTGAACAAGGATATATTGAGCGAGAACACATTGTTCTAGCCTACAAGGTGTCAATAAAAGATTGCGCCGAACATCTATTACCTTGGTGGGTAGATGGATTTCGTGAAGAGAACGGAAATAGTTGGTACTACATCAGTTTCAAAAAGATTTGTGAAGATATTTAATCTCATCACCCCCCCAGCCACTTTCCGGCCTCGCGCGGCAACCCTGCCAGCGGACCCTGCCTCACCGTGCATTGTGGCAACGATTCCAAAAACAGCCGCCCGTATTTGCAGAACTACAGTTTCCACGGATTGAAAATTTCCGCCCCTGAATTTGATGAATTGTGGGCTGGTTAGCCGCATTGTGAGTGGCAGAGAGTTATTTGCGCCATTTATGGCTAATTTCTGCAAATAATTGACGCGGAATCAGGCAGAATCACAGACACGCTAACCAGCCCTGAATTGTCATAGTTTCTCGTCCTTGCGCGGCAGGCTCTTATCGCGTTTCAAGATAATGTCAATTTTTGATAATGGTGTGGCACGGAAAAACTCCGAGAGTTTCGTCTGCGATTTTTTCATCTGCGCGTATTCCTTGTAAGACATTACAACTACCGCCTTTTCCCCGTGACGCGTGATCAGTTGCGGGCCCTGCTTGAGAGCGCGTTCAACAACCTCGCTGAACTTTTTCTTCGCATCTTGCAGTTGCCAGTAGGGGATATTCATGACGACCTCCTGTCTACCTCAACCATCACACCCCCAGCCACTTCCCCGCCTCGCGCGGCAAATTCGCCAGCGGACCCTGCCTCACCGTGCATTGTGGCAGTGACTCCAAAAACAGCCTCCCATACTGCTTCGTCATCACGCGCCTGTCCAAAATGACCACCACGCCGCGGTCGGACTGGGTGCGGATCAGGCGTCCGAATCCCTGGCGGAATTTGAGGATGGCTTCGGGCAGGTAATATTCGTTGAAGGGGTCTTCGTAGGTCTCGGAGCGCGCCGCGATCAGCGGATCGGTCGGCACATCGAAGGGCAGTTTGGTGATGACGACCACCTGGAGCGCCTCGCCTGGCACGTCCACGCCCTCCCAAAATGCTTTGGTTCCCAACAGCACCGCGCGTTCCGTGGACTTGAACGACTCGAGCAAGGTGTTCGCCGACGCGCCTTCTCCCTGTTCCAGCACAAAAATATTCTCGCGCGCCAGCGGACCTGTGATTCCCTGCGCGACGCGCTTCAAGGCCGCGTAGGATGTGAACAGCACGAGCATCCGTCCGCCCGTGGCGATGGCGGTGGAGGCGATGGCGCGGTTGAGCGCCTGCTCGTAATTGGGTTGGTTCGGTTCGGGCATGTCGTTGCCGAGGAAGAGCAGGGTGGAACTCTCGTAATCAAACGGACTGCCGAGCGCGAGTTCATCCGCCATCTCCGCGCCGAGGCGGTTTCGCAGGTAGTTGAATTCGCCGTGCGTCGTCAGTGTGGCGGAGGTCAGCGCTACGGCGTTCTTCGGGTTCCAGATGTGTTCGGTGATCAGTTCGCCCACGTGCAGGGGCGCGGCGTTCAGCGAGAGTCGCTCATCCTTCGGCTTGACTTCGATCCAGTAAACGGTGGCCGCCGAAGGGTCCAGGATGAGACCCGTCAGGTTGTTGTGCATTTCGGACATCCGCCGCGTCACGTTGCTCAGGTCGCCCATCGGCGCTTCCAGTTCGTCAATCCCGTCCGAATATAAATCCGCGGCGGCCTTGTACAGTTCCTCCAGCGACTTGAGCAGGTGGCGCATCGTCTCGCCTGTTTGTCCCCACATCATCTCGATTTCTTCCCACTCGGATAATTTTCGCGTGGCGGGCAGGATGCGCGATTGCCACGCGTAATTGGACTGTGGCTGGCCCTGGCGCTGGAAGGCCGCGAACTGGCCGAGCGCGCTGAAAAATTCGCGGTTGAGCTGGTCGAGACGGAACGCCTGGCTGACGGCGCGTTCGACGCGCTGCGCCAACGACGCGCGATCGGACGGGCGGGCGGACGCGCCGACTGCCGACAGCAAATGGCCCAGCACGCCCGAGGTCGCGTTGCCGATCTCCTTCAACATTCGCATCAGGTCGAACTGCGTCAGTTTGAACGAAAGCGCGTTCGTGGTGGCGCCCTCAAGATGATGCGCTTCGTCCACGATCAGGTAATCGTATTCGGGCAAAACTTTACTGCCCGTCGCCACGTCTGATAAAAGCAACGCGTGGTTGACGACCAGCAGGTGCGCGTTTTGCGCGGCGGTCTTGGCGCGATGGAACGCGCAGGTTCCGTTCTCCCGCGAAATACAAGTCTCGGTGGTGCAGGCGTCGTCCTCCGCGGAAAGTTTCACCCACGCGTCGCGCTCCGCGGGACCCGTCAGATTTAATTCGTTGCGGTCGCCGCTGTGATTGTCGAGTCCCCACACGATCACCTTTGCCAGCACGCGCAGTTCGTCCGCGTTGCTCGGACCGAAGTGCCGCATGTTGTGCAAACGCCGCGGGCACAAATAATTGGAGCGGCCTTTCAACACCGCCGCGCGCACGTCCAAGCCAAGCGCCTCTTTCAACGCGGGAATATCTTTTTTGATCAACTGGTCTTGCAGGTTGATCGTGTTCGTCGAGACCACCACGCGCGTGTTGTTCAGAGTCGCAAAATACGCGGCGGGAACGAGATACGCGAAACTTTTTCCCACGCCCGTGCCCGCTTCGATCAGCATGTGCCGCCCGAACGAAAGCGCGTTCGTCACCGACTTCAACATCTCCACCTGTTCGGGGCGATGTTCGTAACTCTCGAAGTAATTCGCGAACGGACCGCCATATTCGAGGACGGACGCGACTTCCTCCGCATCGAGCGGGATCGGCTTTTCGACTTTTTTCAACGGGGGAAATTTTCCCTGACCCTCGTCGCCGCTTCCTTCCAACGCTTTTGGTTGCTTGCCCCGCACTTTCTTTGGTCCCACGCCCTCGCGTGACCTTGCGCGCAAGACCTGCTCGAAGACGTGTCCCGCGTCCCAGTCAATTGGCTCGCCGTGCTTGACGATTTCCTGTATCACTTCCAGCGGAAGTTCGCCCGCCAGTTCGAGCAAGCGTAAATAGACCGCGTGCGTGACCTTTGCATCGTCCAGCGCGCGGTGCGTGGCGGGGAGCATGATCCCCAATTGCTGCCCGAGCGCGCCGAGATTGTATCGGCTCGCCGAAGGCATCAGCACCGAGGCCAGCGGATAGGTGTCAATGACGCGGTTGAGGTGTAACATCCCCGCCTTTTGCAGGAAGCCCACATCGAAGCGGACGTTGTGTCCGATCACCGGCGCGTCGCCCACGAAGGCTTCCAGCTCGTGTGCGATGTCTTTCACGCGCGGCGCCCCTCGCACCATCGAGTCGTCAATGCCCGTCAAGCCCGTGATGAATTCGGGGATGTGACGCGCGGGGTTGATCAGCGTGGAAAATTCATCCTCGACGCGTTTGCCGTTAAAACGCACCGCGCCGATCTCAATGATCGAATCGCGGTTTTCGTCGAGGCCGGTGGTTTCTATGTCAATGGCTACTATTGAAGTCATGGGGAAATGGAATCCGTTTTCTGAAGATAGAACAAGTGTATCATAAAAACCCGCCGTCCTCCCGAAAGAGCATCAGGACTTCGTGAGCGGAGACGCCGTGCTCTTCGGCGTCGCAGTCGAAGGACGGGTAGCATGTGCACGCGCTGTGTTCCGTTGGACATCTTCCCCAATCTGTCGTACACTCCATTGTATGTGACGTGGTGCGGAATGGCATTCCGCAAATCTGTATATGACGTGGTGCGGACACTTGCACCGAACGCAAGTGCGGTGATGGCATTCCGCAAACCTGCAATTTAGCGGGATACCATCCCGCTCCACGAAGGCAAAACTTGCTTTGTTTCATCACCAATTTGAGATGAACAACGAACAATCCGACCGCAAGCAAATGGTGCGCGACCAACTCATCGGGCGCGGACTGCGCGACCCGCGCCTGCTCTCGGCATTTGGATCCGTGCCGCGGCATCTGTTTGTTCCTAAAGAATATCTTCATCATGCCTACGCGGACGGCCCTCTCCCGATTGGCTTTAATCAGACGATCTCCCAACCATACATCGTCGCTTTTATGACTCACCTGCTGGAGTTGACAGGCCGCGAACGGGTGCTCGAAGTGGGGACGGGGTCAGGCTATCAGGCCGCGATCCTCTCGCGGCTCGCGGCGGAAGTCCACACGCTGGAGATCGTCCCCGAACTGGCCGCGCAGGCGGAAAGGACTCTGTCTGAGTTAGGCTGTCAGAACGTGCATTGCCATCTCGCGGACGGTTCCCTCGGCTGGCCCGCGGCCGCGCCATATGACGGGATTCTCGTCACTGCCGCGGCTCCGTCCGCGCCGCAGACATTGCTCGATCAACTCACAGAGGGTGGGCGGCTGGTGTTACCCGTTGGGGATCGCGGCTACCAGGAATTGGAAATTTGGCAAAAGGCGGGTGGAGAATTTTCGCGGAGAACGAGTCTCGGCGTGGCGTTTGTCCCGTTGAGAGGGGAATATGGGTGGAAACAAAAATAGGACTTTCCCGCAATTGGAGGAAAAGAGCCTAAACACAAAGTACACGAAGGTACACGATGGGGGAAAAGCGACTTGATTTTTCAGGAATTTCCTTTGTTGCCTTCGCGAAGCACCCTGCGGGTTGTGTTCCTTCGTGTTTCAAAAAGATTTTCCCCGCTTTTTCTCCAACAACTCCTCCTTCTCCTCTTTCGACAAAAACGCAATCGTCAGCGCGTTGGACTGTGCCTGTCTCATCTGCGCATCGGACAGTCCCGCCTTGGGCGCGGCGACGTTGTATTCGTAGGGCAGGTCAATGCCAGAGATGCCAGGATCGTCGGTGTTGATGGTGGCAAGGATGCCTCTCTCAAGGAAAAGTTTCAACGGGTGGCTGGGATAATCCGGCACGCAACTGGTCTGCACATTGCTGGTGAGATTGCTTTCCACGCCGATCTGGTGTTCGGCCATGTAGTTCAGCAGGGACGGATCATCCACGGCGCGGATGGCGTGGCCGAGACGCTTCGTCCCCAGTTCGCGGAGCGCCTGCCAGATGCTGTGCGCGCCGTCCGCTTCGCCCGCGTGGATGGTGACCTGCCAGCCCGCCTCGCGCGCCCGCCGGAAGTGCTCGCGGAACAACCCTCCGGGGAAGTTGGCCTCGTCACCCGCGAGATCGAGCGCGGCGATGCGGGCGCGCTGGGTCAGCAACGCGTCGAGTTCGCGCGCGCCGTTCGCGGGTCCGTACGTGCGGCTGATGATCCCGATCAGGTTGGCGCGCAGGCCAAAGTCCCGCGCTCCCGCTTGCGCACCGTCCACAACCGCCTCGGTCACTTCCGTCGGATTCAATGAATGCGTCTCAGCCATGAACCAGGGACTGAAGCGCAGTTCGATGTAGTCAATGCCCTCGTTTTTCGCGTCTTCGATATTTTCGTAGGCGACGCGGCGGCAGGCGTCGGTGTCCGCAAGCACGGCCATCGGCCAGTGGAATTTGGCGATGAAGGCCATGATGCCCGGCTTTGGCTCGGTGATCTGCACATGCGGGCGCAGGGACTCCACGTCCCAGGCGGGCAGGGGAATGTTGTGCTGGCGTCCGAGATCGAGCACGGTTTGCAGGCGCACGTTCCCGTCGAGGTGGCGGTGCAGATCAATGAGGGGCAGGTCGGGGGCGATCATTTTGGGGTTACGTAGTTGTGTAGTTGCGTAGTTACGTAGTTTTGTAGTTTTGTAGTTCTTCGTCCTTCAACGTTTTTGATTCGTATTACATCGCGAAGTCAGACAACTTTTCGTTCGCGAGCAGTTGTACTGCGAGCAGGATGCAGTCCAACCGCATCCAAAACAAGATGCAGGACGAAGAATTACCAATTACCAATTACCAATTACCAATTACCAATTACCAATCACTAATTACCAATTACCAATTACTCGTATTTCCTCACCACCAACACCGCGTTGTGTCCTCCAAAGCCAAACGCATTGCTGATGGCGACATTGACTTTTGCCTCGCGCGCCTTGTTGGGAACGTAATCGAGATCGCATTCGGGGTCGGGCGTTTCGTAATGGATGGTCGGCGGGAGCAATCCTTCGCGCACGGCTTGCACGCAGAAGATGGCTTCGAGCGCGCCGGTCGCGCCCATCATGTGCCCCGTCATGGATTTGGTGGAGGAGATGGGAGTTTTGTAAGCCTGCGCGCCGAACGCGGCTTTGACGGCCTTCGTCTCGGACAGGTCGTTCAGTGAGGTGCCTGTGCCGTGCGCGTTGATGTAACCGACCGCCTCCGCGTTGACCTTGGCCGATTCGAGCGCGAGACGGATGGCGGCCGCGCCGCCCGCGCCTGTCTCGTGCGGCGCGGTAACATGGAACGCGTCCGCGGTGGACGCGTAGCCTGCCAGTTCGGCCAAAATCGCCGCGCCGCGCGCCTTGGCGTGGATCTCGGTTTCCAGCGCCAGCACCGCCGAGCCTTCGCCCATCACCAGCCCGTCGCGGTTTTTGTCGAAGGGTTGCGGCGTCATCGAATAATCGTCATTGCGGCGCGACATGGCGCCGATGCGATCGAAGGCCGCCACGCCTGCGCGGCAAATGGTCGCTTCTGAGGCGCCTGCGATGGCCGCGTCGATCATGCCGCTTCGCAGCATCATCCAGGCCATGCCGATCCCGTCCGCGCCTGAAGCGCAGGCCGAGGCCACGGAAAAGCCGGGACCTTGGATGCCATAATCAATCCCCGCCAGGCCGGCCGCCCCGTTGGACATCAACATCGGGATCAGGAATGGGCTGACGCGGCGCGGGCTGGTATCGCGCACCGTAAAAATGGCGTCTTCCAATGATTGCAGTCCGCCAATCGCGGACGAAATGACCACGCCGATGCGCCCGGCGTTGGCCTCGGTGACGATCAGTCCCGATTGCGCCAGCGCCTCCTTGACGGACGCGGCCGCGAACTGTTCGAAGCGGTCGCGGCGACGCGCCTCTTTGGGGTCCATATATTTTTCGGGCGCGAAGTTTTTCACCTCGCAGGCGATCTTGACCAGGTACTCGCCCGTGTCGAATTGGGTGATGGGGCCGACTCCCGAAACGCCGTCCAGCGCGGCCTGCCACGATTCGGCGACAGAACATCCCAGCGGGTTGACCGTCCCCATGCCTGTAATGACAATTTTTTCCATGCTTGCTCCTTTGTTTTGCAAAGACGGTTTACAGACCGTCTTTGGCGTACCCTATAACCCTTATCCTGATGATGCGTCACGCTTTGCAGGCAACTTCCACGTTGTCTATCACCGTAGCGCGAGATACTATCTCGCATTACTCCCCAGGTTTCGGGAT